>PDWI01000023.1_pt1 | contig 184849 bp, 162 predicted proteins | sample 1430891 | NCBI WGS metagenome assembly PDWI01 (sample SAMN01162508, study PRJNA174530) | Oral metagenome, whole genome shotgun sequencing project. | biome: Marine environment; feature: Marine mammal; material: Swab sample of the gingival sulcus; isolation source: swab sample of gingival sulcus... | reverse complement strand
CATTAATACTACTAAGAATTTGCTGATAAAACGCTTTAAATTACTATAACCACTCATGTAACCCTCCTATTCTGACTAATCTTATACTACTCTTATAAAATAACGAAACTGCCATAAATTCACTTCAATCTTCTAAGTTATATTTTATAATCGCTTTTACTTCCACATATTCATCCAGTCCATACATACCCGATTCTCTACCAATTCCACTTTTTTTATAACCACCAAAAGGAGCACCAAATTCCGCCCTACTATTATTAATACTTACATTACCTGCCTTTATTTTCTTAGCAATGTCAAATGCCCTATCTTCACTACCCATCACAGCTGCAGCCAAACCATATTCCGTATCATTACACTGTCGTATCGCCTCATCTACATCATCATAGTCAATAACGGCTAGCACCGGACCAAATATCTCCTCTTGAGCTATTTTCATATCATTTGTCACATCTGTAAATACAAGAGGTTCAAACAAAGCATCATCACTTGTTAAAATATCTCCCACTGCCAATGTAGCACCTTCACTCACCGCTGACATCGCATAATTCATCACTATTTTTTTCTGTTGCTTTGATACTAGAGTGCCTACTTTCACATTATCCATTCTAGGATTTGCACCTTTATAGGCATCGATATTTTGTTTTATTTTACCAACCAATTCATCTCTCAAATGCCTTGGCACAAATAGCCTTGTGAGTGCAGAACAAGTCTGACCAGTATTTAAAAAACAAGAATTCATGACCACTTTAGCAGTCATATTAAGATCAGCATCTTCCAGTACTAGACATGGCGATTTTCCACCCAGTTCTAATACCACCTTATTGATATTTTGTCCAGCTAACTGAGCAATGCTTCGCCCAACTTCTGTAGAACCTGTAAACGACACCATATCCACATCTTTTGAACCAGCGAGCGTGGCCCCCACTCTACTTCCGCTACCAGTAATAAAATTTAACACCCCCTTAGGTAATCCCGCACGATGAAAAGCATCCACCAAATAATAACTAGAAAGTGGTGTTTCTGAACTAGGCTTTAATATGATAGTATTACCTGTTAACAGTGCCGGTACCACTTTTAATACTGCTTGATAAAGTGGATAATTCCATGGACATATCGCAGCCACCACACCAATGGGCTCTTTATAAAGAGTATAAGTATTACATTTTTCTTCAAATTTAAAAATTTTAGACATTTTTAAATGCTCTGAAAATTCATAAATAGCACTGCCAAGTTGTATTTTATTTGCCCACTTTATAGGAGAGCCAAGTTCATCCACCAAAACATTTACCACATCGGTAGCACTATTTTTAAATATTTCTAACGCATTAGATAGAATTTCTATTCTATCTAAAAAAGGCGTATCTTCCCATATCTGTTTTGCTATATTAGCCTCTTTAATAGCCAATAATATCTCATCATTGGTTGTCTCAGGCACCTTAGCAATCACTTCATCAGTATAAGGGTTTATCACATTAATATAATAATTCGTATTACTACTAATCCACTGCCCACCTATATATAATTTCGTAAAATCCATATTTTCTCCTTTATTTTCGTAATGAAACACGAGTGCAAAATATAAAATTCTATTAGAATTTGGGAGCATGCTCACAAAATTCAGAGAGAATTTTATATTTTATAAGAGTGTAAAACGATGAGTAAACACGAAAATTTATTGTAGTGTTTGCGAATGCGTTACACTCTTTTTGCACGAGTGTAAGATGAGTAAACACGAAAATTTATTGTAGTGTTTGCGAATGCATTACGCTCTTTTTGCACGAGTGTAAGATGAGTAAACACGAAAATTTTTACACTACCCCCAATTATGGTAAACATTTTGTACATCATCATCTTCTTCTAATAAATCCACTAGTTTATTCATATTTTTAATATCATCTTCATTAGATAAACTCATCATATTCTGTGGTAGATACCTCAGTTCAGCCATGGAAAACACATATCCTTCATCAGCCAAAGCATCCCTCACAGTAGCAAAATCGGCTACATCGGTGATAATCTCATAATACTCATCTTCCACCGATAAATCTTCTGCTCCCGCCTCAATCACGGACATTTCTATTTCTTCATCATCCACGCCATCCGTTTTATCAATAACTAGAACACCTTTTCTATCAAACATAAAACTCACACAGCCATTTGTCCCTAAGTTTCCACTAGCCTTTGTAAAATAACTGCGTACCGCTGCGGCTGTTCTATTGGTATTATCCGTTAAACATTCTACTAAAACAGCACAACCACCTGCTCCATATCCTTCATAAGTAAGTTCGGTAAAAACAGCATCTCCCAGTTCTCCAGCCCCTTTTTTAATCGCTCGATCAATATTATCATTAGGCATATTAGCAGCCTTCGCCTTTTCCACAGCACTTTTAAGTGCCGCATTATATTCTATATCCGAGCCACCTTCACGTGCTGCCACCATAATATACCTTCCTAATTTCGTAAAAATTTTAGCCTTTTTGGCATCCTGCTTCCCTTTTCTATTAATAATAGTTCCTATACGTCCCATATTTTCTCCTTTTTCATCTTATCCCCATACATCATCTTTTTGTGGTATAACTATACTCAGTAAAATCGAAGAATATTCCCACACAAAATATTATCAAAACCCCATAACATTATATCATATGATTAACATAGCGATAAAAAAAATGTTGGAGAATAACCCCAACATTTTATCTATTTTAATTTAATTTTTTATTATCTTTCGTAGCCTCATCCGCATCTTTTTCTGCTGGCTTCGCTTTTTTCTTAGGTTTTCTAAGCGCCCTTTTCATCTTCACTCTTGCACCATCTTCTTCTTGCCAAATCGCTTTTGTCGGACATTTTTTAACGCATATCCCACAATTTGTACATTTATCATAATCAATTTGTGCTAGATTATCAATAACATGGATGGCATCAAATGGACAGGCTTTTTCACACATTCCACAAGCAATACATGATACCCCGCAATTTTTCTTAACATGACCACCACGTTCTACATTATTACAATCAACCACAACAAACTGAGAATACGGAACTAATGCAATAACATTTTTAGGACAGGCTTCGATACATTTATTACAAGCAGTACATTTTTCTTCATCTACCACTGCAACACCTTGTTCATTAACATGAATGGCATCAAAGGGACAGACTCTTTCACAAGTACCCAGCCCCATACAACCATAGGTACAAGTCTTTGGTCCACCAGCTAGTTGAGTGGCTGCAACACAGTCTTGAATGCCATTATATTCATATTTATCCTTACACTGTTCCTTTGTACCCGCACACAGCACCCTTGCGATCATCTTAGTGCCTTCACCAGCTTCCATACCCATGATTTGAGCAACAGCAGCAGCACAGTCACTTCCTCCAACAGGACATCCTGTTACAGGTGCTTCCCCTGCCACTACCCCATTGGCAAAGCCACCACAGCCTGGATAGCCACATCCACCACAGTTAGCCCCTGGCAGAACATCTAATATTTGTGTAACACGTGGATCAACTTCAACAGCAAATTTCTGAGAAGCAAATGCTAGACCTGCACCAAATAAAAGCCCCATACTTCCCAAACTTACTCCAGATAAGATAATACTATTTATATCCATTATTACCTCCTTATACCAAGCCTTGGAAGCCTAAAAACGCAATAGCCATCAAACTGGCTGTAATCAGCGCAATAGGAAAGCCTTGAAATGCCTTTGGTACATCTGAAAGTTCTAATTTTTCACGAATACCTGCAAATAATACGATGGCAAGTGAAAAACCAATTGCCGCAGCAATAGAATGTACAATTGTTTGAATTAAACCATATTCATATTGAATATTTAAAAGTGCAAGACCAAGAACCGCACAGTTAGTAGTAATAAGTGGTAAAAATACACCCAGTGCCGAATACAGCGTTGGACTAATCTTTTGAAGAACGATTTCTACAAACTGCACCAACGATGCAATTACTAATATAAATGCTATAGTTTGTAAAAACTCTAAGTGCAAAGGAACTAAGATGACATGCCAAATTCCATAGGTGATAATACCAGCCAGCGTCATAACAAAGGTAACTGCCATTCCCATGCCAAATGCTGTTTCAACCTGTTTTGATACACCGAGAAACGGACATATCCCAAGAAATCTAGATAGTACAAAGTTATTAACAAATATAGCACTGACAATCAATATCAAAATTTCTTTCATGTCCTACACCTCCTTCTCTTTCGCATCAGTTTTTTCAGATTTTTCAACCTTCTTATCTGTTTTTTTAGCAACTTTTTCAGAAGATGAATCCCCTTCTTTACCCTCTGTCTCAGCCTTAGCCTTTTCTTCTGCATTTTTCTTCCTAGCTTCTTCTCTTAAACGCTTCTTCTCTGCCGCTTCTGCTTCTTTCTTTCTTTGTTCTTCTATTCGTAAACGTCTTTCTTCAGCCTCAACAGCCTTACGTTGCTCCTCCGCCTTTCTTTCTTTTGTTTGCTGATATACATTAATGCCTGCAAGCAATAATCCAAGTGCTAAGAAAGCTCCTGGAGGAAGTATCATAATAAGTGCTGGTTGGAACGATGCAGGAAATATAACATGACCAAAAATTGCACCAGCACCAAACGCTTCACGAACAGAACCGAGTATTGTCAGTGCTAAGGTAAAACCAAGTCCCATACCAAGACCGTCTAACACAGAAGGTAATAAGCCATTTTTAAATGCAAATGCCTCTGCACGAGCAAGGATTAGACAGTTTACAACAATAAGTGGTATAAACAGTCCAAGCGATGCAAATAACGATGGTAAAAAACCTTCCATCACCATTCCTACGATGGTTACGAATGTTGCGATAACCACGATAAATGCAGGAATACGAATTTTTGATGGAATAATAGGACGCATAATAGAAATCGCCATATTAGCAAGGATTAACACCGCCGTTGTCGCCAGTCCCATACCCATTCCATTTTCAGCCGATGTTGTAACCGCTAAGGTTGGACACATACCCAACATTTGATAAAATACTGGATTTTCTTTTATAAGACCATTAGTAAATGTTTTTATATTCATTATTTCGCCTCCTGACTTTGCAAGGCTGCGAATACATTTGCAGCTGTATTAACACCACGTGTAACCGCACTAGATGTTATTGTTGCACCAGAAATTGATAAAATTTGATCATCCGTTGGCTGTGCCTTAACCACTACCAAATTTCCAGAGGCACTTTTTCCTGTATATTGATCATAAAATTCTGGAAGTTCTGCCTTAGCACCTAGACCTGGAGTCTCTTGATGCCCCGGTGCCATACGTACACCCGCTATTGTTCCATCTAGATTAAATCCGCTAGTAATACGAATAGGTCCACCATAACCACCTGGAGTTGTTGTAATAACATATCCCACTACCGAACCATCAGTAGCCATACCAGCATAAGCCTCTACCACTGGCTCTTGAGCCACTGCATTTGTAGCTATTTCTGATACTGCATCATTAAACTTTTCATCATCCACTTTTTCAAATTTTTCTGCACTTGGAAGTGTGGCCTTTCTATCTCTTTCAGCCGCAAGTGCTCTTTGTTCTTTTATTTTATCGATGGTTGCTGAATTTGTAAAAGCGAGAAGTACCGCTGATACAGCCGAGATACAAAGAAGTATAAGTCCCAATTTTATAATTTCTTTCATATCTAATTTCATCTTTTATCCCTCCCAAACACACGTGGCATTGTGTATTTTTCAATTAATGGCGATGCCACATTCATAAGGAGAATAGAATATGAAACTCCCTCTGGATATCCACCAAAAAATCGAATAAAAGTTGTAAGAAGTCCACAGCCAAATGCAAATATCATTTGACCAAGAGGATTAATAGGCGTTGATGCATAGTCAGTTGCCATAAAGAAAGCACCTAGCATAAGACCACCTGCAAATATATGATATATCGTTAACGAAAAATTAAATCCACTAAATAATAATGTTAAAACAGCAACAGTACCAATATAAACAGTCGGTATTCTCCACGTAATAACCCCTCTGTAGAGTAAATACACGCCACCGAGTATCAAAAGTACGGCTGAAACTTCACCAAGACATCCGGCAACATTACCCATACAGACATCAAATAAAGTAGGAAGTTTATCAGCCCCTTCCAGAGCATTAGCCGCCACAATGTCAAAGCCGACCTTTTCCTTTAAAATACCAAGAGGTGTTGCCGTAGAAACAGCATCAGCTCCAACAGCTGGAAGATTTGGTTTCACCCATGCCGTCATTTGAACTGGCCATGATGCCATTAAAAACGCTCTAGCCGCAAGTGCAGGGTTAATAAAATTATGACCTAATCCTCCAAATGCTTGCTTCGCAATAGCAATCGCAAATATGCTACCGATAACTGGAAGCCACCACGGTGATGATGCAGGAATATTCATTACTAAAAGAAGTCCTGTAATCGCAGCTGACCAATCGTTAATAGTCACTGGAATTCCTCGAAGCTTTTGCAATGCCGCCTCTGTAATAACTGCCGTAGCAATAGAAAGAACCACCAGCAAAAGAGCATTCATTCCAAATTTCCAAATACCGTATAGTGTCGCAGGTGCAAGCGCTATAAAAACATCTCTCATAATCGTATCAACACGTTCTTCTGACCTGATATGCGGAGATGATGACATAAATAATTTTTGTTCCATATTCTCCTCCTAATTCCCCTTCCTACGTGCAGCTACCACGCTCTTCTTTCCTACACGAATAGAATGAAGTAACGGACGTTTAGATGGGCATACAAAAGAACATGATCCACATTCAATACAATCTAATATACCTATTTTATCTGCTGAATCATATAATCCTTTTAATGCATATGCACTGAGCGTTACAGGTTGTAAAAACGCAGGGCAAATACTTACACATTTACCACATTGTATACAATTTACAGGTTTTGGTATGCTGCTTTGTTTAGGTGGAAATACCAAAATGCCCGATGTTGTTTTTGTGGATGGAATTTCGTCACTAGGTGTAGACATTCCCATCATCGGTCCACCTAGAATAATCTTTCCGGGATTGCCCACATATCCACCGCATTGTTCGATAATCTCAGATAACGGCGTTCCATTTTTAATCAGTAAATTATCTGGTTCTGTAATACCCGCACCAGTAATAGTACAAATTCTCTCTATTAATGGCATACCAGTTCTAATAGCATCTGCAACAGCTGCCGCAGTAGCTACATTATTCACTACCACTCCCGCATCCATTGGAAGCCCACCAGATGGAACTTCACGCTTCATACAGGCGTAAATAAGCTGTTTTTCAGCCCCTTGTGGATACTTGGTTTTAAGCCCTACAACATGAATATTGGGCTCATTTTTTGCGGCCTGCTCCATTGTCTTAATCGCATCAGGCTTATTATCCTCAATTCCAATATATCCAGCATCCACGGATACAGCCTTCATAAGTGCTTTTAAACCATAAACTACCTTTTCTGGTGTTTCAAGCATTAGACGATGATCAGCTGTTAGATATGGTTCACATTCTGCACCATTTAATATAACGGCATCAATCTTTTTTTCAGGTGGTGGTGATAATTTGATATGAGTGGGAAATCCAGCACCACCCATGCCAACAATACCAGCCTCTCTAATAATGTTAATAATTTCTTTAGAACTGAGCGTTTCAACATCACCCTTTGGTGCAACCGACTCATGAAGTTCATTTTTACCATCAGACTGAATGATAACACAGGGCTCTATTCCACCTAACACCTCTACTTCTTTTATCTGTTTCACAACACCAGACACACTACTATGTACTGGTGAGCAGACAAAAGAAGAAGCCTCGCCAATTTTTTGTCCAACTTTTACGACATCACCTTTTTTTACGATAGGGTCACAGGGTGACCCAATATGCTGTCGTAAAGGAATAGTTACAGTCTTAGGTTCCAGAGCCTTCCGAACTGCTTTTTCTTCGGATGCTCTCTTTGAATGCGGAGGATGAATACCCCCCACAAAAGATAATAAACCCATATACCCTCTCCTTTTGACAATCTAGGTCTTTACACAACAAGCCACACGACAAGTCGTGTTTAAAACATTTATATATAGCTACACTAACATTTTATACCTTACTAAATATTGTACTACATTGAGATAATCCGTCAATGACAATTACAGTAAAGTAACATTAAAATACATGATTTTTAATGAACTATAACCAAATTCTTTGTACACTTTACACAGTAAATAGACAATTAGATATTTTTATATGATTTTACCAATATAGCTAACCTAGTTCAATTAGCTACATCCTAGCTTGTTATTAGCATTTTCAAATAAAATAATCGTTTTCGACCTTGTTAATTTTTTGACAAAATTAACAAAATGAAATTTTCTTTATATAAAATATACAATTGATAATTTTTATCATTTGTAAGACATCAAAAAACATAACACCATCATTTCTGTACTTTGCCCTAAAGCTTGCATATTTTTAATATAAAAATAAACAGTTTCATAAAACTTCCTTAATATACTTTTGGAAAATAAATAATTACATTATAATATAATCATAATATAATATAATATAATCATATAATTTATACTCACCAACAGTAGGAATCACAATGAATATAGAGAAAGGAGAAGATATTTACTAATAAATATCTAATCTATTATGAAAAATATATTAATTATTTCCACAGGCGGAACCATCGCATCATCGTTAGGAGAAAATGGATTAAAACCCGAACACGATGTTGATACGCTAATTAATTTTCTAGCGATACCAGAACATAAGTATCATATCACTGGACGATCCATTATGAAGATAGACTCTAGCAATATGACACCATATGACTGGGTAAAAATTGCAAAAGAAATATATAGCGACTATGAAAACTATGATGGCTTTATTATCACTCACGGTACAGATACCATGGCATATACATCCTCTGCACTCACCTATATGCTAGAAGGCATTGATAAGCCAGTTATTCTCACCGGATCACAATACCCCATATGCAAAGAACATACCGATGCCATACAGAATTTAAGCGATGCCGTTATTTTTGCAGCAGAGAACCTCGCTGGTATATTTATCGTATTTGATGGTAAATTAATCACTGGTACTCATGCCGTAAAAGTAAAAACCCATAGTTATGATGCCTTTAAAAGCATAAACTTTCCATATATTGCCCATATAAAACATGGCAGTATAATGTACAGACAATTTGTAGTCGATAATTTTTATCAAAATGGCTCTAAACTTAGTTTACACAATAATATAGATGAAAATATTTGCCTAATAAAATTATTTCCTGGAATAAACTCTCATATTTTTGAATGTGTCAAAAAACATTATAAAGCTGTGATTATAGAAAGCTTTGGCATAGGTGGTGTTCCCTTTGACCGTGTAGATATTGTCAGCGAAGTAATAAAATTACTAGATGCTGGCGTAATTATTTTAATGACCACACAATGCCTTCAAGAAGGGGTAAACTTTAACATCTATGAAGTCGGATTAAAACTTCCACTCCATAAACTAATCTATGCCAATGATATGACCACAGAAGCCTCCACCGCAAAACTAATGTGTGCCATGGGTCGATTTAATAATTTTGACGACATCAAAAAATACATCGAAACCCCCATCCAATTTGATATTAGCACACAGATAAGTGATGGATATGAGAGGTGAATTTTTGATATAAAAAACCTTCGGTAAAAATTTCCGAAGGCTCGTAATTTTTTTATTCACTATATCTTCAACTATTAACACAAACTTTTTTAATACCTATTCGCAAGTAGCTCTAATTACGCCATCCAGTGCAGTTTCAACTTCCAATGTTAGATCAGAAACAGCATCTCCACCTATATCAGTAAGATTATCACGAACGGATAAAACACCACAATAAACTGTCCCTTCTTCCTCTCTAACTATTAATTTACAAGGTAAATAATAACTATATAGAGTATTGCTATCCAGTACACCTTGAGCAAGTTGCGGTTTGCAAACTTCCATTAGATGTGCTTTTTTACTAATCGGAAAGCCCTTTTGTGCCAGTGTATCATGAAAAGATAGCTCCAATAGCACCCCAAAACCAATTTCTTTTAACTTCTCTTTTACACGCTTCACTGTTTCATCCATCAAATACTGACTTTTATATTCATTTATTTTCATATAAACCTCCTCCTTAATTTAATATATTCCCCCTATCCATCGATTTTAAGCAACTATTTATTATATCAAGAACTTCTATGCATGATATACATTTTAATGTATAATCAAGATGTAGTCAGCAGATTAAGCTGGTATATTATCAACTGGTATAGTTATATCCGTTATATACGGCTTATTCTTTAATATTTGTATACTAGGAGAAACTTATGGAAAATTATACGAAAAACCACATGGAATATAACAATGAATCTTATTTTGACGGTATGCTAATTCAACTGATTGGTTGGCAAATATTAAGTATTATTATCACCATAATTTCGTTTGGAATACTATTTCCATGGGCGTTTTGCCTAATTTGTCGCTGGGAGGCAAAACATACTGTCATAGGTGGATATCGCTTAGAATTTGATGGTACTGCTATGCAACTTATCGGCAATTGGATTAAATGGTTAATTTTCACTATCCTCACACTCGGAATCTATGGCTTTTGGGTGAATTTACGACTAAAGCAATGGAAAATAAAGCATACACATTTTGCAAATTAAAACTATTTTACATCCTTTTGAATAAAAGATAACACTCTCCATACAAGTAAAAGAGGTGAACCTATGAAGGAATTTAAAAAGGGTCAAAAAATAAAAGTGGTCGCTGGCACGAACTTAGAAATTATTGAAAAATTAGGTCAAGGCGGGCAAGGTATTGTCTACAAAGTCAATTATAATGGAAAACAATTTGCACTAAAATGGTATTTTGCTGAAAAACTCACAAATCACCAAAAGTTTTATAAAAACATCCAAAATAATATCAAAAAAGGTGCGCCAACTAATTCCTTTTTATGGCCACTGGAAATAACTGAATATGTTAATGGTAGTTTTGGTTATTTAATGAAATTACGTCCACCAGAATATAAAGATTTTTCAAGATTTTTGCTCGCAAAAACTAGATTTAATAGCATTGCTGCTGTTATCAATGCTGCCTTAGAAATAACAAATAGTTTTCGATCGTTACACAACTTAGGATTTAGCTATCAAGATTTAAATGACGGTAATTTTTTTGTCAATCCTAAAACTGGCTCGGTGTTAATTTGTGATAATGACAATGTGGCCGAATATGGTGATGCACTTGGTATTGCTGGAAAATGTCGCTATATGGCACCAGAAGTCGTAATGGGTAAAAAGAAACCCGATATCCATACAGATCGTTTTTCTTTAGCTGTTGTTCTATACCTACTATTATTTATGAATCATCCTTTAGAGGGCATAGGTACGATGTGTCCTTGCCTTACAGAAGAACTAGAACAAAAATTTTTTGGCACTTCTCCCGTCTTTGTCTGGGATGAACGGGATGATAGCAACAGACCCGTACGTGGAGTACATATTAATGAAATTAAACTATGGCCTCTTTATCCAGCATTTGTTCGAAAAACTTTTCAAGAAGCATTTAGTAAAGAATCAATGATAGGTAGAGATATCCAACATCGAGTGACAGAGAAAAAATGGCAAGAAGTATTTACTAATTTACGTGATTGTCTGATTAAATGTAGTTGTCAAGGTGAAAATTTTATCAATCCAAACTCCAACAGTACTAAATGTATTTATTGTCAACAAGAAATTGTAAATCCTATGATAATGAAAGTAAAAAAATACAACATAGCTTTACAAATAGGCAAAAAAATCTATGCCTGTCATGCTATTTATGATAGTGATGACTTTAAAGAAGAACTCGGTGAAATTATTGCAAATAGACATGATCCATCTATAATCGGTCTAAAAAATAATTCCGATCATACATGGATAGCAATCCTACCTAATGGTCTCAGCAAAGAATATCCTAAAGACAAAGTTATTAAATTAGGTCGTGGTTTAAAGATAGATTTCGGACATAATAATATAGCCCAGATTATTTAACAACATACTAAGAAAGGATTCACAAATGAGTAAAAATTTATACGATGATGTAGTAAGCACCCCTAGAAGAACAATGGTTTTATTTTTTATAATAGATACTTCTGGTAGTATGTCAGGATCAAAAATTGGCACTCTAAATACAGCGATAGAAGAAATTATTCCAGAATTAAAAGATATTTCAGAAAATAATGCGGATGCCGAAATTAAAATTGCCACATTATCCTTTTCTACTGGTGCCAGATGGATAACCAATAAACCTATTTCAGCAGAAAATTTTAGATGGGATTTTGTAGATGCTGGTGGCGTAACGGATTTAGGTGAAGCATGTATACAATTAAACGAAAAATTATCAATAAAAGAATTTATGAGCGATGTCTCTGGTTCTTTTGCTCCGGCAATTTTCTTAATGTCTGATGGCGAGCCAACAGATAACTATATATATGGCTTAAATAAACTAAAAAATAATAGATGGTTTCAAAAATCCATTAAAGTAGCCTTAGCAATTGGCGATAGTGCTAATCAACATGTATTATCTGATTTCACAGGTAGTATGGAATCTGTCATTACTGTACATTCCACAGAAGCACTTAAAAAATGGATACAATTTGTAAGCGTTAGAGCCTCAGAAGTAGCTAGTCAAAGTGCTGGTATTACTTCACCTTCCCCATCCTCTAGCGAAAATGCAACATTAACTAAACAAGATATATTTATTAAAGAAATTCAAAATCAACAAGCAACTGCTGAAGCTGCTGATTGGGATGACTTTGATGATGCAGGATGGTAGAAAGAGGATATCCTATGAATTTCAAAGCCTTTAACATATCCATCCAAGGTTATAGTCATATTAAAAATAACAAAGAATGCCAAGATTATTCCACCAGTTTTTCTGATGAGAGCATGGCGATTGCTATTACTGCTGATGGTCATGGTAGCCCTATTTATTTACGCAGTGCCAAAGGTGCAGAATTTGCTACAACATCCGCTGAAAAAAATATAAAACACTTTGTGAAAAACATTAACAAAAAACAATTTTTAAAAAATCAAGATGCGTTGTTAAACAAATTAGAACAAAGTATTATTAATGATTGGAATCAACTGGTAATAAACGATTGGAAACAACATCCTTTTACTAGAGCCGAATTATCCACCATTGATGTAAAAATGGCTGATAGCTATACACTGGCAGAAACACAATATCATCAACCTCATCAAAGATATAATGCAGAAAAAACAATAGTAACTGCCTATGGAACTACATTAATCGCCACTGCCGTTACGAAAGATTATTGGTTTGGTATTCATATTGGTGATGGTAAATGCGCAACGATTCATTCACAAGGAGATTTTTTGCAACCTATCCCTTGGGATGAACGATGCTTTCTTAATATCACTACATCGATGTGTGATACCAATGTCTTAAATAATTTTAGACACTTTGCTAGTGAACATATACCAGTTGCTATTATTGCTTGCTCCGATGGTATTGATGATTCTTTTAATACTGATGAGCAATTAAATCAACTCTATAAAACTATTTTATATTCTTTTGCTAATACAGATTTTGAAGAAGCAAAAAATAATTTACAAGATTACCTCCCTCGCCTTTCAGCAAAAGGAAGCGGAGATGATGTTAGTATTGCTGCAATATTAGACATGGATTCACTTAGTGAATTAGAAATAATTAAACAATTTGATATCGAAAAGGAAAAAGAACGAAAAATAAAAGAGGATAAAAGATGAACTGTCCAAAATGCGGAAAAAGTTGGAATCAATTTGATAGCATAAAAAGTATGAACTTAATTTGTCCATTTTGTAATCATCAGTTTGTAGAAGATGATGATACATCCATCAATATGTCGGAGGTTCTTCGTTATATCATTGAAAAATATGGCATGGATTTACTGAAAAATCCAAATAGAGTAAATGCCTTTTTAATGGATTTAGCACCACGTGCAGAAAAAGAACGTAAATTGATTGTTCATGTTTTACGAGAAGGTATCGCCTTATCGTTGTTTAACCTAAAAAACAAAAATCCAGAGCAACAAAAAAATGGAATTAATAAATGTATACATCATTTAATAGAGGATAACTGGATAACAGAAGCTGCTGCCTATTATGCAGTAATAACATTAGCCAATGCACTTAATATTTACATTGATACGGATTATATCGAGCAAATTAGTGAGCCTGATTATACACAAACCACTACTACCCATATACAGCACATATTATCAAAAAATCTAGAATTATCATCTATTGATGCCGTTAATGATGCATTAAGATTATGTCATACCATCGGTTATAAAGCACTGGCTGCAAACAAAAATTTAAAATATTTACAGATTCCTGAAAATGTTAAATACATTTATCCAAAAGCATTTTTAAATTGTATTAACTTACGACAGATTATTCTACCTTCTAATTTAAAAGAGGCAGGCTATGAAATTTTTACAGGTTGTTGTATGCTAGAAGCAATTTATATTGAAGATAATAATAAATTCATCGTATTAGATAATATTTTCATTGATGTATTGCATCGAAAAACTATTCGTGCAGAGAATAACGATGACATTCATACGATAAGTATTCCTTCTGGGATATATACCATTGGCAAAAAAACTTTTGAAAGAAATACCGTAAAACAAATAGATCTACCCCATTCCATTGAAAACATAGAAACAGATGCTTTTTATTTAACATTGTCACTAGAGAGCTTTATGGTGGATCCCCATAATATACATTATAGAAGTGTTAATGGTGTATTATATAGTCGTAATGAAGAAATTCTGCTACGATATCCACAGGGTAAACTCGATACAAACTATGTACTGGGACATATGGTACAAAAAATTGATAAAAAGGCATTTAGTTGCAGTAGATATTTAGAAACCGTAACATTTACCACTAATTTAAAATGTATTGATAGTAATGCCTTTGAATATTGCTCCAAATTAGAAAATTTAATTTTACCGACTAGTATAAATAAAATTGGAGAGAGAGCATTTCAATATTGTCCAAATTTAAAAAACATTATGTTATCGAAAAGCATCACAGAAATTAGCGATTGTACTTTTTATAATTGTTCTAGTTTACAAAATATAGATATACCAAATAATGTACAAAAAATTGGTCATTTTGCATTTGCTAATTGCCAAGATTTAAAACAGATAATTATTCAAGAAAATGTTTCATTTATTGGGGATGGTGCATTTAATAATTGTACCCATCTTGAAGTTATAATCAAAAATAACTCCTATGTTGAACAGTATTGTGATGCCCGACACATACCATTTAAAAAAATATAATACTGTCTAACAAAGATAGAGAAAAGAGTACATTATGAAGAACGAACTTTATTACTACTCCATTTCAACACCAAAAGAAAAACAAGCATATCGCATTATGTATGAGGGTTTACAAAAACGCCATTTTGAAATTATTGTTGAAATGGATTTAGAATTATCGCAAATTCAAGAATTATATATTAAAGTTTTATATGACAATCCTTTATTTTTTTATGTTAATCAACAAGTTATTAGAGTGTTAGGTGAAAAAGGTTATTGGCTTTTAATGCCAGAATATCTTTGTGGTGAACGAGAAATTATAGAACTAACTAAGGAAGTCCATCATGTCATTAAAAAAGTAGTTTTAGATGCTCACAAAAATGTTAATAATCCCTTTCAATTAGAAAAATATTTGCACGATGTTGTCGTAAAAAGCGTTGCCTATGACTATGATGCTCTTAGAAAAAGCGATTGCTATAATGCCCACTCCATTATTGGTGCTTTCTTAGATAAGAAAGCAGTATGCGAAGGAATCTCCAAGGCATTTAAATTGCTTTGTAATGAATTTCATTTTAAATGTATCGTCGTATTAGGGCAGGCAAATATAGATGGTAACTATGGTGAAGATGATTATCATGCATGGAATTTAATAAAAACAGGCGATGAATCCTACCATGTCGATGTCACTTGGGATAATCTATATGATACAACTCTTCGACATATCAGTTATGACTATTTTAACTTAACCACCAAAGATATTTTAATCGATCATCTACCACTTGATACAGAAAATCTACCAATTTGCAATAGTACCCAACTAAATTATTTTCATAGCACAAATAGTTTTGTCAGTAACTATGAACAATTAGTAGAACTAGTGAACAATCGATTTGCCTCTAAAAAAATAATGTTTAAATTTAAAAATGATGAAGGTGAATTTCCATCTGTTAACGCAGTAAAAGACAAACTGCTATCTGCTATACAAGAAGTAAACATGGTTCGAGGAACAAAATTTTCCTTTTATATTGTATTTAATGAACGACATAATATTGCTAAAATGATAGTAGAAAAATAAAAACCACAAGGGAGCGTGCTTGTTGCACGTAACCGAGTGGTTTTATGAAATTGGCTATCGCTAGCGTTCAAAATTTACTGTCAAAAGTCAAAAGTTAAAAAGTGTAACCTGTCAATATAGACTCCCTCCCAGTCTTCACATCCTCATAATACTCATTATAGCTAAAAGCCCCAAATGAACCTTGAATATTATATAGATTATCAAAACCAAGTCCTTGTAATGCCCTTATTGCATAATAACTAGACCATGATGTCTGACAATGCAAATACACTGGAACATCTTTTGGAATTTCATTATATCTCTGTCTAATAGCCCCTAGGGGAATATTTTTAGCACCTTTTACATGACTAGCTTTAAACATTTCTGGACTTCTAACATCAATAATCACAGCACCTTCTTCCACTAACTCTCTTATTTTATTTAGCGGATATTGTTTATATTCTCCATTTAAAATATTAAGTCCTACAAGTGCTGCAAAATTAACTGGATCTTTTGCTGTACTAAATGGAGGTGCATAGCAAAGTTCCAACTCTTTTAAATCATCTAGCATTCCACCCATGGTAATCATAGTAGCGATAACATCTACTCTCTTAGTCACCTCTCCGCTACCAATGGCTTGTGCTCCTAAAATTTTACCTGTTGGATTTTCAAATATTAATTTTAAATATATAGGTGCAGCCTCTGGCATAATGCCCACCATATCTTTAGGAGTTACTCTAACCGTCATATAAGGTATACCCTCTTTTTTACATTCTCTTTCACTAAGACCAGTTCGAGCAGCATTTTTACCAAATACTCTTATACAAGATGAACCGAGTACACCACGATTTTGAACCGTTCTACCAAACATATGATCAGCAGCACTTCTAGCTTGTTTTTGAGCTGGTCCAGCAAGACCTAATATCATTTTTTTCTTGGTAATAGCGTGGAATGACTCAATGGCATCACCGACTGCATATACATCTGGTAAATTAGTTTTAAAATTATGATCTACTAAAATTCCACCAGTTTCACCCACTTCAATTCCCGCATCCAGTGCAAATTGTATATCTGGTCGTACACCTACCGACATAACGACAGCCTGTGCTTTAACTTCTTTCCCGCTTTTAAACTTAACAGTATCAGCAGTTATTTCAACCACTGCTTCACCAATTTGAAGATCAATGCCATGATCCATAATTTCCTTATGCAATATTTGAACCATATCTTCATCAAATGGCATCATCACTTGTGAAGCCGCTTCTATTAAAGACACATTTTTACCAGATTCTTTTAAACACTCAGCTACTTCCAGACCTATAAAGCCACCACCGACAACGGCAACATCTGTCACATTGTTATCGATTAAATAAGAGTCTAATTTTTTAATATCATAAACATTTTTAACGCTAAATACATTATCTCCATCAATACCCTTAATGCTTCTTGGCATAATCGCCTTAGAACCAGGAGATAACACTAAGTAATCATAAGTATCTTCAAATTCTTCGCCACTTACTAAATTTTTAACCCTTACCTTATGCTCCTGTGGCAAAATTTCCATTACTTCATGATTAACATGCATATCCAAATTATAATTTATCTTCATTTCTTGAGGTGTAAATAAAATCAAATCATCACTACTCTGAATTTCTCTACTTAAAAAATTTGGCAAACAACAATTAGAAAAGGCAATATCTGGTCCCTTATCATATACATTAATGACAGCATTTTCATCCAGTCTACGAATTCTAGCTGCTACAGAACCTCCACCAGCAACTCCACCTACTATTACATATCTCTTTGACATATTTTCCTCCTTATTATCTTCTTTTATAATACCCTATCCATTTCTTCTTATACATTTTTTATAGTTTTTACATGAAATTATTTTAAATTATTTTAATAATCCGCTATAATCCATCGGTTCACATATTTTTTTAAATTTTTCCACTACTACTAACATATCCTCTGAAAAAGACTTATTATACTCCTTTAACTCTCTATGAAAAAACACATGATGTACTAATTTCCAATACTCTAAACTTCTATCACCTTCCCCCTCCATAAAGGCATCTTCTCTCGTCACTTCAGAAAATGGCTTTATATCTACGGATATTAGTTCTGTCATACAGCATACATTTTGATCTTCATATAAAATAATTGCCTTATCGCCAACCCTAGGCAATTTTTCATTATCAATTTCATATAAATCATAAAGAGACGACGTCGCAGATTTGATACCTTTTTTTACTAATAATGCTAATTTATCTGAATCTCTCGGATGAGTTCCCCCAAAAGAAAACACCTGCTGCACATTATACCGATGGCACAGCTCATTAATATTTTTATCATTACTTAATATCTGATCATCGGCAGTTTTGCTATTTTGTGCAAATTCCGACTGACTATAGGCTACTAAAAATTCATCCTTTGTCATCACTGGTTCAAATTCTAGATGCCTTTGAAATAAATCACATATAATTCTCCCTTGAATATTACCTATTATCACATCATCCACATAATAATATCTATCCGTCTTTGGTAAATATCGATGTATCCACTGATATATGGATATCTCTATTTCTTCATCACTCTTTACAATTCCTTTGCGTACATCATCACGCATCTTAACAGATCGAAGTAAGATTTGCTCAAATCTATTATTAATATCCTCGCTTTTTTTAGTGATGTCATCCATAGACCAAATATATTCTTCTCTAGTATACAATTCGGATAAATCATTAAATTGCAATCCCATACATCCCTCACCTAAAATCCGTCCTACACTCATCTTAAATCATTAATTTTATAAGTTAAATGTAAACTAATGCCCAATAATATTAACTATAAATCAAATAAAGTAAAAACACTCTGTCTATGAAAAATTAGCATTATATATTTGCATCAACTCATCCTTATCAAAGTGATAATTTATATTACAAAAATGGCAATGAATATCCGCTTTTTCATCTTCATCAATAATTTGTTTTAAGGATGTACTACCCAGTGATATCAATGCTTTAATAATTCTATTACGAGAACAATCACATTGATATACTAAATCCCGCTCCCCTATTATATTAATATCAAATGAACTTAGGGCAATCTCCATAATTTGTTTAGCCGATTTCCCTTCCGATACCAATGTAGATATAGGTGGTAAATTTTTAATATCATGCTCAATCTTACTAATGACCTCTTCACTAGCATTCGGCATAGGTTGTATAAATAGTCCCCCTGCACCTGCTACACAAGCATTTTGTTTATCAAATCCCACACCCAGTGATATAACAGATGGTTGTTGTTCAGACTTTACAAAGTAAACCGCCAAGTCCTCCGCAATTTCTCCCGTTACTATTTCAGAACGACCAATAAATGGACTTTTAAGCCCCAAGTCTTTTATCACGGTTACAAATCCTTGACCTATACCACCCCCCACATCGATTTTACCAATGTCATTTGCAGGAATAACTGCATCAGGATTTGCCACATATGCCTTAACATAACCCGCCTTCCACGATACTGCTAATATTTTTTGTAAACTACCATTACCTTTAAACTCCAAACTAACTTGATGATTATCAGATTTTACATCACAGCCCATAATAGCAGTAGCACTGATCACCCTACCAAGTGCTGCCGTTGCTAGCGGTGTTGCATTATGTGTCATTCTCGCTTTTTCGACCATATTAGTTGTTATTGCAACAAAAATTCTAGTGCTACCATCTGATGTTATTCCCGTAAATAATTTTCCGTCCATAGTACCCCTTTTTCTGTTATTTTCTATTCAAATTTATTGCTATACCAATTAATAAATTACACCACATTACTTCTTTTTCAATATAAATAATGCACGCATACTATTATTTTTTAACGACTCTAATGTATCGCCATCTACCACATCTACAAATTCAAATCTTTTAGACGAAATTTGTTGTATTTGTTGTTCATTATATGCCCATAATCGATGAAATTCATCATGTCTACTATATAAGTCATCTCTATCTTTTGAAAACTGCTGTACAAAAAAAGAAATATCAAATTCTAATAGTTTATTATCCTCATCATAATTATTATTCCAAATATAACTAATATCATGGGCATTATCAACATAGCTTTTACTGCCCAGTTCTGTTTTCATCTTATATTCTGTACTGATATCAAATATAAGATATCCTCCCTCATTAAGACTGCAATATGCCGAATCAAAAAAATGGCTTAAATCATCATGACTTATATAATTTATAACATCAAAATAAGAGATAAGAACATCTTGCTTTGGCAAAATATTCATATCGGTAATATCTACTTGTAAATACCTAACATCTATCTGTGCATCGCTAGATTTTTCTCTAGCTATTAATAACATCTGTTCTGACATATCAATAGCCGTCACCGCATAGCCTTTTTGAGCCAGCCGAATACTCATCTCTCCCGTACCGCATCCACAATCCATTATTTTTATAGGATTCATATCATATTTATCAAATATTGTTTCTAAATCCATCACCCATTTATCATACGGAACATGACTCATAATCTGATCATAAATCAATGCTAATGAGTTATAATATATATCATTATCTAAATTATCCATACTTCTCCCCTACAGTTAAATAGCTCATAATCCATTCATTACGATGATAAAGATATTATCATAGATACGATATAAATAGCACATACAATAATTATTGGCAGTAATTCATAGTACTTAATAAACTTTTTACCTTCATCATTATATTCAATCATGGTAGTTTGCGTCTGTAAATCACTAATTGGCAAGCTACTAGTCTGTATTTTAACAATAGATTGGAAAATTTTCCTAACTACTATTATACTAATCAATGAAATAAATAAAAGAAATATAAGGACTGGAACATACTCATTAGGAGACATATTGACAACCTCGTTCACCTCTACTGGAGAATTCATTTGATTGGAAAACACAAATCCTAAAAATACCGCCATACCATTATTGACAGTATGAGCAATAACTGACGACCATATGCTATCCGTAATAAGGATCAAATGACCAAATAAAATACCAAGTATAAATGGTCCTAAAAAATTTTGCATATTAAAATGAAATATGCCAAATAAAAATGCTGTCCCAAATATTGACCATCGAGTACCTATTTTATTGACTAAGGAATTCATAATCATTCCTCTAAAGAAAAATTCCTCACATAATCCTGCAGAAAATGCTATTAAAATAAAATGTTTGACTAATGTAGGAGCGGTATCTGCCGATGGAATGACATTTGGTGTCACATTATTACCAAAACTAAGTAAAAATATAGCAAAATAATTAACTAATCCTACCACCGGTAAAAATAATATCGATATAATCACTATTCGCCATATCACACTAAATGATATTTTTTTTATTCTAAGAGCCTTTTTAATATTAACTTTTCCAATAATGCCAAATACAAAAACCGGCAATAATATTAATATATATTCGGTGAAAAAAATCCCAAACAAAAAATTTTTTTCTTGTACAAATGCCCCCAAAGTTAATAACAGTATTGCCACCATTAAAAAGCCCGTGGATACTATCATAAATGGATATGAATTTATCAGTTTTGTTTGCTTTTCCATAATACCGTCCTACTATATTCCTACTTTAGCACTATAATATCCACTGTTAACCATCATATTCTTATATGCTTGAATACCATTTAATAAAACTCTTTCGTCCATATCAAATTTTCCACTATGCAGTGGGAAAACATAGTTTTTTTGTTCATTTCTAGTTCCCACAAAGAAAAATAATCCTGGCATCACTTTTTGATAATAGGCAAAATCTTCTGCAATCATCTGCGGCTGAATAATATCCACATATTCTTTATTTGCTTTAATAAATTTATTCGTAAGATCTTCATCATTAACCAGTGCTGGATACATTGGTCGCATCTCAAAATCAATGGTACAATTATAGGCAATTTCTGCCGCTTTGCATTGTTTTTTCATCTGCTCAGATACAAGATCAAAAACTTCATCCTCAAATGCACGAATAGTCCCTTCCATGCGAACACTATCAGCAATAATATTTCTACGAGAGCCTCCCTCTATACGTCCCACTGTTATAACCGCTGATTTTACAGGATTTACATTTCTAGAAATAATATGTTGAAAAGAAGTGATAAGATGTCCCGCTATCACAATGGCATCGATGGAATTATGAGGTTGTGCTCCATGTCCACCCTTTCCATAAATAGTAATATCAAACTCACCAGGTTTGGCCATCATAGCTCCCGCTCGAACTGCCAGTCTACCTTCTAACGCTTCTGGATATACATGAATACCATATATTTCTGATACATTATATTTTTTAAATAATCCCGTTTGTATCATAGGCTCTGCGCCACCAGGACCTTCTTCAGCGGGTTGAAATACAAATAACACATTCACATTTAATCGTTCTTTATTAGCACATAGATATTTTGCCCAAATAAGAAGTGTAGACATATGACCATCATGACCACAACCATGCATTCTCCCCTCATGTTTTGATGCAAACTCCCTATCGGTTTCTTCATCGAGTAACAGGGCATCCATATCACTCCTAAATGCAATCGTCTTTGCCGTATCATTTGTATGTAAATATCCTATTACTCCCGTCTTAGCAATACCCCTTTGTACTGTTAAATCTAGCTGTTTTAATTTTTCTTCAATATATGAGGCAGTTTTAAACTCCTCAAATCCTATCTCTGGTATCTGATGTAAATATCTTCTATGTGATATAATTTCTTCTTCATATTGTTTAATATCGCTATCTATTTGCATATTTCTGTTCTCCTCTCATAATCGTAACAATGTTATTTTGATAATTTATATAAATCAAACATCGACATTCTAGCGAGTTCATTCATACTATAGCCACTGATTTTACGAAATAATTTTTGAATATAATCTGCCTTTGCAAAGGATATTTTATATTCCTTAGTCATTTCTTTGAGCCTATTATTTAAGTCATCTACTGCAACACCATTTACATAATATGGTTTTTCAAGTTGCATACTTTCCAGTACTTGTTCTAGCACTGAGATCACATCATCTTTAAGTACATTAGCATCTACAGTATCCTCATGACTGCTTACCCCCACATAAATATATCTGCCCTGCTCTAAAAACATATTATTTTCTTTCATGACATTGGCTAGTATTGCCACTGCTTCATTAATATCCCTACTGACCATATTTAATTTTTTAGTGACCATTCCACCATCTTCATTATAGAGTATGGCTCTTTTAATGGTTAAATCTTCTGTTAATTCCAGTTCAAATCGAGATTGTACATCCAGCGTTACATAAACGCCTTCCTTACCGATAATATTCATCTCTGTAAGAATTATACCTCCAATGAAAAAGATCACCGCCAATACTGAACCTATTAATTTATAATGGATAGGCTTTAAATCATTTTTATTAAAACTCATACATTCTCCTTGTATCGTAACTTTTTTATTACTATTATTATACTCAATTATATCAAATTATAGCTACTATTAATATACTTATAGGTTTTTTATATGATAATATTCAGGATGTATTGATGAATTATATTTTCAATGTTATCATATTCTCACCATATGATAACATTAACTAAACACCGAACCATTCTTATCATCTTCCAACATAAGCTAAAAGTAGAAAAATAACTATTAACAGTCAATAAAATTATTAAAATGAATAAATTAAGGAGGCATTATGAAAAACATAAATCTAGCCATTGTCGGTGCAACTGGCCAAGTTGGTCGAACTTTTTTAAAAGTTTTAGAAGATAGAAATTTTCCATTTGATAAATTATACTGTTTTTCATCTAAAAAATCAGCTGGCACGTCCATTTCTTGTTGTGGGAAAGAATATATCGTAGAAGAATTAACAGAAACTTCATTTCACGATAAACAAATTGATATTGCCCTATTTTCAGCAGGTGGCGATGTCAGCAAAAAATTTGCACCCATTGCGGTACAAAATGGCATTACCGTGGTGGATAATAGCAGCACATTTCGCATGGATAAAGATGTTCCGCTAGTCGTACCAGAGGTGAATCCAAATGATATAAAAAAACATCATGGAATCATTGCCAATCCAAATTGCTCCACCATACAAGCAGTGGTTGCCTTAAAACCACTGTATGATAACTATGGCATATCAAGAATTATATATTCCACCTACCAAGCTGTCTCAGGTTCTGGTATAAAAGGAGTAAATGATTTAACCGAAGGATTAAAAGGCAATGAACTATATAGTGCATATCCTCATTCTATTGCTAAAAATTGTATCCCACATATCGATATTTTTTTAGAAAATGATTATACCAAAGAAGAAATGAAAATGATTAATGAAACTAAAAAAATATTTAATGATTATTCACTCAATATCACTGCCACCTGCGTTCGTGTACCCATTATAAATGGACATAGCGAGGCGATTACTGTAGATTTAAAATCTTCCTATAAGATAGAAGATGTCAAAGAATTAATGAAACAATCCGACGGCATTATAGTACAAGATGATGTAAAAAATAATATATATCCCTTGGCAAATGCTATTAGCGGAAAGGACGAGATATATGTAGGTAGAATTAGACGAGATACATCATCTGAAAATGGACTTAATTTCTGGTGTGTCGCTGATAATATTAGAAAGGGTGCTGCCACTAATACCATTCAAATTGCAGAACAAATGATTAAAAATAATTGGATTACAATGTAAATATAAAATATATAACAAAGGAGAAAATATGAGCTTATTTAAAGGATCCGCTGTAGCACTAATCACACCAATGACTGATGAAATGACAATAAATTACGAAAAACTAGAAGAACTTATCAACTGGCAAATATCCAAAAAAACCGATGCTATCGTCATCGCTGGTACAACTGGAGAAACACCTACACTTAGCACAGAGGAACATAAACAATTAATTAAATTCACCGTAGAAAAAGTGGGTGGCAGAGTTCCCGTTATTGCTGGAACTGGATCAAATTCGACTGCTCATGCTATTGAAATGAGTAATTATGCAAAATCAGCAGGCGTTAATGGACTGCTTTTAGTAACACCATATTATAATAAAACTACTCAAAATGGCCTTGTCACACACTATACTATGATTGCTGACAGCGTAAAATTGCCATGTATACTTTATAATGTGCCAGGTAGAACTGGGGTTAATATTGAACCAAATACCATGAAAATTTTATCTAAAAATCCATATATAGTCGGTATAAAAGAAGCCAGTGGAGATATGTCACAGGCAGTTGAAATGGCTAGAATTGCACCAGATGGATTTAGTATATGGTCAGGAAATGATGATATGATAGTACCTATTTTATCTATCGGTGGAGATGGTGTCATATCCGTTTTAGCCAATATTATGCCAGAAGAAACGCATAATATGTGTCAATATTATTTTGATGGCAATGTAAAACAATCCGCTAAAATACAACTAGATACCAAAGCACTTATCGATGCACTATTTTGTGAAACAAATCCTATTCCAGTAAAAGAAGCATTAAATATAATGGGGAAAAATGTTGGTAATCTTCGTCTTCCATTAGTTCCAATGCAACTAGATAATAAAGACAAACTGACCGATGAATTAAAAGCGATGAAACTATTATAGAAATTACTATAATAAAATAAAACAGACGAACAAATGAGGTAACTATGAATATAATTTTATGTGGTGCCCATGGTGCAATGGGAAAGTATGTACAGACTTTAGTGAATAATGAACCAGAACTCCATATCAGTGCAGGAATTGATAAAACGATTATAAAAGATTCTACTTTTCCGCAATTTACGGATTTTTCCGATGATGTTAAAGGCGATGTTATTATCGATTTTTCACATCATACTGTCGTGCCAAAATTACTAGACTACTGTGAAAAAACAAGTTGTCCTGCAGTTATTTGTACAACGGCACTTGATAAACAAACCGAAAATAAAATATATGAATTATCAAAAAAAATTCCTATTTTTAAATCAGCCAACATGTCGCTAGGTATTCATATATTAATTAAACTAGTAAAAGAAGCATATAAAAATTTAGGCGATGACTTTGATACAGAAATTATTGAAAAGCATCATAATAAAAAAGTTGATGCCCCTAGTGGAACCGCCAAGATGATTGCTAATGAAATGAATAATATGACTGATATGAATAATAATTTGGTATATGGAAGATTTGGCAATAACTTAAAAAGAGATAAAAATGAAATAGGTATACATTCTATTAGAGGTGGAAATATAGTGGGTGAACATGATATAATATTTGCTGGCATGGACGAAATAATAGAAATAAAACATCAAGCATCCTCGAAAATAGTTTTTGCTAAGGGTGCAATAACTGCGGCAAAATTTTTAATTAATAAGCCCGCTGGAATGTATGATATGAAAAATATAATATAATAACAATATGAACATCAAGGAGAGATAATGAAAAATAATTCAGTACAAGATTTAATAAACTATATGAAAGGTACGACAAAATCGACACCTGTAAAGGTCTATATCCATGGCAATCTAAAAAATACTAACCATGAAGGGATTCGATTTTTTGGAGAAGCACCTCTTTATATTTTATTTGGTGATGCTACAGTAGTGAAAAAATATATGGATGAAAATTCATCAGATATAAAAGATGCATATATGGAGAATGACAGGTGTAATTCTGGTGTTCCTCTACTGGATTTAACCATCCAAAATGCACGTATAGAGCCTGGTGCGATGATTAGAAATCAAGCGAAAATCGGTGAAAATGCCATTATTATGATGGGTTCTGTTATCAATATAGGTGCAGAAGTAGGTTCTGGCACGATGATTGATATGAATGCTGTACTGGGTGCTAGAGCCAAAGTGGGTGATAATTCACACATAGGCGCCGGTGCCATTCTGGCAGGGGTGCTGGAGCCCCCCTCAGCCACGCCCGTCGTCGTTGGCAATAATGTCATGGTCGGAGCCAATGCCGTCATACTAGAAGGCGTACAGATTGGCGATGGTGCGGTCGTGGCTGCCGGCGCCGTGGTCACACAAAACGTGCCACCAAACACAGTCGTCGCCGGAACACCCGCCAAAATCATAAAAACCGTCGACCACCAAACCGATTCTAAAACACAAATTGTCAACGACTTAAGAATATTAAACAATAAATAAACACACAAAAAACGTTACTAAAATTTTGCTAGTTTTAGTAACGTTTTTATTCCTAATCAATAAAGGCAAAAACATGATCGATATTTCTATAATAATCCCCGACATTTAGCCCATATCCCACAATAAATTTATCCTCCACCTCAAAACCAATATAATCTGCCACATATTCAACTTGACGACGAGATGGCTTATCGAGCAGAACACAACTTTTAATACTAGCTGGATTTTTTTCCTTTAAATGTTTAATCACACCTGTCATGGTAATTGCCGAATCCGTTATATCATCTACTACCAAAACATCATATCCACTTAAATCATCCATATCGATATCCGTTACTACCTTAAGATGACCGCTGGAATTTTCTGAATGACCATAAGATGATGTAGTCATAAACTCTATTCTCGCTGGCAAATCTATTTCACGAACTAAATCAGCAGTAAAGATAAAAGAACCTTTTAATAGTGAAATCACCAATAAGTTTTTTCCAGTATATTCCTGAGTGATCGTCTTTCCTAATTCTACGACTCGTTTTGCAATATCCTCTTTAGAATATAGCACTTCTCTTTTTTTATTATCCATTTTGTTTTATGATATGCAAAAAACATATCATTCCCCTTTCAAATCACATCTTGAACTATTTACTCTTTTGTTCATCCAAAAAATACGATAATGTCATTAGATGATCTATCAAATGAACATTCTCTACAGTAACATCATCTGGTACTTTTAAGTCCACGGAAGCAAAATTCCATATGGCACGGATACCCAAAAAAACCAATGTATCCGTAATCTCTTGAGCAGAAGATGAATTAACACAAATATATGCAATGGATATATCGTTATTTTGAACAAATTTTTCTATATTATCCATTGACATCACTTCTACATTTTGAATTTTACTACCAATAATATTTTTATCAATATCAAATATTGCCGTTAAATGAAAGCCATACTCTTTAAATCTATCATAATTTGCTATAGCCTGTCCCAGATGCCCTGCACCGATTAAAATAGTGTTATAATGCCCATTAATACCTAAAATTTTACCAATTTCAAAATATAAATCTTCGACATTATAGCCATATCCCTGTTGTCCAAAGCCACCAAAATTATTAAAATCTTGACGGATTTGCGATGCGGTAAATCCAATGATTTCACTTAACTCTTTTGATGATATCCTCTTAATATCATCATCTAATAACTCTCGTAAATAACGATGATACTTAGGTAAACGACGTATAACCGCCATAGAGATTTTATTTCTTGTTACTTTTTGCATAGTATCCACCTCTTTTAATATACTATGCTTAGTATAACAAATATAAATAGTTTGTCAAATATTTAGCAATGTTCAACAATCCATTAACCCAACATTTTCTTTACATTATCAACTGCACTATCAACATCAGAAAAAACATTAGGATATTCCAGTTTCGGCCTTTCAATAACAAGAATGGTCATCCCCATCTGTTGTGCAGCAGATACTTTTTCCTCAAAGCCACCAATTTTAGCCGATGCCTTTGTCACCAGATACTTCGCATCATACATTTTAAACATGGCAATATTCATATCATAGGCAAAAGGACCTTGCATAGCAATAATTTGATTAATTAATAAACCCAGTTCTTCACACTCCGTAACAACACTGGTCATTGGTAATACTCTCGCTATTAAACGTTCTGTCATATTATCAATCGTAAAATATTTTAACCTACGACTGCCAATGGTTAAAAAAATTGTTCCCTCTGTTTCTCTTAACCAATCAGCAGCATGCTCATAACTATCAAAATAAAGAACATTATCATCTCGCATCGTTTTAATATTAGGGCGTTCATATCGAAGGTATTTTATACCCATCCTACTAGCTGCTTCCATGGCATTAACAGAAGCCTCCACCGCATATGGATGAGTAGCATCCAATATTAAATTAACATCATTATCCCGCACCACCTCCATCATATCTTCGGTAGAAAGTGCTTTAACGATGGGTGTAATATTTTCATGATGTGGTAGTCTATGACCACCATAGCTGGACACAGCCGTCATAAATAAATGATATCCATTATCAGCTAGTTTTTCCCCTATTGCTCTACCATCACTTGTTCCTGAAATCATTAAAATCATAATATCCTCAATTCATCCATCTTACAGTGAGAAGATACAAAACCGTAGGTGTTATTACTTTTCTCACCTATATATTAGTTCCCATTTTTTTATTATATTCAGCGTAATCATATCCACGAGGAGTAATGATTTTCCCATCTTTTTCAAAAGTGGCAATATTTCCAATAATCACTATAGTAAACATATCAATTTCATAATGTAGCATATCATCCAACGTAGTAATTACGACACTTTCATTTTCACGTTTAGCATTTCTAACAATCCCAACAGGGGTAGTTTTTGGCTTAGACTTTAACATAATTTCTCTTGCTTGTACTATCTGTGTTGTCCTTGTTTTTGATTTTGGATTATATAGACCTATCACAAAATCTGCTCGAGATGCATGGTCTATTCTCTTTTTAATAACTTCCCAATCTGTTAGTAAATCACTTAGACTAATAATTGCAAAATCATGCATCAACGGTGCCCCTAATGAAGAAGCGGCAGCACTTACCGCAGTGATACCTGGAACGATTTCCACCTCTAGTTGGCCATCAGCCATTTCTAAAAGTATGCCTGCCATACCGTATATACCAGCATCACCACTACTTACCAGACTAACCGTTTTACCAGTTTTGGCTATTTCTATCACTTCTGAACATCTATCCACTTCTTTTTTCATACCAGAAGAAATAACTTCCTTATCAGCATCCGTCAAATCTTTAATTAATTCAATATATGTTTTATAGCCAATCACCACATCACTATCTTTGATAGCATGTATCGCTGCAGCAGCACGATATTCTGGATTTCCTGGACCTATCCCCACTACATAAACTTTACCTATTTTATTCATAAATCCTCCCATAACGAAATCGTCACGCCATTTTTCGCATATTTTCCTAATCTCATATATCCATTTTCGCTCCCCGAAATCATAGCACAAGGTTCTGATACTGCCCTAACACCAATAGTTTTTTGCACAAAATCCGATCCATTAAATAAATGATGCACCTTAGCAATACTCTCTAAATCTACGATAGTTAATGCGAGATTTAATCGACGACAAAGCGCATGAATACCCACTTCATCTGCCTTTAACTGTATCGTAGAAATAGACCTAATCGCCCGTTCATCAATATGCACACTGTCAATAGCTTCATTAAATACTGAATTAATCACGCTATCAGCTGTATCACGTCTACAACCAATTCCCAATGATATACTTTTTGGAATAAGCTGCACACTCCTATATGGCTTTTGACCAGATAATATATTTAACCTATTTTCACTAATAGCAATAACGCCATCTGCAAAACCTAGAGCGTATTCAATATCCTTATCATCAATACCTCCCCATTTATCAATAATATTGACACTAATATTATCATATTTAAGAGCGGTTATTTTTTGATGATACAATTTATTTTCCATTCTTTTTTTATCAATTAAAATACAAATTTTTTTACCATCCACCGCCAGTGCCGTCACATCTTTTGCAGCCTCCATAGAAGCTATAATGGTATCGATAGACTGAGCAAACATATCCACTGCCATATTTCCAGTTACATCAGAAGCCGTTGTAATAACAGGCTCTGCTCCTATAATCATCGCCACTTTCTTACTTAACTCATTTCCCCCACCAAGATGACCTGATAATAAAGAAATGGCATGTCTACCTGCCTCATCACAAACGATAATAGCAGGATCCTTGGTCTTACTTTGAATATATGGTGCAATCGAGCGACACACAATCCCAGTTGCCATAATGAAAATAATGGAATCATAATTATAAAATAATGTTCCCACAAAATCCTTAAATGGCTTTTCTGTAGATAATACCCTAATATCATCATGACGACCATTTTCATCATTTGCATCTTTGGCATTATTAATAGAACTATACTCAGATAAAAATCTATTGGATACATATAAATCGCCATCACCAAATGCACACATGCCCTTAGCTAGTTTTTTACCTAATCTAGCCGCACCAGCGGTTAAGGTTACTACTGCCCACTTCATGATTTCGCAGCCCTATATTCATGTGCAAACGACGCATCATATAATTTAGATAATTCATATTCAGTATCCAAAAAATCCCCCACTAAAATCTGAGCTGTTTTCGTAATATTCGCCTCTTTTACTTTCTTGGCGATATTTTCCAATCTTCCAAGAATAATTTTTTGATCAGAATGCGTCGCTCGTTGAACCACTGCCACAGGTGTGGTAACAGGATAATGCACCGTTAATTTTTCCACTACCTGCTCAATCATTTGAACTGATAAAAAGATTGCCATAGATGCCCTATGCGATGCCAATTTATCAAGAGATTCTTTCTCAGGAACTGGCGTTCTACCCTCCATGCGAGTACAAATAACGGTTTGAGATACATTAGGAAGCGTAAATTCCTTTTTAAGTGCGGCAGCAGATGCTACAAAAGAACTAACACCTGGGACGACCACACTATCGATATGTAGCTCATCTAATTTATCCATCTGTTCTTTAATAGCACCATATATACTGGGATCACCAGTATGTAATCGAACGACCATTTTATCGGCAGCTACAGATTTTTTCATCACATCAATCACTTCATCTAGTGTCATCGTAGCTGAATTATAAATCTGCGCATCATCCTTACGCCACTGCATTACTTCGGGATTAACCAGTGAACCTGCATAAATCAAAACATCTGCCTGCTCCACTAATGATTTCCCTCTAAGAGTCATAAGCTGTGGATCTCCTGGACCCGCACCAACTATATACACAGTATTCATCATATACCCTTTCTTTTTACAATTAATGTCGACAAATATGGAATATCTCCTCTTTTTAAATCGTTAATATCCCTAGTGATGATTTCCTCATCAGTAGAACATTTACTAATAAGAACAAATTTATCTGCCAAATCTTTTTCTTCTAATATTTCCGCCAATCTCTGAGGATCATGAGATGGCTTCATAATCACAGTATTATCATATACATCTAGTACTTTTTCAACGCTCTGAGCACCTTTTTTTAATGCTGTCACACCAAAGCTTTCCTCCCATAGTACAAGAGGTAAATTTTGAGTGGCAGCAATCGCACTAAACGAAGTAATGCCTGCAATCGTCTCCACGATAATATCATCGCTAAGATATGGCAATATATACATATATGTACTATATACAGCAGGATCTCCTAAGGTTATAAAACCAACTGTTTTGCCCTCTCGAATTTTTTGTTCTATAATTGCAGCATTTTCCTTCCATGATCGTTGCATAACCTCCATATCATGCACCATAGGAAATAATAACACTAGTACTTCTGTATGATTTTGTATATACTGTTTTGCAATATCAAATGCAAAACTACCTTTTCCAGTTTTTGCTTCTGGACATATTACAACATCTAATTTTTTAATAGTATTAACTGCTTTAATCGTAAGCAGTTCAGGATCTCCTGGTCCTACACCTATCCCTATTAATTTTCCCTTCATATATATCACCTTAACTCCCTTCACTATTGCATCATGATGCTAACTCAGCAGAAATAACATATATCGGATTAAGTGCTTCCATCATGGTTAAATTTGCTAAATTTCTTCCTCTTGAAATCTGAACTTGCAACACGTCCAAATTATTAAAACATTCTTTTTTAAGTGCCTGTATCGCTAAATACGTACTTTCCACCGTAATGGTATTTACCACAAAACGACCACCAGATACCAAATGTGTCATAGCGTATTTAACAATTTCATTCATCTGACCACCTGAACCACCCACCACGATGGCATCAAATATTTCATCGGGCAAATCCATGGGCGCCAGCCCCAAAATAGGTATGATATTATCACAATGAAATCTTTTTTTATTCTCTAAAAACACCTCAAAGGCATCTTGTTTCCGTTCTATTGCCCAAACTTTACCTTTGCTAGCAATAAGTGCCGCTTCTACGGTAATAGAACCAGAACCAGCACCAACATCTAACACTTTCGAATGGTCACCAATTTGCATTTTAGAAATAGTAATCGCACGGACTTCTGACTTCGTCATAGGAGCCTTGCCCCTAAAAAACTCTGCATCAGGTATCCCTGGAGCTTTAAATATGTTCGCCATTTGTTAACCTCTCTACCAAAAATTTGGTTTTCTTAACAAATAAATTTTGGAATACTTCAAATGAACCCATTCCACGAATACATGGATATACTTCAAAACCTTCTTTTCTAAGAATATTCATCCAAGAATCTTCCTCATCACCTGCCATATCATTTTTAGCATGATCACCTGCAACTAGCATAAAAGGTGCTAAACCGATTTTCTTAATATTTCTACTCTTGAGATTATCCATGATATCATCGAGCGATGGAAAACCTTCTACTGTTGCTACATCAATTGGTTCACCAGCTAAATCTAGTTGCATCTGCATAGAGCAATACAATGCATTAGCAAAATGCACTGATCCATGTCCCATAAATAACCATCTATCGACATCAAATTCTGGCAATTTACAAAAACTCTCCTTAAATCCTTCAATCACCAAATCATAATCCTCTGGTCTTAATATTAATGGCTCACCTAATACCATTTTTGCATCACTTAAATGATAATATTTATAAAAAATTCTTCTAATCTTATCATATTCAAATCCAGGCATGGTATGAAGTGGTTGAATATATATTTCATCAAAATTTTCATCGATTAACTTATCCATTGCCTCTATTTCACTATCAATATCCATACCCTGTGCTTTTAATTTTTTCACTATAATACGTGAAGTAAATGCCCGTCTCACTTCATAATCTGTAAATGTATCGGCAATCAACTGTTCAATTGGTTCAATACAACTCTCTCTAGCATCTTTATAACTACTACCAAAACTAACCACTAATATTGCTTTTTTTGACATAACTTCCTCCCTATAAACACTCCTAATACAAAATAATTATTTTTTCATCAAAATAGCTACACTTAATACATCAAACTCCTTATCTTTTATCTCATAAATAAAGCCTTCTGTTATCTTCTCATCATCATACGAAAGCCTTTCACCCACATACATATAAATATCCTTTCTACCACTATCACAACATGACTGTGCAATAATCTGAGGACTATTTTTTGCATCCGTTAAAAGTCCCACCGTTTCGTAATCATCTAAGAGAGATAGATAATCCAAATTTCTACCATGAACACTTCCTAAAAATGAATTTTGATAGATTAGAGCAATTTTAGAATACATGTATTGAAGAGAGCTAATCCCCGTCACTACATCAAATTCATTAGTAGAAAAATTTTTTCTTAAATATGATAACAAACTATAAAATCCAGTATCACCAGAAACCGCCACCACTAACTTATGTTGTTTATGTTCTCTAATAATATCTGGTAGTTTCTTAAAATTACCCTCTACTGGTATCAATATTTTATCAGTTGATTCAAACTCCTCTAGATGCCTTTTCCCACCGATGATTACATCGGCATCTAACAGTGCTTTTGTTGCAACTGGTAACACATAGTCTTCATGTCCAGGACCCATTCCAACTATTTTAAATTTCAACTTTAAACACCTCTTTCATATTTTGCGCTAAAGAGCATTCACCTAAAAAACCATGTGTCTTAGTAAATAAAATAGTTGCTACATTTATATGTTTACCCGCCCTATCTCGACATCTGGAACTAACTTTATTTGCTAAAATAGTAAATACTTCATCATAGCCAAATTCACGTATATATTCCACTGCTTCATCCGTCGTATTTGATGCCATTACCTTTTTACAAAGTGCCAGTGGTGCATCCATCATGGCTAAATTTGCGGTTAAAACTTCCATACGACCATCTGAATATGAACTATGTGTTTGAAAAATACCTCCAGCGACTTTAACCATCTTACCAAGATGACCAACCCAAAGAATATTTTTTACACCTTGACGCTCTGCCTCATCCATCATAAAACCAATGAAATTACTAGTTTTTACCAGTCGTTCAGAATTTAAACCACTTGCCACGGCAAAATCTCTACCAAAATTTCCAGGAGAAAAAATAACATTCATATCTTCTGATACGAGGAGCATTTTAAGTTCTATTTTCATCGTCTCCTTTAATGCATCCTCAGACATAGGCTCGACAATTCCGCTAGTACCTATAATAGAAATCCCGCCAACAATACCGAGTTTAGGATTAAACGTCCTCTTACAACGCTCCACTCCCTTTGGTGCAGAAATTTCAACCATTACCGTTTTATTCTTAGGAATAACCTCATGCACGCCCTTATATATCATTCGTCGTGGAACGGGATTAATGGCTGGTTCTCCTATGGGTATCTGCATACCAGCTTTGGTAACCTTCCCTACGCCAACACCACCTGTCAGTTTATATTCATCCGACCATGATACCTTAGCATAAAATTTCATACCATGAGTAACATCTGGATCATCACCAGCGTCTTTTACCACTCCGCACTTAACATAGTCTTTACCACGTTCGACCTCAATAATTGGAATTTCGAGTATCCACCCTTTTGGAGTGTCAATTTCTATACTATCAATCTCCACATTATTACTAAGCATAAAAGCAGCAGCCTTTGCCGCTGCAGCTGCTGATGTTCCAGTGGTAAAGCCATATCTAAGTTTTTTCCCATTCTTCTCAATAAAGCGTTCCATATAATCTCCAGTGACATACTATAACTTAAATCTGATACAACATAGCATTAATAATCGTTGCTGCAACAGGACTCCCACCTTTTCTACCTCTTACAACAATATATGGTATATCCATTTTTCTAAGTTCTTCTTTCGACTCCGCCGCACCCACAAATCCAACTGGTACACCAATAATAAGAGAGGGTTTTGCCATTCCATTTCTAATAGCTTCCATTAATGTATAAAGTGCAGTCGGTGCATTCCCTATAGCAAATATTTTTGTATTTTCATCATGACAAGCCTTTTCAATAGCCACCATAGACCTAGTAATTCCACGTTCTTTAGCAGCTATTTTCACATCTTCATCATGTACATGATGGTATACTTTCCCCCCTAAACTAGCTAGTCGATTTTTATTAATGCCGGCCATTACCATATTCGTATCAGCATATATATCACTACCCGCCTTCAAGGCTTCGATACCTGAACTTACTGCATCAGGATGAAATTCTAATAATCTGGCATACTCAAAATCTGCAGTCGTATGAATGACCCTCTTAACTATTAATGCCGTTTGTTCATCATATGCATGAACGCCCAGCTCATCAGTGATAATCTCAAAACTTCTTTTTTCTATATCCGTCGGTATTTTAATATATTTTTTTAAATTATCCATAATTTTCCTTTCATCTACCCCAAAGTCCTCTTATATTTATACCATTATAAATACGAATTATTCTAATTTACATATATTTGATTAATCATTTTGTACAATTCTATTCCTACCATTCTTTTTCGCCAAATAAAGTAGCTTATCGGTTTGTTCAAATAACACTTTTAAGTTTTCTATATCGCTTGCTCTTTGCGATGTCAGACCAATAGAAATAGTAATATTGTTTATTAAATGATTTGATGTGTCTCGTATTTCCAAATCTTCGATAGCATTTTTTATCATTAGCATAAAGTTAAATGCTTTTTCCTTAGAGTCAGCACTAAACACAATAGCAAATTCTTCTCCGCCTATTCTAAAGCAATAATCATTTTTTCTATTTGCCTTACTTTGTAATACATTTGCAACTCTTTTAAGAACTTCATCTCCCGTTTGATGCCCATATTCATCATTAAAATTTTTAAAATAATCAATATCTAAAATAGCAAAATTAACAATGCCATCCTGTCTTTTTGATTGATTAATACATTTGGATAAAATCGTGTTGAAATGTCCTCTATTAAACAATCCTGTTAAAGCATCTTTAATCGATATTTCCTCTAATCGCTTTTTATCTCTCATTTGTAAAGAAGCATAAAAAGAACCTGCTAACATAGTAATCGCTGATTCTAAATACTCTAATGTTAAAGGAGTAAATGGCTCATAAGATGCTAGTTCAGCTACACCTACCAGTTTATTTTCAAATAATATAGGTGATGTATAGGTATTAAAAGACTCTTGCTTTACGGTAGCAGAATGAATAAATAACGTACCTGAAACAGAATTTAAAAAAATAGGTTTTTTATCCCGAGCCACCTGTCCTATAATTCCCTCTCCAATTTTAAATGTTAACGGTAGTTTATCACTTGCTGCATATGCATATGATGCTTCTAGTGTCAAAAGTTCTTCTGTTGCATCATATAGATATATCACACCTATACCAGCATTAATATATCTTGATAATTGATTAATTGCCTTATCAATCTGATTAGTTAATCCATCTTGATTCATAATTTCCTTACTTAAAATCGATATGCCATCTTTAATCCAATTTTGCGATTTATTTTTTATATCCACTTCTGCCAAACTATGACTCATATTATTTATATTATTCGTTAATCCTAACCATATACCTGAAACGTCCTCAACTCGTGCTTGGACACCTAATCGTCCTTCTTCACCCACCTCTTGTGCTACTCTAGTTATCTCCGATGCAAACTGAGAAAGTTGATCCACCATAATATTAACCGTCTGTTTTAATTCTAATACCTCACCTCTAGCCTCAACAGTAATTTTTTGAGATAAATCTCCTTTCGCCACAGCCGTAGTAACATCGGCTATATTCCTCACCTGTTTTGTTAAAGAATTTGCCATCAGATTTACATTATTAGTAAGATCAAGCCATGTTCCCGACACACCTTCTACTCGTGCTTGTCCACCCAACAAACCCTCTGTTCCTACTTCCCTTGCCACTCTTGTAACCTCTAAGGAAAATTTTAGCAACTGATCAATCATTGTATTTATCGTATTTGCTAAATTAAAAAAATCTCCCTTTATATCAAAATTATCAATATATAAACGCATTTTTTGATGAAGATTACCTGTTGCTACATTATTGATAACGATAATAATTTCATTAAGATATTGTTCAAAATATTCCAGTATAGTATTTAATGAAACAATCATATCAAACCATTTACCATAAAGAGCATCAGCACTAATTTTTGAATCGATTTTTCCATTTTTCAAAATAGATTTTTCAAAACATTTAATACCTCTATCCATTTTTTCAAATTGTCGTGAAAGAAGCAAACATTTATCATAAAAAATGTTATAATCTCCAAAATGATGCTTTTCAATATCAATCGATGAATAATTTCCATAAATAAAAGAATTAATAATATCTACAGCTTGCTTAATATTATTATTAGAATTTACCTTGATATCCTCTAATATATAATTAATCTTTTGATATTTCGTATCATTAAACTGCATTAATATTTCATCATCAAAATTATATTGACCCCTAGAAAATTGTTTTAAAGTTTTTAATAATTCATTATAGTATTTTTCACTAATCCACATAGGTTTCTCCTAACAATTATCATCTTCCATATAACATATTATTTACCCATTTTTATAAATCAAATACCAGCCTATACAAAGAATAAATAATTTTATTGAAATATACCAAAATAAGCATAAAAATAAGTGTAGATATCAGAGTTCATTACGCTCTAACAACTACACTTTTATGATACTAAAAACTAAAAAACAGTTTCTAGTTTTATCTTATCTATATTATTTATACTACATCATCATAGACTACTATCTCTACATCATCCTTTATTCTAGGTTGATTTTCAATAAAATTAGTATTTAATTTATCTTCCAATTTTCTAGGAATGGTAATAACATAAGGATTTCCATCGCTAATAAATCTCTTTTTAGGATTATCTCTATACACTTCTAACCAATCGCTCATCTGCCACTCACCATCTCCTGACTGAACACGCATAATAGCAATAGGATTAAACTTTGCATCAAAAACAGATACCTCTGGCTTCCAACCAACTAATAAAATCGCCTTATGCTCATAATCCGTTCCCTCATAAGAACCCTTGGTAATCAAATTATATCTTTGTTTATCATCCTTTGGTCTTTTCCCAAACGGTAACGCCAATGTATTTATATTATAATTTGGCAATACTTGTTGCACTTCTTGTTTTAATGAACCAATGGTTTTTTGTATTTGCTGTGCATCTAGTGTCGTTAAATCATCATGATTATAGGTATGATTTCCAATTTCAAAACCATTATCAACTAAAAAATGTAATTTTTGTTCAATAAACTCTTTTTGTCCAAATGGATTTCCTCCATTTAAGAAGAAAGAACTCTTTAACGCCCAATCTGGATGAGACTGATGAAACTCTAATAGTATGCCCACACTACAATCTGGATCAATAATCATTTCACCATTTTTTTCGATATAATTAAAATTAGACTTATGACCATCATCAAAGGTTAGTACAATTGGTGTATATCCAGCTTCCACATCAATATATCCATCGACATAATCCCCTAGATTAATCGGTCTAAAACCCATGTCATAATATGTCTGCAAATCTTTTCTAAATGAATCTGGAGTTCTTACATAGGCAGAATTTTTCTCACCTAAGGAATGATACATCACTACCATAACTTCACCCAACTCATTTGGTTTAATATGTTGTATTTGCTCCGCACTTAAAACTTCCCATTTTTTATCATTTACAGACGGTGTATTCTCCTTATCTTCAATCCCTTGGTTATCCGAATCATTCTCTGTAACCTCATCTAAATCTACAATTTCGACTTTCTCATCATTAACTATCTTATCATCTTCTACTGTAGCTTTATCACTACAGCCCATTAATAATAAAACAAACGCCATTAAAATTATCATCTTCTTCATATTACCCCTCCTTCAGATACATAATTGTACTCCTTTTTTAAAAAATTTTAAATAGTTTTTTATAATTTGTAACCCTCTTTTCACCATTATTTACATTCTTTTATGTTATACTTAACATAAAAGTGAGGAAAGTGACTCTACTTTTCTCACCTTTAAAGTAATACTAAACTTCGAAAGGGGGTACCCAGTAAAACTGGATAATCTATGTTTGTAAATAATAATACAAAGGAATTTAGGGATAAATTAACCATTTTATACATACTTAAAAAAATGGAAATTCCACTCACAAAAGAACAACTAACAGACTTTATATTGCATATGGATATAATGGATTTCTTTACCATATCCCAATATTTAATCGAATTAACCGAAATAAATTTTATACAATACCTCGACAGTGTAGATCCCGAAATATATCTAATCGGAACGAATGGCTCTCAGGCACTATCCATATTTAAGGAACGACTTCCCACATCATTTTGCGAAAAAATTGATATCCAAATAAATAAATATAAAGTAAAATATGCAAAATCTCGTGAATTAGATGCAGAGTACAAGCTTAAAAAAGATTCTAATAATGAATTTATCATTTCTCTTATGCTAAAAGACAGCGGAGAACCTTTATTAAATTTAGAACTTGTCGTTTTTTCCCAAGCTACTGCAAAACAAATATGTACCAACTGGAAAAATGATGCTCCCGCATATTATACCAAGATTATCGAAATACTATCTACTGATATCTAACTCATTATCATATAATTAGATAAAATGATCAGCTCCCACCACTAAAGCGATGGGAGCTTTTTTTGAATTACATACTACATAGCATCATACTACTTAGCTGGCTTATAATCCCTTGCATAGTTAATATATTCTTTTAATTGTTCTTCTCCAATATATCCAGGTACCGTTCCTATTAAAATACCTTCTGGTGAAATAAATAATAATGTTGGAAAACTGTTTACTAAAAACTTGTTAGATATTTCCATATCATTATCAGAATATACTGGAAATGTAACACCCATTTCATCGACAAATTTAATAACATCCGCATCATCTTCGGCAACATCGATACCCAATACTGTCAAATTCTCAATTTCCTTTGATATTTTCTCCAACTCAGGCAATTCCTTCTTACAATAAGAACACCATGTTGTAAAAAATGATACCACAACAACATTGCCTTGATATTGGTCTAACACACCTTTAGTACCATCTAAGAACGTTAATTCATAGGCAGGTATTGGCTTATCTCTTTCTGGCATATCTAATACCATAGCAGACGTTTCACTATTCTCCAATACTGTTTCTACACTAGTTTTATCACCATTTTCATTTTGATTATTTTCTGGTACAACATCGACTGCCACCTTACCACATCCCGATAATGCCGATGATATCAGCATGGCAACTATCATAAATACAAGATATTTCTTTTTCATTTTCTTCTCTCTTTCTATACTTTCATAAATGATCTTTACAAAAACTATAACTACGACACTACGGAAAACAACCATGTTAACTTATTAAAAAATATTAAAACACCAAACACTATCATTAGCACGCCTAACATCTTTAGCATAACAGGAACTATATTTTCCATTTTCTGAATAAATTTACTAAATTCATTAATAAACAATGCCGTTAGTAAAAAAGGAACACCCATTCCCAATGCATATACGCCAAGTAAAATCATTCCTTGAATCCATGTTTGAGTCGTGCCAGCTAACACCAATATTCCTGCTAGAATAGGTCCAAAACAAGGTGTCCACGCTACCACAAAAGCCATCCCCATAACAAATGCCGATAAATTCCCAGACATTGACTGAGGTAATCTAACAGATATCTTAGGAAGTGCAATCTTAACGATCCCCGTTAGCATAACACCAAACACAATGACTAAAATACCTGATATTTTCATAAACAACATCTTATTTTGTTGAATAATCTTTCCTATAAATGTTGCAGAAGAACCCATCAGCATAAATAAAATAGCAAAACCCATAACAAAGAACACCGTTCTAATAAATGCTTTTTTTCTATTCCCCACTACTTCTTCTTCTAATGATACACCCGTCATAAACATAATATAAACGGGAATCATAGGCAGTATGCAAGGTGAAAAAAATGATAACACCCCTGCGGTAAATGCAGTAATATATGAAACTGTTGCAACCGGCATATTAACCTCTTTCCATTATAACTCCACTCCATCTGACTTTCGAACCATTACGGCTATTATATCACGTTAATAGCAATATTAATCCTTATCCATAACATTGTAACCTTTCCTTTAACTTTTAATATAAAAGACTCATCACTCCATATATAGCACAACTTTAGATTGTTTTATTGACTCTTTAACATCGATCACACGTTGATTAGAACTTCCCCTAAACTTTAATCGTAAATCTTTTTTTTCTTCCATAAAGAGTCCATCCACTAATACATCAGTCAAAGTCAATAATTTTCGTCTACCCTCATGTTTATAAAGTTGTTCATATGTATATCCTGAATATGCCCAAATATCTTTTTGGTATTTAGAACCATCATTATAATCTGCATTATAATCATCTATAAAGCTTCTAATTGGTTGTAGATAGTACACTAACTCTAAATTTTGAAATGGCTCTCCACCTAGTAGCGTCATTCCTCGATATTGTCTTTGAGATATCCAGTCAATAATTTGATAAGACACATCTAGGCTCATTGGCTCACCATAGTCAAAAGCCTGATACTCCTTATTAAAACAACCCTGACAATTATGCGTACAACCACTTACAAATAAAGAAACCCGAATTCCTTCTCCATTAGCTATATCCATTTGCCTAAGTTGTGCATAATTCATAAACCTCACTCCTTTTAGACGATCACTATCTATAATTGTTCCCAATCATGATTAAAAATCCATCGATTGCATAACAATCTATGGATTTTTAATCATTTATCACAATACTAGCTATAAAAGTAATATTTTAAATATGCATCACTCGAGATGTTATTTCTTTTGTCCTACCTTGATTCCAAAAATTTTCACCTAAATATCCACAAGTTCTACGAATAACCGTGAGTTTGCTTTTATCTTTATTATGACAATTAGGGCATTCCCAACTTGTATTATCAATGGCAACAACTTCGCCATTATATCCACATTCATGGCAAAAATCAAGTTTTGTATTAAATTCTCCATACATTACATTATCATATATATACTGAATAATTGATAATATAGCATCAATATTATGAATCATATTTGGAATTTCAACATAGGAAATCATGCCGCCAGTGGATTTTTCTTGGAACTGTTGTTCAAATGCAAATTTCTGGAACACATTAATATTTTCTCTAACATCCACATGATAACTATTTGTATAATATCCTTTATCAGTTACATTTTTTATATCACCAAATCTTTGTCTATCAATAGATGCAAATCTATGGGTTAAACTCTCAGCTGGCGTTCCATAAACAGCAAACTGAATCCCCGTCTCTGTCGTCCACATATTTTTCTTTTTATTAAGAACATCCATAATTTTGAGGGCAAATTCCTTCCCCTCTGGCGTAGTGTGAGACTTTCCTTTTACCAGTGTTGATGTCTCATATATCCCTATATATCCAATAGTCAAAGTAGAATATCCACCATATAAATAACGATCAATACTTTCACCAGATTTTAATCTAGCAAGCGCCCCAAATTGCCAATGAATAGGAGATACATCGCTTTTAACACCTTTTAATCTATTATGACGAACCATCAGTGCTTTTTTAACCAATTCTAATCTCTTTTCCAGTATATCGAAAAACTGTTCTTCATCACCATCAGCTAGTATGCCAATCTGTGGCAAGTTTATAGTAACCACACCTTGATTAAAGCGTCCATCAAACTGATAATCACCATTTGGATTCTTATGTACATTAAGAAATGCTCTACAACCCATCGGTGCAAATACATTACCCTCATACATTTGCTTCATTTTTTTTGCACTAATATAATCAGGATACATTCTCTTTGCCGTACACTCTGCTGCAAGCTGGGTCAAATACCAATATGGCGAATCCTCGGTTACATTATGCTCATCTAGTACATAAATAAGCTTTGGAAATGCGGGCGTTACATATACTCCAAATTCGTTTTTTATCCCTTGAATACGTTGCTTTAAAATTTCCTCATCAATCATAGCAGCTTCTCTAGCATATTCACTATTTGGATCAAAATGCATAAATAATGTCACAAACGGAGACTGACCATTAGTAGTCATGAGCGTATTAATTTGATACTGAATCGTTTGCACGCCATCTTTCACTTCTTTTTTTGTACGTCTCCATGCAATTTCTTCCACTTTTTCCATATCTGGTTTGATGCCATAAATTTCAACTTGTTCTTCAATAATTTGAGTTTTATATTTTTCATATGATTTTCTAACATATGGCGCTAATATTTTATCGACACCATTTATCGACTGCCCACCATATTGAGCACTAGCCACCTGAGCAATAATTTGTGTACTAACAGTACAAGCTACTTGAAAAGACTTGGGTGTGTCAATTTTTTTTCCATTTATCACAGTACCATTTGCCAGCATATCTTCTAAATGAATTAGACAGCAATTAAACATGGGTTGAATCAAATAATCGAGATCGTGCATATGTATAGCACCTGTTTCATGTGCCTCTAGAACATCAGATGGCATCAACTTTCTCTTTGAAATATCTTTTGACACCTCACCTGCAATCAAATCTCTTTGGGTAGAAACAATTTTAGCATTTTTATTAGAATTTTCATCCATTAATTCATCATTAGACTGTTCAATAAGTGACATAATATCAATATCTGTGGTATTAACCTGACGTTTATATGCCTGAACAGACTTGTAGCTTTCATAGGCCTTCGCAGTCTGAGCATTATCACAGTCAATTAATGCATAATACACATCATCTTCTATCTTAAAAATAGAGACGACCTCTTTACCAGAATTTTGCACGTCATCTGTAATTTTATTAGCAACCATCAGTGCCTGCTTAGGAACAAATTTTCCTTGTGGAGAATGCATGGCTTTTTCAATTGCGATTATAATTTTGTCCTTTTGATAGTCCACTACTCTGCCATCTCTCTTACGAACTTTCATATTTCCTCCCCTGTTATATAACACCGTCTCCATAAAATGATATATCAAGCTACAAGCTAGTCATTTTCTCATTTTTTCAATATATAGGTGCACATAATAATTCAACCACAATATATTGTACTTAACCATTATATACAGCTCCGTATAGATTGTCAATCATCATCTATTTTTAATTTTATTAATATTGTAAAAGCTCTACAATTTCGTCAAATGCCATAAATAAATTCTCTATCATTTGATTACAATGCTTACTATAGTTTTGATCAGCAGAAATGGTAACCCTTATCTCCTTTTTATTCACACTATATGCAATACCATAACCATCTTTTACCACTGCTCCATAGCCAAATGCCCAAATATGTTCTCCACCCAAATTACTGGTTGCAAAATAATCATATTTTAATTTCTTATAAGCATCACTGTTAAAAAATATAGCCGCTTGATCACTATGCAAATATCTTGTATTCATTTGATGCATACCAAATAAATGTCTCTCCATACCCTCTCCAGACCTTAAATGATGAAGTTGACTACAATGAACATCTAGAGCTTGTTGAAGATATTTTTTAATATATACCGATTTCCCAGAATCATAATACTCAACAAATTGCTTCATCTGTATACTCAATGGACGATTGCATTCTGTTCGTCCATTTTTATAATCACGCATGGCCACGGATTCATAGGTGCTTTGCAAATTACCAAATACCCGATACTGTGCTAATTGAAGGCAAGTATGAAAAAAGGCATCTGGACTTACATCCAGTTCTTTTATAAAATCTCTACCAAATTTATCAAATACAAATAATCTTGTATAAGTATCATTTACTTTATCCATATAACTATCATATGCATCTTTTAACTCAGCATTTAAAGTATCATCAATATCCCATATAATCGGATATACATTAGGTTCAGAATCAACTAGTTGCCTATCATTACTTTGATCTTCACATAATTCACTAAAAGATAGTACAGATGGATACTGCCCTTCTAAATATCCCTCTAGATGATTCGCATATTTAATTAGGCAGTCGTGCATTTCCATCATAAATCGCTTATATAAACTACCATCAGTATGAGAATGTTCCGATAGTATACCCAGTTGTTTATCCTTTGTTAAAATAATTTGTGTAGACTTATCAAAGTATCGATTAATACCTACGATGTTTTGAATATTATTACTATTATTATCAATATCTCCCTTTTCTGATTCATAAATATTCCCACATAAAAACTGCTTTGTTATATCGCTCGTATCAGTATTCATTTGCTCATCATCTAAACAAACTACCGAAATAGCATTTTTAATTAACTTAAAATTCTCAGCATTTTGTGTATTATTCATAATTTTTTTATAGAGTACATAGGCATCATCCCTCGGTAAAGTAGAGAATATCATTGGATCATAAATAACACTTTGCTCTATCTTGCCATTATTACTATGTATATTTGACTGAGTATTAATCACAGTATATGTATTATCTTGATTTATTATATGTTGAATAATACTTTCTAATCGTTGTATAGAATAAATAATTCCATTATCATCAGATACTTCCATACTATACATTTTATTTTTATAGTACAAAATAATACTGGCATTCTTCTTTAACGCACTTCTAGCATCATCATCCAAATCCCATAAAGATCTGGTATCTACACTATCCACATTGTTTTTTCCACGCACAAAATACTCATCTTGTTTATCAGCGGGGATTCTAGTTCCACCAAAAAGATATTGATACTGCTGCATGGATAAAAATTTATTTTTCTCAATATCCACACTTAACATACCATCAATAATCTTAAAATACATTTTAGTAATATATACTATGCATAAGGCTAATATTTGAGGATGACTTAATATTGATTTAAAATCATCATTTTTTAACATAATATAATAATTTAAATCAGTAGCTATTCTATCCCTACTTTGTAAATACATATCATTCCATAATGAATATAGCCAACTATCATTATCTGCTTTCATCTGTTTCTCCATCAATAATTCATGTAAAATCGGACCATCACCACTGACAAAATCATCCATAATTTTCATCTGTTTTTGATATTCCTCATCATTAAGTAATGGAATGACATATTTCTTATATTGACTTATTGTATCTTCTAGTTTTGGTATTGGTAATTTTTTTAATTTATCATGATATCTAAACATATCTCCTCCAAATTTTCATATACTTTCTGACAATAAACGATAAATCATATGAGATATTGTACCATATGAATCCAAGCCCACGCAAAAAAGCTATCACACGGTATCCCATGCAATAGCTCTATACATGACTAAATTTGATTTAAAAATCTAAGGCATCATATAGTTGATTAATCTCTTTTTGTAACTGTTCATATTCTTCATCACTCGCATCTTCTGGTAAGCTCTCCATCAATTCATAAACCATTTGGTCCACTTCTTTCAAATGTTCTACTTCATCCTCAGTCATTTCACCATGTGCAACTAATTCTTCATAATAATTCTCATCTAATACACCTTCTAAGTCTATTTCATCATAATATTCATCAACTTTATCATAAAGCACTTTATTATCCATTATAATTTTTTCCACACGATTATCATATGCTTCTAATTCATCTTCAGAAATATTCCCATATGGAATTTCTCGATAAATAGCATTTATTTTCTGTTCTGCAGTTATAAACTGCTGTATTTCTTTATCATTTAACACTTTAAGTTCTTTCAAATCCTTCTCTAATATAGCTAAGTTAATCTTGTCATATAACATGTCATGCTCTGTAAACAGCTGTGTTAATTGATTTTGTAATTTAGGACTTAGTTCATCTTCATTTTCTACATCATCTAATATATCATCTATTTCATTTTCTATGTCGATAACTCTGTCACCATCCTTTTGTGTGATAATGCCTTCACTAACTAAGTCTTTAATTTCGTTTAACCATTCTTGTTCTAACTCTTCTTCATTAAATTCACACATCTCATCAATATTTTCACAAATATTATAATTTTCTACACTATCGGCATACACCGCTGATGTATTTACTGTTACAACACCCCCTACCGATAATACTACTGCTAATGCCATAATCATAATTTTTTGACTTATCATATTCTCCATCCTTTCATCATTTATACTTGTTAAGTGATACTTATTCGTGTTACAACCTAGGTTCTGATTAAATAATAATACATAAAAAGAATAATAGTTACCATAAAACAGTCACAAAAGTATCAAAAAACTGTCAAAGGATTCTATGTCAAAGCCAAGGGAATATACATTTCCATAACAACACCATCTTGCACATTTCTACAGCTAATATCTCCATTACTAAGAGATAGTATTTCCTTTGCCATCGCTAGCCCAATTCCTGTGCTAAAGTCATTTGCAGAATAAAATCTATCAAAGATGTGTTTAATATTATCTTTAGATATATTTTGTCCATCATTGTATATTCGTATATATAAAAATGATTTTTTAGCTTGTGTCTGTATTGTCACATTAGAAAATGCATATTTTACAGCATTATCAATAACAGTATTCACCGCTTTATATATCTGCAAGGAATCACCTTTTATTTCAGTATAATCACTATCATACTCAACATTCACCGATAATTTTTTCTCATCAATCACATTTGAAAAATTATCTAAACTATCTTCTATAATATCCCTTATATCAATTATTTCTTTTTTAAGTAGATATTCCTTACTATCCAGTTTTGATATATTAAGAATTTCATCAATTAACAATTTCATTTTATTGCTTTTATTTACGATAACCTCACTCGCCATTTTAACATCATCAATAACACCACTATGTATTCCTTCAGCATATCCTTGAATAGACATCAATGGACTTTTTAGCTCATGAGAGGCATTTTGAAAAAAATGTTTTAATTTTTTTTGAGTATCATCAAATTTACTACCTAAATATAGACCAACTACACCCGTTGTTAACACCGTAATCATCAAAATAATACCAAAAACGATATTAAGCCTGCTCACTATATTATTAGAGATAGTGATATCAGTATATAAGAGCATAGGAGTTGTTCTACTATCTAAGGACGATTTATATATAAAATCATTTTCATCATCATATTCATCTAACTCATCTAAAAAAACATCCATATCCATATCTACTAATAAAACATAATATTCTCCAAATTCATTTTTAATTTTTTGCACTTCATCATAGATAATGTCACCATTATGATACATATCTACAAATATTTTTTCAGATTTTAACAAATGAGATAAATCAGTATCATCTTCTAAAAATAAAATCTCAACATAGTAATATCGCTCATGATCATTAAACCACAGATCAAAATCTGTATCACTAGTAATAGCATGAAATTCACTTTCTAATGATAATATCGCCTTATCAAATATGTAATTTTTTTGATAATAATTGATGGATAAAAACGTTATTAACATCAAAATTATCGTTGTAATAATCATCACTAAACTAAGCCGTAATCTAGCATTTCTCATATTTATTCTCTTTCTTTTAAAATATAACCATATCCCCACTTATTTTTTATCATAGTATTCCCATTAAGAGCCTTTATTTTTTTTCTAATTTTTCTAATAGTTTCATCAGTAACCCTAGTTTCAACTATATTATCAAATCCCCAAACATTTTTTAATAATTCCTCTCTGGAAATAGATTCACCGCAATGTTCCATCATATATTTAAGGCAATTAAATTCTGTTTTCGTCAATAATAATTCCCTATCCTCAATAGATATAGAATGATTTTTTTTAGAATATTTAAGATCAACACATTCAAAATCATCATCCTTATCTGTCCGTGTCATATTAACCCTTCTAAGTAATGCCTTTACACGCATACCCAGTATCGTAGGGTTAAAAGGTTTAATAAGATAATCATCAGAGCCTAAGCTAATACCCGCTACATAATCAGCATCTGTATCCTTAGCTGTCAACATAATAATGGGAACAGAGGATATTTGTCTTAATTTTTCACAAATTACAAGACCACTACTTCCAGGCATCATAATATCTAATATAACAACATCAGCTTCTATTTTTAAAAAATGCTCATAAAGCTTATCCCCTGTATCAAAAGTTTTTACATCATATCCTTCATTTTTTAAAAAAATTTCCAGCAACTTGCAAATATCTGCATCATCATCCGCTAAATATATTTTTTCCATATCCACCTCTAAACAATCTTAATTATTCTCCATTTACTGTTACCTATTATTAATTATAAATCTCAGTATTCACTCATCATCTTACATTTTTATGAAAAAAGAGTGTAACGTAATACGAAACACTCCGCTATCGCTTTGTATTTACTTATCCGTTTTACACTCTTATTATACCAGCTTTTATGACCTATATTCCACTCTGCATAGCGGTCTCTCACATTTATTTTCATTACCCGATCTCATGCAACATAGGTGATATTTTTTTATAAACCGCCATTGTCACAATCCCTACTATGATACCTTTCACAAGATTAAATGGAAATACTGCATATAAGGCGTATGTTTTAACGCTTACGATATAGGGATTAGCGACAGCTGCCATTTGCAAAATAGTATCTATAGGCATAAAATTGCTATAAAAAGGAATCAAAATATAAATATTAGCAACAATACCTATGAGTGCCATGCTAATAGTCCCCGCTATAATTCCCAAATATGCATTTTTCTTATTTTTATTTTTAAAATAAATAAGACCCGCTGGAACAACAAATGATGCCCCAATAATAAAATTCGCCAGTTCTCCTACGCCACCTGTTGAAGTTCTAAGAAGATGGATTACATTTTTAATTAATTCTACCAAAATCGCTGCCATAGGTCCCATACTAAATGCAGTTACAAGTGCAACTAAATCGCTCATATCCAACTTTAAAAAAGGTGGAAAAAATGGAAGCGGCACCTCAATTAACATCACGATAAATGCAAGAACCCCTAACATAGAAACCTTAACCATTGACCTTACTGATAATGCTGAACTCATATTAACCTCCACTCGTCTACAATCTTCAGATGTGGCGTTATAAAAAAAACCCTGATAAATCAGGGATTGTACACAAAGCACGAAAAACGCCTTCTTCCATCCAGACTATACTGTCGGTTTTGGAATTTCACCAAATCAGCCATAAGCTCGCGGACTATCACCGCCGGTCGGGAATTACACCCTGCCCTGAAGAGTTTACATATTAAATTATTCCTTATGACATAAAAGTATAACTTTTATCCACAACTTTTATACCCAAATCATGATACTACATAAACATTATCTTGTCAAATAAGAGATTAAAATACTTTCATCGCTATATTTAATTGATATTACATTTATTTATATTACATTTTTCCCTTATAAGATAGATGCAACATATCGAGTAATCGCTCATTTTTTAAAAAGAACATCTTTACTATCGGAACACCAATTAGCGTTACAACCACAAATTCTCCTGCCGCAACACTCGCCATTGATAGCCAAAGTGGCAGACCAAATGTTACATTTAATAGTATCCCTATGACAACGCCATTAATAAGCGAGGGCCATATCGATGCTACAATTATATTCTTAGTGTGCGACACTAAATATACACTCAAATAAGTAGCCAATGAACCAAATACTACATCGATAACCCCAAGCTGCGAGTATAAATTGGCTAGAACACATCCTAATACAAGACCTGGTATTGTTTTTTTATCAATAAATGCTAATAACACCAATATCTCAGACAATCTAAACTGAACCATACCATAACTAATCGGGGCTAGTGCTACAGTCGCCACCATATAGACAGAAGCTAAAATGGCAGTAAAAACCAAATTCTTAATCATTTTTGAATCCATCATATCCTCCTTTTCTTGACACATATTTATAACATAGACGATGATTATATCATATTATTTCTCACCTGTCATTTCTAATATCCACGCTTCTTTAATTTCTATCATACCTAACTCTTTTGCCTTGCTAATGATCTCTTCATCTGTCATGGGTGGAGTATGGTATTTTGAAAATGCCAAATCCATTATTCCATATACTACGAAACTCATCCCGAACACCAAAAATACAAAATATTTCATCATCTTATTATTCATAATCAGTCCTCTACATCCATACCACTTTATCAATACAAACTAACACTGATATCTATCGTTCCACCATTTTAGCTAACGCATTTAACACCACGCTATTTATCGTTGCATTTTCAAATCCATGACGCCATATACCAACGCCAGCCAAATTCATTTCTTCTACCAAAGCCACTTTTTCGCCGATGGAACGTGCATCTTCAAACCATATTTTTTTTAATTCATTATCTTTGATAATTGCCGAATAATATTGTCTTAAATTTTTATCCCAAATAAGATTTAATTCATTTTTTTGTATATATGATTTTAAATGCTTAATCGATAATACAGCTGAACTAGTATCCATTTTGGGCTTACTCTTAGACGGTACTTCAGTCCAAACCCTCATATAATAAGGTATGCCTAACAGGATTTTATTAGATGGCACATCTTGTTTTATTCTATTAATTCCTCTTTTAACCCATCCGTAGGATGCGACAGAACCGCTGATAGGACTAGTTGCCCAGTGTTCATCATAAGTCATTACCGCCATATAATCAACCACTCTGCCCAGTGCTTTACGATCATAGCACTTAGACCAGTTATCACTCCCCCCCATAACGGTTACATCGACAGATAGCATAATATTTTCTTCAGCACACATCACACCTAGTTCTGCTATAAACTGACTAAATTTATCCCTATCCTTCTTGTAGATATTTTCAAAATCGATATTGATCCCATCATAGCCAAATTTACGCCACTCATCCCTAATATTTTCAACAAACTGTTGTCTGGCAGATGCACTATTTAAAAACACATGAGTTCTTTTGGGTTTAAAATCATTGGATATCAATGGCCAACTTAAATATCCTCTATCGTGAACATGTTTTAAATGTCGTTCATGTAATCCCCCTGCTAATTTTCCACTGGTATCCGCTAATTTATAAGCTGTCTTAGACACTACTACATTAACATTATCAGCATGATTTTCGTTAAAATCTTCATTTTTTCTAGGAACATCCCATATTAAAAATATTTTTCCATTAATCTGATCGGCAACTCTTTTGGGTTGTGCATTATCAGTATTAAAAAATCCATGTCTATGATTTTCTAAAAAATCATTAAATCGAGTGCTAAGATCTTTTTTAAATGCCATCTTATTAATCACACCATATTGATAATCAGAGGTTAAAACATATGCATAATACTCATCTAACGACACGATAACCACTGATGCAAACCCACTTAAAGAATCGATAGTAGCACCATCTGTTTGTAGATCATCGCTATTATTTTTTGATACAATATGATAATCCATATCACTCGCCAGCATCAATGTCGCCTTATTTTTTAATGGTTCTACAAAAAAGTCTTGTCCATGTCTTTTTACTAGTAAATTCCTTGTTATCTTATTGTAATCCGTCTTAATCCCAAATTCAGAATTAAGATCGGCAGTAGACATAAAAATGCGTCCATTTTCATCCTTTTTAATACTCTCATCTGATGTAGATACTTGAATTTTTTGCATACGATAACCATCAGTAATGATAAGGACATCTTCCTCAATATCATAATCAACAAATAGCTGCAAATCAGACAATGCAAATACCGGAAAATATGAATTTTGAAGTAAATTTTCATCTGAAACCGGATATGATTTAATCCCATCGTCAGCTATCCATACTACAGATGGTCCTAACTGAATATCATTTTTCGATAAAAGATAACTCCACACAAAATATCCTACTACTCCCATAATTAAAATCAATATTAAAATGATAATAAATCTAACTATATTTTTCATATGACCCTCCATTTAATCCTATATATCTATTATATCCAAAAAAAATGATTTATTAGATAAATTTTGGATACAAATATAATAATGTAATATATTGTGTATCATACATATATTTTTTATAATAAACTTAAATTAAGAAGATACAAATCTTATATTTATCATACAAATGTGCTAGTTTATAATAAAAAATATGCCATTATCCAAAAGGAGGGAAATATGCCAAATTTAGCAACTTTTAGTGTCGAACTTTTAATTTCTGGAATTTTGCGCCTTATCGGTGCATTAATAATTCTATTTATAGGATTTCAAATAGTCAAATACCTATCTCGTTTAGTAGATAAGGCGATGAAAGCAAAAGCAGTGGATCCTTCGCTGAGAACATTTCTATCGCAATCACTGAACGTCATCCTTAAAATATTAGTTCTACTTACTACCGCAAATATCGTCGGCATTCAAACAGCATCATTTATAGCAATGTTAGGTGCTGCATCACTGGCAGTTGGTCTTGCATTCCAAGGGGCTCTTGCTAATTTCGCAGGTGGCGTTTTAATTTTGGTCCTTAGGCCATTTAGAGTGGGAGACTTAATTGAAGCAAGCGGTGAAAAAGGAACTGTCGAAGAAATTGGTATTGTATATACCACCATGGTAACTGTTGATAATAGAATAGTTGCAATGCCTAATGGTGTACTTGCCAATGCTTCAATTGTGAATTATAACAAAAAAAATCTTCGTCGTGTAGACTTAGTCATCGGTGCATCATATGACGCACCCGTAGAAAAAACAAAAAATGCAATTACAACAGTCATCGAAAAGCATGAATTAGTCTTAAAAGATCCTGCCTATATGGTACGATTAGGTAATATGAATACGAGTTCGCTCGATTACACCGTTAGAGTATGGGTTAAAACAGATGATTACTGGGCTGTTCACTTTGATTTATATGAACAGATTAAAGAGCAGTTAGATGCTGAAGGAATTGAAATTCCATATAATAAACTAGATGTAAATTTAAAAAATATAACAGAAAAATAGTCTACTCACGACTGTACAAGATATAAGCGATACTCTGACTTATACGAGTATTGCTTATATATGATTGGAGACAACATGATAAATAACACTATCAAAATTAATACATCAACTTTAATTATGATTGACATACAAGAAAAATTAGTTCCCATTATGTCATCTTATGAAAACCTGATAAAGAATAATTATATTTTATTACAAGCTGCAAAAGAACTCGGTGTTACTACGATAATATCGGAGCAATATCCAAAGGGATTAGGACATACCATTGATCCATTATCCGAATTTGTCACAGAGGATAATGTTCTCCAAAAGAACTCATTCTCGCTCTACCCACCCTATAAAGATACATTTGACGAGCTAATAAAATCAGAGAAAAATCAATTTATTATTTCAGGAATAGAAACTCATATCTGTGTATATCAAACGGCAAAAGATTTATTACATGCAGGTGCTGAAGTTTTTATGATCTCAGATGCTGTATCTTCTAGAAAAGAGGAACATAAACACCAAGTCCTTCATACATTACTTCATATGGGTGCTAATGTATTACCAACCGAAAGCATTTTATTTGAACTACTTAAAGATACTTCTCATCCATCATTTAAGTTCATCTCAAATCTCATAAAATAACCAGTCAAAAGAGGGAATGTCTCTGCAATCCCTCTTATAGTTACTTACTAAAATCTCTTTTCTTTAATCTCTTATCTTCATACATTTTTTTATCTACACGCATCATAAATTCATCAATATTAAAATGCTCATCCAAACTCGTAATATCATATGCCATACCAAAACTAAGCGTTATATCTGTTACCTGCTTTCTAACGCTATCCACTTGATTATTTAAATACCTTTCCGCCTTTTGCACATAGGACAAATCCACATCAATTCCTATAATAACAAACTCATCGCCACCTATGCGATAAGGAATTAATTTATAAAACTTACTGTTTATATTAATAAGCATTTGAGCAACACTTTTAATAATAAAATCTCCTTGATTATGGCCAAAAGTATCATTAATCTGCTTTAGATTATTAATATCAATCACCATAAGCATCATATTTTGACCATTTTTATCCAAATTTTTAATATCATTTTCAAATGCATTTCTATTTAATATTCTAGTTAAATTATCCGTAAAGGCTAGATTTTTATTTAATTTCGTATTATAACTCATATTATATGCCTTAGCATATATTTTCATAACAACTATAGACTGAAAAACTATAAATAGGCCTCCCACTAGACCTAAAATTGTCATATATCGTATACGATATGTAGTTAAATATACTCCTAATAACACAATTAATAATACCATTAACACTGCCATTGCTATGGATAATATTTTTTTAAATTCAAAATTTTCAATAGTAAATGGTATAATAACACTAATTAGAGCAACAGACACAACAGAAAATTGGGATATTTTTTGAACTTCCATAAATTCCATATAACCAAAAAAAGTAAGAATTATTTGAATAATAACGTTAAGAATAAATAAAGCTAATAATACTTCAATAATTTTATTTATAGTCTTATATTTATCATTTTTCTTTACTACACTAACCATAAACAAAGCAATCGATAAAGGCAAAATCAAAAATAATATATAATCTAAAATATATATAAAAACTCCATTATGCACTAAAAAATATATAGCTGGAATACGTATAGCGACATATATACCTAAAACAAGAGCAAATAACGACACTAGGAAAAACCGAGCATGCGATTTTTTATAAAACATCAAAATGATTTGTAAAATAAACGTTTCTACACTAAATACTACTAAAAAAGCTGAAATTAGTAAAATATCTAAGTCTTGAGTACAAGTATATAAAGCCAAATCACTATATGATCCCAATATAATATATGGAATTAAAACACCATAGTCTGAATGAATAGCTGGTTGAAAGCTAATAGTTAGCTCCTTATCCATGTACTCCTTTGGGACCATCACCATTTTAATATAATCTCCACCACTTTTAATAAATGACTGATTAGACAGTGGTTTTTCATAAATTATTTTATCTTTATAGGTGATTTTAAAATTTTGATAGGAACTCTTTAAATACATAAATAATGTTTTATCTGCGTCGGTTGACTTAGGGGTAAAATGATATGAATAAATAAGATCATCATCAAATTTTTTGGGAAGATTGGTTATAACCTGTCGTCCATCTGAGATATTAATCGTTATATTATCTTTTACAAAAATTATATCTCCTGATTTTTCCATAACATCAAATATTTCTTGTTTTTTAATAAAAAAAGCAATGAGAGATACAAAGATAACAAAAGAGATCAAAAAAGCAATGACCAAAACTGTATTGATAAATACATTATTATCTTTATTTATCATCGTTTTGCCTCCTTTTTACGATATTTATCTTCATACATATTAATATCTGCTTCATCCTTCATAGCAACGATATCAAATAAACTTTGATTATCGCATACCGAATAACCGACGGCAAATTCTAAGCCATAGTCACATTTAGGTATAATATGCACATTAGCCATTGAATTAATATCATTAATTAACTGATTTAATTCTTTTAATTGTTTATTATAGGCGAAAATAATAAATTCATCTCCCCCATATCGATATATTTTAATATCTTTATGTTGGTTTTTTAATTGATTAAAAACTTTACCCGTTTCTTTTAAATAAGCATCCCCAAACTTATGCCCATAATTATCATTTATTTTCTTTAGATTATTCATATCTAACATAATTAAATATATATTATCAAATACAATATTTTTATTTATAATATTATCTACATCTTTTTCAAAATCATGCCTATTTGGTAGCTCTGTTAAAATATCCAAGTAGGCCAATTTACCATAAAAATTGTCTTCTATGGATAAATTATAATCCATAATATATTTTTTTATAGTTAAAATAAATTGAGTTATCATAAAAAATACAACAGCTAAAATAATGAACAATAGCATAGGTACGCTAGCCATACTATAGTAAATTATGATTGATAATACTAACAAAGATAACAATGGCAGTATAGACATAACCAAATATTTTTTATTCTCTATATTCTTCATAATAAACAAAGAAATAATAATATAGACAACCGACAGAGCAAGTATCGCTAAATCTATTTTTTCCATTAATACAAATTCACTAATACCCGTTAATACCAAAATCCATTGTGTAATAAAATTCATAAATATAATAACAATAAATATTTTAAAACTTTTTACTATCCAATCATTATCACTATAATTATTTTCATAACAAACATTTAAAAAGAGCAAAAAAAGTGGTAGCGGTATTAACATAAAAGTAATATACGCTATACAATAAGATAACGTTGGATTATCAATATAATATACAATTAATGATGATTGTGAAATAGAATACAATGCCATCATAACAGCAAATAACACAACAATAAATAAATTTTTCGCATCTTGTCCTATTTTTATCAAAAATAAACCGACAATCGATACTAAAACGGCAGTAGTAAATAGCACCAATGCAGATATTATTTTAATCCACTCTTCTTGGAAATAATGTGCTAATATCTGATTTTTAGTTCCTATCAATAGGGACGGTATCCATAATTTTTTATCATCAGACAGAGTATACTTAAATTCAATTTCCAGCTGTTTCCCAACTAATCTATTAGGAATACTGATAATATTTACTAATGGCGTTATACTAGATGATAACATAGTGTCTAAAGGCTTTTGCTCATATATGATTTCATTATCATAACGTATAACAAAAGAGGAATAATAGGGATTTACAGCCACACTTTGCTCGATGGAATGGATGTCTTTGGGTACCATAAATTTATAAGAATATAAATAATTAGACGATTTATATATCGGAAGCAACACATCTTCAATAGTTCCATCAGAAGATGTTAATTGAACCTTATCCACAGTATGTAATTCACAAATCTTAGGTGCCGAAAGACCATCATTTTCATTTATACCAACAGTAGCAGCTTTAGCTAATAAAATAACCGATAAAATCAAAGCCACAATAAATAAAATAAATATATAATTTTCTCCTATATCTATTCTCTTATAAATTTGCTTAACGAACTTCATGGTCTCTCCTATATATTCATCTCATGATATTAGCTTTTTCTACAACGACTCCCCAATAATAAAACTGTCCTCTACTGATAAGTCAATAAATTTATCTCCTACCTTAACCAGCGGTTTAAAATAGTCATATTTATTAATCATCACAATCTCACCTATTTCACCATTGGAGAGTTGAACTTTCCTTCCCGTCCAAAATGTCGCCATAAATTTAACCAATCTTTCTGCGACACTAACATCTAGTTGTGTATAAGACATATCCCATATTATCTTGGTAGCTTCAAAAACATCATATGCATTTCTATATGGTCTATCCGATAATAATGAATGAAACACATCTGCCACAGCAACAATTTTTGATAGTTGTCCAATTTCTACATCATCGATCATATAGGGATATCCATTACCATCACATCGTTCATGATATTGTGAAACAATAGATATAACTTCTTCTGGAAATCCACCCGAATCAACAAGTATTTTAACACCATAGTATATATGTTTTCTAACAATTTCCATTTCTTTAAAACTCAGTTTTCTTGGTGCATTGATAATATCAGTAGGTACTTTAAACATACCTATTCGAGATAAATAGGCACCCACTGCTAAATTATACAAAGACTGATGATCTAGTTTTATCCATTTGCCCAACAAAACGGATATCACGGCAACAGATGGTGCATGAGAGAATGAATATGGTTTATTGCCTTTAATATTAGCTAACACATCCATGACATCATCATATCCATAAAAAGCTTTAACAATATCTTTTACACAGCCAAACACCTCATAATATGAAATCGGATTACCCTTTTGAACGTCTTCAGATATTTTTTCCATATGTAATACCGCTTTATCAAAAGCTGATATTCTATACTCATTTTTCTTTTTAATAATTTCTGTTGGCTGTTTAATTTCAACTATTTCTTCTTTAATAAAAATAAAATCTACATCTAATTTAGCCAAACTATTAATATGAGACTGTGTAAGTACCGTTCCCTCTCCCAACACCACGATTTGTGAATCATTTAATATATCTTGATCCAAAATCATACCTGCCTGTAATTCATCTAATTGCATAATCGGCATAAATCTCATCCTTTCACATATTATTTATGACATATTAATATAATACTTCTCAGATAACAAGACGGTATCTACTATATCCATCTTCCTACATACTGCTTAATTTAAATCTGTATATACGTTTTTCTTTTATTGCATTTTCTATCAATTGTTCTTTATTAAGTTTTGCTTCTGATTCCAATATTACATTTAACGGTGGACGAGTCATGACCTTAGGCGGTAAAAATACAGTACAACAATCCTCAAATGGTAAAATAGACGTTTCAAATGTTCCAATCTTCTCTGCATATCGTACGATATCGACTTTATCCATGGCTATCAGAGGACGAAAGACTGGCAGATGAACAGAATTGTTTGTTACTGTAATTCCTTCTAAAGTCTGGCTTGCTACCTGTCCTATACTTTCTCCCGTTACAAGTGCCTGACATCCGTTTTTTATCGCTATACGCTCAGCAATCATCATCATAAATCTTCTTGATAAAATAGTCATCTGAGATGAAGGACATCTTTCTTGAATAGCCCGCTGAATATCTAACAAATTCACACTATGAACAGTTATAGCACCAATATATTCTGTTAATTTTCTAGCTAAATCAAATACCTTCTCCTCCGCTCTATCACTAGTAAAAGGAGCAGAATGAAAATGAGTAGCTTGCAACTCTAAACCTCGTTTAGCCATAAGCCAACCAGCTACAGGACTATCAATCCCCCCCGATAATAACAACATTCCTTTACCAGCACAGCCATATGGCATGCCAGAAAAACCATCTATCACTTTAGTATAAATATATGTCTGATTTCTAACTTCAATATTGACAAGAATATTTGGTGTATGTACATCTACTTCTAATTCTGCAATTTTATCATGCAAATATCCGCCAACCATTCGACTAATTTCTGGCGATTTAAATGGGAATCCCTTATTGGGACGACGACTTTCTACCTTAAAAGTACATTTTATACCTTCTGTTATGTTTTCTTTTACTAATTTTACTACTTCTTTTTGAATAAGATCTATATCATTTTCTACCTTAATACATGGCGAAACGGATACCACTCCAAATATTTTAACGCTTCTAGCTATTACTTCATTTTCATCATTTTTGTTATATTCTACAAAAAAACGCCCATGCTCTTTGCGTACTTTCACCGGTAGATCTTTCAGCCTACTTTGTAGATTATTCAACAATTTATCTTCAAAATAATGTCTATTTCTCTTTTTTAAAGCGATTTCGCCATATCTAATAATTAAAACTTTTTCGTATTGCATATTTTCCTCTCGCTCTATCCTCTCATCATAGGTGCTAAACGATTTACCGCATCCACTATAATATCCACTGCCCTATCAATTTCATCATAAGTCATATAAGGATTAAATGAAAATCTAATAGACCCTTGTTTTTTACTATCGCTAATATTCATAGCTGTTAGCACTTTAGAATATATTTTCTTCTTTGACGAACAAGCAGCACCAGTCGATGCCATAACTCCATATGATGCAATTTCATGCACTATCACTTCAGCTCGCATATTTTCAAAAGCAATATTTATTATATGAGCAGCCGAAGTATACAATGAACCATTTATAGATATATAATCTAATTTAGATGATAATCCATTCCAAAAACGTTTTCTTAAGTTTTCTAGCTGTTGCATATTAGTCAATAAATTTTTCTTAGCATACTCACAGGCATATTCAAATCCTACGATGCCGACGATATTCTCTGTACCAGCACGATAACCTTTTTCATGCCCACTTCCATAGATTATCGGATGAAGTTTTACACCTTTTTTAATATAAACAGCTCCTGAACCCTTTGTTCCATGTATTTTATGCGAACTAATACTGTATAAATCTACCCCTAATGATTTAACATTTACATCTATCTTACCAAATGCCTGTACACCATCTGAATGAAATAGACACTCTTTATTTATTTCTTTAGTTATTTGGACTAGTTTTTCTATATCTTGAACTGTTCCCGTTTCATTATTTACATGCATAATAGAAACAAGAATAGTATTATCACGAATCGCTTGTTTTAAATCATCAAAAGAGACCAAACCATCATGATCAACTGGCAAATAAGTAACTTCATGTCCATCTTCTTCCCATTTTTTAAAACATTCTGATACAGACGGATGCTCAATAGAACTAGTTATAAAATGATACTTTTTATCTTTTTTTAAGTGAATACCACGAATGGTTAAATTATTAGACTCTGTCCCACCAGAAGTAAATACCAAATCCCCATCTTCATCACCAAAACCCAAACAATTCGATATGGTTTTTCTAGCGGATTTTAATTTTTTTTCAGCATCTAATCCCATCTTATGTATAGAAGATGGATTTCCATAATTTTTTATCATCATATCGAGCATCAAATCCAATGCTTTATCATGAACTTTGGTACTAGCAGCATTATCAAGATAAATTATCATTATAAACTCCATATCTTTAGACTATTTGCTATACTAAAACAATATATACTAGTAGTTCCATCATCCTATCTACTATCCCTTTATACTACACTATTTTATCATAGTCTTATATTTGTGTCACTATCACAAGCTCATTATACGTTGAAATCATGTTTTTATACAAATACTCTTACTAACAACAAAGCAACATCAGTACACACCAATGTTGCTTTATCATTACTTTTTTATTTTTATATTTATTCTTTACTTATACTAGTATATTAAAGAGTCTTATAGCTTAGCCACCAATCTTTAGACTCATATCCATCTTGCTTCACTAATTCTTTACGTTCTGCAACCTCTTGTTCACTTCCTGGAGGAGGTAAAATTACTTTACCAGCCCCTACCCATTCGTTATTAGGATAATTTTCTGGTGCAGCAAAACCATACTCATCATGCATCTTAAGAGCTTTTAAAGCACGAAGTACTTCATCTACACTTCTTCCAATTTCTTGTGGATAATACATAGTAAGCCTTAATAGACCTTTATCATCTACTATAAATACCGCACGCACAGTATTTGTACCCTTAGATTCATGTAACATACCGAGTTTAGTTGCTAACCTACCTAGTTCATCAGCAATAACTGGGAATGGAACAGTTACACCAGCATTTTCATTAATCCACTCTACCCATTTAATATGAGAGAATACTTGATCCACTGATAGTCCAATAAGCTCTGTATTTAAAGCTTTAAATTCATCAGCGCGCTTTGCAAATGCTACAAATTCGGTAGTACAAACTGGTGTAAAATCACCAGGATGACTAAATAATACAAACCATTTACCACTATAATCATCTGGAAGATTTAACATTCCATGAGTTGATTTAATTTCTATTTCTGGAAATCTATCCCCTAATAAAGGCATTCCCACAAATTTTTGTTCCATAACTTCCTCCTTGTATATCTTTTACTTATTATAAATTTTCACCTAGGTCTCTTATACCCCAAATACATTAAATCTTAACATTTTTATTCCATTATAACTTTAGCTTATTAACGGATTCCATAATTGCATCTGCTAATTCATCAAGGTCAGACTCTTTATCATTTTTAAGAGCTGAGTTAACCGTCACCATTGGATCAATAATATTAATCATCTTCATTTCTTCATCTAAAAATTCCGTAATTAAATCCCCTGATTTTGGAGCCCAAGAACCATTTTCAATAACAGCAACTGCTCGATTTTGAACATTAAGAGCCTTCATATCATGTAGAAAATTAAGCATCTTTGGATATATTCCCAAATTATAAGTTACTGATGCCAGCACCATATGACTTAATTTAAAAGCATCTGATATGAGATAGGATACATCGGTATTTGATACATCATATAGATGTACATTAGTCATACCTCTTTCACATAATTTACTAGCAAGAGCTTGTGCTGTCCTTTCAGTATTGCCATACATTGATGCATAGGCTACCAATACACCTTTTTCTTCTGGAATATATTTTGACCACTTATCATACTTATCTAAGATATACTCAAAGTTATTTCTCCAAACGAGTCCATGTAAAGGACAGATATACTTCACTTTAGGAAGAAGTGGTGCAGCCTTAGCTAATAAATCTTGTACAAATTGTCCATATTTACCTACAATATTAGTATAATATCTTCTTGCCTCATCAATCCAATCTCTATCAAAGTCCACTTCATCATTAAATAATTTTCCATCTAGTGCTATAAACGAACCAAAAGCATCTGCTGAAAAGAGCACGCCATCTGTCAAATCAAGGGTTATCATTGCCTCTGGCCAATGTACCATAGGCGCTTCTAAAAAGGCTACTTCATGCTTACCAAAGCTCATCGTACTACCATCTTTTACTTCAATCTCTCTACCATCTACTGAATAATTAAACTGTCTCATAAACATAAATGATTTTTCAGTAGAAATAATTTTAACATTTGGATATCTAATAATAATTTCTTCAATAGAACCACAATGATCTGGCTCCATGTGATTTACCACTAAATAATGCAAATCTCTACCATCTAATACATCTGCCACCTTATCTAAATACTCATTAGTTACATCCCAATCAACTGCATCAAATAATACATTTTGTTCATCTAACAGTAAATATGAATTATAGGACACCCCTTTTGTTAAAGGATGTATATTTTCAAATAATGCCAATCTATGGTCATTTCCACCAACCCAATATATATCATCTGTTACATTACGTACTCCAAACATAATTTCCTCCTTATATTTTTAATTTATAAAAATTATATTGTATATTTATCATTAGATATAATGATGATGCATCCATCGAATGAAACGATCAATCATCACTATTTCAATTAATTTCTTAACATTTTATTACTGAGCATATGGATATTCTACCAAAATAAAGTTTGATTTTTCTTCTCCACATTCTGGACAAGTCCATTCATCCACAATATTTTTGAAAGCTGTTCCTGGATCAATCTCTGCTTCTTCATCACCAATCATAGGATTATATTCATAACCACAACCTCTACAAGTATATGTCTTATAATTAGGCACTAATTTATCTGGCTTCGAACGCTTCATCTTCTTCATCGGTGGAGCAGGTTTTTTCTCACCAGTATCTAAGGCTTTGATAAGAAGTGGCACGATATCCATAATATCACCAACTATACCATAATCACAATTTTTAAATATTGGTGCATTTGCATTTTTATTAATAGCGACAATCGTTGTAGCATTTTTAATACCTTTTAGATGTTGACTAGCACCTGATACACCACATGCAATATATAAATTACCTTTAAATGTTTGTCCTGACATTCCAACATATCTATTAAGAGGAACATATTTCAACGTTTCAGCAACAGGACGTGACGAACCAACAGAAGCACCCACATTTTTAGCAAGATCTTCGATAAGTTTCATATTCTTCTTATCGCCAATTCCCTTACCAGCTGATACCACTCGTTCAGAATCTTTAATAGGCGTATCGATATCTATACCAACAGTAAAATCATATCCATCCTTTTTAAGTGCTGCTACAAGAGCATCTACTTGTTCTTGAGCAGTTCCATCTTTTAATATCATTCTCTTTCTATCACCAGTAACAGATTTTTTCTTTCCAGCAATCGCCTCTGCCTTTTTCTTAGATTTAGGCGGACGACCAACGATATGAGCTGCAATAACAACTCTCATAATTTCATTAGTTCCTTCATAAATAGTAGTAATCTTAGCATCACGATAGAAACGTTCTACATCCATACCCTTCATAAAGCCACTTCCACCATAAATTTGAAGTGCATCATTAGTTACTTCAAGTGCTATATCTGATGCATACATCTTAGCCATAGCAGCTTCCATCGCATAATCTTCATGATTTTGTTTTAAATCTGCTGCAGAATATATTAAAAGTCTAGCCGATCTTAATTTAGTCGCCATATCTGCAAATTTAAACTGTGTTGCTTGCTGGAATGCAATAGGCTTACCAAACTGAACTCTTTGCTTTGAATAACCAAGTGCGGATTCATATGCTCCTTGAGCAATACCAAGTGCTTGAGATGCTATACCAATTCTACCTCCATCAAGAGTCTGCATCGCAATTCTAAAACCTTGTCCTTCTTTACCCAATAAATTTTCTTTAGGAACTTTCACATTATTAAATGCTAATTCACAAGTTTGAGAAGAACGAATACCCATTTTGTCATAATGATCGCTAAATGTAAAACCTTCCCAACCTTTTTCAACTATTAATGCACTAATTCCCCTAGTACCGATTCCAGGAGTAGTTACTGCAAAAACAATATAAGTATCGGCTTTACCAGCATTAGTTATAAATATTTTCCCGCCATTAAGAATGTAATAATCGCCTTCTAACACCGCTGTAGTTTCTGTTCCACCAGCATCAGAACCTGCTTCTGTCTCTGTAAGACCAAAAGCTCCCACTTTTTCACCCTTTGCAAGTGGAATTAAATATTTTTTCTTTTGCTCTTCGTTACCAAATGCGTATATCGGATATGCACCAAGAGATGTATGTGCCGATAAAATAACACCTACACCACCATCCACTCTAGAAAGTTCTTCCACAGCAATCGCATAACTAATTGCATCCAGTCCTGCTCCACCATATTCTTTAGGAAAAGGTATTCCCATTATGCCCAGTTCACCCATTTTTTTAACTATTTCATCTGGATATTCATTATTTTGATCCAACTCAAATGTTAAAGGTTTAACCTCTTTTTCAGCAAAATTTCTCACTTTTTTACGAAGTTCTTCATGCTGTTCTGTTGTCTTATACAACATACTAATCCTCCTTTTCATTTAGTACTATGAATCAGCCATATACATAATTCACAGTAAATAATAAACTACTTACTTTTAATACTCATTTTATTCATACTTCTAATCCACTTTCATCCAATAATAACACTGTATAATGAAATGTGAAAATTAATTCCATTGACATTTATACCCATCATATTTTTTAATCAACATTTTATTTATTTTTTTATTAATAATTTTTCCAAGGAAAATCCCCACCATAAAATAGAAACACCATCTCACCATTTATACAATCATTCTCCTCATTTTTAGAAGTATCCAATTATTATCGCATAGATTTATTCTATGCTATTTCACTAAACATGTTATAATAAAGCATATGCTATTTGATTAATATTCATCTAACATCCATCGAGGACAAATAGCCCATCTACTATATGGCATAAGGAGATTTTATGCAACATCTAACATATACCATAAATGAACTAGATAATAAGTACATGCTACCTAAAAATTTAAGTTCCTATGTAAAAAAAGAAGATATCATGATTTTTGATATAGAAACCACGGGGCTAAGTCATACATTCCATCATTGTATTCTGATAGGTTTTATAGTATACGAACATCAGCACTTTGTAGCTCATCAACTATTTTGTGATACTCGACATGAAGAAGCACAAATTTTAAATGCTTTTATTAATATCGCCAACAAGAAATCCATGCTCATTAGTTATAATGGGCATAGCTTTGATATCCCATTTTTAAATAGTCGGCTTAATCATCATAAAATACAATATAAAATCCTTAAAGAAAAAAATTTTGATTTACTAAGACTAGTAAGAACACAAAAAGAAACGTTACATCTAGCCGATTTAAAACTCAAAAGCCTTGAAAAATATTTGGGAATAAATAGAAAAGACACCATCAGTGGAAGAGAAAGTGTCCATTTATATAAGTACTATGAAAAAAGTGGCGATAAAGATGCTAAACATAAAATTTTACTTCACAATAAAGAAGATATTATCTATCTATTAAAATGTATTAATATCATAGATGATATTAGTAGAAAAACTATCAACCATTTCATCCCCACTCCTATACTTATCAATAAACTCTCTTATAATGAAGAAGATAACCAACAAACAACCATCGATAATCCAGTAGAACCTATCACTATAGGCTATTTATCATCATCCAAAATACTTAATGATAGTATAAATATAGATGTGGTTATCATATCTGATTTTATAAAAAATATCACAAAAGAACAAAATTTAAATAATAAATTATATAAAAATATTAACAACTTATTTCATCATGACTTTAAATATTATGGACACTCTGAAAATATTATATGGGACAAAAAAGATGGTATTTTAACACTCTCACTTCCTATTTTTACAGTATATACAAAGTATGAAACACTTCATTTTGTAGATGTAGACGAAATCGATAGCAATTTAATAAATCACACCAATTTTAATGAATTACCAATGCAAATTAGAATGTCCTATCTCGTATATACTACAACCCAAAAGTGTAGTTCTAAAAAAGATATATCAATAGAACTGATGATGCATAAAACAGATTATATCCATAAACAAAATGTAGCTCATATAGTGTCGACTATGCTAATGGGTCTAGCACTATAAGGTGAGAAGATCTGAATTCTTCTCACCTTAACGAGGTATATTATATTTCTCGCATGTTCAGCGATATCCTATTTCTATTAATATCCACATCCTCCACTTTAACAGTGACCATATCTCCCACCGTTAAAACCTCCGATGGATGTTTAATAAACTTATCACAGATTTTAGATATATGTACTAGGCCATCTTGATGTACACCAATATCTACAAAAACTCCAAAATCCACCACATTTCTAACCACGCCTTCTAGCACCATACCAGCACTTAAATCCTCCACACTAAGTAATTCTTGTCTAAGTGTAACCGATTCTAAATATTCTCTTGGGTCTCTACCCTTTTTCTTTAATTCTGTAACAATATCACGCAAAGTTATGATTCCAACTCCCGCTTGTGCCGATAAATACTCCTCTCCATAATCTAAAATCTTCTTATCTATATCATCAAAACTCTGCTTATCCAATATATTATAATCACATAATGCCAATATCTTCTTCGTGGCCTTATAAGACTCAGGATGAACCGCTGTAGTATCTAAAAACTCATTTCCACCCAATACACGCATAAATCCAGCACATTGCTCAAATGTTTTTTTGCCCAATTTCGGCACTTTCATAAATTCTTTTCTAGAAGTAAATCCACCCACTTCATCTCGATAAGCAACGATATTTTTCGATAAAGCATCTCCAATCCCTGCCACATAGGATAATAGAGATGGCGAAGCCGTATTTACATCCACTCCTACAGAATTAACACTATCCTCTACAACGCCTGTTAATACCTCACTCAATCTATTTTGTGGCATATCATGTTGATATTGACCAACACCAATAGACTTTGGATCAATTTTTACTAGCTCTGCCAATGGGTCTTGTAATCTTCGAGCAATAGAAACCGCACTTCTAAGAGCAACATCCAAATCTGGAAATTCCATTGCTCCCAGTACAGATGCTGAATATACAGATGCACCTGCCTCATTAACAATAGCATACCTTACATTATACTTATCATTATCTGAATTTAATTTTTTGATCAGTTTTGAAATAAATATCTCTGATTCTTTAGTAGCCGTACCATTTCCTATAGCAATAACGCCTATGGAATATTTATCAATAAGCCTTATTAAAACTTTCTCTGCCTCATCAGTTTTATTTTGTGGTGGCGTTGGATATACAACCGTAGTATCTAGCAATTTGCCAAACTCATCAACAACAGCTATCTTACAACCCGTTCGATATGCTGGATCAAATCCCATCACCACTTCACCAACCAGTGGAGACTGCATCAACAAAGGCTTTAGATTTAATCCAAATACTTTAATCGCTTGCTCTGATGCATTATCAAACAGCTTATTAAATATTTCATTTTCCAAAGATGGAAATATAAGTCTTTTGAATGCATCCTCAGCAGAATTTCTAATAAGCTCTACACAGGAATTAATATTCGTCGCATTAATTAATTGGTAAACACCTTGTAAAACCATCCCTTCTTCTATTTTTATAGACTTCTTTAATATGCCCTCTTTTTCACCTCTATTGATTGCTAACACTCGATGCGACACCATATCTTTTACATTGCAAGAAAAATCATTATATAATGCATATCCGCCTTCCATATCATCACCCGATGATACTACCACGCCATTTTCCCATATAAACTCTCTAAGATATCCCCTTACATCGGCATTATCACTAATCATCTCCGCAATAATATCAGATGCACCTTGTAAAGCATCATCCACCGTATATACTTCTAACTCTGGATTAATATACTTTATAGCCTCTGTATCAATGGCTTCTTTACTATGAGATAACTCTTGTTTTTGTGCATAAATATCTAATGCCAAAGGCTCCAATCCTCTTTTTTTCGCCTTCTGTGCTCTCGTATTTCTCTTTTTCTTATACGGCAAATATAAATCTTCTAATACCGATAATGTACCAGCTTGCTGTATCGACTCTAACAATTCATCAGTCATCGCTTCTTGTAAAGTAATAGATGTTATAATCTCCTCTCGTCTTTTTTCTACATTTCGATAAGAAGTAAGCTTACTTTGTATATCCCTAAGTTCCAAATCCGTTAAAGATCCAGTTAATTCCTTTCTATATCTAGCAATAAATGGTAGCGTATTCCCCTCATCCATTAATTGAACTGCCACCTTTATCCTATTGACTTCTATATTCAATTCTGTTGCAATTTTCTTTATTATATTCATATGATTCTCCTATTTTTTATCACATATATTACACCAACCCCATTGTCACGACCAGTTTCTCCTTGACATCAACACCACACACTCCACCCCCGCAGTATGGGGAAACATATCCACGGGCTGTATAAGTTCTACATGATAATAATCCTTCAAATATGCCACATCCCTAGCCAGCGTGGATGGCTTGCAACTCACATAAACAATCTTTTGTGGACATGCCAATATAAGAGTATCCAACACCTTTTTATCACAACCTTTTCGTGGAGGATCTACCACAATTACATCTGGCTTATCAAATTTATTTAACCATGTTGGAATAACTTCTGAACAGTCGCCAGCTTCAAAATACACATTAGTCACACCATTACTTAGAGCATTTTGCCGTGCATTTTCAATAGATGAAACAGATATTTCATTTCCTCTAACAAAATTAACATATTGGGATAGATAAAGGCTAATTGTTCCTGTGCCACAGTATAAATCCCAAATTTGTAAATTGTTATAATTTGTACTGTTTACAAGTACAAATTCCACCACTTTATCATATAATATTTGAGTTTGAATTCTATTCACTTGAAAAAATGAGGGTAGCGATATATTAAATGATAAATTTCCTAGCTTATCTTTAATATATTCCTGCCCCCAAAGGAGTTTAGTATCTTGGGTAAGTATTAAATTACCCTTGTTTTTATTGATATTTTGCATAAGTGATACAATTTTAATATTCAACAATTTTTTATTATCTAAATTTTTTAAATGATTTGAATTTCCATCACTACTACAATCACTATCACACTTTTCCTCATTATGGTTTGCTTCATTTAAGCATAAAACATCCACTAATTTATCAATATATGGTATATTCTTTGCATTTGTAACCAAACCGACCATAAATTCATTATTATCATTAACCCGAATCACCAAATATCGCAAAATTCCCTTATGTATATCTTCTTGATATGCACTAATGGAATATGTATTTGCCCAATAGGCAACTGCTCTCTTAATCATTGCATTTTCCATATTATCAATAATAGAACGTTCTTCAAAGACTATTTGATGTGATTTTTGACGATAATATCCAAAGTCTACCTTTCCATTGTTATAACCGCAAGGATATACTGATTTATTTCTATAATTAAATGGATGTTCCATACCAATGATATCTTTAATATCCACTTTCATGCTAGCAATTCGTTCAAAGCTATCGTTTACAATTCGCTGTTTTTCTATCAACTGTCTATCATACTGCATCCGAGAAAGAGTTGATCCTCCGCTTTTTCCAAAATATTTATCATATGGTTTCACGCTATAATTAGAAGCTCTAAGGATACTCGATATACTGGCAATTGCATAATTTTTCTTCTTTTTGATCACTTCACATTCTAGTAAATCGCCCGTAATCCCGCCAATAACAAAGTATACCAGATTATCTTTTCTCGCCACACCCATGCCATCATCTGTTATCGACTCTATTGTTAAATTAATAATGCTACCTTTTTTAATTTCTATATCCATCTTCTAAGCCCAATCTCCAATATTAATTATACTGATGTACACTTTCTCTCCACTTTAAATATTCTTCTGATAATTCAGTTTCTTTCATACTCCGAATATTATCCAATATATCCTTTCTCGTTAAAGAATGAAATGAATTTCCAGAGTTTATAACCACTTCATACATTCCATTTAAATTTTCATAGATAAATTGTAAATCCGTTATATTATAGTCATCACCCAAGTTATTTATTATTTCTATTCCTATATCGGCTATCCTATCATTGACAATCTCTTTATCCACTTCTTGAGCTTCTCTAATATCTAATAAATACAATTTATTTTTTTGAAGATTATAATCATCCACACTAAAGGAAGTATACATATGAATAGATCTAGGAAGTGAAATATTATTATCTAATGTAAAATTCATATTATCAAAATCCATATTAGCTTTGATATTTACTTTACGACTTATCCCTTCATCAAATATAGTTTTATCATCAAAATTATATTTAATACCATCACCTGTTTTTTTAATATAATATTTATTATTTTTAATATCATATTTTATTTTTATATCATCTCTACCAAAATACTCTGATAAATATTTCTTTGCCTCATATTTTGTTACAAATGGAACTGGATAACGCAAAAGTTTTAATACTAAAATAATTATAACTAATAATAATAATCCAACTAATATTCTATTTTTGGTCTTGTTTTTATTCATATTTCCTCCCATAAAAATATATTTTTATCACTAGATATTGCAATTTCATATTTATATTTTATAATTTATATATAAATAGTTTTAGGATACAATATATCATAGTATACAAAATAATATCCATCAACATAAACATACAACATCAAACAAATATTGCATTTAATTTATAGAAAGGGTCGATCAATGTTACGTACATTTTTAAATTTACTCATTATATTACTTATAGCATTCATCGGTAGCGTTATGCCACTAGATACCAAAATAACTAATTTGAATTTATCTGACTTAATACCAAATACCGATACCTCACAATCTCCAAAAACACAAGATATCATTGTTACATTAACCCCACAAGATCAAACAATCTATCAACAAAATTTATATAGTCTCCAAAATATAACACTAAATTTTTATATAAATTCGAATGTAAACACCTCCTCTTTAAGTGAAGATAATTATACACAAAATATACCAAATAATGAAACCTCAACACTGAAAATTCCTGAAACATTTATTACAGACTTTACTAACTCACTATCTTATAATGTAGCCTTAAACAGCGATACCAACAATATCCATTATATTGATATATCAGATTTTATCACACCGACAATAAATATCGATGATAATATATTAGAACTAGGCCTTGATATAAAACCACTCTCAACCATCGATGTTGGTCAATATATCCTTAAAATTTCTTCTCCATATTTAGACTTAGATGGAAAATCATCATTTGATGAAACATCTTCTACTGTAGATATGCATAGCCTATACTTACATTTTACAAAATCACCAACCGCAGATTATATACGAGTATCCAATGATATCTTACAAAATAAAAAATGGATAACAGTGTATCTGTCGGACAAAAATTACTCTGCCCTGATACCAATTAGTAAAGCGATTGATAACAACAACAATGAAATTCGCCAAATTTTAAACATGCTCCATAAACCACCTTTAAACGATGATCATACCGCACTAATAAGTACCACGCCATCTATTCCATATGCATGGTTTAATTCATCAACTGGCATCTTACAACTAAATATGTCAGAAAACAATAATCAAAACTATACAACCACAGATACATCTACTAAATTTATGATAGAGGCTCTATGTAAAACAATGAGCCAAATAAAAGGTGTTAAAAAAATAGAATTTACCGTAAATAAAAATCGCCCAAAAGATTATCACGGTGTTGATTTATCAAATGACTACATCATTGAACATCCTATATACGCCTATAAGGGATTAGTCTTAGATAATAAAATGTATATAACGCCAACTACTATCAAAAATATACCAAATAATACATTAGATACAATAGATTTAGATACTACACTAAAATATATTATAAATGAACTAAAAGTATCCAACGAAATTTTCTATGCCCCATTACCATATGATGTACAGATAATAGAGCATAAGTTAACGGATAATAGCTTATATATTAAATTTTCTAATTCGCTGATAACAACATATCCAAATAATCCAACATATCAAGCACTAATGATGGATAGCATCGTTCAAAGTATATACAGTATAGATGGTGTGGATAAACTATCTATTAATATCGATAATACATCCACAAACTCTAGTAATCTCACAGAATTTGGACAAGTTCCGATAGGAACTGAATTTATACCATCCACTGCTATCAATCCAGAGTAATAATCACTCTATCTTGCTTTTTCTGCCTTACTTTTATATAACTATAAAATTCTAGACATCCCAGCATATACAATACCTTTTTGAGAATCCACAGTCAGTTGCATGCCATCTTGTAACTGACTTAGTACATTTTTAGCACCCACCACCGTTGGTTTATTGAGTGATAATGCCACAATCGCAGCATGCGAGGTATACCCACTTTCTTCCACCACCATAGCACCCGCTTTTTCAATCAAATGCATCATATCCCTATCGGTAGACTGTGTTACCAATATATCACCATCATTAAACTCAATATCGTGATAATTTGTGCCGACTATTCTAACTTTACCAGAATAAAGCTCTTTACCTATTCCAGTACCTTTTATTAAAATCTCACCCACCAAATGAACCTTCATTAAGTTAGTAGCTCCTGAAACCCCTACAGGTACACCAGCTGACATCACAACCAGGTCGCCATTTTTAAGAAGTCCAACCTCTTTAGCGGCATTAATACTCGTTTCAAAAATTTCATCTGTACTATTTAAATTCCCAATTTTAACAGCAGAAACACCCCATACCAGACTGAGTTTTCTCATCACCTTATCTGATGAAACAGCTGCTATAATAGGTGCCTTTGGTCTAAATCTCGATATCTTTCTAGCAGTAAATCCTGAGGAAGTCGCTACCAAAATAGCAGAAGCATCTAAATCAGCTGATGTACTTACAGTAGCATGAGACACTGCATATGTCACAGAATCATCTGTTTGTATTTTTTTCATATTACTTATAGTACGCTTTGAATCAATCAATTCTTCTGCTGTCTGCGATATTAATGACATTGTCTTAACAGCCTCCAGTGGATACTTACCAGCTGCTGTTTCACCAGAGAGCATAACAGCATCCGTACCATCCAGTATCGCATTAGCGACATCCGTTGTCTCTGCACGAGTTGGTCTAGGATTTCTTATCATAGAATCCAGCATCTGAGTAGCTGTTATAACAGGTTTTCCCAGTTCATTACACCTACGTATCATATGTTTTTGAGCAATGGGAATTCTCTCTGTTGGAATTTCAACACCTAGATCACCACGAGCAACCATCAATCCATCGGATACTTCTAATATTTCTTCCAGATTATCAAGCCCCTCTTGATTTTCAATTTTAGAAATAATATGAATATCTTCACCACCATTTTTTTCTAAGATATTTCTAATCACTCGAACATCATCTGCTTTTCTAATAAATGAAGCTGCAATAAAATCAACGCCATTTTGAATGCCAAATATAATATCCGATTCATCCTTAGAGGTCATAGCAGGGAGTCTAATACCCACACTCGGAACATTGATACCCTTATGATTTTTGATCACACCACCATTTTTAACCTCAGTAATAATATTCTTATCTTTTACTTCCTTAACCTCAAGTGCCACCAAACCATCATCAATTAAAATACGATCACCCGATTTAACATCCTTATAAAGACCTTCATAGGAAACATACGACCTATGTTCATCACCTAGACATTCCTTACAAGATAAATCACATAAAAGCGTAAACATCTGTCCTTCTTTTAAATGTACCTCTGGCGTAGAAAAATTGCCCGTTCTAATCTCTGGACCCTTTGTATCTAACAAAATAGAAACAGACATCCCTAAGTCTTTTCGTACAGACTTTATCATTTCCATCCTTTTTAAATGCTCTTCATGAGTTCCATGAGAAAAATTCAGTCTTGCAACATTAAGACCATTTTTCACCATTTGTTCAAATACACTTCGATCATCACAGGCTGGTCCCAAAGTACATACAATCTTCGTTCTTTTCATAATATTTCCTTTCAACTATAATATCCATTAAATCGATAACTCAGAGGCTATCGTCATAAGATCGGTATCTAAGTATTTCTTAACTGATAGTGCTTCTTTAATATCCATATCTATGATTTTATTTCCTAATATACCAATAGCTCTACCAGATTTTCCAGCCATTAAAAGTTTTACCGCACTCGCACCCATTCTACTAGCTAAAATTCTATCAAATGCTGTAGGATTACCTCCTCTTTGCAAATATCCAATAACCGAAACTCTTACTTCTACACCTGTTTTTGCATGAATTTTATCCGCCCACTCATATGGTTTTCCAACACCTTCTGCCAGCAATATAATATTATGAAGCTTTCCTCTATTTCTACCTTGTATTAGCTTCTTACATACCGCATCCAAATCCACTTCAAATTCTGGTACAATAATACTTTCCGCACCACCTGCTAATCCAGAATATAAAGCAATATCTCCACAATTTCTTCCCATAACTTCAATAATAGATGCTCTCTCATGCGATGTAGATGTATCCCTTACTTTTGAAATGGCATCTACTACAGTATTAATCGCCGTATCAAATCCAATGGTAAAATCCGTATATGCTAAATCATTATCTATAGTAGCAGGGATTGCCATAGTTGGAAATCCTGCTTTTGCAAGGCTATCTGCGCCTCGAAAAGAACCATCACCACCAATGACTACCAATGCATCGATGCCAAACATCTTAAGGACTTCTAAAGCACGTTTTAAACCTTTTTTTGTTTTAAATTCATCACATCGAGCCGTCCTTAACTTAGTGCCTCCTCGCTGAATAATATCGGCAACAGACGATACATCCATATCCTCTATATCACCATCTAATAGACCTTGATAACCACAATTAATGCCACTTATTTTAAATCCGTGATAAATTCCTACTCTAACTACCGCTCTAAGTGCAGCATTCATCCCTGGTGCATCGCCGCCACTGGTAAGTACTCCTATTTTTTTCATACTGTTGCATGATATCGCAGATATCACACATCCCTCCCTTTTATTTTAACACGACATTTTCTTTTCCCAACAGTTCATATAATTCCTCTAATAATTTTTCACTGAGATGAACCCATAAATTCTTGGATGTTTTAAACGCTTTCTTCTGTTCAAAAGCATACAAAACCACAGGATTATTCCCTTTATACTTACCCAAAATTTTTTTAATACCATCAGTAATCACACTATCTAATGACGGAATTTTTAGATACAATGTCTTATCCTTTTTATCAGATATAGCATTATCCATCGTTAATTTCTGTATTTTATCAACTATTATCTGTGGCTTCTCATCCTCTTTAATACTGATCTTACCCGATAATAAAATAGGCTTATCTCTTTCGATAATGGATGCATATTTGGTGTAAATTTTTGGAAATACAATTGCTTCGACTTGAGATGTTAAATCTTCAAATTGAATAAATGCCATTCTCTTTCCATTTCTCGTAATTTTCTCATTAATTTTGATAATTAATCCAGCAAATCTAACATATCGATTATCAAATTGTTCGATTTCTCCTTCTTCCTTTGCCTCATATAAACGTATAATATGACTGGTCGACATCGACTTTATAACATCTTTAAATTCTGAAAGAGGATGCCCCGTAATATATATTCCTAACATCTCCTTTTCAAAAGCAAGTTTTATATTAGTTTTTAATTCAGTAATTTGAGGAAAATCCTCATCGAATAATTTATACCCATCGGATAATGTACTAGATGGAAATAGAGAAATTTGCCCTTCTACATTATTTTTGCTTTCTCGCTGTACACCTTCTATTATTTTCTCATAAACCGCCAGCAATCTAGAACGATAGATTTTCATATCATCAAAAGCTCCTGCTTTTATCAGACTCTCCACTGATTTTTTATTTAGCTGCGAAGCTCCCACTCTATCACAAAAATCTACAAAATCAATATACTGCCCATTATTTCTATTGTTTACTATAGCCTTTATAATACCTTTTCCAACATTTTTAACTGCCGATAAACCAAATCGAATTCCATCGCTGACCACCGAAAATTTCTCATAGGAACTATTTACAGATGGCGGTAACACATTAATGCCCATCCTCCTACAATCTCTAATATAAATCGCTAACTTATCTTGATTGCCCATAACACTGGTCATTAATGCCGCCATAAATTCTTTTGGAAATTTAGTTTTTAAATAGGCTGTTTGATAGGCAATCATCGCATAACCCGCTGCATGAGATTTATTAAAAGCATATTTAGCAAAATCAATCATATCATCAAATATTTCCTGTGCAATTTTTTCTGATACTCCCCGACGTATACAACCTTCTATCTCAATATTTCCATTTTCATCTTTTTTCCCGTAGATAAAGTTCTTACGTTCTTGCTCCATTACATCCATTTTCTTTTTTGACATGGCCCTGCGAACCAAATCGGAGCGTCCATAGGTATATCCTGCTAAATCACGAACTATTTGCATCACTTGTTCTTGATATACAAGGCAACCATAACTAACTTCCAAAATATTTTTTAATTTTTCATGTGCATATACAATATTCTGCGGATTATTTTTATTAGCAATATACTTTGGAATTGAATCCATTGGTCCGGGGCGATATAAGGATATTCCTGCAATAATATCTTCAAATTCAGTAGGTTTTAACTCTCTCATAAATCGTCGCATACCCGCCGATTCCAACTGAAAAATACCTAGTGTTTCACCACTAGATAACAGTTTAAACACCTCTTGATCATTCATTGGCATCGTATCAAAATTCGGAACCTGCTTACCAGCATAATTAATTAAAGACAGCGTATCTTTTATAATAGTAAGATTTCTAAGTCCTAAAAAATCCATTTTTAAAAGACCTAAACTCTCCAGCGTTCCCATTGTAAACTGGGTGGAAACACTACCATCATGCATATAAAGTGGCACATATTCATCAATTGGTTTTTTTGAAATTACAACGCCAGCCGCATGTGTAGAAGCATGTCTTGGGACACCTTCTAATTTTTTTGCCATATTTATTACTTTATAGGCACTTTTGTTTTCATCATATAATTTTTTTAATTTATCACTGATATTAATCGCTTTTTCAATAGTCATTCCCAGTTCAAATGGCACTGCTTTTGCAATCTGATCCGTCTCTTGATATGATACATCTAACACTCTACCCACATCTCTAATAGAGCCACGTGCTGCCATCGTTCCAAAAGTTATAATCTGTGCTACATGTTCACGACCATACTTATTTATCACATAGTCAATCACTTCTTGACGTCGTTCATCTTCAAAATCGATGTCAATATCTGGCATGGTAATTCGTTCAGGATTTAAAAATCGCTCAAAAATCAAATCGTATTTTATAGGGTCTACATCGGTAATTCTAAGTACATAGGCTACTACACTACCACCACAGCTACCCCTACCAGGACCCACTATAATGCCATTATCCTTAGCATATTTTATAAAATCCCATGTAATTAAAAAATAATCTTCAAATCCCATCTCAAATATAGTACTTAGTTCAAATTCTAATCGTTTATGTAGCTCATGATCCACAACATCATATCGATCATATAGACCCAGATTACATAGCTGTCTTAATTTATCCTTAGCATTTATATTTTCTAATGGATAAATGGGTAAATGTCTTGTATTAAAATCAAAATCAAATGTACATTTATCGGCAATTTTAACAGTGTTCTCAATTGCTTCTGGTGCATATGGAAATAATGCCATCATTTGTTCAGGCGATTTTAAATAAAATTCGCCACTTGGAAATTTCATTCTATCCTTATCATTAATACGTTTAGCAGTCTGTATACATAATAAAACATCATGGGCATCCCTATCTTCTGCATTGATATAATGTACATCATTAGTTGCCACTAAAGGAATATCCGTTTCCTTAGAAAGTCTTACCAATGCAATATTAACCTTTCGTTGTAAATCCATACCATGATCTTGAAGTTCAAGATAAAAATTACCTTGACCAAACATTGTATTTAATCTAATCGCTATTTGCTTCGCCTTATCGTATTCATCATTTATCAACGCTTGTTGAATATCTCCAGCAAGACAGGCACTACAGCATATTAATCCTTGCGAATATTTTGATAATAAATCATAATCTATTCTAGGTTTATAATAAAAACCTTTTAAATATCCCATTGATACCAAATGAATAAGATTTTGATAACCTATTTTATTTTTCACCAAAAGCAATAAATGACCCCTATCCCTATCGGATAATACCTCCTTATCCAACATCGATCGAGATGCCATATAAACCTCACATCCTATAATAGGATGAATGCCATATTCCTTTGCTTTTTTATAAAAATCAACGACGCCAAACATAACCCCGTGATCAGTAATAGCCACAGAATCCATGCCCAGCGCCCTAACTTTAGAAAAAAGAGTATCTATCTTAGCAAATCCATCTAATAAACTATATTCAGTATGTAAATGTAAATGAACAAATTTACCCATACTCGCTCCATTCTATATCTATTCAAGCATTGTACGTTTCCATAATTCAGCGATAATATCACTATTTTTTTTAGGAATTTTAGGTAGTCTATGCAAGTTAAAACTCTCCTCTTTTACATTATTTCGTTTAATCTGTATCTTCGTGATAGCAGAAGCTTCTTCACCCTCTATCATATCAGTATTTATAATTGGAATATTTCCCCAAAACATCGGATCATATTTATCTGCCTGTGCCTGAACAGATAACATATCATTAATTACTATCATAGCTCCTGATTTATTGGGTGCATTAAATGGAATAACGACACCTCCATTAGTTCCAGCTGTTCCATCATCGAGTACAAAACCTCGTGCAGCATATGGATATCTTTCTTCCTTAGATAGTCTAAGCGGTTTATTGGGATCAGTGGAAAGAGAAAAAGCAATTTCCCCTTTAAAAAATAAATCATCTAACTCCGATTCTGAACTCGGATAACTACTACCATTTTTCCATAAATTCGGTTTAATATCTCTTAGGCTTTCTAGAGCCGGCGATATTATCCGTTCTAGTTCATCTTTGGTTAGTTCAGCAGTATAAAGTCGTTCATAATCGACATAATGAGCAATAAAAGTATGCATAAATAACCTACCAGAGACATCATTTGGCAACGGAAAAGTAAACTGCTGTGGTGAAGATTTTACGATATCTAATAGCTCATCCATTATATCGGGCGGATAATCAATCATATCTTCATCATATACAAAACTAAGCTGCTCACTGGTAATCGGAATATAACTTCCAACAGTTTCGAGACCCTGCTCATATATAAATTCCACATTGTCTGGATAAATATATCGATAATAATTTGGAAGTTTCTCTAAAAAAGATTGATATAAATATTCATTTTTAAACATCTTATAAAAGCTATCATCTGTTATATACACAATATCAAAATATCCAACATTCACCTCTTTATCATCTGGATTAATCTTCACCTTATCCATTTGTCGTTGCAGTTTTTTTATTACATCATCAATGGATCGATATTGAATTTTTAATGTGATACCTTTTTCTCTAGCCATTGGTATTATAGAATTTTCAATCCATTTCTTAAATTTGACATCATCTTTATCCCCATAAATTAAATGTACCACTGTATTATTAGCACTATCGAGCATTAATTCCCATTCATTTGTAGATATGGATGGATTATCTTTCACGCCTACAGATTCACATCCCGATAACATAATTATAGTACATGATATGATCATCAACATCACATATCCATACTTTCTCATAATCCATTCTCCTAACATTTTAGTTCACTATCTCATATCTTCTAAACCCTGTGCCAATAATTCCTCTACCGCTTTCATCGCCTCTTGCTCATCCACGCCATTAACCGTTATATCTATCACATCTCCTTGATGTACACCCATGGCAATAATGCCCATTATACTCTTAGCATCCGTTAGCATATTATCTTTCGCCAAATAAATCTCCGCATCAAATCTATTCGTTATTTCAACAAATCTCCCAGCTGCTCTAGCATGTAAACCGAGTGAATTTATAATATTTAATGTCTTCTTAATCATGATATATCCTTTCTATACATGAACTTATAAACTGCTTACATTTTTTTATCTAGATTAGAAGCAAATGTCTGTATCCTTTTAAATCGATGATTAACACCGGACTTTCCAATAGGCGTTTGTAATAGTTGCCCTAATTCCGCTAAACTAGCCTCTGTATCATTAAGCCGTAGTCTAGCCAGTTCTGCTAATTCCAAAGGCAATTTATCCAAACCAACCATATTATCTATTTTTTTTATATCTTGCACCTGTTTTATTGATGCATTTACCGTTTTATTTAAATTAGCTGTTTCACAATTTACAATTCTATTAACCTCATTTCTCACCTGCTTTAAAACTCTTACATTTTCAAACTCCAAAAGAGCTTGATGAGCACCAATAATATTTAAAAAATCAACTATTTTATTCCCCTCTTTTAAATATATAACACAATCAAGACGACGTTGTATAACTTTAGCAGATAAATCGAATTCGGTATTTATAAGATTTTTTAAGGCATTAGCATATTGTTGATTATGAGTTATAATTTCTAAATGATATCCTTTATCAGGTGTTGAGATAGAACCTCCGCCTAAAAATGCTCCTCTTATATATGCACGTAGACAACATTTTTTTTGAATAAATGGCTCTGCAATACCATCAAAAATATTATAAATACCATTTTGTTCTACCAAAATTCCTAATTTGTTAAGAATATCTCCAGCTTTATCAATATATATGTGGTAAATATTGCCATGTTTTAAATTGCCTTTTTTTTCAGTAGAGACATCAGTAAAAATCTTAAAATCCCGTTTTATCATTGTAAACAATCGTCTAGCAATCGCAGGATTTTCAGTATTTATATTAAGGGAGACATCACCACCACCTCTTAATGTGATAGTTCCGCTCGTTCTAACAATAGCAGAAAGTTCTGATAATTGACAACATCTTGTCTCAGTATCAATTCTCGTTAATTCATTTTTAGTTTTTGATGCAAATGACATTTATTTTCACCCCAAATTTTCACCAATAATTGTGCTATTTTATCACAATCGTGACGAACATAGTCATATGCTATTTCAATAAAATCATCTTCATATAACTTAATATTATAATCTCTTAACATACGTCTATCTTCTTCTGTAGCATATATGGGTTCTGCACCCTTTAACTTATATTTTGTAAGTATATTTCCTTCGATTGGATGATTATTAGCGATAATATAATCTATACAATCCATTCCGACATACTTTATTAATTCTGTAGTATGATCTAAAAACGAATATCCTCCCGTTTCTCCAGCCTGCGTCATCAGATTGGAGACATATACTGTAATGGCATTACTCTTTTTTATAGCATCAGTAATTCCATTAACTAAAAAATTAGCGATAATGCTTGTATATAAACTACCGGCTGCTATTAATACAATATCCGTTTCTATAATGGCTTTTATTACATCATCCAATGCATTAACATCTTGTTCCTTTACAAAAATTTTCTTTATCTTTTCATTTTTTTGAAAAGCAACTTTGGGTATGGTAGATTCTCCCTCCACTAAATCACCACTTTCCAATTCTGCTACCAAATTCATTTCTTGGATAGTCACTGGCAAAACCCGTCCCGTAATGGCTACAATATCACTAATGCGAGATACAGCATTTTCAAAACTTCCAGTTATACCAGTCATGGCAGCAATAAGTAAATTACCAAAACTTTGCCCTTGAAGCCTACCCTCTGTAAATCGATATTTAATCAGTGACTCCATAATAGGCTCTGTATTAGCTAGTGCTAATATACAATTTCTAATATCACCTGGAGGCAGCATTCCTAAATCCTCCCGTAAGATACCCGAACCTCCACCGTCATCAGCCACTGAAACAACCGCTGTAATATTGGTAGTTATTTTTTTTAACCCCCTTAATAGAACAGAAAGTCCTGTTCCACCTCCTATGGCTACAATTTTCATATCACTTTTTCTCTTTTTTATTATATTTTGCATTCTCCCACATCCCTATGTAAAAGATGAACCACATATGCCTGCCCACTGATATACTCTGATATCCGATTTGCCAATGTAACTGAACGATGTCTTCCCCCTGTGCATCCTATGGCAATAACGAGTTCACTTCTAGCCTCTTGCTCACATAGTGGCAATACCTTATCTAATAAATTGCAAATGCTTTCATAAATCGTTATACTTTCCTTAAATGACATCACATAGTCCTGTACATCTTTATCATTGCCTGTATGATGCCTTAGTTGGTCAATATAGTATGGATTTGGTAAAAATCTAACATCAAACACAAAATCTGCATCTTTTGGAATGCCTTTCTTATATCCGAAAGACATCACAGAAATAGAAAAGGTTTGTTTATCATCATAAGAGCCAAATATCGTCGTAATATAATTTTTAAACTGACCTTGAGTATAATTACTAGTGTCTATAATATGATCGGCTATTTGTTTTATTGGTTCTAATAAGAGTCTTTCCTTATTAATAGCAGTTTGTATCGACCCTCCTCGTGTCATGGGATGAGATCTTCTTGATGCTTTAAATCTACGTATTAATACTTCATCCGATGCATCAATAAATAAAATCTTATAATTAATATCTCTATTTTTTAATTGTTCTATTTCTTGCATTAAACCAGCAAAAAATCCACCACCTCTTATATCAGTGACTAGTGCAACCTTGCGTATATCCTCTACATTTTCTTCACAAAGCGATAATACCTGATCAATAAGAATAGGAGGGAGATTATCAACACAATAATAGCCACGATCTTCAAATGCCTTAATCGCTTGGCTTTTTCCAGCACCAGATAAACCTGTAATAATAATAAGTTCCATATTCCCTCCTACCATGCCATCACTTCACCAATCGAAGTTCTGTTTCTAAATACACGCCCGATTTATTATATACTATCTGCTGAACGGTCTGTATTAATTTCATTACTTCGCTCGCAGTCGCCTTACCTCTATTTACAATAAATCCACAATGTTTTTCCGACACCTGTGCATCCCCATAGCGCAATCCTCTAAGACCCGCTTCATCAATAAGCTGCCCCGCATAATACCCTTCTGGTCTTTTAAAAACAGAACCCGCACTTGGTAAATTAAGTGGTTGTTTACTCTTTCTTCTTTGAGATAAATCCTCAATAACTTCTATAATTTGTTCTCTATCTCCTTTTTCAAGATGCATTTGTGCCTCGATTACAATATCAGAGGTATTTTGAATACTACACTGTCTATATCCAAACCCCAATTGTTCATTAGTCAAAGTCCTTATTGTTATATCATCTAATTCATTATGAACGGATAACACCTTTACATTGGTTATAATATCTTCCATATTACCGCCATATGCACCAGCATTCATAAATACAGCACCACCCAAAGTTCCAGGTATGCCAGATGCAAACTCCACTCCAGTCAGTGCATGCTCTACCGCAATTTCTGATAATACTGAGAGCGTTATCCCCGACTGTGCCGTAATCATCGTATCACTAACTACTACCTTAGAAAATTCTTCTGCTATTTCTATTACAACACCATCTAATCCATCATCACTAACTAAAATATTACTTCCTTTACCGATCACATAAATGTTAAATCCAAACTCATGTTTTAAATTTAATATATATTCTATTTCTTCCACAGTTCTGGGTTTTGTAAAGATATCAACGCATCCACCAATTCTAAAGGAAGTATGCTTTGACATAGGCTCATTTACTAAAAATGGCACTTGTCCAGTTAATTGTTCTTGTATCTTTTTATTTAAAATTTCATTCATAACAGCCTCATGTTCTAACTTTTACATATTCACTTTAGTATACCATGATACAACACTATAGTAAAATATAACAACCTTTAACACTTCAAAACAACCATCATAAACCAATTAAAATTGAAAATATAAAAATGGATTGTAACTTTGACCCACTATCATCATAATACAGATTAATAGTAGACTAATGGATATAATAGGCTGACCATATTGAAACCATTTATATTTAAAAAATAATTCTTTATATTTTTCCCCTAAAAACACATAGATTCCCATCGATAAAATAAATGTCAATATTATGAAATTCACATTAGACAATAGATGGCTATATGTCGCCCTATCGATCATATGTTGGTCTGAAAAACCAAATAAAATTTTTGTATAATCAATCACATTTGATAAATCGGCAAAATAAAATAATGTCCAACCATACACTACCACTACGAGCAAATAAATTTGTCTAAAAAATACTGGAATAGACGATAGTATTTTATTTAAAAATAATAGCTCTATCATAATAAAAAATCCAAAATATAATCCCCAAAGTACAAAATTCCAACTAGCTCCATGCCAAAGACCCGATAAAAACCAAACAATGAACATATTGAGTATCATATGTTTTTTATTACCACCCAGCGATATATAAATATAATCTCTAAAAAATGACGTCAATGAAATATGCCATCTTCTCCAAAATTCTGTAACGCTCTTTGATGTATAGGGATACTCAAAATTTTCTTTAAAATGAAACCCTAACATTCTACCCAGTCCTATTGCCATATCAGAATATCCAGAAAAATCAAAATAAATTTGCATGGCATATAAAAAGATACCCATCCATGCCCCCACTACCGTAAGTTGTGACATATCCACCTCTAAATATACGCTGGCAATATAGCCTGCTGTATTTGCAATCATAACCTTCTTAGCCAGTCCCATGCAAAATCGATGAACGCCATATGAAAATAATTCCCAGCTTTCCTTTCGATTAACGATTTCATCGGATATATCTACATATCTTACAATAGGCCCTGCTACGAGTTGGGGAAATAATGACACATATAATAAAAAATCAAAAAAATTTTTTTGAACTATCGCCTTTTTTCGAAACATATCAATGGTATACGATAGAGTTTGAAATGTATAAAATGATATGCCAATAGGTATCATGATATTTTTCATCGATATATGAGTCCCCAGTATATAATTAATATTATCTACAAAAAAATCACGATATTTAAAATATCCTAAAAATCCCAAATTCACCATCAGAGATAAAAAAAGCACTAAATATCGTTTATATTCTATGGTTTTATCCTTAATAATCACATCTGATACATTCTCATAAGATATCTTATTTAATTTTAGTTTGATTTTTCTCTCTACATGTTCACTCTGACAATCTATACTATGTAACATTAAACCACAACTATAATCTACCATAGCCGATATAATCATTAAAATAACCCAAAATGGCTCTCCCCATGAATAAAAAATAAGAGAAGCCAGTATCAGTACCGCATTTTTCCATTTCCTCGAAGGCATCATAAAATATGCTGTTAAAAATAATGGTAAAAAATATATTAAAAAACTTAAACTAGAAAATACCATCCTCTAATCTCCTAATATTTTCTTAATTGATTGTACAAAGTCAAACGATGTAGCTGTACTCGTCGTATTGATAAAAATAATATCATCTGCATTAACTTCTTTTGCATAATCATATAAATCACCATTCCAAGAACGTGGATCGATAACATGCACATTATCATAATGTTGTATAATCATAGTAGAAAATGCATTGCCAAAAGAATCTTTTATAACTACCACATTTTTTTGTTCCATATCATTACCATCTGTAATCAGTTCATTAGTTTTTCTGCTTATAATACATCGTGGCATATCACCACCCAAATATATCGCATAGGATGGTACTTCGCCCATTAATTTATCCGATACGCAAAAAGGTACAGTTTCTACCTCTATTTCGTCGCCATTTTCTCCATGATAAAAACGAGTCATATTAACAGGATAAATAGGTTCATAGGCTATCAGTGTATCAGGACTATTTTTCATCGCATCATTTTGTGTCATAAAATACAGCGAACCCAACATATTATCAAATGACAATGTATTCATATTAGCTTTTGATACAGGTTTTATATTTAATTTTTTACAAAAACTAAGATATGCCGCATATACACCATCACCATTCCAATGATGATCCGTTTTGAAATATAATTGTTTTAAATCATATGTAGAAAATTCTTTTCTAACATCAATAAATCCTACATTATGATACTGTTGTTTTATTAAATCCATCGCTTCCAACGGACTATCCGATAACTCTTTTAAATCCTCAGCCACATATGCCACAGAATTAGGAACTAAAAGATTATAAACATTGATATCATGATACCGAACAGCAAACCGCTCAATCGTTTTAGCATATTTTTTCTCAATATCTTCATTTTTAATAAAATTATAAAAGCAAAAGTCATCCACATAATAATAATGTAATTTGGCGTTTGAATTGCTGCCACCTAAATTATTACCATCAACCATGGCAGAATATCCAAATCCATTTAATTTTTGAATTTTTTTACTAAAACCAATACAAAAATCTCTAATAAAAAATTGATCTCTTAAAAAATCATCAATTTGTATGGTATATTCCCCACTAAAATAAGCATCAAAAGACAGTTCCGGAAATTGTGCTAAAATCCGATTTTCGGCTAACGATGCCCGTTTATCGGTATGAAAGATCATATTTAACATACCAAAACTAACTAATATTAATATAAATAATATGGAAATAATCATTTTGCTAATCGACTTATGATATCTCAAATTATCACCTTTTCACATCCATCAATTCCTGTTGCAACTCATCTTTGGAATAATATACTTTCATTAAATATAATCCCTGTGCTGGTGCAGTATGCTCCACCAATGTCCTATCACGAGCTGATATTATTTTTTTAACATCATCCACTTTCTTTTTTCCTAGTCCAACATCTACCAAAAGTCCTGTTAAAATGCGCACCATATTATATAAAAATCCACTTCCTGTAAATCGAATTTTTATTATTTGTTTTTTAGTGTCATCTACATCATCTACTTTGAACTCAATCTTATAAATCGTACGAACAGTATCCTCCACACGACTGCCAGATGCCATAAAGCTTTTAAAATCATGCATTCCTTCCAATAACTTAGCTGCTGCTTTCATTTTACTCATATCAATATTTTCTGGTACAATATACATCTGTCGATATAGTAGTGGCTGTTTTTCATCACTAGCACATAACTGATATTCATAGCTCTTTCCCACAGCTGAAAATCGAGCATGAAAATCCTTGTCCACCACTTCTAAACTTCTAATACAAATATCATGAGGTAAGCGATTATTTAAAATCCACTGTAATTTATGAATAGGTGCCGAAACTTTCGTATTCCACTTAAATGAAGCCACTTGAGCTATGGCATGAACACCTGCATCCGTTCTACCTGAACCCTCTATGCTAATTTTTTCACCCGATAAACTACTAAGCACACTTTCAATCTCCCCTTGAACCGTTCGAAGATGTGGCTGTCTTTGCCAACCATGGAAATCAGCTCCATCATATTCTATTTGAATTTTTATATCGGAATATTCCATATCCATTACCCATCTATTCTAATTTATCAAATACATCTAGTATTATACCTCCCCATCTAGGGGGCGAGAATATTCATTATATCGTTATTTTTACAATAGTCATTCCTTTTAGGCAAAATTTATATATAACTGTACTCCTAACAAAATAACTATATACATTATAAACACAGATAGTGCATATCCATCCCGCCTAGTATAGGTTAACACCTTCATGCGAGTTCTATTTTCGCCACCTCGATAGCATCTAGCTTCCATCGCCATGGCAAGCTCATCAGCACGTCTAAATGCACTAATAAAAAGTGGCACCAATAAAGGCACTAAGCTCTTTGCCCTTGAAAATAAATTACCACTTTCAAAATCCGCACCTCTTGCCATCTGTGCATTCATAATCTTATTTGTCTCCTCTAACAAAGTGGGAATAAATCTAAGTGCAATCGTCATCATCATCGCCAGTTCATGTGCTGGCACGCCTATTTTTTTAAATGGATTTAGTAAATACTCCAATCCATCAGTTAACTCAATAGGCGATGTCGTTAACGTTAATAACGATGTTCCTACTATTAAAAAGATTAATCGTAATGCCATAAAAAAAGCCTGATACACTCCTTCATAGGTCATTTTAATAAATCCATATTCAAATATAATTCTCCCTGGCGTAAAAAACATATTAATACCAAAGGCAAATATAATAATAAATAAAATGGGTTTTAATCCTCTCAGCATATAGGATATTGGCACTTTAGAAAAAACTATTGCCATACCCACAAATATGACAACCACTATATATAATGATATGGATTGAACCATAAACAATGAAACGATGTACAAAAATGCCAATATTATTTTAAGTCTAGCATCCAGTAGATGAACAAATGATTTTACGGGATAATACTGTCCAATGGTTATATCTCTAAGCATTCCTTCTCTCCTATTTCTTTATATCACGAGACTGTAAAACCGATAAAATGACGTCTTTCGCCTCTTGCACAGTAATTACATCATCCCTTATATCCTTATGTCGCTTATTTAATCGATGCATAAGCTTTGTAATCTGTGGCACACCTAGCCCAATATCTTCTAGCCTCTGAGTATGTGAAAAGACATCTTTAGGCTTACCCTGAATTTCAACTTTTCCACCTTGCATCACAATCAACCGATCAGCAATCTTTGCAATATCTTCCATACTATGAGAGACTAAAATCACCGTAATATTTTTTTGTCGATGAAGTTTTTGTATCTGCTCTAATATATCATCCCTACCCTTGGGATCAAGACCAGCGGTAGGTTCATCAAGTATAAATACTTCTGGATTCATAGCTAAAACGCCCGCTATGGCAACACGTCTTTTTTGACCCCCAGATAACGCAAAAGGAGATATATCTAATAAATCCTTATTAAGGCCTACCAACTGCATAGCTTCATCGACATTCTGCTTTATCATGTCTTCCGACCAGCCCAAATTTTTAGGACCAAATGCAATATCTTTTTGAACACTCTCTTCAAATAACTGATACTCTGGATATTGGAAAACCAATCCCACTTTTTTGCGAATATCGCTCATCTTAGTATTTTTATCTGTAATATCTATTCCATTAACCTTAATATTACCACTGGTAGGCTTTAAAAGACCATTCATATGCTGTATTAACGTAGACTTACCAGAACCTGTATGCCCTATCAGCCCAATAAATTCACCTTTTTCAATATGAATGGATACATCATCTAATGCCTTTGTTTCATAGGGTGTTCCCTTATCATAAATATAGCTTACATGTTCGATAGTAATTGACATAATTCTGCCTCCATTTCATCAACTGTCAAAATATCATTAGGTATATCTACACCCTCTTTTCGAAGTTCATGGGCAAGAAGCGTAACCTGTGGTACATCCAGTCCAATATCTTTTAATTTCTCCACTTCACAAAATACTTCTGATGGCTTTCCTTCTAATAATTTTTTCCCTTTTTGAATCACAATCACATTATCTGCATCCACCACTTCATCCATATAATGCGTGATATGAACAATAGTCATACCCTTTTGTCGATTTAATGTTTTAATAGTTTCTATTACTTCTTTACGTCCAATAGGATCAAGCATTGCAGTAGGTTCATCTAAAATAATACACTCAGGTTGCATAGCTAGAATACCAGCTATGGCAATACGTTGTTTTTGACCGCCTGATAATAAATGCGGAGGTTTTTTACTATGCTCGATCATACCCACACTACTGAGTGCTTCATCTACTCGTTTTCTAATCTGCTCACTCGGAACACCTAAATTTTCAGGGCCAAAGGCAACATCTTCTTCTACAATAGTAGCGACTATCTGATTATCGGGATTTTGAAATACTAGACCTGCCGTCTTTCTAATCTCCCATATCAATTCATCATTAGCAGTATCCATATCTAGAACATATATTGCACCACCCTCTGGTAAATGTATGGCATTGGCAAGTTTTGCAAATGTTGATTTACCCGAACCATTATGTCCTATAATACCTGTAAAACTTCCTTTTTTAATATTTATCGTTAACCCATTTAGAGCATATTCATCACTTTTTTGATTATATCTAAAGACTAAATCTTTCGCACGTATCATAACTTTCCTTCTTATTCTTTAGTAACATTACTCACAGCTGAACATAGCATTTTATTATATCATATTTACAATTATTAGCCAAAATAAAATACATACTCGACATAATTCAACCTTCAAAACAATATTCAGATAAATATCAATTGATAAACGTTTGATATGAAACAACTGTTTCTTTCGATTGATTTATATTTATTGTAATTTATTTTTTTAATATTTTTGCATTAATTCCTAACAAAAAAATCTTTCATCATTATTTCATAATATTAATCATTTTACACTTTTGTATTCATAGACACTTATATTTATGGTACAATTTCATTAGATAATAATAACTGTTCTCAAATTAAAACTTTATAACAAAAGGAGGATATTATGCCCTGCACAACTATACTTGTTGGTAAAAATGCCAGTTATGACGGATCAACTATGGTAGCTAGAAATGAAGATTCACCTTCTAATGAATTTATGCCCAAAAAATTTATAGTAGTTCATCCACAGGATCAACCAAAAATATATAAGTCCGTTTTATCCCATTGTGAAATTAACCTCAGTGATGAAACTCCTATGCGCTATACTAGCATGCCAAATGGCGTAGAGTATGAAGGAATTTGGGGTTGTGCTGGAGTGAACGAAGAAAATATTTCCATGTCGGCAACAGAGACGATAACATCAAATGCACGTGTACTGTCTGCCGATCCATTAGTAAAATTTATACCGGCAAAAGGAAAGAAAGGCAATACCGACTATATTCCAGAACAAGTAGGTGGACTTGGAGAAGAAGACTTTATCACTCTCGTTCTGCCATATATTCATTCCGCTAGAGAAGGGGTCATAAGACTGGGAAAATTATTGGAAACCTATGGTACTTATGAAATGAATGGTATCGCTTTCCAAGATGAAAATGAAATATGGTGGCTAGAAACTATTGGTGGACATCACTGGATGGCAAAACGTGTACCAGATGATGCCTATGTCGTTATGCCTAACCAACTGGGAATCGATAATTTTGACTTAAAAGATGCATTTAACGAACAAAAAGAACATATATGCTCTAGTGATTTAAAAGAATTTGTCGCTAATAATCACCTAGATTTAACTATTGATGAACCATTTAATGCTAGATATGCCTTTGGTAGCCATGATGATGCCGATCATGTATATAATACGCCGAGAGCTTGGATTATTCAGCGTTTTTTTAATCCATCTAGCAACTGGGATGGAGTGGATGCACAGTATAATCCAGCATCGGATAATATCCCATGGCTACGTAAACCAGAGCGTAAAATAACTCCCGAAGATATAAAATATGTTCTATCACATCATTACCAAGGCACGAGATATGACACATATACTAAAAAAAATGATACACCACTTCACGAGACATTTAGACCAATAGGCATCAATAGAAATAATGTATTAGTATGCGTGCAAATTAGGCCTTATATGCCTGAGGAAATAAAGAGTATAAAGTGGATTGCCTATGGCTCCAATGTATTTAATGGATTTGCACCATTTTATGTAAACATCAATAAAACGCCTAAATATTTTGCAAATACCACTAGTAAAGTTTCCACTGATAATTCATACTGGGCAAATCGAATTATTGCTGTCATGGCAGATGCTAACTATCATGCCACAGAAGGAGATATTGAAAAATATCAGATGAATATACTCTTTAGGGGCAGACAAATTATTAATGAATATGATTCTCTCTTTAAAGCAAATCTTGATACAGACATCATTAGTCTATGTGAAGAAGCAAATGAAAAAATTTCAACTCTAGTACAAGATGAAACCGATAAATTAATGGATAAGATTTTATTTACAGCAAGCTGTAATATGATTAATACCTTTAGACTAAATGACTAATGACAAAAATTTGACAAATAAATTCAATTTGTTATAATAGTGGGACATGGGAGTGGATGGGTGCTGGTGTATCCTCTGGTCTTCAAAACCAGTTTGAGGCGTTAGTAGCGTCTTAGGTGGGTTCGATTCCCACACATTCCCGCCACTTAAAAAGGAGCTGTTAAGCTCCTTTTTGTTTTACTGTTTTTTTATTAAACACAATCCAACCTCTATAGCTACATTTTAAAACTAGCCACTTCGTTTTGAAGTTCTAAAGCAATTTCAGCTAAATTCGTACTTGCGGCTGAAATATCATCAATCGCCCTAGTCTGCGTATCCACGCTTTCACTAGCTCTTTTCGTTGTATTGGCATTTTCCTCGGCAATAGCAGATAAATTTTGAATGATTTTGATAATCTGCTCATTTTTCTCCTCTATTTCTTGAGAGTTGCTACTGATATTATCCACTACTATCTTACTTCTTTCAATAGCTTGTTCAATATCATCAAATCGTTCTCTAGTAATCTGTGTTTGATAATCTTGCTCAGTAACGATTTTACCAACAGTTTTCATTCTATTAACAGCATTCTGTGCTTTTTCTTTCAATCCATCAATAATCACTCTAATTTCTTCTGTAAATTTCGTGCTATCTTCTGCTAATTTTCTAATTTCCTCAGCTACCACCGCAAAACCCTTGCCCGCTTCTCCAGCACGTGCTGCTTCTATAGCAGCATTCAGTGCTAATAAATTGGTCTGATCTGCGATAGATTGTATCATTTCAGAAGCTTTGGAAATGCTCTCCGCACTTTGGTTAGTTTCCAATATAATACCATTAACAAAACCCGCTTCTTCTTTACTACTCTCAGTTAATATCGTTAAATCCTTAAGTGCCGATTTACCTTCATTCTTCTTATTATCAATATCTATAGTGACATTCTTTAATTCCGTTAATAATTCCATCATATGATATAGTTTATCGGTATTATTTTGGAGATTTATCGCCACATTATTAGTATCATCTGCCTGTGATATTGCTCCTTCAGCAATATTACCTACAGCATGTGATACTTCATAAGCAGCATCATTAGTATTCTGTGCAGTGGCAGTAAGTTCTTCTGCTGTAGCTGCCGTATTACTAGCATGTGTACTAATATGAGAAACGATATTTCTAAAATTTTCCAACATAGTGTCTATGGAGCGAATCATATTTCCTAGCTCACCCCCAAATTTTCTATAGGGTTCTATTTCTTCAGCTTCTTTTGCTAAATCCAGATTATAGTTAGACAGCTTTTCCATGGCCTTACCTATAATGACAATAGGTTTAACAATTCTATCCGATATCACATATACTATCCCGATAAGTATCAGAATACTAACTATAATGAGCAATATCATAATAAGAAAAAGATCATGCGACGGTTTATCTACTTCACTTTTTGGCACTCGAATCATAACATGCCAATCAGTATCGGGAACCATCGCTTTAGAATATAAATTAACCTCTCCATTTTTATATTCAAAAAAATCTTTATCTCCTTTTAAAACCATATCACCAAGCTTAGTGTATTGACCATTATCCACGGTATATATATTATCTTCCACAGTAAATTTAGGATGTGCTAAAAATTGTCCTTCGCTATTTATTATAATAATTTTTCCCGTGTCATATATCTTAGAATGTTTTACAAATTCATTAATCGCATCAATCTTAATATCCACACCAACCACACCTATTACTTCATTATGTCTAATAACTGGTGTAGATAATGATATAACAGCACTATTATCTTCAATACTAATATATGGAGAAGATACTTGAGTTTTGGACTCTTTTTTAGTTTTTATATACCAAGGTCTTTGTGTACAATCAAAATCCTCTAGAACAGTCTCAGGTGCTAGCGGATAGATAAATGCCTTATTTTCATAACCTATATATAATCCTTCGAATCGATCAATAGTCTTAGTGAAAAACGTAATCCTCTCTAACACCTTATCTATGTCGTTTGCATCTACCTCACTCATCTGTGTTGCTATAGATTCCAATTTAACAAAATCCGATGATATTATTTTGGAAATACTAATTGCCATTTCATTAGCCGTTTTAACCATAATCTGTTCACCATCGGTAATTAATAATTTATTAGCAAAATTAAACATCATAACCCCAAATACTAAAAATGAGATAAATACAGGGATTATAATCATTAATAGCAACTTTTTTTTCATCTTCATACCACAACCTCCATGATATATTCATTTATAACTAGTCAAAATAAATATTATGTGAATTTACAACATATAAAACCCACCACTAAATGAGGATGATTTTATTGTAGCACCTCTACTCTAATAGTAATTTTATAAGATAACACCCATATACTGTCATACCTAAAACTTATAGATGTCATATCCGATAACAGTATACCATATTTAAATCAAATTATACACAAACGACATAAAATATCTACATATTAATAACAAATTAGTGAAATCTATTAAATATTTTTAAAGTTTAAAACTGCTAACCTCATCTTGCAATTCAATGGCGATTTTACTTAATTTTTCACTAGCCCTTGATATATCATCCATCGACCTCGTCTGCGTTTCCACACTGGCACTTACTTGCTCGGTAGTAGCAGCATTTTCTTCAGATATCGCCGATAGATTTTGAATAAATCCTATAATATCATTATTTTTAGTAGCTATAGTAGAAGAATTATTGGTGATTTGTTCTACTACTATTTTACTTTTTTGTATGGCATTCTCGATATCATTAAATTTTTGCCTAGTAATCTGAGTTTGACTTTCTTGATTTTTAACAATCTCCCCGACTTCTTTCATATTATCTACCGCTTTTTGCGATTTTTCTTTAAGTTCTAAAATGATAGTTCTTATTTCATCTGTAAATTTTGTACTATCCTCTGCTAATTTTCTAATTTCCTCAGCAACTACCGCAAAACCTTTGCCAGCATCGCCTGCTCTAGCTGCCTCTATTGCCGCATTTAGCGCGAGTAGATTTGTCTGATCTGCGATAGACTGTATCATCTCCGAGGCTTTTGATATGGATTCTGCACTCTCATTAGTATCTAATATAATCGTATTAACATACTCTGATTTATCCTTGCTATGATTCGTAAGCTCTACCAATCCTGCAAGAGCATGTTTCCCTTCATCTTTTTTATTATCAATATCTAAAATAACATTTTTTAAATGTGCTAAAAAATCAATCATTTCATTTAATGAAGAAATATTATGCTCAATATTTTGTGCTGCATTTGTCGTATCCTCAGCTTGCGATGTTGCACCTTCGGCTATATTACCAACGGCTAGAGATACTTCATAGGCAGATGCATTGGTACTTTGCGTAGTAGCGATCAAACTATCAGAAGTCAATGAAATACTATTAGAATAAGAACTAATATCGGAAACGATTTTTTTAAGCATATCTTGCATTGTCGTAATAGAATTACCGATAATTTCAAATTCATCATTAGACTGAATATCCACTTTATACGTCAAATCATATTTTGCCAAAGCGGTAATACTATTGACTATCTGTTTTGTATTTCTAAAGAAATATTTTGTAATAAAATACATACTTATAGCCAAAATAACACTCGTTAATGCATATAATGATACAAATACCCTAGTTACCCCAGCCGTCTTTGTTTTAACATAACTTTGAGGCACTTCAACAGCCACAGACCATCCGCTGAGTGATATCGGATGATGGATTAAATACTTATTCACACCATTATCATCATAAACATCCATACCTGTCTCACCTGCAATCATTTCTGCACCGATTTCAGACATTTTTCCAACTTCCTCTGTTATTTTTTGGTTCATAATTTTATCAGAATCTTTATGATAGATATAGTTACCTTTACTATCTACCAAAATAATATCACTAGACGAAATAGTACGCTCACTTTCAATTATTTTAGATAGTTCATCTAGAGTAATATCTAATCCAGTAGCACCAATATCTTTATTGCCATTAAATATAGGAGTCGCAATTGTCACCACTAATTTATTAGTAGTAGCATCTACATATGGCGATGATACATAGGCACTACCTCTTTTAACAGCTGATACATACCAATCACGAGACAATATATCATAATCATCAGGCATATCAAGATTTCTATCTTGTACGATACAAGTACTATTATCCTTTAATCCTACATAGGCGAATGCTATTTCATTGGATGAATCACTAATATTTTGAAATGTCTGTCTCGCTGGCTCATACTCAGGAATTATTTTAGCTTGACTTCTATCAAAAACACCATCCATCGCCTGAACATAATCATTCACACTAGTTGTATAGGCCATCGTATTTGTGATGGCAATATTTTTAGATAATACAGCCTCAATCTGAGAAGAAATTTTTTCAACTTCCAAATATAACTGTTGCTCTGTCATCTTTTCAACAACATCAGTAACTTTCCAATTTAATACAAATCCTGTTATAACTAAAATACTAATAACAACTATACTAACTATCAAAGAAATCTTACTCGCAATACTTCTAAATTTTTTCCCTTTCATACACATTCCTTCCATATATTAAATTTTAAATATTAAATTCTAAAAGTGATCCCCTTCACATTTATAAAACCAAAATGATATGGTAAAATTTTTCATTTATTAATAAATCCTAATTTTTAAATGGAAAATGCCAAAACTTTTCTTTTGACATTCGACGATAAAAATGATCTTTTGTTTTTGCATCTTCACTTTCTTTTTCAAAATATTTAAACTGCGAACTGTGTGCCTTCATCGATGCGATTTTAATATCCATATACTCACTAATATCATTTACTATATCAGGCTCGCCAATTTCGTCCATATCTGGATAAGCAATACACATCATTGTCGGTCTATCTTCTGATTTCATAGCAGATACCACTCTGATCACCGAAGCTCCACATGCATCATGATCAGGATGTATTCCATATTTTGGATAATAAGTGATGATAAATGTTGGCTTTATTTCATCAATTAATTTTTTAAAAACGCCATCAATATACTCAAACGGCTCAAATTCAATTGTCTTATCATGAAATCCAAGCATTCTTAAATCTTGAATGCCGATAATCTCGCATGATTTTTTTAATTCTTTTTCTCTAACACTAGGCAAACTCACTCTATTCGCAAATGGGGGATTGCCTAAATTTCTTCCCATTTGACCCAGAGTAAGACAGGCATAGGTAACTATGTATCCATCGTTAATCATCTTATAAAGTGTTCCCGACATTGGAAAAACTTCATCATCAGGATGTGGCAGTGCCACTAGGATTCTCTTAGTCATAACCCCTCCTTATAGTAAATTCTTTGATAAATGTACAGCCGCTATTAGTCGTCCCTCATCATCACTTCCCGAAAATAATATAGTATCATCCATTACTTCATAATCAGTTAATCCTTCAGCATACACCCAACCTTCCTTTAATTTAAGACCTATTCTATATGGATAACTATCGGATAAACTTCCATAAAAAAATATAATCGGAATATTCTTTGCAAAATTAGATGCAGGATGAACGCTTTTATCTTTATGTGAGGTATATGCTCCCATGGTCATCTCTAGATGTAAATACACCTGTTGATTAGCAAATCTCTGTATATGCCGTATTGCATCCTCTCTATCTATAGGTTTCATACTACCTCCTTTTCAAATCAATCTTCCATTCATCATCCTCTTTGATTAATATCCAATCATCAAAAATAGCATTTGCAGATTCTGTAACTACATTCCCATCAGGATTTTGCACCGTCTCATACAATATATACTTTACATGAACCACCTTAGTATCTTGAAAATCTCTAGTGAAGTACACACCACGTTGATAATTATAAAAATTTCTATAATAATCTTCCATCATCTGAACAAAATCTTTATATCTAATCATCAAACGACTTTCTGTATCAATCTGCTCATAAGCAATATCGAATCTTTTCATATATATATTATCTAAAAATTCTATGACTACATCACTCGGATGTGGCTGTTTCACATAGATATAATCAATATTTCTCTCCAGTGGCTCTAACATGGAAATAGAACCAACTTGCATATCCATATCTTCTCCATCGATTAAAAACTTAACACTAGATATATCGGAATGTTCTGTAAAAGTATTCACAATTGCCCATATAAAAAGTTCTGCTCTATCATCCTTCCATAGACTAGAATAACGAGCATTCGATGATAAATCCACGAAAGCTGTTCTATTATGTAGCTCCACTGAACGTATATGAACTTTACTATCAAAAGTAGAGTCATAAATTTTATTTTTAGGTCCTATTTCTAACTCATTAGCCAATCCCCCCACATAGTCCTTATCAAAAAATTCAATGATGCGATCTTCAGAATGCAGACTATCTCCAAATACAAAATATAATCTAGCATTTAATTTAATACTGGATAATTCCGCTCCTATTGCCTCATCAGCCGAAATTTCTTTAATAGCATACTGATCGATACCCACCATAAAAATTATCAGCATAAATAACATTAAAATTGTAAAAAAAATTGATTTCGTCATATCTATCCCATCATTTCAACTATCTATTTAAATTTTAATATTAGAAGGAAGTATAATCGACATTGTGGTGCCAATCCCTACTTTACTGTCGACAACGATATTACCTTGGTGTAAATGAACTATTTGTTGAGCGATAGCTAAACCAAGACCCAAGCCTCCCGTAGCCCTAGACCTCGCCTTATCCACTCTATGAAATCGATCAAATATATATGGCAAATCCTCCTCTGGAATGCCAAAACCAGTATCTCTTATGTGAACTATAGAATTATTTTTTTCTTCTACTATGGATATGAATATTTCACCATTATCGGGACTGTACTTTATTGCATTACCCAATATGTTAATAATACACTGCTGAATTTTACCCTTGTCAATTTGTATTTTTACATCTTTCTGATTATCAAAATATATTTTAATATTTTTTTTATCAGCCAGTGGTCGTAATTTTTTTATGATGCCCCCAACTACCTTATTTAATGAATTCAAAGAATATTTTAATTCTAATTCTTTTTTTTCAATATCGACTAAATATAAAAAAGAATCGATTATTTCATTAAGTCTAGTTATTTCTAGTGCTACATCTTCAAAAAATTCACGATATACATCTTCTTCCCAATGTGGTTTTGAGAGTAAAGTTTCCGAAATGATTTTCATCGATGCCATTGGTGTTCTCAGTTCATGAGACACATTAGATACAAATTGTTTACGCCTAGTATCAACTTGCTCTAATTGGGTCAACATAATATTATATGCATTTGCTAAATTAGCAAACTCATCATTACCAGTGACTAGCACCCTCTTATTATATTCACCATGCGATATTGCTTGCAAGGAATCTATCATGTCCTCCACAGGTGCAGCAAAAAAATCTGCAAATACAAAACCCATAGTACCCAGAATAATAATACCCAAAACGGATAAAAACAAAATCCTACTAATATCGGCATACGCCTTATCAAATATATAATTGGCAGAACTCGATAGAAGCACCCCGCCTGCCAATTTATCATCAGAATACATAGGAACACTGGCATACATCAGTTTATCTCCTGTCTCTTTTATACGATATACCTCTGATGCCACATTACCCTTTAACGCTGATTTTAAAACAAATAGCTCGCTTAAATCATGACCCCCTAACTTATCATATGAATCGAGCTGAACAACACCATATTCATTAAAAATTAATATGCGTGAATCTAAATCAAGACTATACTTTTTAATTAACTCACGCATATAATTTCTGGTACTAGAAATATCTAGACGATTAAAATCTAAGACCACCTCATCAGAGACAATCTTAGCCTGTGCTTCGAGATGCGATTCCATATCATTGATACCATTAATAATTAGGGCATTATTAATGGATGATATCATTAGAACAAGCGATAATAGCGATAGAATGATATAGGTAAAAACCAGTTTCCATCTAACACTAACAAAAAAATTATTGTTGATTAAAATAATAACCCACGCCCCATTTCGTCATAATATACTTAGGCTGTGATGAGTTTGGTTCAATTTTTTCACGAAGACGTCTAACATGTACATCAACGGTTCTAACATCGCCAAAATACTCATATCCCCAAATAAGTTCTAATAATTCCTCACGAGAAAATATTTTTTCCTTATTCATAACTAATAATAGTAGTAAATCAAATTCCTTTGCAGTAAGACTGATATCTCTATCATTAAGAGTAACCTTTCGACCCAAAGTGTTAATAATAAAATCTCCTTCTTCAATAATACTCGAACGACTATTTTTCTTTTTTACTTGTACTCTACGAAGAATGGCACGTATTCTCGCCTTTAACTCTAAAATATTAAACGGTTTGGTCAGATAATCATCCGCACCATATTCCAGTCCTAATACCTTATTAGAATCATCGGCCTTAGCCGTTAATATAATAATGGGAACCATGGATGTTTCACGTACTTTTTGGCATACTTCTAACCCACTCATTTCAGGTAACATAAGGTCTAAAACAACTAAATCATAATGATTTAGCATGATTTTATCATATGCTTCTTTCCCATTAATCGCTGTGTCCACTTCAAAATTATCCTGACTTAAATTAAATGTCAGCCCCTTTAATAATATAGGCTCATCATCTACTATTAAAATTTTTTCTGCCATATTAACCTCCATCTTCTATACTAACTTTATCCTTACATTTTCTTTTCTATACGTAAATTTAATTCCATCGAGATATTCCAATATCGCTATTGCATTTTTTCGAGATGTCCCCACTAAATCTCGAAACTGTGCTACTGAAATTTGATTATTTTGCGAAAAATAACTATTTAGCTTCCTTTTTATATCATTCATTACTTCACCGCTAATCCAAATTTTTTCATCAATTTGAATCAATTTACCAGTTCTAAATAAATAAGATATTATCAATTTATCCTCTTTCACTATTTGTAAATCAATCTCCACATCTGATAATGCTGGCGGTTTTGCACCTACTTCTAAAAAATATGCCCCTATTTCATCAGCTCGATGTTGTTGCATATCACTTATACTAATTTTAAATGTTGGCATAGAAACTATAGAACCCTCTATGTTAATATGCCCATCTTCTATTAGCTTTGCAAATATAGCATCGACAACTTTATTTTTTAACGCTGGCAATTTATTTTTTCTAAGTTCTTCCTTGGATATTCCTTCACTTAACGGATTATTTTGATGATATAGTTGAAGTTCATATTCTATATTTCTTTTTAAATCATTAAATCGCTCCATATGCATCCATATATTAGGATATATTTCACATGCTTTTTGTAATCCATCGACTGGTTCAAATTGTTCTAATATATCTCTGATAATATTTTCTTCCAATCCAGTATTTAGAATAATCTGCTCGACATCAACACCAATATTTTTTGAAGATAATAACACATTTTCAATTATTTTAGCATTATCTCCTTCTTTTTTAATAGTTAAATCATCAATAATATCCATTTTAAATCGTTTATGCTTTGGTGCATATGCATCGAGTATCATCCCCCCACCAATGGTTCTAAGCGGTGAATAGGAGCGAATAACAAATCGATCCCCATATTTACAAGAAATTGGTTCTTCTAGTCTAAATTGTACCAAAGCCGTATCCCCTGCATTAACACTCTCTTTATCTAAAATAACCACTCGACATAGCACTTCCTTTGTTCCTATATAAAGTCTCAGTCTATTCCAATTATCCAGCGGTCGAGGTGCACTTGCTAACAACGATAAATCCGCATCTATCATCATCGTACTTCTCATACTAGCAATGGTCGCAACGATATCACCACGTGAAATGTCATCCTTTTCAACACCAGTGATATTTAAAGCAATCCGTTGACCTCCATATGCTGTTTTTACTGCCTTATTATGATTTTGTATTCTTCTGATTCGAATTTTTTTATTTTGGGGATATAGTTCCATCTGTTGATTTTCTGTAATTTCCCCTTCAATTAGCGTGCCCGTTATCACAGTACCTACTCCTTGGAGAGAAAACACTCGATCAATTGGTAATCTAGCATCTGTTCCAGATACAGAAAACGTTATCCTTTTTACCATATCATCCATACATTGTATTAACTTATCCAATCCATCAGCCGTTACAGATGATACATAAACAATGGGCGCATCTTCTAAAAATGTCCCCTTTACATAATCGGTAACATCTTCTTTAACCAGCTCTTTCATATCCTCATCCACAATATCCGATTTGGTTAATACAATAATACCATTTTGAACTTTTAATAAATTTAATATATTTAGATGTTCTTCGGTCTGAGGCATAATGCCTTCATCCAGTGCTATAACCAGTAGTACTAGATCAATACCACTAACACCCGCTAGCATATTTTTGATAAATTTTTCATGCCCAGGGACATCAACGATACCAACTCTTTTAGAACTAGGTAAATCAAAGAATGAAAAACCTAAGTCTATCGTAATACCACGTTTTTTTTCTTCTGCCCATCGATCAGGATCAATTCCCGTAAGCCTCCTAATCAAAGAACTTTTTCCATGGTCAATATGCCCCGCAGTACCTATTATGACATTTCGCATAATACACTCTTTTCTTAATCCCTTATTTTTTTAATAATAACGACTACAGCGACGTTAAATTTACTGCAATATATTCAAAATCATTTAGAGTATTTTCGCTATAGCCATCCGTTATCAGTGTTCTAACATCGATTATTAATCTTTCATCCTGAATTCTAGCTATAATTGGAACATGAAACATTCTCAACTGTTTAAATAAATCATTTGCCGACAGTTTATTATGAGTTATACTCAGCACATAACTAGGTATTTCTTGCATTGGCATCGCACCACCACCTACTCTAGATTTATCCTTAACAATCTGAATATCATATGAAAAATCATCATCTATTGGATACATATCATCCGTAATATTCGTCATATTAATATATAACTGTCTTAGATATTCACGTTCTTTTTCCATCATTTTCAGATTGAAAAGTGAAATATTAGAATTTTTTTTTCGATAATGATACAACTTCAAAATCATATATTTTAATACTTCACATTTTTGCCTAGTAGATTCAAGGGATGCACATAGCATATTAAGCGTTGGAATATCATTTACCACATTATCAGAATATCGATATATTCTTAACACTTCCTCTAATGCAATAAGCGTCAGTTTATCAATTCGAAAAGCTCTATTTAGATGATTATATTTCATCTGATTAATATATTCTTGTTTGCCTACTATAATTCCAGCCTGCGGACCACCCAGCATTTTATCACCACTAAAACTGACAATATCCGCCCCTGCCTTAATAGAATCCATTACCGTTGGTACTTTGACAAATCCGTATTGTTCTAAATTAATCAGCGTACCACTACCCATATCTTCATAAAATGGTATATGATGATCTAAGCCTACTTTAACAAGTTCTGAAATGCTCGCACTTTCTGTAAATCCCATTATCTTATAATTACTAGTATGAACTTTCATAAGAAGTGCTGTAGCATCTGTTATAGCATCGTGATAATCTTTTGCTCTCGTTTTATTGGTAGTACCAACTTCAACTAATTTGGCTCCAGCTAACTTCATCACTTCTGGTATCCTAAATGCACCACCGATCTCAACGAGTTCTCCTCTAGAAACAATCGCTTCTTTAGTAGCACCATTGTTACTACACAGAGTATTTAGCACTAAATGAACCGCCGCAGCATTATTATTCACCACCATCGCAGCCTCAGCACCAGTTAACTCACATATCATATCTTCTACATGAGCATATCTACTTCCCCTAGTAGCACGATCTATATCATATTCTAAATTAGAATATGTCGATGCCACATTTGATATTTTATCTAATGCAGAATATGGCAAAGGTGATCTGCCAAGATTCGTATGTAGAACGACACCAGTGGCATTTATTACAGAATGAATATTTGATGCATTATATAGATCAGCCACTAAGGTCGACGTAGCTATAATACATTTTTCTATACTTTCATTATTTTCATCTTTAAGGTTCTGTTCACTTTTGTTTTTAATGCTATCTCTATACTCGTTAATGACATCTGATATAGCTAATTTAACAATTTTTCGAGAATAACATTCTAATAAACACTGTATCTCATCATGATTTAATAAATCATCAACCTTTGGTATCATTCGATACACTTTTTGTCGTAATATTTTTATCGTCTCATCATCCATATTATTCCGCTTATCATCAATCATTATAACCTCTTATTACACTATATGAATAAATCTATCTCTCTTTTTTACCACTTTACCAATAATATATGCCCCCATGGGATTAGCATTTTTAATGTCATTAAGACAATTTTCAGCATCTTTTTCAGATACCGCTATTAAAAGACCACCTGAAGTTTGAGGATCATGGATGATAATATCAAATATATCATGTGACACCATCTCATTATCATATACAATATATTCCCCATTATACTGTTGATTTTTATAGGCTCCTCCTGGCACTATCTTTTGAGAAGCATATTTCATAACACCTTCTATAATCGGTACACTATCCCTTTTAATTTCTAGCGTTAAATTTGATCCTCTTGCCATTTCAAGTGCATGCCCCGCTAGACCAAATCCCGTTATATCAGTACATGCTGATATATCATATCGTTCCATCGCTTCAGCTGCATATTTATTTAAAGTAGTCATTGACTGTATAGCGACATTCTGTTCCTTCTCTTCTATCTTATTATTTTTAATAGCAGTATTTAAAATTCCTACACCTATTGGTTTGGTTAATATAATGATATCTCCTTCACGAGCTGAACAATTTACACGAACCTTATCAGGATGAACTAGTCCAGACACCGATAAACCATACTTCGGTTCGTCATCTTGAATGGTATGACCACCAGCTAAAAGAGCTCCCGCTTCTTTTACTTTATCAGCTCCACCTTGTAAAATTTGCGTTAACACAGATACATCCAAACAGTTTGGAAATGCAACAATATTTAAGGCTATAATAGGTGTGCCACCCATGGCATATACATCACTAAGGGCATTAGCCGCTGCGATTTTACCAAAAACATATGGATCATCCACAATAGGAGTAAAAAAATCTAAAGTCTGTATTAATGCTTGATTATCATTTAATTTATAAACGGCCGCATCATCTGATGTTTCCAGCCCTACTAATAACTTATCACTCTCAAATTTAGGTAATTGACACAGAACCTGTGCCAAGGCCTTAGGACCCATTTTAGACGCTCAGCCTGCAGTACTGCTCATCGAAGTAAGTTTTAAAACATCTTTTTGTTCAATTTGACTTGATAATATTTTCATAAAATCTCCAATATTGTTCTAAATTTATATTTTTAGTGATTACAATCTATTAATTATATCATTTTTATGTATATATTCCAACCACTTCTGCAGTAATGAAACATAGATAATAGAACATATTCTTCTGTCATATTTGTCGTTATTCTACTCTATAAAAATCTTTCGCCATTTTTCAATGTTTTTTTTACCAATACCATCTACATTACATAAATCATCTAATGTTTTATATCCTCCATAAAGATTTCTATACTCAATAATTTTTTTAGCGGTACTCTCTCCTATTCCATTAATACTTTGCAGTTCCACCTCATTCGCTGCATTTAAATCGGCAATGGTCCATTTTGATTTTATGGATAAATCATGAGTTGTTATATGTTCTCCTATATATGGTACGATAATTTGTTGCGCATCATAAATATAAGCAGCCATATTAAGAGCATCTTTCTGTGCATTTTCAGCATAACCACCCGCTTTTTCAATCGCATCATATACCCTACTACCCTCTGGCATCTCATATACTCCCGATGATTTCACCGCACCTTTTATATGTATTAATATCATATTCTGGTCATTGATAGACGATGACACTTTATCATTTTCTTGTAAAACAATATCTGCCTCATTATCTACCATAGTAACAACCTGTATTTTTGATACATCATCAGCATTTAAATCATCAATTGCTGATTGTTGTGTATTAAAGATATCAACTAATTTAATACCTAACACTAAACTAAGTACCATCACCAATAGAAAAATTTCTTTTACTCTTACGCTATTCATCATATCCTCCATTTAAATAAATTTAACCTCATGTATTATTTGTATATATTAACATTATATGTAAAATTAGATTTATTGTAAAGCAAAATCAAAAATCGAAATAAATAGAAATTTCATCTAACAGGCGAGATTATTACATTGATACTATAGCTATATTTAAATGGAGAACAGTATTACATTGAAAATAGTATTAATTCTACATAATACTAGAACAATAATAAATAATTATGATATAATGTGCTAGCAATTTATGATAATTTACAAAATACACGAGATTACAATACACGAGGTTACTATGTTTAAAACATTCAATACAATATTAAAAATATCTAGCATTATGATGATAATTATGCTCTTAAATACAAATATAACGCTCTCATATTCCGATGAATCCTCTATTCTCGAAAACGAAATGTCCGCTTATGAACTGTCACCAGATAGCATAGCTGCTGAAGCTGCAATTCTTATAGCTGCAGATAGCGGGCAAATTTTATTCCAAAAAAACATGGATAAACAGATGTTTCCCGCTAGCATTACTAAACTAATGACAGCAATACTGGTATTAGAGGATTTAAATCTATCCGATACAGTTGTAATAGATGCTGAATCGCCATTAAGCGAAGGCAGTAAAATTGCAATAAAAGAAAACGAAGAATTCACTGTTGAACAATTATTAAATGCCATGTTAATAGCATCAGCAAATGATGCAGCAACAGCCCTAGCCAAATTCCATTCTGGTAGTATTGAAGAATTTTCTAAAAAAATGAATCAACGAGCGGTAGAGCTAGGTGCAAAAAATACAAACTTTAACAATCCACACGGACTGCCCGATGAGACACATGTCACCACAGCATATGATATGGCAAAAATTGCACAACATGCCATTACTCTACCCCAATTATTAGCTATAACATCCACCGTATCCTATGAGATTCCCGCTACCTCACTCACCCTAGAACCACGAAACATTAATACTTCCAATAAATTTTTATATGGTGTGGGTGAAAAATGCAAAATCGATTATAAAGGAGAAAGAATAGATATAAAATATGAACCCATCAAGGGTCTAAAAACAGGCTATACTACTGTCGCAAAACATACTTATGTGGGATATGCAAAAAAAAATAATATGGAATTAATTAGCGTTATTTTAAAATCAACGAAGGAAAGATGTTACGCTGATACTAGAACATTGATGGATTATGGATTTGATAATTTAAAAAAAATAAATTTGGTACATAAGGGCGAAACATTGGATACCATTACTTTAAACGATAATAAACATACCCAAATTAAGGCAGTAGCAAAAGAAAATTTAAATGTCTATCTTCCCAATGAAATAATTGATGGCAGTTGGACTCAAAATATTGAAGTCATCCCTAATCTATCATTACCACTACCTATCGATGGAAAGCTTGGCACAGCCTCATATAGCATCGGCAATAAAGTCATTGGTAGCACGGATCTAGTAACGATGACTTCTGTAAGCGATAAGGCATTATTAGACGATACTGTAATTCGACCCGATAAAAAGAAAAATGGATTATTCAATATGATATACGAATATACATTTTGGTTAAAAATCTTTATAACATTTTTTATCTGGCGTACCATTATGACCATGATAAGATTATCTCAGGATAAAAAAAGAAAAGGCTAGTATATAGCCTTTCCCACTAAGGTATCACCTTCTACATCTACTATTTTTACTTTGATTAAATCGCCTCTTTGTAATCCATCTGAGGGAATTTTGACCGAATTATATCTTTCACTAAAACCAGTGATATAGCCATCTTGATATGGATCGTCGACTTCACAAAGCACTTCCACTACCTCACCCATCCATGATTGCAAATAATTATTACGTATAATTTGCGCCTCGTCAATAAGCTCTGCACTACGAGAAGATTTGATTTTTTCGTCGACTTGATGTTCAAATTTAGCTGCGGCAGTTCCTCGTCTCTTAGAATATTTAAATACATGTATCTGACTAAAACCGATGCGTTTAGCAAACTCTACGCTTTTTTTATGATCTATATCTGTCTCAAATGGAAAACCCACGATCATATCTGTTGTAAAAGAAGGTCTATCCAGTTCCTTTTTTAATTTTGCGATAATAGCGGCATATTCTGCCGTAGTATACTTTCTATTCATTTTTTTTAAGATTTTATCACATCCGCTTTGTAGCGATAAATGAAAATGCCTACAAACCTTTGGCAATGATTTAATCACAGTAATAAATTCATCTGTGAATACACGTGGCTCTAGGGAACTAAACCGTATTCTTTTTATCCCATCTATCTTATGAATTTGTTTTAGTACATCTATCAGAGTAACCCCCGATAAATCCAGACCATATGAAGCCACATGAATTCCAGTAAGTACTATTTCACTAAAACCATTATTAGCAAGCCTTATAACCTCATTGTATATATTTTCGGGCAATCTACTTCTAATACGTCCTCTAGCATATGGAATAATACAGTATGTACAATACTGATTACATCCCTCTTGTATTTTTATAAACGCCCTTGTCTTATCTTGCACACTGCTTATTGCTAGTTCTTCAAAATGATGGTTTCTCATAATATCTTCTACTAGAATAACCATCTCATTAGGTTCTACACTTTCTACTACATCGACTATCTTAGCACGCTGATTGGTTCCAATCACAACATTCACACCAGATATTTTTTTGACTTCATCCACCGACACCTGTGCATAGCATCCTACCACAGCGACAATAGAATTAGGATTAATTCGCTTGACTCTCCTAATCATCTGCCTTGATTTTTTATCGCTAAGTTTGGTCACTGTACAAGTATTAATAATATATACGTCACAGACCTCAGTATGGCTAACAATATCATATCCACATACCGCAAACATCTCTTTCATAGCCTGTGTTTCATATTGATTCACCTTACAACCCAATGTGTAAAATGAAACAGTTTTCTTTTTTGACATTAACCCAAATCTCCCAATTCATATTGCATAATAGCAGTTGCGACTATACCCGCTGTTTCAGTGCGTAAAATTCTATTTCCCAAACTGACGCTATGTACTCCTGCATCTGTTAATAACAGTACTTCTTCTGATGTAATTCCACCCTCAGCACCCACGATAATATTAATAGTTTTTCTTTCTATATTATTAAACGTTCGATAGGTGGATACTATATCTTTTAATGTGGTTTTTTTCTCATCCTCATAAAATAATAGCGATAAGTGATTATAAAGTTCTTCATCGTCAGATAATCTTTTCGATAATTGTTTTACAGTTATTGGTGCTTCCACCGTTGGAATAATACATCGTTTTGATTGTTTTGCTGCTTCATAGGCAATTCGATTCCATCTAGTAAGTTTTTTATCAGATGATTTATCATTTTTACATTTGACGACACATCGTTCAAAAATAATTGGTACAATCTTTGCTATGCCTAATTCAACACATTTTTGTATAATGATATCAAATTTTTCTCCTTTTGGTATCCCCTGATATAAGATAATATCAACTGGAGACTCACCCGTTTCAGCAATTTCCTCTATAATTTTACATACTACTTCTCCGCCATTATTATCGCTAATTTTTATGATTTCACATAGATATAATCGATGATTAACATCCACCACCTCTATTTTTTCTGCCGTTTTCAGTCGTAAAACTTTTGAAATATGTCTAACATCATCTTTATTTTTAATACTGATATAATCTAAATGAGCATCACATTCCATGATGTCATAACTGTCTTTTCTAATAAAAAATCTATGCATACTATCTACCAACTATCACAGACCATTCGCCTTTTGAATAAATATGTACTTCAGAAAATCCAGCCTTGCGAATAACTTGACTAACTTCATCTTCCTTCTCTGATAAAATACCACCTGCGACAAAATATCCATTTGGTTTAATATAAGACTTAACATAAGGTGCCATCAACATAATAACACCAGCGATAATATTTGCCACCATAATATCACATTGTCCACTTTTGATTTCAAATAAATCGCCTTCAAAGACTTCCATAACATCTTGGACTTCATTTTCTATTGCATTTTGCTTAGCCGTTTCTACCGCTGCCGCATCCACGTCAACTGCTTTAATATTAGTAGCTCCCAATTTTGCAGCAGTAATTCCAAGTATGCCACTCCCCGTTCCAATATCAAACACCGTCATGTCCTTTTTTACCAACTCTTCAAGGATTTCCATACATAACATGGTTGTTTCATGGGTGCCAGAACCAAATGCACCACCTGGATCCATACTAATCACGATTTCATCATTCATCACTTCATATTCTTCCCAACTAGGTGTGACAATAATCTTCTCTCCCACTAAAAAAGTGGTATAATATTTTTTCCATTCAGAATTCCAATCCTTATTTTCAAATATCTGCCACTGTATACTAAGTTCTCCCACATCTAATCCTGAGGACTTAATATCATTAATTTTCTGTGTTACATCTGCAATATATTCTTCCCAGCTATCTTCTTCATGTTCCACATAGCAACGAACTCTAGCACCATCAAAATCCAAGCTTTGTTTTACCTTTTCTATATCCATATAGTCCCAATCACCTTCGCTACCCTCCTGATAAACAGGGTCTTGCGGATCTTCTATCCAAACGCCCTCTGCACCCATGCTATCGAGCACATAACTAACTGCTTCCACAGCTTCCGAGTTAGTAATAACCTTTATCTCATACCACATACTATCTCCTTCTAACCATTTATACTATACTTCTGTAATGATTGTACCCTTTATTTATCTTATTTTCAAGCTAGGTATTCTTTAAAAAATTGATTTTACAGTATTTAACTGTGATAAAAATGTGATAAATGACAAAATAAAAAAGTGCAGACGTTGAAATTTCAACTTCTACACTCTATTTGGTGCGAAAGGCGGGATTTGAACCCGCACGACCTTACGGTCACTGCCCCCTCAAGACAGCGTGTCTGCCGTTCCACCACTTTCGCCAGCCACATACGAAACCATCGTTGCAACTCAGACATAATATATCAAATTTTGAGTTTTGTCAATAACCTATGCAAATATTTTTCCAAATACAGCTATCACCTTATCCACATCATCTTTATCAACATCCTTATGTGTGACAAATCTAAACTTACCATCTTCTGAACCATTTATTTTTATATTTTGCTTTGTAAATTCACTAATAAATTCATCCTCAGATAAATCATATAATTCTATTGAGAAAAAGACCATATTTATATCAACATTATCAATATCCACTGTTATATTATTAAATTGCGATAACTGCTTAGCCAAATATTTAGCTAAATCATGATCATCTTTTAATCTCTCTGTCATATGTTCCATAGCATAAAGAGCAGGTGCTGCTATAATTCCTACCTGTCTCATGCCACCACCCATCAATTTTCTATTTTTTCTAGCACGATCAATAAATTCTTTATTTCCTACTAGAATCGAACCTATCGGTGCACAAAGCCCTTTGGATAGACAAACATTTACACTGTCCACCTGAGTGGCAATCTCACTAGCTTCCACGCCCAGTGCCACGGCAGCATTAAACAATCTAGCACCATCTAAATGAATGGGAATCTGTTTCTCCTTTGCCCATTCATGTAATTGTTTCATATCGTCAATAGGAATTACCCTACCGCTACTTACCGCATTTTCTAGACATATAAGTCCAGTTTTTGGAAAATGTATATCGTCTAATCTATATAAATTCTCTATTTCATTGAAAGGCAGTCTATTTCCAGCTTGTAGTGTAAATGTTCTTAGCTGAACCCCTGAAATCACTGCCGCTGCTGCTACTTCATCAATAAGAATATGAGAATTATCACCAACTATTACCTCATCACCACGAGATGTATGAGTAAAAATAGCAAGCTGATTACCAAATGTACCACTCGGCACAAAAAGAGCCGCCTCTTTGCCTAATTTGTTGGCAGTATACTTTTCTAATTTATTAACTGTTGGATCATCTCCATATACATCATCTCCGAGCATAGCAGCAAATGATACATCTTTCATTGCATCAGTAGGAAATGTAACCGTATCACTTCTTAGGTCAATATATTTATTTTTCATACCTTACCACTTTCTATTTCACCTTAACTACTTATACATCTATCTAATTTTTACTATTGTATTCTTTTCTATTCTTTTCTTTACTGCTCTTCTTTTCCCATATAAAAAGGGATATGTTTTGAAGGTATAATGGTAGAAATTGCGTGTTTATATATCATTTGCTGTTTTCCATCGGTATCGAGTAAGATAATATAGTTATCAAATCCCTTTACATAACCCTTAATTTGAAACCCATTAACTAAAAATATAGTAATTCCTAAATTTTCTTTTCTACATTGATTTAAAAAAGTATCTTGTAAGTTAATTTGAGTTTTCATCGTTTCCTCCTATGTATGCATACAAACAATCTGATATAGCCGATAGGCTGTCAAATTTATCAACATTAATCCATCTTAAATCATGATATCTACGTAGCCATGTAAGCTGTCTTTTAGCATACCGCCTTGAATTTAATTTAATCTTTGAGACCATCTCATCAAAGCTATACTCACCCACTAAATAGTCAAATACTTCTTTGTATCCTATACCCTGCATAGACTGATATGAAACGTTTAGACCATCTTTTTTTAATTTTTTAACCTCATCTATTAGACCATTCTCAAGCATGATATCCACTCGTCTATTAATTTGTGCATAAAGTTTTGCCCTACTCATCGTCAGTGCAGTCAAAACAAATTCATATTTACTATTTTTCACAGGATCAGACGAAAAATTTTTCATGTTTTTTCCAGTTAACACATTAATCTCAATAGCTCTAATCACTTTTTTTACATTATTTGGATGTATATTGTAAGCGGCATCACAATCCATTTCACAAAGAATATGATGCAAATACTCCGCTCCTTTTTCATCTGCAATACGTTGATATTTTTTACGCAAATCATCATCTGATATTTTTTTGGCAAAATCCATTTCATACATAAGGGCATTAAGATATAAACCCGTTCCACCTACTACAATGGGAAGTTTTCCCCTGCTATGTATATCCTCAATAGCAGCCAGTGCATCCCTCCTATACATAGACACGGAATATTCCTCTTTCGGATCGATCACCCCCACTAGATAATGTGGTATGCCATCCATCTCCTCCTTTGTAACTCTAGCAGTCCCGATCATCATATTCTTATATATCTGCATGGAATCGGCCGAAACTATCTCACCATTTATTCTTTTTGCCAAGTCAATGGACACACCAGTTTTTCCAATCGCTGTAGGTCCACCGATAATAATCACTTTTTTCATACCTTCCTCTTAAATTTTCTTTCAATCTCATTTTCTGTAATAGAAATCATAATAGGGCGACCATGTGGGCAAGTATATGGATCATTTAGCTGTTGTAAATCATCCAGCAATGCCTTAATTTCCCTCTGATCAATTTTATCATGTGCCTTAATCGCTGCCTTACAAGCCATCTGTGCGATATGATCCAGTTGAGTTTGCACAAGAGTTTGTACAGAACTGCCAATCGATATTTGAGATGTCGTTTTTTCAAATAGAATACGAGCCGCATCTACATTAAAGATAGAAGGTATCTCCCTAATAACAATACTATTTTTCCCAAAATCTTCTATTAAAAGTCCCAAATTTTCATAAAAATTAGCATTCGCTTTTGCTGTTTCATATTCTCCATATGATAAATTAACGACAATGGGATGAAGAAGTATCTGCCTATTAATTTCACCTTTTAAATACAATGCTAGAAATCGTTCATAGAGAACTTTTTCATGAGCCGCATGCTGATCCATCATATACAGTCTATCGCCTTTTTCAAATAATAGATACGTGGTAAACAGAGTACCTAAATATCGAAGTTTATCATATACTTCCGCCTTAGATTTCACCGTTTCCTTTACCAATGGCATTTGCTCATAGGACATGTTGGAATTATTCGTATCCGATTTTTTAATAACATCTTCATGATAAACAAATGGTTTTTTCACCATCTGTTCTAGTCGTTCTGGCATTTTTTGAGTGATAATTTCTGTCTTTATTTCCTCTATATTATGTTGTGTATCATTTTCTATATCGCCAGATGTATTTTCTGACACAACTTCTACTATATCAACATGTTTTTTCTGAGTATCTCCTACCTCTACCGCATCTAATCCCATCACCCCAGAATCTACTCTTGGAGACACTCGTGGTACTTGATTATATTCTAAAAGTGCTGTTCGAACACCGCTATAGAGAGTCTGCTTTACCCTTCCCTCTTGATGAAATTTTATCTCGGTTTTTGCTGGATGTACATTAACATCCACCGTATCAAATGGAATACTAATATTTAAAAAACAAACTGGAAATCTCGATGGAAATAACATCGGTTTATATGCCATTGCCAATGCATCAGCTAAAACAGGTGACTTTACATAGCGACCATTGACAAAGAATACTTGAAAGGAACGATTACCCTTACTATATTCGACATGAGAAATATATCCTGATATTTTTATATTCTGCTCCATATAGTCCATACTTATCATATGTTCACTCATATCTCTATGATAGATAGAATGTATCACTTTAAACAAATCGCCATCTCCGGATGTTGTAAACATATGCTTATTATTATACATATATCGAAAAGCCACATCAGCATGTGATAATGCCAATTTATTAATAATATCGTGAATAGCTGTCGTTTCGACATTATCTGATTTTAAGAACTTTAACCGTGCAGGCGTATTGAAAAACAAATCACGAATAATAATAGTAGTGCCAGTAGGACAGCCTATTTCTTTTTGCTCTACCAACTGACCCGCTGATAATAACATGCTACATCCTATGTCCTGTCCAGTAGGACGAGTTAAAATATCTACCATTGATACAGCACTAATACTAGCAAGTGCTTCTCCTCGAAATCCTAAGGTATCAATCTTATAAATATCATCTAATTTAGAAATTTTACTCGTTGCATGACGAGAAAATGCTAATATTATCTCATCCTTATATAGACCACATCCATCATCAGTAATTCTGATTTTTTTCTTGCCAGCCTTTTCAATATCGATAGTGATACGCTTGGCTCCCGCATCTATGGAATTTTCGATCAGTTCTTTAACCACAGCAGCAGGTCTTTCGACCACTTCACCAGCCGCAATATGATTTGATATTTCAGCACTTAATTTATGAATTAATTTTCTCATAGTCTACATCCCATCGTTTACATTCGCAAATATATGATCATATCCAAATCTATGTTATTAATCTTTTATAATTTCCTTAGCATCTTTACAGAGTTCATATAGCATATCTTGACACTGTCTTGGACTCATATCATCAATATCCAGTTCTACCAATTTATCAATAAAATCCCTACTATCCGCATTTATATTCTTATATTGGTTCATATCCTCCATACAACCACTATCAATACAGTTATCCTCACGATATGCATCCGTTATTTCACTTAAATTTTTCCTGTTTATATCATTATTTTCTAACTTTTTCAAAATGTTCTTTGCTTTTTGAACCACTATATTCGGCACACCTGCCAGCTGTGCCACCTGTATTCCATAACTTTTATTGGCGCTTCCACGAAGTATACGATGAAGAAAAACAATCTCATCACCACTTTCAGAAACATCTATTCTAAAATTTTTAACGCCTTTAAATTTACCTTCTAATTCTGTCAGTTCATGATAATGCGTTGCAAACATTGATTTTGCACCTATGCCACCATCTTCTGTCATATATTCCACAACCGCCCAAGCAATGGATAATCCATCATAAGTTGACGTTCCACGACCTATTTCATCCAGTATAACCAAGGATTTACTCGTAGCATTTCTTAAAATATTTGCCAGTTCTGACATTTCGACCATAAATGTACTTTGACCTTGAGCCAAATCATCCGAAGCACCAACCCTTGTAAATATCCTATCCACAATACCTATTTGTGCAGATGTTGCTGGTACAAAAGAGCCAATCTGTGCCAAAAATACTATCAATGCCACCTGTCTTAGATAGGTGGATTTACCCGACATATTCGGTCCTGTAATAATGGAAAATTGATTTTCATTATCATCTAACAATGTATCATTTGGCATAAATAATTCATTTGCCGAAATTCTCTCTACCACAGGATGCCTACCAGCTACGATATTTAATGTTCTATCTTCTGTTATAATAGGTCTGGTATATTGATATCGCTGTGCCACAATAGCTAGTGACTGCAGTACATCTAACTTTGAAATCACTTCTGCCGTTGTTAAAATCCTACCTATTTGCTGAGATAAACTATTTCGAAGTTCTACAAATAATTGATATTCTAATTCAATTAATTTTTCCTTAGCACCCAAAACTGTATTTTCTAATTCTTTTAGTTCGGGAGTAATATATCTTTCTGTATTTGCAAGGGTTTGTTTACGCTCATAATACTCTGGCACCAATTCAGAATTAACCCTTGTCACTTCAATATAATAGCCAAACACTTTATTAAAACCAATTTTCAAAGATTTAATACCAGTTCGTTCACGCTCGGTATTTTGCATCTTCATAATCCAATTTGTCCCATTGTCCATGGCATCTCTATAAATTGCTATATCCTCATGATAACTACTTTTAAATAGATTTCCCTCTTTTAAACCAGTTGGTGGTTCATCTAATATCGCCTTATCAATTAATTCATATACATCATCCAGAATGTCAATATTATTATATAACTGCTTTAACATCCCAAATGAATGTTCTGCTAATAACCCTTGAATATAAGGTAAATTCTCTATGGACGTTTTTAAAGCTATTAAATCACGAGCATTGACATTTTTATAAACAATCTTAGCGGTTAATCGCTCAAGATCATATATTGCATCTAATGCCTTTCTAATATCACTTAAAAATACAGGATCATTATACAATTCCTCTATGGCATCATGGCGACTCTCAATCTTGATTTTATCGAGTAAAGGTGCATTCATCCATTTTCTAAGTCGTCTAGCACCCATGGCTGTCATCGTTTTATCCAACACCCATAACAAAGTACCTTTTTTTTGCTTATGGCGTATTGCCTCTGTCAGTTCCAAATTTCTACGTGTAAAACTATCGAGTATCATATACTGATTTACATTATAGATATACACCGATTTAAAATGTGTTAATTCCACCTTTTGAGTATCTTGTATATAGCCTAATAAACTACCCACAGATGATAGTATCTCTGCTGTTTCAATCCCCAAAGAATTAACATCATATAGTTGAAAGACCCTTTTAATAGTCGCTGTAGCATTATCCGCATTATAAAAATGTTGAGAAATTTTAGTTGGTTCTAAAGAACCAAGCTTTTGTAAATTTAGCACTAATTCATCATATTCTAATGCTTGATTATCGGCAATAAGTATCTCACTAGGAGAATGCTTTAATATTTCATCGATGATTTTATCGATACTATAATGTAAAGCTAAACTAGTCGCATAAACCTCTCCTGTTGTTATATCCGAAAAGGCAATACCATATCCATTATCTGTGAGTGATACGGACATCACATAATTACAAACCTTATCGCTTAACATACTAGGCTCAATAACAGTTCCAGGCGTAAGTATCCTTACCACTTCTCTTTTTACTAGACCTGTTGCCATGGCGGGATCTTCCACCTGCTCACAAATTGCCACCTTATATCCTTTTTGTATCAATTTTGCTAAATACGTATCTGCTGAATGATAGGGTACACCACATAGTGGTGCTTTTTCCTCTAATCCACAATGCCTCGCTGTAAGGGTTAGTTCTAGCTCTTTTGACACTAACACCGCATCATCAAAAAACATTTCATAAAAATCGCCTAACCGATAAAACAATATATGGTCTTTATACTGATTTTTAATTTTCATATATTGCTGCATCATGGGGGTTAATTTTTTGTTTTTTTGAGCCATACTATCTCCTATCTATTATCCATTAACGATCTCACCAATCAAAGAATGTCTTTTGGGCTGAGTAATCTTTACTTTTACCAACTGACCAACCAGCGAACTATCTCCCTTAAAATTAACTGCATGATATCCTCTAGTTCTCCCCATAAGAGTACCATTAGTCTTAGATGAACTACCTTCTACTAACACTTCAAAAACCTTATCTTTCATACACATATTTTTTTCTGAAATAATCTCATTAATTCTATTTAATAGCCTATCAAAACGATGATGTTTTATAGCATCTGGAATTTGATCGTTCATTTTTGCAGCAGGAGTACCCTCTCTAATAGAATACAAAAAAGTAAATGCCGAATCATATCGCACCTTTTCAATAAGCTTCATCGTCTCTAAAAAATCTTCCTCAGTTTCACCAGGAAAACCTGTTATTAAATCAGTTGAAATCGTTACATCAGGCATTTTAGCTCTTAATTTTTCAATAGTATTAAGATAATGTGAAACAGTATATCTCCTATTCATTTTTCGAAGCAAATTATCACTACCTGATTGAACTGGTAAATGCACATGCTCACAGACATGTTTACACTCGGTTATAGCATCAATCAGTCTATCGGAAATATCCTTTGGATGTGAAGTCATAAAACGAATACGCTCAATACCCTCTACCTCATTTACCATGCGAATTAAATCAGAAAAATCCACCTTATTATCCGATGAAAAGGTATTGCCATATGAATTAACATTTTGACCCAGTAGTGTAATTTCCTTCACACCGCCACGAGCAAGTTCTGTAATTTCATCAATAATCGCCTGCGGTGTTCTACTTCGCTCCCGTCCCCTAGTATATGGCACAATACAGAAGGAACAGAAATTATTACAACCATACATAATATTAACAAATGCCTTTAATCCAAATTTTCGATCTGCCTCCATCCCTTCTATTATATCGCCCTCTTTATCCCATACATCCACTAGCATATTTTTTTGTTTTGATGCTTTATATATCATCGATGGAAATTCATGAATATTATGAGTGCCAAATACTAGATCAACATGCCTATATTTATTTTTAATCGTTTCAACGATATGTTTTTGTTGCATCATACATCCACATACAACAATTAACATATCTGGATTTTTTCTTTTTTGTGGTTTCAAATGCCCTAGATTACCATATACTTTTAATTCTGCATTTTCACGTACACAGCAGGTATTAATAATCGCAATATCCGCCTTTTTTTGTGAATCAGTCATCACATAACCCATTTTTTTTAGCATTGCTCGAAGTTTTTCGGAATCATGCTCATTCATTTGACATCCATATGTTGAAATATTTGCGTATATTTTTCTGTTTTTAATTTCTGATAACTGATCTACCTTTTCTTTTATGGCGATCATTATTGCTTGATTCTTCAAATGAATATCATCCATTATATTACATTCATTATTCTTTTCTAAGTCACTTAAATCTAGTTCACTCAAAATGTGAAATTGATCCTCTGTTTTTATGCCCAATATAGTTCCTCCTTGTCCATCATTTATCTTAATTATATCACAGTTTATATTCATATTACGTTTTTAATATAATTTATAATTTTTATTGATTCATACAAAATAAATACTATATAATCAAAGCACTTACACAATAAGTCTTTGATAGGAGTTTATTATGGATATAGCTGCTCTTTCAACTAGTCTTAGCCAAATGAAGCTAGGAACACAAGTAGGTACAAGCGTTGCAAAATTATCAATGGATTCTGCAAAAAAGCAAGCTGCTGGAATAATCAAAATTATGGAACAAAGTGTTAATCCGCATCTTGGTAGGAATATTGATTTAAAATTGTAATGCCACTAAAAAAATCCCTTTCGGGATTTTTTTATTTTGCCGTAACCACCACATTATTTATTTTTTCAAAACCTATCATCGTCTCTTGACCATGTCCTGGATATACAATGGTTTCATCATCTAATCTATATAATTTTTTTCTAATTGATTGAACTAATTCATTATAATCGCCACCATATAAATCCGTTCTGCCAACTGATCGGAAAAATAAAGTATCACCAGAGAATATGGTTTTATCATATTTAAACGATACTCCCCCTGGAGTATGCCCTGGCGTATGAATCACCTTAAATGTAATATCTCCTACTTTTATTTTATCGCCTTCCACCATTGTTTTATCAGCATATGTTGAAATACTAGAACCTAAATTTGCCGATAGATTTTTCTTTGGATCTTTTAAATAATCAACTTCGAGTTCATGTATATAGACATCAACATTCGTTAACTCTCTTAATTCATCTAGTCCTCCAATATGATCCACATGAGAATGAGTTAACAAAATTTTGTCGATTTCTAAATTTTTATCTTTAAGAATCTCATAAATTCTTTTCGCATCACCACCTGGATCAATTACACATGCCTTATTGGTATTTTCATCCCATACGATATAACAATTAGCTGCATATACGCCCACAGGCATTCTTATAATTTTCATACTTTCCCCTTTTTAATCTCTTTTAGGACTTTCAATTATCAATGTAACTGGTCCATCATTACATAACTCGACCATCATATGTGCTTGAAACTGACCCGTCTGTACATCGACTTGTTTTCGTGCCTCATTAATAAAATACTCATATAATGTATTTGCCAGTTCCGGATTAGCTGCATTAGAAAACGATGGTCGTAGCCCTTTACGACATTCTCCCATAATGGTAAATTGGGAAACAACTAAAATAGAACCTCCAACATCTTTTAATGATAAATTCATTTTATCATTATCATCTTCAAATATTCTAAGATGAACTATTTTATTAACGAGATAATCAACATCATTTTCACTGTCATTCTTACCAACACCTAACAGCACTAACATCCCATTATCAATACTTCCTACCGTCGCATCATCTACTGTAACTTTTGAATGTGTAACCCTTTGAATAACTGCCTTCATATTATGACCTCACACGATTTACATCTATTACATCTGGAAGATTTTTTAATGTTTTAATCATATTATCCACTTCAAAGGTGCTACTAACTTTCACTGTTAAATGAATAATAGCCACATTATGATCCCCCACTTTAGCATTTATTGCGATAACATCTGATGATAATGTGCCAATAAACACTGTTACTTCGGATAATAACTGTTGCCTATCAGGAACTAATATCTGAATATCACATAAGTATTTACTTAATTTACCCTGATTCCAACTTACTTCTACGAATCGATTAGCAACATCATCCGTTTTCTCAAAATTATTACAATCCGCTCGATGAACAGTCACTCCACGTCCTCTAGTCACAAAACCTATGATATCATCACCTAATACAGGTCTACAGCAACTAGCCATTCTAACCAGTGCGGAATCTATGCCCTGAACTATTACACTTTGTGAATTATTTTTATTGTTTTTAATCCGCTCATCTACTTTTAATTTCGTAGCCACATTCTGAGCTTCTTGCATTTTTCGCAGTTCATTTTGTTGTTCTCTATACAGCCCCTTTAATCTAGGTACAACTTGACTAAGTAGTATACCACCATATCCTATGGCCGCATATAAATCATCTAGACTAGAAAGACTTAGCCTTTTTAGTAAAGGATCTGTCCACTCTGTCTTCATTAAATCTTTCCATTTTAAACCATTCTTCTTAATATCTTTTTCCAGCATATCTTTGCCAATGGATATATTGTCTTCACGTCGTTCTTTTTTAAACCAATGTTTTATTTTATTTTTAGCTTGAGTGGATTTTACAAAATTCAACCAATCAAGTGAAGGTCCTGTCGATGATTTACTCGTCAAAATTTCTAGTATTTGTCCTGTTTTTAGCTCTATGCTTAGGGGGACAATCCTATTATTAATTTTAGCACCAACGCATTGATTCCCCACTTCAGAATGCACCTTATAAGCAAAATCCACAGGTGTAGAACCGACTGGAAGTTCATATATTTGACCTTTTGGCGAAAACACATATACCTGATTATTAAATAAATCAAACTTTAAAGAATTCATAAATTCTTCTGGATTTTCCAAATCTCTTTGCCATTCCATCATTTGACGAAGCCATGCCAATTTAGTATCCATCTTACTAATATCCGATGGCTGAGCATTGCCCATATTTCCTTCTTTATATTTCCAATGTGCAGCAATACCATATTCTGCTACTTTGTGCATCTCATATGTTCTAATCTGTATCTCAAATGGTTCTCCTCCATCACCTATAACAGTGGTATGGAGCGATTGGTACATATTATTTTTTGGAACGGCAATATAATCCTTAAACCTACCTGGTATGGGTGTCCAACTATTATGAACAGCACCTAACACCCCATAGCAGTCTTTAATACTATCCACCAACACTCTCATTGCCGTTAAATCATATATTTGATCAAATTCTTTATGTTGATGTTTCATTTTTTTATAGATACTATAAAAATTCTTAGGTCTACCATATATTTCACATGATACACCGATTTCCTTAGTCGATCTATATAAGTCATCAATTACTTTCTTTATAAAATATTCCCGTTCTTTTCTTTTTTTACTAACCCTATCGACTAATTCATAATACCCCTCTGGATCCAAATATAATAAGGATAAATCCTCTAGCTCCCATTTTATCCTTGAAATACCAAGCCTATGTGCAATAGGAGCATAAATTTCAAGACTTTCAGATGCCTTTTCCTTCTTTTTAGCATCCGTCATATATTTTAATGTTCGCATATTATGCAACCTATCTGCTAATTTAATAAGGATTACCCTAATATCTTGTGCCATAGCTAAAAACATCTTTCTAAGATTTTCAGCCTGTGCTTGTTGCTTCGTTTCATAGTGAATTTTACCAAGCTTTGTTACACCATCTACTAATAATGCAACATCTGAACCAAATTCTCTATCAATTTCAGCCAACGTAATATCCGTATCCTCTACCACATCATGAAGTAAACCAGCCACGATAGTGGGCACATCCATTTGTAATTCAGCTAGTATCAGACTTACATCCACAGGATGAATCATATATGGTTCTCCTGATTTTCTAAACTGTCCCCTATGTGCATCTACCATATAGGAATACGCCTTAACAACAGGTGCTAAATCCAAATCTGGAAGATAATGTTCAAGCCGAAGCATATATTTTTCTAAATTCAAATTAATCACCCGCCTTTAGACAATCTAGTAATCATAATGAAGTACAGATAGTACATTCATATCGCCAAGCAATTGCCGTGCATTTAAAAAATCTAATTCCATCACAAATACGGCCGCACATACTGTAGCCTCCATTTTATGAACTAAGTTATTAATGGCATTAATCGTTCCACCCGTTGCCAACAAATCATCGACAATAAGCACCTTCATTCCCTTTGATATACCGTCTACATGAACTTCTAATGTATCTGTACCATATTCTAAATCATATGTGCATCGAACCACTTCATATGGTAATTTATTTGGCTTTCTTACAGGTACAAATGGCTTTCTCAAAGCAGTCGCAAGTGGTGCCCCCACTATAAATCCTCTCGCTTCTGGACTAACTATTACATCAAAATCCAAATCCTTCACCATATCCACCATTTTATCAATAACTGCTGCAAATGCCTCGCCATCTTGCAACAAAGTAGTAATATCCTTAAAATTTATTCCCTCCACTGGAAAATCATCAATTTCTCTAATCTTCGACTTTAAATCCATAACATCCTCCGCTTATCACATCGTAAATAGTAAAATTATTTTAACAAATACAATTTAATTTGAAAAGTAATTTTGAAAGTAATATTAAAATATTTTTTATTTTATAATTTTATAATAATCTTTTTAAATTATTAAATAATGGTGTATTAAAAATATTTATCTTATTATCTGGTCTCGGTAATACCTTAGCACTTACCGTATTAATATCCATATCAAATGCGATAATATTTAATTGATCCAAAATAATACCCGATAATACAAAAGTTGCAAAATCTTCTATCAAACTAGTAGGATATTCTTTCATTATACCATCAATATCCTCATTTTTCCAATCTCTAGATTTTAAAAGTTTATACATACCTACCATATCATCTCTACTAGGGAGCATCATTATATCCACATTAGAAAATATTTTTTTATTTGAGCGATAAATAATACCATGATCATATACATGAGTTAAAATATCATATCGGCTAATACCACCGACAAAAATGACTATCTCATTACCCATGCTATTATCGCTATATTCTCCTATATAATATTCATCATACTTCTTATCCGTATAATATAATAAAACATCCCCTTCAAACTCATCATGAAGCATCTCACAAAGTTCATATAACGAATCAAAATCTTCTACCTGTATCAACATTTTATTATAAAGGTCTTTCTCGGAAATATGATTATTAGCTAATCCTATAAATTTAATTAATTCATCTTTACCCTTTATCACTTTAAATTTGGATAACTGATCATCTACTTTTTTATCATTACTAGGCTTGTTGTCACTTTCTTCGATAGCTATATGTACTAGACTTATAGCTTTAGATAATATAAAAAATCGATATAATCTTTTAACATATGGATCGTAAAGACTTTTTGCCCTAATATCAGATATCACAAACTGAATAGTCTGTACGCCACGAAATTCATTTTTTTCAATACTGGCAAGTATATCCATCCTATCGCCCTGTTGAATAAATGAAAAATCTTCAGCCATCGAAAAGCCAATTGCATCAAATAATCGATTCTGATTATGAACAGACATCTTAATGTGAGTATTATCTTTACCGATGGTTCGTATCCTATCTACTTCCAAATTTTCGATATGAAATTTGGGCTTTGGATTAGATACGCCAAACGGCTCTAAAGTTTCTAATTCTTGAATGAGCATATGATGTATATCTGCACCATCAATCGTTGATTGAGTGACAATAACAGGCACTTTATCTCGACTGGTAATAACTGCATTCGCATATTCATTAATCCCTTTTATAAATGCCTGTATATTATCCACTGGCATTTTTAATCCCGCTGCTTGGGCATGCCCCCCAAATCTAGTAAAAAAATGCGAAAAATGAGACAAAGCAGTGTGTAAATTAAATTTACCCACACTGCGAGCTGAACCTACTGCAAATTCACCTTCCACACTTAAAACAATGGATGGTTTATAATATTTTTCAGTAATTCTAGATGCTACAATACCGATAACGCCCGTATGCCAATCATTACCATATACCACTAAAATATCATGATTTAATATATCATTATCTATAATAAATTGCTCTGCCTCCATTAAGATATTTTTTTCAGTGCTCTGTCTATCTTGATTTAGCAAGTCCAACATCTCACTAAGTTCTTTCGCTCTACTATCAGATGTTGTAATGAGTAGTTCTACACCTAAATAAGCTTTGCCCAAACGACCTGCTGCATTTAATCTAGGAGCAATTTTATATCCCACATCACCCGCTGATATACTTCCTTTAATACCACAGATGTCAACCAAATATTGCAAACCTAAACTTTCACTATTCTCCATTTTCTTTAAACCATAATAGGCAATAATACGATTTTCATCTACTAACGGCGCAATATCTGCAATGGTTCCAAGGGCTACAATATCAATAATTTGAGGCAAAAAATCAAAAAAATCCTCTTCCATCATCGCATGAACCATTTTCATCGCAAGACCAACGCCAGCCAACATATTATAAGGATAAGAACAACTTAAAATCTTAGGATCAATTACAGCAATAGCATTTGGCAAAATTTTAGGACACTCATGATGATCGGTCACGATAACATCCAGTCCAATATCATTAGCATATTCTACCTCATCATATGCGGATATGCCACAGTCCACTGTGATAATCAGCGAAGTTCCATTATCTTTTATTTTTTTAAACGCATCGGTATTAGGACCATATCCTTCTAGCAATCTATTTGGAATATAATAATCCACAGCATAGCCGACATAATTAAAATATTTTAATAGAACAGCTATTGATGTCATTCCATCTACATCATAATCACCATAAATAGTTATTTTCTCTGCATTATTCATCGCCATTAAAATTCTCTCCACAGCATCTTGCATGCCGTGGAGAGAAAATGGATCATATAAATTAGCGATATCTGGTGATAAAAAATACTTTGCCTCCTCCTGAGTACAAATTCCTCTTTGCCCAAGAATATTAGAGACATGTTTCGAAACTCCAGCTACTTCTAATTTTGCATTTTTTTTATTTTTTTTCCAAATATATTTAAAACTATTCAAAACTTCCCCTTTAGAAGTCATACGAATTTAATGATACATAATTCATTAAATTCAGTAACTATCTTATAAATATTAGTTCATTACTGCTTTACATCAAATTGATTGGAATCCTCTTCATTATTTGAGGATTCATTTTCGTTTATTTCAACTGCCTTTGCATCTTGCTTTATATCTTTTGTGATTACTGTAGGCGTTTCTTTTTTCTTAGTTTCCTCTATGATTTGCTCATTTTCTACAGAAGCTTTTTTATATAATACACTATTCAGTTCTTGAGTGGCTTTTAATTTTTCAATCTCAACTTTCTGTTCTTCTACTACACGCTCTTGATCTTTAAACTTTGTCTCCCAATATTGTATTCTTTCATTAAGAGCTGTTTTCTCAGACTTTTCAGCCTCTAGCTGTTTTTTTACTTCTTTAACAGCTCTTTTGTTTTTAATTTTTGCAAAAAAATCAATGATAAATACAATAACAGCACCAATGCCAACTGAACCAAGAATGACTAGTGCAAGTGGAATATCTTGTTGAATAAAGCCAAAATTAATATTAACCATTTCAACATTAAGAATAGCAAAAAACGCCACTACAATAGTCATAGCAATATATAAAACAAATGAAAACTTCATAAAACCACCTTTCTCAAAGTATTATACTTTGGCATGATATTTTTTGTTTTTATTTCTTTTTGACTCGCTAAACAACGCCCATAATGGACTAGCGATAAATATGGAAGAATATGTTCCTACGAGTACACCCATCATTAGCGGAAATGCAAATTCTTTAATAGAGTCCACGCCAAAGACATATAAACTTCCAATTACTAATAGAGTGGTAAGTGATGTATTAATAGACCTTGTGATAGTCTGTGCTAAACTCTGATCAGCAACATCTAAATAACTCGTCTTTGGATTCATATGATGAACATTTTCTCTGACTCTATCAAAAACAACGATGGTATCGTTGATAGAATAACCTACGATGGTTAGTACAGCAGCTATAAATGATGAATTCACAGGTATTCTAAACAATGCATATATTGCCACTAAGACCAGTACATCGTGCATAAGGGCAATAATAGATGAAAATCCATACATAAGTTCAAATCGAAAGATTATATATAAGAACATACCCACTGATGCAAGTAAAATCGCAATTAATGCCTTTTGTCGTATTTCTTTTCCAATACTTGGTCCAAAATTATTAGCACCAATCATATCACTATCTTTTAGTCCATACTTTTCTTTTAACGTATTAAAGATTTGAATTCGTTCATCATTAGAAAGAGAGTTTTTTGTCTTAATAATAATTTCTTTCTTTTCTAAGCCTGCATGAACAATCTCTGGATTTAGATTATACTGAGCTATCGTTTCTTTTACTTGTGGAACTTCGACTACCTGCCCCATATTTATCTGCATCATCGTTCCACCAACAAAGTCAATCCCTAGATTTAGCCCCATTGTCAACATAGCACCTAAACCAATTATAATGACCGCTATGGAAATACCAAACCACAATTTATATCTTCTTGAAATATTCATTAGTTTACCTCCTTAGCGCCAAATAATTTTTTATTATTAAATGCTGGAAGAGCAATAGATGACTTAATCATAGCCTTTGTTACAATAAGTGCTGTAAACATACTGATTACAATACCGATCATAAGTGTAACTGCAAAACCTCTAATAGCACCTTCCCCAAAATAGAATAATACAACAGCAGCAATCATAGTAGTAATATTGGAATCCATAATCGTTTTAAATGCCCTAGTAAATCCGCTATCAATAGATGCTCGTAAGGATTTTTTATTTCTTAATTCTTCTCTTATTCTCTCAAATATAATTACATTAGCATCCACCGCCATACCAACGGAGAGTACAATACCTGCAACTCCTGGTAAAGTAAGGGTAGCATTAAATCCAACCATGGTAAACAGCAGCAATACAGAATATAAAATCAACGAAATAGAGGCAATAAATCCTGGTAATCGATAATATCCAATCATAAATACAACAACGAGTACAAAACCTATTTGAGCAGCTTTCATCGCAGAATCAAACGCATTTTTACCAAGAGTTGGTCCAATTTGTGAACTTTGTATTTCTTTTAATTCCACTGGCAATGCTCCCCCTCGAATAAGTGCTCCTAGATTACTAGCTTCTTCTTGAGTAAAACTACCATTAATAACAGCTTCTCCACCAGGAATTTGATTTTTAGCATATGGAGCTGAGATAATAATACCATCAAGAACAATGGCAATCTGTCCCCCTCTTGGAGACATTTCACTCGCTTTTTTAGTAGCTTTCGCAAAAGCATCTGCTCCTTCTGAATTCATTTTAAGTTGTACGCTATGACCCTCCTTTTGAGAATATGCATATCCAGCATCTTTCATCTCCTTACCAGAAAGTACATACTCAGAACTTACATTTTCAAGTGTCATACCTTCTATCACAGGATTTTTATCGGTAATTAAATAAAATTCGAGCTTTGCCGTCTGACCAATGGCACTAATCGCCTCTTGAATATTTTGGACACCTGGCAATTCTACACGTATACGATCTTTCCCTTGACGTGTAATAAGAGGTTCAGTAAGACCCATTTCATTTATTCTCTTACCCATTACTTGAACCGTCTGATTCATAAGCTTATGCAAATCATCACCTGTGGCATCTGTTTTAGCCTCATAAAGTACAACGACACCACCCTCAATATCAAGACCAAATTTCATTGCATCCTGTACTGGTTCAATCTTAAATCCCCCTATTGTTAATCCTGTAAATGCTAGTGTAAGAGAACCAGCAATTAATATTAAAATAACAATAAATAGGGAAAAGCTATTTTTCTTCATACTTCTCTCTCCTATACCTAACTAGACTTCCTTATCTATCATTTGCTTTCCCTGTAAATATAATGCACATTCTAAACGTTTCTTCTCCATTTCACAACCAAGTGAATATGGTTTGTTTATATCATTATTAAAATTAAATGCATTGGCATGACATCCACCTGAACAATAAAACTTCGCCCAACAAGTCTTACAATCCTCTTTATTATAGACATGTGCCTCTTTAAATTCAGAATTCATCGTTCTATTCATTTCACCTGTAAGAACACTGCCCATTTTAAAATTTTCATCTCCTACAAATTGGTGACAAGGATATATATCTCCTTCAGGAGTTACGGCAATATATTCTGCACCAGCTCCACATCCTGACAGTCTCTTTGCAATACAAGGACCTTGAGATAAATCAATCATAAAATGGAAAAAATTAAATTCTTTATGATTTTTTCTACGTTTAACCATATCCCTAGCGAGTGCATCATACTGCTCAAAAATAGCAGGTAAATCTTCTTCACTAAGAGCATAATGATGTTCTGGTTTTGCCACAACGGGTTCGACTGAAATATGCTCAAAGCCTTGATCTGCCATATGAATAACATCACTGGCAAAATCAGTATTATACTTTGTAAAAGTACCCCTTACATAATAGGAACGACCTTCACGCTTTTTCGCCATTTTTTGAAATTTGGGCAAAATAATATCATAGGTACCACCACCACTGATAGTATAGCGCATCTTATCATTTACAGAAGGTCTACCATCCATACTCAGAACTACATTGCTCATTTCCTTATCAATAAATTCTATCTTTTCATCATCCAGAAGTACGCCATTTGTAGTAAGTGTAAATCTAAAATTTTTATTATATTTTTTTTCAAGTTTTCTGCCAAACACCACCAAATCTTTGACAACCTGAAAGTTCATAAGCGGCTCTCCACCAAAGAAATCAACCTCTAGATTTCTGCGATTTCCTGAATTTTGACAAAGAAACTCAAGTGCCTTTTTACCCGTTTCCAGTGGCATAAGACTTCTGTCGCCTTCAAAATCCCCTTGCGATGCAAAACAATATGCACATCTAATATTACAGTCATGAGCTACATGTAAGCACATGGCTTTGATAACAGGAATATTTGATTTCCAAGTAGTATTTAAAATGTACTTATCGGGGCAAAAAAGCTGTTCTTCTTTAATTAATTCATCTATTTCATCCATAGCTTCTACTATATCATCAGTATCATACGTATCTTTTAACTGTTTAAGTATAAAGTCTCTATCCTTATCGGGATAATAATCTAAAATAGAATAAATCAATTCATCAATAATATGTACGGCACCACTATTTACATCTAATACCATATACATATCATCTTGGTGAAACTTATGAATCATATTTCCTCCTGATTATAATCATCGTTACATTACTGTTGTCTTTCACATGACTGATTACCAACAGTGCATGAAGTCTTACATGCTGATTGGCACGAAGTTTGACATTCTCCGCATCCTGCATGTGCTGCCGATTTTTTTAAACTACCCTTTGTTAATGTTTTAACTCTTTTCATCTCTTTCTCCTCCATTTATTTATCTTTTTCAAGAACAATATTTTCTACACTACCGACGCCCCATTTAGCCATTTCAATTTTCACATCTCCAGATTTAATGATGACACTATCATCAGAAATTTTGGTAATATTACCCAAAATCCCGCCAATAGTTAAAACTCTGTCCCCTATTTTAAGTCCAGCACGCATAGCATCAAGTTCCTTTGACTTTTTCTTTTGAGGTCGTATCATCACAAAATAGAAAAAAGCAACTACAGCACCGAGATAAACCACGGTATACAAGCTACTACCATCCATAGTACCCCCCTTTTTTATAATAACTAATTGCAGATAAACTATATCCGCACCTTTTTATTATATACGATAGCATGGATATATAAAAGTTTTTATTTGAAAAAGTTATAAGAATATAAAAATCCTGTTCTAAAATCACCGAGTCTATCCTCCATAATAGCCTTTCTAATATCTTTCATCAAATTTATTAAAAAATGAATATTATGATAGGACAATAATCTAGCCGATAAGATTTCATTTGCCTTAAATAAATGCCGAATATAAGCACGAGTGTAATTTTTACAAGTATAACAATCACACGCTGGATCTAATGGTGTAAAATCTCTTGTATACTTGGCATTTTTAATCGTTATCCTTCCCTGCGATGTCATAGCCGTACCATTTCTAGCAATTCTAGTAGGCATCACACAGTCAAACATATCAATACCGCGAATAACTCCTTCTATCAAACAGTCTGGCGTTCCCACCCCCATTAGATATCGAGGCTTATCTTCTGGTAGCAATGGCACTGTATACTCTAACACTTCATACATCAAAGGTTTTTCTTCACCTACACTAAGCCCACCAATGGCATACCCTGGTAAGTCAAACTGCGTTATCTCCTTTGCACTCTGTTCTCTAAGTTGCCTATACATACCACCTTGAATAATGCCAAACAATGCTTGATTTTCCGTATTCTTATGTGCTTTAACACATCGCTCCAGCCATCTGGTCGTCCTCTCTAATGAATTTTTCACATAATCATAATCGGCTGGATAGGGAGCGCATTCATCAAATGCCATCATAATATCAGAACCCAAATCCGTTTGAATTTGAACCGCACTCTCAGGTGTCATAAAATGCTTAGAGCCATCAATATGCGAACGAAACTCTACACCTTCTTCTGTAATCTTTCGTAAATCACCAAGACTAAATACTTGAAATCCTCCACTATCTGTTAATATTGCACCATCCCAGTTCATAAATCGATGAAGTCCACCAGCCTCTTTAATAAGCTCCGAACCAGGTCTCATCATCAAATGATAGGTATTACTGAGTATAATACCCGCCCCAATATCCTTAATTTCATCTGGTGTCATCGCCTTAACGGTAGCCTGTGTTCCCACAGGCATAAAAACAGGCGTATCAACAACTCCATGCGGTGTGTGAAGTTTACCCAATCTTGCCCCTGTTTGTTTACAAGTTTTTATATGTTCATATCTTACTGCCATAATTACCTCTTATCCAATAATAAGCATTGCATCGCCAAAACTAAAAAATCTATAACCTTCTTTAATCGCTTCATTATAAGCATGTAGTATCCACTCTCTGTTAGAAAATGCACTTACTAGCATAATTAGAGTGGATTCTGGCAGATGGAAATTAGTAACCAAACCATCAATCACCTTAAATTCATAGCCTGGATAAATAAATATATCCGTCCAGCCTCTCTTAGCACTTACCATGCCATCATCATCACTAACGCTTTCTAATACTCTAGTTGAAGTAGTACCTACCGATATCACTCGTCCACCATGTTTATGCGTATCATTGATAATATCCGCTGTTTTTTTATCTATTTCATAATATTCTGAATGCATCTTATGATTATTAATATCATCTGTCTTAACAGGGCGGAATGTTCCAAGTCCAACATGCAACATCACCTTAGCAATTTTTATACCTTTATCTTCTATTTTTTGCAAATAATCATCTGTAAAGTGTAGTCCAGCCGTTGGTGCTGCAGCAGAACCAACTCGTTCACCATAGACCGTTTGATATCTGCTTTGATCCTCTAATTTTTCAGTTATATATGGTGGTAGTGGCATCTGTCCCATCTCATCTAAAAATTCTTCAAATGTATTATAGCTATCCTTATAATCAAACTCTACAATTCTTGAACCATCTTCTATAATATCCACGATAACAGCTGATACTCCATTTTCTACCAACTTCCCAAAGTGAAACTTCGCCCCGATTTTAGCTTTTTTACCTGGCTTAACAAGGCTTTCCCATCTATTATCACTTAATCGTTTTAACAGTAAAAATTCCACCTTAGCACCACTCTCTTTATAGCCAAATATTCGAGCTGGCAGAACTTTTGTATCATTGATAACAAGACAGTCTCCCTTATGGAGATAGTCGATTAAATCGGTAAAAACTTTATGTTCAACCTTTCCCGTATCTCGCTGTACCACCATTAGACGTGAAGCCGTTCTATCATTAAGAGGAACTTGTGCAATTCTATCTTCTGGTAATTCAAAATAAAAATCCGATTTTTTCATACTTTCCTTTCCATAACATCTACTCACTCACATGAGTTCCCCTATAATAATGAGTTAATATATCAATATAATTCATCCCTAATTCAGCCATTGTTTTAGCTCCCCATTGACTCATGCCCAGTCCATGACCATAACCACAGCCATAAAAAACTATCTCATCAGATGTTGGTGGCTTATCGGGAGATTTTAACTTGACTTTAAGTGTAGAATGAATGATATTATTATTTTTAATCAGCTGTTGTCGAGTATTATCCACATTCTGATTATTAGATGAGTTTATAACACTACTTCCTTTTTCATCGATAACCGCATATTCACTTTTTTTACTTCCTAAAACCACACCATCAACAGTCATGTAACTAGCATCCTCAATATTGATTTTTTCATATTTTTTCTCACGTAAAACACTTACTAGAAATTCCTCGTGAATACCACCATATTCTAAATCAGAACTATCTTTTATCTCGTTTTTCTCAATTTTTTCTAAATTTGGAATTGGATGACCATCTAGTTGAAAATATATGCTTTTTAGCTTCGTATAACCAAGAAATGCTCTTAATTTTTCTTTTTTAAATGTAACCTCACCTTTTGTGCCAATAAATGAAAAGGACTGTACACGACCATCACTACTCACATCATTTATTCTAGCACCTTTAACCTCGCCAATATGATATCCCGCATTATTAAGCTTACTGGTTAATTCTGACTTCTTACATCTAAGTTCCCATGTACTTCTTGGCTTATCCATCGAATAAGGATCAGCAACCCCCACTATATAAGGAACTTTGGAATCCCACACATTTTCCATACTAGCAGTATAGCCACCGCTATTGGCATGATAATATGCACTAACCAAATTATCTTTATAGTATAATAATTTTCCTCTTGTTTCATTAACCGCTTGATTAGATACTGGTCTTTGTGCATCATATCCACCATACACTTGACAGTCTGTGGTGTTACATACATCAAATCCATATTCTGAATGCTTGTTAATAGAAGCAATAGCAAAGGTTCTAGCCGCAACAGCCTGTGCCTTTAATGCTTCAATTTCCCAGTCACCAGACATTTCCTTAGGAACTACACCGCATAAATACTCATCGATATCAATATAATTAATCACACTAAATTTTTTATCCTTATATCGAAAACCAATACCGCCCTTATACTTTTTATCAGCATATTTTATAGATGAATCATCAATATTTGGTGATGAGAAAATAAATTTAAGCGATGAATTATCATAAATTAATCTTCTCTTACCTTTAACATAAATCGCTATTCCATTATTAGATATAATTTTTACTTTTACCGATGAAAAAAGATTTATATCATTATTTGCTTCTTGTTTTGATTTATATCGACCATAACAAATATGCCAAGTTTCATCATAATATCCCGCATAACAGCCATTATACTTATTTTTTATTGCATTAATGGCTTCCTCATAATCAGAATATGTTTTTCCGACTTCTATATGATAACTATCTATATTAAAAATTTCTATTTTATTTGAATCTGTAAAATGATATTTTCCTATAACAGAACCATTGGCAATAATGGATAAATCAAATCCATCGGCTGACGCCACACTTTCTACAATCTTATCTTTTACTCCATATTTTAATCCAACTCGAAATAACCTGTCACCTGTTGCATATGCACTATATTTATTATGTGCAAAATCATTATGTGAACTGCCCATTATCAAAAGATTAAAAAATAAAATTAGTACTATAAATTTGATAAAAATTTTATTTTTCACCATCATCACCATCCTCTAATATATCAAATAAATTATTCTGCACAACATTATTATGTTGGTCAATAAATTTTCTGCCCATATGTTCATAACAACGTTTTGTGACCACTCTACCACGTGGCGTTCTATTAATAAATCCAAGCTGTAATAAATAAGGTTCATAGACGTCTTCAATCGTATTTTTTTCTTCTCCAGTTGCTGCTGCCAAAGTATCCAGTCCAACAGGACCACCATCAAAAGCGTCCATAATCGTATGGAGCATTTTCCTATCCACCATATCCAGTCCTAAATCATCTATTTCTAACATATTAAGGGCATTATTGGTAAGCTGTATATCCGCAGTCCCATCACCATACACTTGGACATAATCTCGAACACGTTTTAGTAGACGATTAACAATTCTAGGCGTACCTCGACTTCTACGAGCTATCTCAAGAGCGGCATCATCATCTATTGTTAATTTAAAGATATCTGCTGACCGTTTAACAATCTCACTAAGTTCATCAGCAGTATATAACTCCAATTTACAAATAACACCAAATCTATCCCTAAGCGGCGATGTTAGTTGTCCTGCTCTAGTAGTCGCTCCTACAAGAGTAAATTTGGGTAAATCAATTCTCACAGATCTCGCTGCTGGACCTTTTCCTATTATAATATCAAGGGCATAATCTTCCATCGCCGGATATAAAACTTCTTCGACATGACGAGTTAATCGATGAATTTCATCGATAAAAAGTACATCATTAGCTTTAAGACCATTAAGTATTGCCGCCAAATCACCAGGTCGCTCAATGGCTGGACCAGATGTAATTTTTATATTCACACCCATTTCATTCGCTATAATACCAGAAAGAGTTGTTTTTCCAAGTCCAGGCGGCCCATATAACAGTACATGATCTAGTGGATCCTTTCTCATCTTAGCAGCCTTCATAAAGACAGATAATTTTTCCTTTGTTTTTTGCTGTCCAATATATTCAAGAAGTTTTTGAGGTCTAAGAGAATACTCTTGAATCTTATCTTCCTGAATAATAGACGGTGTTATAAATCTATTATTTTGCATAAGCTATCCTTAAATTTTAGAAATATTAGTAAGAGCTCTTGTAATCAAATCTTCCACTGTGGCAGTCTCTAGCGTCTTTTTATCAATCAACGCTAATAACGAATTGCATTCATTTTCAGTATATCCCAGCGCTAACAGAGCTTCCACCGCAGTAGCATAATTACTATTAATATCCATCGGTCTAATATCCGAAATATCGGCATTATTAACACTGATATCCATCACATTATCAACCTTATCTTTTAATTCTAATACCATTCTTTGTGCCGTTTTTTTACCAACACCAGATATCTTTGTTAAACTTTTATCATCGCCACATGAAATAGCAAATAGTATCTGTTCTGCCCCCATATCAGAGAGTGCTACTAAGGCAAGTTTCATACCCACTCCACTAACAGACATTAATAAATTAAAAACTTTTCGGTCAAACTCACTACAAAAACCACATAAAATCATAGCATCTTCTCGCACAATTAGTTCGGTATAAACCGTAATCATATCAGTAGCATTATTAAATATCTGTATAGATGAAGACGGCGATAAAATCTTATAACCAATATTATTATTTTCGACCACTATATAATCATCGCCAAAGGATATCAATATACCCCTTATATACTCAATCATACCTCCTCCTAACTCACCATTATATAATAACCTTTAATAGTTATAATTGCAAATAAATACGATATCATTTCACAGCGGAAGATAGAATTCATAGGAATTATTGCAAATTTCAGCATTAAAAAAGACGCCGCGTAGTCAACGGCGCCCTTTAAATCAAGTTTTTAGTTAAATTACTTGTTTTTTGTTAAAACAACTTGTGGCTCTTTAGGTAGACCAAACTTAGGAACAAGTGCATCCAATCCAGTTAGAGTCAACAATAAAAGTGAAGCTACGGCAATCATTGCCATAAAGTTGTATTTAATAAAATCTGTTGGTTTAAATTCAAACAGTGGATATACACCACTGGCAATACCTACATAGAATGCTAGATACACGTGCCATGGGATAAGCTGAGAACCAAATACACCCATTGCATCACCAAATGTAGCATTTCTTAATTTTAGTTTATACATATCTTCTTCATTAGCATCCACTTGCTCATCAGTAATATCTTTAATAATAGGACCAACTGTAACTATCTGAGCCATCTCATCTGCTAATACGGCATTACCAATGATACATAATAAACCATTGTAGAACATAAGCTGACGCACGCTACCAGCAATACTTGAAATAAAGTTTGCAAGCGGATCAAAAGCTTTCATCTTAGCCATGATACCACCAAATGCTGCAACCCACATCATCATTACGATAACCCAGCTACCAGCTTCACCGAAACTATCAGCACACATACTGGCATAGTCTGCCAACGAACCAGTAGTACCAGCAACAAGTCCTAATACATAAGCTGAGACGATACCAGAACCAATACAAATAAAAGTATTAAATCCAGCAATAGCTAAAACGATAACAAGTAGTAAAGGAACTACCATGATATAGTTAACACCATCTCTAACTTGCTCTAATAGAGTAACAGCAGATGCACGTTCTTCCATTAAGAAATCGATTGATTCTTGTGGAATATCATCCATAACAGTACTACCATCAACGCTGTCAGAAGGTAAACCCATACCAACTGCTGCAAAGAAGAATGCAATAATAGCTAACACGAGACATAATACAGACCAAACACCTTGTGTTCTAATACGGTCAACTACTTCTACACCTTGGATACCTGAGGAAACGATTGTAGTATCAGAAATAAGACCAATGTTATCACCAAAACATGCTCCACCTGCGATAGCACAAGTTGTAAGAACAATATCGCCACCTACGATATGGCTTAACCACAAGAAGATAGGAGCACATGCTGCAAAAGTACCCCAAGAAGTACCTGTTGCAACAGATAATACAGATGTAACGATTATACCAACAACCGCAACTGTTTTACCAGTTACACCAGCTAATAGAGCTAGATTTACGATAGAAGCTCCAACGCCAGTTCCCATAAATGCGTTTGCCATAGCATAAGCAAACATTAGGATAAATAATGCGATAAGAATGTTGCTAACACTTTCCATTGCTGAATCAATAATTTCTTTAAGTGTCATTTTGTCTGTGAGTTTTGCAATAATTACTGCAGCAATAGTAGCTGTAGGAGCTGCTAATAGGGCATCAAATCCCTTAATCATCATCCCTGCTAATACTGCGATTGGCAATAACTTAATAATTGCAACCCCAACATTCGTTTCTTTCATGATTTCCCCCTTCATGATCAACAAAATAATATAATATCCTTTTATGACTACTCACTCATTATAAATATAAATTACACAAAAACTCACAAAAAGTCTTAATTTTTCATATGAAATGTTTATTTTTCTCAAAAAACATCAAAATATGTCTTTTTGATAACAAAATATGAAAACGTTATCCCGTTTTGGAAAAAAATGTATAGTTTTTAATATGCAACTTACCACTCCAAACCTTCCGTTAAAAGCAATAAATTTTCGATAAATCTCTTTACACTTATTTTTCCACCGCCACATCGATCGCCACGTATACAGTCCATCTGTGCCTTTACATTTTCAAAATCATACAATGAATTAGAATATCTAATGAAATTTTCATTCATATAGTCCTCTATTCCTACACTCGCAATATTTATAAGCCCTTTATTAATGGCACGCCGCATCCTCTGCTCCATAGCCTTAGGATTATCACTTAACATCTTACAAATTTCATTAATCTTAAACTCAAAATTAGCTATATTATTATTAATAATATATTTACATATATCAACGATATCTTCTCCACCTTTTTCGCCCATGATGCCCAATCGGCTAAATATCATTCGAATATTTTTTAACTGTAATTCCTTTGGATGAATTTGATTATTAATTTTATTATTGGTAGTTTCATCTGAAAATAAACTTTTGATAATATTTAATTTTTCTTCTAGTACAATTTTACTTTTAACTTGATTAATAACATGACATATTTCTACAAAATTTATAGGCATATTAATAAAAAATTCTGCACCCGCAAGATAAACTTGCCCCACTACCTTTTTATCCAAAATACTGGACAATACAATGATATTCGAATCTGGAAACTGAGCTTTAACATTGACAATCACCCTAATCCCATCATTGATATCCCTTTCCAAAGTAAGTAGCACAATATCGGGTTTTTTGAGTATAATCTCACCGATTGCTTCTTCTGCATCTATCGAATATCCTAGAACATATCCTAAATTAGCTTCTTCTATAATATCTTCCAAAATTCTAATATTTTGGATATCGTTATCCACAAAATAAAACTTCACCATTACCTCCGTATTATTTATTAACTACTCTAGCATTTAATACATTGATAATACTATCGACACCTTCTTCATCTACAATTTTATAAATAAGTGCCTCTGTTAAATTATATAAGCTAAATAGAGAAGTATATAATGCCTCTTTATTTTGTTCATTATCATGTTTTTCAATTAAATCTAACAGATATAATTTCTGTTCCTCAAAATACTTATTGGTATGCGTATTCTGAAAATCATAAAACTTATCTTTAATAATTACTTTCATTTAAACCTCCAAAATATATGCTCATCCAAAAAAAAACATATCAAGTAGCTAATGAACTACTTGATATGACCGATGTTAATATATTGCTCTATAGTTCTACCAATGATTACAATCGATAAAATTTATTTTATACTATTTAGCATAATCAACAATTCTTGTTTCTCTTACTAGACTAATTTTAATCTGTCCTGGATAATCAAGCTCATCTTCAATACGTTTTTTCATATTCCTTGCCATAATAACCATGTCATCATCTGAAACTTTTTCAGGAATAATCATAACGCGAATTTCTCTACCTGCTTGAATGGCAAAAGATTTTTCCACACCTTCATAATCCTCGGCAATGGCTTCAAGCGACTCAAGTCTTTTAATATAATTTTGTAAAGTTTCACGTCTTGCACCTGGTCTAGCAGCAGATAAGGCATCAGCCGCTGTAACAAGGACTGCCTCGATAGTTTCAGGTTCATAATCTCCGTGATGAGTACTCATAGCATGGATAACTTCTCTAGATTCTTTGTACTTACGAAGTAAATCCATACCTATTTCGACATGTGTTCCCTCTAATTCGTGATCGAGCGCTTTGCCGATATCATGAAGTAAACCAGCTCTTTTAGCTATTCTGACATCTACACCTAATTCAGCTGCTAAAACGCCAGATAAATACGAAACTTCCAAAGAATGTCTTAGAACATTTTGCCCATAGCTAGTACGATATTTTAATCGCCCTAACAATTTTACCAATTCCACATGTAAATTGTGGACACCTGCTTCAAAAGTAGCATTTTCCCCTGTTTCTTTGATCTGTCTGTCAAGTTCTTTTTTAGATTTTTCAACCATTTCCTCAATACGAGCGGGATGGATGCGACCGTCAACAATAAGTTTTTCAAGTGTCAGACGTGCAATCTCACGCCTAATAGGATCAAACGATGATAATATCACCGCTTCAGGTGTGTCATCAATAATTAAATCAACTCCAGTAAGAGCTTCAAACGCACGAATATTGCGCCCTTCACGCCCAATAATCCTACCCTTCATTTCATCATTAGGTAGGTTAACCACGGAAACCGTCGTCTCTGCAACAGCATCTGCTGCATATTTTTGAATGGCGATAGCAATAATTTCTTTTGCGTTCTTTTCTGCTTCTTCCTTAGCTTTTTCTTCAATTTCTTTTACTAAAAGTACCGTATCATGCCGTATTTCTTTTTCAACATCAAGGAGCAATTGATGCTTTGCCTCCTCTGTTGTAAAACCTGAAATTCTTTCTAGTTCTGACAATTGTTCTTCATACAGTTTTTCAATAGCATTCTCTCGATTTTCCAGCTGTCGCATTTTATTATTTAATTTTTCATCTTTTTTTTCTGCTACAGCAATTTTTTTATCAAGAGTTTCTTCTTTTTGAAGATTTCTATGCTCTAATTTTTGTAATTCACTTCTTCGCTCTCTTGTTTCTTTTTCCAGATCTGCCCGCAATGCGTGCAATTCTTCCTTAGCTTCAAGCAACTTTTCTTTTTTAGCTGTTTCTGCTGCTTTTCTAGCTTCAAATACAATTACATCGGCTTTTTCTTCAGCACTTTTAATCGTCTTCTCCGCAATTTGTTTTCTAAGGACATATCCTAAACCGAAACTCGGAAGCACTGAGCAAGCTATTACAATTCCAATTACCACTGGATTGCTCATAAAACCACCTCCTATTTATCGTCAAGGAAGTCTCTTTCTTTTATGATTTATATGGTAACACATTCCCACATATCATTTTAAGCTTTTTAGGATACAGTGTCAAGAAATACCGAAGTCATAGCATATAAATTAATCTTAAATTAATATTAAATTAATACTTCAAATTTAAAACAACCATCTTTTAATCCCCATCCATTTATCAAACCTTTGATCTTACAATAAATTATGCCATCTGAGCTTTATACATCTGAGCAAATATTCCACCTTTATCCATAAGCTCGTGAGAATTACCAGTTTCTACAATCTGTCCATCCTTAATAACCACGATTTTATCCGCCCCAATGACGGTTCTCATTCTATGTGCGATAATAATAACCGTTTTATTTTTGACCAATTCTGTAATTGCTTGTTGTATCAATGTTTCATTTTCAGCGTCCAAAGATGCTGTAGCCTCATCTAATAATATAATTGGTGCATCTTTTAACAATGCCCTTGCAATAGAAATTCTTTGACGTTCTCCGCCAGATAATTTTTCACCATTTTCTCCAATAAGGGTGTCATATCCATCGGGCAATCTTTTAACAAACTCATCACAATTAGTAAGCTTTGCCACCCTCAGAATTTCTTCATCTGTTGCTCCATCTTTACCAATAGCAATATTCTGCTTTATACTCGCATTAAACAAGGTAACATCTTGGAACACAATAGAAAATTTTTTTAATAATACCTCTGGTTCAATAGTCGATATATCCACACCACCCAATGTTATCTGTCCAGAATTAACATCCCAAAATCTAGCCGCCAATTTAGTCGCTGTACTTTTACCCCCACCTGAAGGCCCTACCAAAGCAGTTAGCTCTCCTTGTTTAGCAGTAAAAGAAATATTTTTAATAGTATCTACGCCTTCTTCATATGAAAAATTCACATTTTTAAATTCAATATCATATCCATTTGGTGTAAATGTATTAGAGCCAGTCTGCATAGGCATACCATACATTTCCTTGCTTCTATCAATAATGCTATCAATTAGCATCAGCTCCGCAAAATTATTGATAACATCTTGTAACGGTGTATAAATAGAACCCGAAATAATTATAAATACCAAATAAGTGAATACATCAATACTATCCCTGGATAGCATATATGCTCCAAATAATGCAGTACTAACCATGCCTAATCGCAACAATGCATAAGAAAAGTTTAATACCGAACCCAGTACCAGTTCTAAATTAATCTTAATCTGCTTATTTTCATCTAGCTTCTCATGTATATTTTTTATTACCTGATCCTCTCGATTGTATGATTTTATTTCTTGTACTAAATCAAAAGCATCTTGCATGCCATCTATAATCTGTCGCTCATTAGCAAATGCCCTTTTAAATATTATTTTTTGTTTCGTTCTCGCCATATGAAAGATTAAAAAAGAAAATGGAAATATCCAAAATAACGCAATCGCCATTTTAAAATTAAAAATAGCCAGCATAATAGTAATTACGCTAACACTACCAATTCCAGCATAAATATGTGGCACGCAATGAGAAAACATATGCTCCACAGTCGTTGCATCACTCATAATAGTCGCACTAAGATCGGCAATATCTTTTTTCCCAAAATATGAAAGTGGTAATTTTCTAAGCGTTTCAGCTAAATTTATTCTACTTCTAGCACTTTCATAATATATTTTAGTATAACAGTTATTATAATCAATCTTATTAATCACAAAAGACACCGCTATTGCTATAGAAGAAAATAGCACAAACTGAATTACACTAATATCCTTAACTGTTGCCACACCCGTTAGTTTATAAAACTGCTGTCTTAAAAAAGTAAATCCGATCATCATGGGAAACATTAGTGTAATATTAGAAAAGAAATGACTAATACTAGCATACATTAAATCCTTAGCACCCTGTTCACTTAGAACATATCTATTCATAAAATATTTTTTCATTATGCACCTCCTACCATTTTAGTAGATGTAGATAATTTATCCTCCGTAATTTCACCACCAATTTTCCAAGATATCGACTGCTTATATTCATCCCACATTCTTTTATAAATACCATTTATAGCAATAAGTTCATCATGATTACCATATTCAGCAATTTTTCCATTATCAATAACCGCAATGCTGTCAGCCTCTTTAACAGTATTTAATCTATGTGCAATCATCAATGTGGTTTTATCCTTTGATAAGTCTTTTAATGCTGCTTGGATAAGATGTTCATTTTCTGGATCGGCAAAAGCAGTCGCCTCATCCAGTACAACAATAGGTGCATCCTTTAAAAATGCTCTACAAAGTGTAATCCTCTGGCGTTCTCCACCCGATAAATAGATTCCCTTACTACCAAATACCGTATCTAAACCATGCTCTAAGCCATCGATAATTTCCTTAGACCTAGAATTAAAAATAGCATCTTGCACCTGTTTATTTGTAGCATCTTCATTTCCAAAGAGTATATTTTCTCTAAGAGTGGTTTTAAATAATTTATCATTTTGGAATACAAATGCTATATTCTCCATAAGGGTTTTTTTAGAAAATCTCTTAATATCCACACCCCCAATTAATATTTCACCAGAATTAACATCCCAAAATCTAGCAAGAAGTCTGGCAATGGTCGTTTTACCACCACCTGATGCTCCTACTAAAGCAAGAGTTTTGCCTTTTTCGATTTTAAAGCTAATATCATTGATAATAGGAGTTGATGAACCCTCATATTGAAATACGACATTTTTAAATTCTATTGCACCATTATTAAGATTATCAAACGAATTAATATCACCTGAAAAGTCCATCTGTTGATAATCTAACACCTCGTTATATCGTTCAATCGCCTGTCTCGCAATTTCTAAATTTTGCATAAAGTACATTGATTTCATAATAAGAGTACCAAAACTAGGAGCTATTAAAAGATACATAACATAATCACTTAATATCAGCGCGATATTATCCGTTCTGCCAATGATAAGAACTGCCACAGGCACAATAAAATAAGCAGCTCCACCTATCACAGAAGAGTATAAGGACATAACATTCGTCCACAGTTTAGTATAGGTATATACCATATCTCGATACCTAATAATACTGTCATAAAATCGATGAAAAGCATATACACTCTGACCAAATGTCTTGACTACTGGTATTCCCCTTACATATTCTACAGATTCTGAACTCATTTCATTCAGTGCTTCATAATATTCATTTTGAAATTTCTGTCCTTGTTCACTCATCATCATACCCATTAACATAAATCCCGCTATCATAGGTATAATACTAGCAATGCCCATTCGCCAATCAAATAAAAACATAATAATGAGTATAATAATAGGCGAAATAATAGTACCTGCTAAATCGGGTAATTGATGCGCTAAAAATCCGTGAGTAGTAGCACTGCCATCATTAATAAGCCTGCGTAATTTACCACTTAAATTCTTATTATAATATGACAGTGGCATATCCATAGCACATTTAAAGCCTTGTTTTTTCATATTGATTTCCACTTCAAAGGCAGCCATATGAGATGTTAACAGTGCTATAAAATACACTACTATACCCAAAACGGCACTAATCGCTGCATACATTGCATACCTAAAAACTAAAGCCGTATCTACTTTCGTACTACCGCTAATCACTATTCTGGCTATTTTATAAATAAAATAAAGTGGGAATATATTTAAAATAGCAGATAATCCTGAACAAGTAAGTGCAATAGGCATCAGTATTTTCTTATCACCCATAAACACTGATAATTCATTAAATACAGAGATAACACTTTTTTTATTTTTCTTATTTTCCATTACTTCCTCCCTTCACAGATTTGAGAATATCACATATTTATTAATTGATAATATTTATCATTACGTTTCAAGATATATTTTACCCTAATATGAATGAATGTCAAGTAAATAACTAGGAAATATAAAAAGAACTATAACATTTGCTATAGTCCACACCATAAATTGCTCTCTATCTAATTGCGAAAAATTTCCTTTTGAATTTTCAACAAAGGTATCTGATAATTCTATTTTTTTCTCTTGCATTTTTCGTATTTTTTCTTCAAAGGAAATTAAAAATAAATCTTTTTTTCCATTTAGATAAATTTATCAAATTTTTTATCAAAATATCAATAAGACATTGCTTTAACGCCCTTTATATGATAATATAGCTGTGTTGTAACGGGCGTTCCTCTAAACTCAGATTTATGAACGTCTAGGAGAGAAGGAGGAACACTATGAATATGAACATCATTAAAGAACTTGAAAAGGAACAAATGAAAACGGATATTGCCGAATTTGCAGTTGGTGATACAGTGCGTGTACACCTTAAAGTAAAAGAGGGTAAGCGTGAGCGAATTCAGGTTTTTGAAGGCATCGTCATCAAAAGACAAGGTGGCGGATTAGGTGAAACATTTACTGTTAGAAAGTTATCCTATGGTGTAGGCGTAGAAAAAACGCTACCACTTCATTCACCAAAGATTGAGAAGATTGAAGTTAAAAGACGTGGTAAAGTTCGTCGTGCTAGACTACATTATCTTCGTGATCGTGTTGGTAAAAAAGCTAAAGTTAAAGAACGTAGATAATACGGATAAAAATAACCAGTTGGCATATGCTAACTGGTTTTTTATCATTATAGATTAGTACAAATTATTCGCATAACACCTTATATTTACCATATCCTTTTTCATCCATTTCGTCATAGGAAATAAATTTTAAGGATGCACCATTGATACAATATCGCAGTCCACCTTTATCCTTCGGTCCATCGGTAAACACATGACCTAGATGATTATCGCCCGACTTAGAGCGAACTTCCACTCGCATCATACCATGAGTAGTATCTTCTATATACTTTATTTTATCTGTTAAAATCGGTTTTGAAAAGCTCGGCCATCCACAGCCAGCATCAAATTTATCTTGAGATGCAAAGAGAGGTTCCCCTGTTATTTTATCGACATAAATCCCCTTTCGATATTCATCGTTTAGCTCAGAAGTATGTGGTGCTTCCGTTGCATTTTCTCTTAACACACTATAGCTTAATTCATCGAGTTCTAACCGTAATGCATCATCTTTTTTATTTTGATATTCATCATCAAATACAGATTTACTGGCATCATTTAAGTTAATATGACAATAACCATTAGGATTTTTATCGAGATAATCTTGATGATAGTCTTCTGCTAACACAAAATTCTTTAACAGCAATTTTTCCACCGCTAACTCACCGTATTTTTCTCTTTGTTTATTAAATATCTTATCAATAATCTTTTCATCACGACTATCTGTATAATAAACACCCGTACGATACTGTACACCAACATCATTTCCCTGTTTATTTACCGAAGTGGGGTCGATAATTCGAAAATAATGTAACAGTATCTCCTCTAAGGAAATAACGGAGATATCATAATCTATTTTAACCGTTTCGGCATGCTCGGTCTGTTTTAGACTTTGATAATTGGTATTATCCGTCTTGCCATTAGCATAACCAGACTGAGCATCTACCACACCAGAAACCCTGCTGAAATAACCCTCTACGCCCCAAAAACAACCACCTGCTAAATAGATCGTTCTTATATTTTCTCCATCCACCATCTTATCCTCCCTTACTTTTAAGGCATCCTCTGTGAGTTCTCCAGTATTTAAAGTATTATCCTTTAAATACATAGGAAACCAAGATATGACTACCACCCCTACAATAAATAAAAAACCAAGTACATACTTTTTACTAATCATACACCATCCTAACTCATCATTATTACCGCTGCTTTATTCAAACATATCTTCTATATTATATACCCAAATAAGCATATAATATCCCTCATTCTATATACTTCAACAGTTAAACAAAAATTTCTACTGTTTGTAGATACCTTTAAATTGAAATTAATATTGAATATTATAATTATTTTATTAAGAATGATAAACCACAGCTAAAAAAATAACTCTTGTATATAAACCTTAACTATTATATACTTATTAGGTTAACCAATTAAATAGGTGTTAAATTCAGATAAGCTTATCCTTTATATGCAAGCTCATTCTGAGTTTAGCATAAGGTGAGAACATGGTATCATTTATCGGCATACCTCTTCTCATCCATACAAAAGAAAGGATTTTTATGAGCTTTAAAGATTACAATTTATCACCAAACACTTTAAAAGGTATTGAAAATATGGGTTTTACAAAACCGACACCCATACAAGAACAAGCAATCCCACCCTGTCTAGAAGGACATGATATGATTGCACAATCCCAAACCGGAACTGGGAAAACCGCTGCATTTGGTATTCCACTACTAGAAACAATTGATGAAAATTCAACTAATTTACAATCTCTAATACTTTGCCCGACTAGAGAACTCGCAGTGCAAGTAGCAGATGCCATTAGAGAATTATCAAATGGATATAAAGGGCTAAATGTAGTTGCGGTATATGGTGGTGAACATATTAGTAAGCAAATTAATAAACTGAGTAGAGGTGCCCAAATAGTCGTAGGAACTCCTGGACGTACAAAAGATCATTTTGAAAGACGTACATTAAGAGCAGAACATTTACAAACGCTAATTTTAGATGAAGCCGATGAAATGCTAAAAATGGGCTTTAAAGACGAATTAGAAGCCATATTGGATTTCCTACCAGCAGAGCGTAAAACATGGTTATTTTCAGCCACCATACCTCCCACAGTAGAACATCTAGCAAAAAAATATACAAACTCGCCAATAAGAATACACATAGCCAGAAAAAATATGACAAACACAGACATCACTCAGAGTTATTACCTAATAAGACGCCGACATAAAATTGACGCCTTACTCAGACTTATTGATTATCAAAATCCAAAACAAGCACTAATTTTCTGTAATACAAAACGTGGTGTCGATATGCTATCAGAGGCATTTCAAAAAAAAGATGTCGTATCGGATAAAATACATGGTGATATTTTACAAGCCCAAAGAATGGACACTATAAAGAGATTTAACGACGGTCATCTGAGTTTACTCATCGCAACAGATGTAGCCGCACGTGGTCTAGATATAGAAGGAGTAGATGCCGTTTATAACTTTGATGTTCCAACCCATCCCGAAAATTATGTTCACCGCATCGGTCGAACTGGCAGAGCTGGTAGACAAGGCATTGCATCAACAATAGCTTCACGTGAAGATATTCGTTTTCTAACAGAAATCATGCACTATACAAAAGAAGAAATTCAAGAATCACATCTTCCTACATTAAAAGATGTAAATAAAGCTAGAATTGATCGATATATTATGGATGCTATCAAATCTCATGCCAATGAAATAAGTGGACATTCCCAATATATCATCGATAATCTAAAAATGGAAGGACTATCCCTCGAACAAATAGCAGCATCTGTTATCGATATGACATTATCTCTAGAAACAGGTAGCGATCATGATATCAGTTTTAAAACGCATGTTCCTACTAGACGAGGTCAAAAATCTAGTTTTTCACATTCTAAGAGTTCATCCAACCATTCTGATTCTCTACGAATTAATCTAGGGCATTCAGATGATATTACCGTTCGTGAGCTTTTATATTTAATATCCTCAAAGGCAAATGTTCGAAAACATGATATTGGAAATATTAGAGTAAGAGATTTTGCAACATTTTTAGATATGGATGAAAATACAGCAAATAAGATAATATCTTCACTACGTGGCACCACTTACAATGGCAAGAAAATAAATTTAAATTTTGAACCTTCGAATGATAAACGCTCAAACGATAGAAGAAATAAACCCAAAAAGGGATCACATAAACGACATCATAGAAAAAGATAATCCATAAAAAAGGGCTATCGCATAATCAATGCCATAGCCCTTTTTTATATTTCACATCATTTATTTTATACCTGTTTTACATCTAGCACAACTTCTTTTCCATTCAGATGTACCGTTTCTCCAGTTACAGACTCTTCCCTCATTAAATTCTCACAAAGAGTTTCTTTCTTTATATAATCAGAAAATGCCTCTACTGCCATATGAAATTCATCATCACAAGAATATTTGATATTTACAAAATCGGTCACTTCAAAATCAAAAGCCTTTCGTTGTTGCTGAACTCTGGATATCATTTCTCGTGCATAGCCCTCAGATATCAATTCCTCAGTAAGTGTGGTTTCTAAGATAATAAATACATTACCATCCATACCTACCGTAAAGCCATCCTTAGAATCAACACTGACCAAAATATGTTCCGCAGTAGACGTAAATATTTCATCACCTAACATGATTTCTACACTTTCACCCTTATCTAGTTTAGTCGCAATATCGCCAGCATGAAGTCCAGCTAATGCCTTTGTAAAAAGACCCATTTTTTTACCTAGAATCGGACCGAGAGTACGGAAATTTGGCTTTAATGAAAAATTCATATATTCACTTAAATCATCGGTAAATACGACGTTTTTAACATTTAATTCCTCTTTAATTAACGGTACTAAATCACTAATAAGTTCTTTATATTTGCCATCGACCATAACTTGAGAAATAGGCTGTCTCACCTTTATTTTAACCGATTCTCTAGCACGTCTACCAAGTGCTACTAGAGTCCTAACGAGATCCATCTTAGTCTCTGTATATTCATCAACATAATCTTTATTAATCTCTGGAAAATAAGATAAATGAACAGATAGACCTTCCGTTAAATTCCTATATAAAAGTTCTGTAATATATGGAGCAAAAGGTGCTGATAACTGACATATAGCAACCAAAACTTCATATGTCGTTCTATATACTGCACGCTTATCATCCGTTAATTCAGAACCCCAAAAACGGCGTCTTGAACGACGAATATACCAGTTAGATAAATCTTCATTTACAAAATCTTGAATTTTACGAACAGCTTTTGTCGTATCAAATACATCAAAATCCTTTTGCACACCATCGATCAAATTCATTAGCTTAGATATAATCCATCGATCCAGTTCTGAACGTTCTGACACCTTAATCTCTATCTCTCTCGCATTGACACCATCCATATTGGCATACATTGCAAAAAATGTATATACATTTTTTAAAGTACTAAAAAACTTAGAATTAACTTCTTGAATGCCACTTTCATCAAATCGAGTAGGCACCCATGCAGGAGATACATAATATAGATACCAGCGAACAACATCCGCACCATATTTATCGAATAATTCAATAGCATCCACCGTATTTCCACGAGATTTAGACATTTTTTTACCATCTTTATCTAGTATTAAATCATTTACCAGTACATTTTTATAGGGAGATTTTCCAGATACAAATGTCGAAATAGCAAGTAGCGAATAGAACCATCCTCTCGTTTGATCGATACCTTCACAGATAAAATCAGCAGGAAATGCATCATCAAATTCTTTTTTATCGCCAAATGGCCAATGTCTTTGAGCAAAAGGCATAGAACCACTATCAAACCAGCAGTCAATAACATCAGGTACACGACTCATTTTCGCACCACATTCACATGTTAAATGAATATCATCTACATATGGTCTGTGAAGATCAATACTTTCATCGATCGTCTCAATCGCACGTTCTATTAGCTCGGCTCGTGATCCCACAGAAGTCAGTTTATCACACTTATCACATCGCCATATATTAAGAGGGGTTCCCCAGTATCTACTTCTGGAAATTGCCCAGTCATTTAAATTTTCTAACCAATTACCAAATCTTTTTTCACCCACATAATGAGGATACCAATTCACTCCATTATTATTTTCGATAAGCTTATCTTGTAAACGAGTCATTTCAATATACCAGCTTTGTTTAGCATAGTATAAAAGAGGGGTTTTACATCGCCAACAATGAGGATAATTATGTGACACCGTTTCTTTTTTATATAGTAAATTATGTTCTTTTAGCCATAAAATAATCTCAGGATCAGCATCTATTACAAACTTACCCTTCCATGGCGTCGTCGTATACTTTCCTTCTTCATCCACAGGTTGAAGAACGGGCAAGCCATATTTCTTGCCAATTTGATAATCGTCTTCACCAAATGCAGGCGCACTATGCACTATACCTGTACCATCTTCTGTGGTAACATGCTCTCCTAAAGTTACAATAAATGCTTTGTCATCCGTACTTACAAATGGCATTAACTGCTCATATTCCCAACCTTCCATATCAGAACCAATCATGTTATCTATGACTTCTATATCATCCCCCATCACCTTATTAGCGAGATGTTGCTCAATAATATAAGTCACCCCATCTTGTAATACCTTAACATATGTTTCTTTGGGATTAACTGTTAAACATACATTCGCTGAAAGGGTCCATGGTGTTGTCGTCCAAACTAAAAAATACTCATCCATATCTTTTCTTTTAAATTTAACGGTAACCGTTGCCGTCTTGATTTCTTCATAGCCTTGGGCAACTTCATGCGATGCAAGACCCGTTCCACATCTTGCACAATATGGAAGTATTTTATGACCTTCATAAATCATATTTTCTTCAAAAAACTTATTTAAAATATACCACTCTGTTTCAATATAGTCATTATCCAGTGTGATATATGGATTATCTAAATCTATTAGATATGCCATTCTCTTTGTCTGTTCACGCCATGCAGCTTCATATTCAAATACCGAATTTCTGCATTCTTTATTAAATTTTTCAATACCATAATCTTCAATAGCTTGCTTATTATTTAATTGTAATCTTTTTTCAACTTCTATTTCAACAGGCAGCCCATGTGTATCCCAGCCCGCCTTTCTCTTTACTTGAAAACCTTGCATCGTCTTATATCTGCAAATAGAATCTTTTAATGCCCTAGCGATAACATGGTGAATGCCAGGTTTTCCATTTGCTGTAGGAGGTCCATCATAAAATACAAATTTTGATTTACCTTCTCTACTATTTACACTTTTATTTAATAAATCTATATCATTCCAATACTCTCTTAAATCCGATTCCATTTTCGAAACGGAATCTTTTTGAAGCATCTTATACTCTTTCACCATAACATCCTTTCGCCTTTACAAACCAGATATAATAATACTTCCTATAACTTTTAGCGTCAAAAACGCAAAAATTGGAGAAAAATCAAGCATTCCATTTATTCCTAATTTATACTGCAGTTGCCTAAAAGGTGATAATAATGGCTCTGTTATCTGATAAATAAATATCGTAAAAGAATTATCCTGCCCTCTCATCAGCCAACTCATCAAAACCCGTATCATAACCAATAAATTAAGTACTTGAATAAAGTATAAAAGCGATGATTTTATAACATACATACTATCCTCTCATTCTATTTAGGAAATTCCACATCCGTCATCCCTTGTCGTACTAATTCATCTTCAATAGATTGTGCAACATCACCTGTAAAATATACATTTGGAGGTGCTAAATAATAAACTCCTATTTTTATTTTTTCAATTTTACCACCCATCGAATACACCGCTCCATTACAAAAGTCAAAAACTTTTTTTGCTTCATTATTATCCATCTTTGTAAGATTTAAAGAAACCAAAACACCTTCATTTAATGCATCAACCACCAATCGGCTATCTTCAAATTTCTGAGGATTACATATATGAACACGAATAGAATCTGACGGCGATGTAAATGTTGCAAGATCTTCTTTAGGTGTCATGCTAGATGTATATGGAGTATACGAATACGATGAATCTGTATCATATGAAGGTGCCATGTAATCTTCTTGAACAGTAGTTTCTTCTTCAGTACTCTCAGTCTCATACTCAACTTCATCATCTTCTTTTCTACCACCTAAGAAATATTTTATGTTACCCCAAAGTTCTCCCATAATATCTCCTTACCTTATACTCTATTTCCAAAAATAGCACTACCAATACGAACCATATTTGATCCTTCTTCAATAGCAATATGATAATCGCCACTCATCCCCATTGATAAATACTGCATATCGACATTTTCATATTTTTGATCACTAATTTTATCATAAAGTCTTTTCATATTTTTAAATATCGGTCTAATTTCTTCCGCATCAAGTGCATATGGAGCAATAAGCATCAGCCCCTTTATTTTTACTCCCTTTAGTTTTGACACATTTATAATTAAATCATCTAACTCCTCTACATCACTACCAAATTTTTGCTGTTCACCAGCTATATTCACCTGTATCAATATTGGTAGCACCCTATTGATTTTTTCCGCTCTTTTTGAAATTTCAGTTGCCAGTTTTATACTGTCCACTGATTGAATCATATCTACCTTATCAATAATATATTTTACTTTATTTGTTTGCAAGTGTCCAATCATATTCCATTTTACTTTATCAGTTACCTCATCATATTTTTGTCGTATTTCTTGAACCCAATTTTCACCAATATTATCCACGCCAAATTTCACTGCTTCATTTACTATATCGGCACTTACAGTCTTAGTTACAGCAATTACTGTAATTTCATCTGGATTTTTGCCAATTTTTTCACAAACTTTGCAAATATTCTGATTAATTTCATCTATATTATTTTTTAAATACAACGCATTCATAATTTCTCCTTTATCGAACTTTATCTCCATCACGATAATCACTTCCATTAATTAGTACCTCATCGTGAATTTCGATTGATCGAACATATTTTTCTTTTCCATCCACTTCTATATTAATCATGCCATCTTTTACTATAACATATTCATCATCATATCCGATAACTTTTACCGGTCTAAAAGCAGCCCTATTATCTACCCCTAAAATATATACTCCTTGCTGAGAATCATTTAATACAATCGCCAATTTAGGAACTTTTAAACCCTGATAATTCTCCCTAATAATCTTTACTTCTGTCAATCTAGTTTTTTGAAAATCCGGTATCTGCTCCGTCATTTTTAACACTAGCACTCCCTTAGTTCCCGTTTCAAAAACTTTGGAAATTACACCATATGAAAACTGACCATCAATTTCAAGATTAACATATCGCCCTTCTTCATAGAGACTAATCTCATCTTTTTCGATAAGAGCCACGAGCATCCACAGTGAATTATCTACAATTTTATAAACTGGTTCTCCCGCCTTAACGACATCATAACTTAGCGAGCGAACCGTAATCGGTTCTTTCATTAATTTTTCATAATCAAGAGTATATATATTTTCTAGAGTTAAAACGGATTCCATATCATCTGTGGAAAAAGTCACTATTCCAGATTTAGGTGCTAACAACGGAATAGACTGACCTTCTGACAGTTCATTTTGACCTACAAATGTCTGTTGAAAACTAGTATTAATATTTTCAGAAAGATTATTTAACATGTTTTTTTTATCTATTTTTAAATCTAAGTCTTGTTTTAAATCCTTAATTTGAAGAAATTTTCCATCTTTTCTAGCTTGTATAATACCATCTACAATACTACCAATCTCATCTTCTAAATCATCTTCTGATACGATCAAGTTTTGAGTCGACTCTCCTAAACCATCCTCATTTTTTTCATCCTTATCGTTGATATTAGCAACTTTATTAGCATCAAAATATATTTCCATCACCTTAGATTTTTTTTTAACTTTTTCACCATCACTAACAGAATATCTTACATTTCCACTTATATTGGTGCTGATTAATAATTCATTTCTAAATATAATCGCACCATATTTATTTTCTAAATTTAACTGTCCATATGTAACAGTTTCCATTGAATTTTCTTTATTTAAAAAATTCATTATCACCGTTACACTAAAATAAATTATTAATCCAAATATAAATAGATTTTTAAGCATTCTCCAAATATTAAGTTTCATCTGATGTCTCCCAGATTATTAAAACTCATTACGCTTCCTGTTTTTTTGATCTACCCATCAAAATATTGACCGCATCACGAGGATTTAAATCCTCATATATAACTCTATATAAATATTTTGTAATGGGCATATCCACATGATATTTCTTGCTTAGTTCATAGGCAGATTTCACTGTATGTATACCCTCTACCACCATGCCCACCTTATCAACGGCCTTTAAAACAGACATTCCTTCACCTATATATATTCCACATCGTCTATTTCTACTATGCATAGAGGTACAAGTCACTACCAAATCACCAATCCCAGTAAGACCTGCAAAAGTTAGATTGCTAGCCCCCATCTTTTCGCCCAGTCTTGCAATCTCATGAAGCCCTCTGGTCATAAGAGCTGCCTTTGCATTATCTCCATAACCTATACCATCAGAAATACCCGCCCCTAATGCGATAATATTTTTTAATGCTCCACCAATCTCTACGCCTCTAAGATCTGCATTAGTATAAATCCTTAAATAATCAGCTGAAAATAAATTCTGAATAATTTTAGCCGAAGACATGTCTTCACTAGCTGCAACCAGTAGTGTGAGCTGTTTTTTAGCAACTTCTTCAGCATGTGATGGTCCTGATAAAGATACAAATTTATGATTAGGGCAATGGTCAAAAACCACTTCTGACATTAATCGTAAACTATCTAATTCAATCCCCTTTGCCACATTAACAATAATAGCAGATGGCAAAATATAATTTTTTGCTAGTCCAATAACTTCATTTAGGCTTTGAGATGGCACCGCCATCAACACGATATCTGCACCATACAGTGCCGCCTCCATATCCGTAGTAGCTACAAATCCACTAGGGAGTACAATATCCGATAGATATTTACGATTGGTTTTTTCTTCATTAATCTCCACAACTTGTTTATCACTGCGTGACCATATAGTCATATCAATATTTTTATATGTAAGAACCATACCTAAGGCAGTACCCCAACTACCTGCACCTAATATAGCTACTTTCATCGAATCACCCTCTCTACGGCATCATACAATAACATTATCTTTTCGGAGCATCCATCTTTCTTTTTTGTCTCACTTGCATAATAATAGGAGTTCCATAAAACTTAAATTCTTTTCGAATAACATTTTCTAAATACCTTAAATAAGAAAAATGCGCTAATTCTTCATCGTTAACAAATAATACAAATGTCGGCGGTTTAACGCCAACTTGTGTTATATAATAAATTTTTAACCTTTTTCCCTTATCCGAGGGTGCTTGATTAAGTAATATTGCCTCATTTAAAATATCATTTAACAGTCCTGTCTGAACACGCATATTTTGATATTCACTTACGACATTGACCTCTTGTAATATATTCATCACTCTTTGTCCAGTTTGGGCTGAAACAAATAATATCGGTGCATAGGACATAAATGATAATTCATTGCGTACATGCTCTGTAAATGAATTTACAGATTTATTATTTTTTATAATCAAATCCCATTTATTAATTAGAATAATACATCCTCTACCCGCTTCATGGGCATATCCTGCAATCTTTTTATCTTGATCGGTAATCCCCTCTGTAGCATCTATAACAATAAGCACCACATCCGAACGTTCAATAGCTGTCAACGCACGCATCACGCTGTATCGTTCCACATCTTCTATCACTTTTTTCTTACGTCGAATACCCGCCGTATCAATCAATATATAATCTTGATCATCAAAGCGAAAAGGAGTATCAATAGCATCACGAGTAGTACCTGCAATTTCACTAACAATCACTCTATTTTCACCAATTATTTTATTGATAAGAGATGACTTCCCAGCATTTGGCTTGCCAATCAAAGCCACTTTAATGGCATCATTATCTTCTTCACCATATAAATCATTAGGAAACAGCTTAATAATTTCATCTAATAAATCACCAAAATTAAGCTTATTCACAGATGAAATTGGAAATGGATCACCCATACCTAAATTATACAAATCATAAAAATGTTCTGGTAAATACTGTGTATCCACCTTATTAACAACCAATAAAATCGGCTTTTTAGAACGTCTTAACATCTGAGCAATTTCTTCATCAGACGATGTATACATTTGCTTTCCATCGACCATAAAAATAATAACATCTGCCAAAGACATAGCAATTTCAGCTTGTTCACGCATTTGTGAAAGGATGATATCTTGACTACTAGGCTCTATACCACCTGTATCAATCATCGTAAATTCACAGCCACTCCATTCCACATCAACATATATCCTATCTCTAGTAACACCAGGCTCATCTTTGACAATGGCAATATGTTTGCCAGATAATTTATTAAAAAATGTAGATTTCCCAACATTAGGTTTTCCCACAACCGCCACAATCGGTTTACGCATAATAACTCCTATCCACACTGAGAACCTGAGTTAAAAAATGCCTTCCGTCAATTTTTGTCGGCAACACTGGAACGCCCAGCTTCTCTTGCATATCATCTATATTAATATCATCTAAAAAAACTCGTTCTCCGCTTTTTAACATAGTTTCTGGTATCAGTAGTGCCTCCCCTAAATTTTTATTTTTTAATTGATTTAGCGTATCAATACCAGTTAATAAGCCGGAAACTGTAATCGTCCTACCAAAAAAATCATTATGGATAGTATGAACATCTATTTTAAAATTAGAATATACTTTCATAATATCCACCACTAACTTATTCATAAATTCACTTGCTGATGTACCCGTAACAAGACTTATATGATGCTTTTTAGCACTAGGATTATTCATATTTTTATCTCGATACAAATTTAATTCATAATGTACTTCATCCCCAAATTTTCTTATCAGACCTACGCCGTTTTCAATTTGACCAAAGCCTTCATACTCTAGAGCTTCTGGACATTGATAACCCGCCATAACATAAAACTCATCCGATAAAAAAGCAAATCGAGTACCTCTCGTATTTAAAAAAAATTGCTGCCATTTGTTTATCTGATCAATAAGCTCTATACTCATTTTTTTATTATATCCATGCATAAGAGGCAGTCCATCCCGATGTTTCGTAAGCCCAATGGGAACAATAGCAAGTGACTGTAAATTAGATCCTACATCACCTAATTCTTTTAAGGTTCTATCTAATTCCTTCCCATCATTAAACGATGGGCACAATACAATCTGCCCATTCATAATGATTCTATGATTGGCTAAGCGATGGAGCCTATCTAATATATTTCCCGCTGTCCTATTTCCCAGCATTCTACGTCTTAAACTAGGATTTGTAGTATGTATTGATATATTAATGGGGCTAATATTATAATCGATAATACGTTGAAATGATTTTTCAGAAATATTGGTAAGCGTGATAAAATTACCTTGTAAAAATGAAAGTCTAGAATCATCATCCTTAAAATAAAGTGTCTGTCTCATACCAGTAGGAAGTTGGTCAATAAAACAAAATACACATTTATTATCACAGTCTTTTGCACAGTCCATAATAGGATGTTCAAATTCTATCCCTAAATCCTCATCTGGTAATTTATCGATTTCAAGAGTCCAAATTTCTCCATTTTTCTTTTTTATATCTATTTCTATATAATCATCGGCAATTAGATATAAATAATCAATAATATCTTCAATAGGTTTATTATTAATAGATAATAAAATATCTCCTACTTCAATATCCATTTCCTCAGCTATACTATTTGATAAAACCTCTGATATACGATTTTCAATATGATTTACTATTTTTAATTCCATAACTTCCTCAATTGTATAAAGCATATAGGTTTTAATCAAATAACAGGGTAGGAGTTGTTCTATTCTTACTTTAAGATCCCCCCTTTACCCTGCTAGATGTAGTTACTATTTCTTATCATTCAACATGGATTCTAATTCTTCCTTAAATGTATTAATATCTTTAAATCTTCTATAAACGGATGCAAATCTAACATATGCAACTTCATCTATATCTCGAAGTGCAGCAAGTGCCAGTTCGCCCACATAATGAGATGAAAATTCTTTTTCCATAGAGTTATGCATCTGTCTTTCAACATCTAACACAATTTTTTCGAGTTCTTCATATGATACTGGTCGTTTTTCACAAGCTGTTATCAGTCCACGCAAAAGTTTTTCACGATCATATGCTTGGCGAGTGCCATCTTTTTTGACCACCACCAAAGGAACTACTTCAATTCGCTCATAGGTAGTAAATCGTTGTTGACACTTTATACACTCTCTACGACGACGGATGCTTGTTCCTTCCTCGGTAGGTCTAGAATCAACAACTTTTGATTCTTCATAACCACAAAATGTACAGCGCATATAATCTCCATTCTCAACACTAATCACGTTTTGTTCTTAAAAATGACGGTATTTCAAAGTCTTCCACAGGATTAACTCTTTTAATCTCAGTAACATCACTATTTTTATATTCTGTATTTAAAATATCATTACGAGTAAATTCTTCTCGTACTTCTTGCATGGGTTTATCACTAAAATCAGTTGCTATTAATGTCACGATAAATTCTTCATCTAAATTCTCATCTGTCAATGCCCCAAATATAACATTAGCATCTGGGTCCACCACACTCTCTACCATTTTCGCCGCCTCATTTATCTCATATAATGACATATTCTCACCAGCTGTAAAATTAAGAAGTACTCTCTTTGCCCCATTAATCGATGTTTCAAGCAGTGGGCTTTCCATGGCATACTTAACGGCATCTATTGCACGATTATCACCGGTAGCTCTACCTATACCCATGTGTGCAATACCGCTTTGGACCATTGTGGAACGAACATCAGCAAAATCTAAGTTAACAATACCCGTTTTAATAATTAAATCCGTAATTCCTTGAACTGCTTGACATAAAATAACATCAGCTTTTTTACAGGCTTCTCTAAATGGAGTATTTTTATCAGTAACATCTAATAATCGATCATTAGGAATTGTTACCAAAGAATCAACATGCTTTGCTAATTCTTTCACACCTTCTTTTGCCACTACTGTTCTATTTCTAGCTTCAAAGGAAAATGGCTTGGTCACTACACCTACTGTAAGTATTCCTAATTCTTGAGAAATTTCAGCAACTATAGGAGATGCACCAGTACCTGTTCCGCCACCCATCCCAGCAGTTACAAATACCATATCAGCACCTTCAATCGCCTTAACTAATTCTTCTCTAGTCTCTATCGCAGATTCTCTACCTACCTCGGGATCAGAACCTGCTCCCTTACCGCCTGTAAGCTTTTCACCAATTTGAATAGTATTTGCCGTTTTAGACTTTAACAAATCCTGTTGATCGGTATTTATAGCAATAAACTCCACTCCTTCGACATTTTCGTCAATCATTCTATTAACAGCATTACCACCACCGCCACCAACGCCAACAACTTTAATATTAATAATACCCTTAGCATTAGTATCAAATTCCATCATATAAGACACCTCCTACACTTCGTATCATCTACTCTGTATACCAATCATTATAGAGATATATGCACCCCTAATCATATCATATTTTATATGTAATGTGCCATTATTTTTACCGTTTTTTATATTTTTTTTCCCTTATCTCCTCTATTACAATTCGTCTAATACGTGCTAAGTTTTGAAATAGTCTCACACCAAATGCAAAAACAGCAGCATAATAAAGAGGAATACCAATTGTATCACCTATATATGCCAAAAATCCAGCAAGTATAGAATTCACCAAAAATCCACTAATAAATATAATATGATCAAATTTATTCTCCATACTCGCACGAATAGCACCAAATACAGAATCAATAGCTGCCAACACGCCCACCGCTATATACAAAGACCATGTTCCCCACATTATAAATGGTAAATACCACCCCAATACAAAACCGATAACAATTGCAAATATAGCTATAATCAACTACTCTCACCACTCTCCATCGCCGTCATATACTTAGGTTTCACCCTACCTTTATATGAGGGGATCTCTAAATTTACACTGGTGTAAACTTCTAAAAATACCCCATATTTCTTTAACATCTCTCCGAAGGTATTAGGAGCATTAACAGCTGCCGCCAAATGCTTTTTATTGCCTATCGCCTTAATAATAAATGGCTGTGCAAAAACCGCATCATTTATCTTTAATGTAGGCCCAGTGCATTGGATATTCGTATGTCCAAAAACATATCGTTCATCATTAATAGAAATAGCCTCAGCACCTGCATATCGAAGATCATCGACCAATCGTTGAACATCTACATTATGAACCAATAATTTATTAGGATTTTCTAAGTCACGAAGTTCTCTATCCCCATCATTTAAAATCAATATCACTCCTGAACCAGTTAAATCAGTAAACCCAGCCATTTTTTCGACATTGTTCACCCTAAGTTTAAGAGACTGTTCAATATCTCCTTTAGAAAATCTTTCCATATTATATATTCGTATTTGTTTTGATATATCAGAAACATTAGCTCGCAGTTGTAACACTTCTGCCTTTGTACGTTCTAGTAAAACCAATCCATTTTTCACATTAGATAACTCAATATACTCATCCGCTATATTGACCACCCTTAACAACATCGCAATAAATATTCCTGCCATCCAAAACAATAATATCGTCTGTTTTTTCATCATATTATTCCAATTCACTGGCATACTTAAAAGTGAAAATCCCATTAAATTTAGAAATTTGTACATTATTTGATTTCTTTGTTTCTACCAAATATTTTCTTTCACGCAACCTCGAAACAATCCCAAAACGTTGATTAATCGCACCATCCAAGGTGTCAGAATTACCAATAACCTTTATAGTAAATGGTAATTTTTGTGGAACCATATTAATATTAATAGAACTGCCTGCCGTTCTAATTTCACTTGTGCCTACAATTCGCTGATCATTGATTTCAATCGCCTCAGCCCCAGCAGCATTTAATTCATTGATAAGCGTTAATAGCATTTCATAATCATATACCAAATTTAAATCATAAGAGTGATTCATTTCCGATGGTGGATTGTCAATATTTATGATAATACCTGAACCCATTACATCCGTTAATCCTGCAAATAATTTATACTTTTTTAAATCCTCGCTTAAATTTTGTATAATTTTATTATCATCAGCACCAGCGGTTTCAATCGCCTTAAGTTCCTCCTCCAGTTCAGCTATCATTTCCAATAATCTCGCCTTTTCTTCTTGAAGTTTTTGAAACTCCATAGCAAGTTCTGAAGATCTTTCACGAGGTGTCATCCCCTCTAAAAAATCACGCTGGATCACTTTACCTTGTTGAGCTATAATAACGCCTATTATTATACAAATTATACCAATCCACATATAATCTTTTTTCACAGCATACCTCTTTTAAGTTAAATTTAGCACTTATCTGCCAAAAGGTCTATAAATAGGAGGTCCATCATGCCCGACATCAATAGTACCAGAATTTACCCCCATTTCAGATAAATTATCATATACCGCTACAAAATCATTAAACTTATCTTCAATATTATAGCCTTGACCAAACAATACTCTATACTCATCATTTATATATAATTCGATACCCTCATCATATCGTATATATGGCTTTGATTCAATATGAGATTTTTTAATCAACTGTATCAATTGTATAATATGAATTAATATGGATCTCCTTTTTACTTTTAGTTTACCCCCAACTTTATAGGATTCAAATTCAAATCCATCCACTAAAAATATATCCCCTATTGATTCTTCAACCTTTAACACCGTCATCTCACTATCTAGTGTAACATATAGACCAGAATAAAATATAGCTAAAAATTCCTCTCTATATTTAATATCCAGTACCAAAGTATCCGGAAACTTTTTGCTAATACTTACATATTTAACGTAAGGATGTTCCAACAGTGATTTTTCAATAACCCGTGGAATGGTTGAAAAAAACAATGGTCGTTCTCCAACTTTTCCATATTTATAAATATCTGAATCGGAAAAATAAACACTGGGTTCATATACAAATTTATCTATTACAAAAATAGATGTTTTATACATAACAGCCCATATAATAATAACTATTAGTATTAGTGCAATCCATTTTTTGTACAAAATCTGCTCCTTTTACCCTATACTACATATCATCCTTAATAAGATTATCAATAGCACTGACTACTTTATCACATGAACTAAGGCGTTGCTGTACTTTTTTATCTCTCTCAACAGATATATCATCCATATTCTTTTTGATATCCATGATGGCATTTATCAGTTTGTAATCCGTTAATTCTTGTTCTGTAAACATAAGACCTAGTCCTTGTTCCACCGCAAAACTAGCATTATACTCTTGATGATTATTGACAACATTAGGCGATGGAATAAAAATGGCATATGAACCGCTCATCTCTATTTCGGCAATAGTCGATGCCCCTGATCGACTTATAATCAGATCAGCAGCACGCATATATTTCGGCATATCGTATAAATATGAATACACATTTACATTAGCCATATTAATAAAATTTCTAACATTCATATTTTTTATAAATTTTTTATAATAAGATTTACCCGTTACATGTATCAAATAAATATCCTCATGCTTTTGAATTTCAGGTAAAATACCCATTATGCTATCATTCATTTGTTTCGCACCACCACTGCCACCAAAACACAATATCACAAATGAATTTTCTGGTATAGATAGTTCTTTCCTACACTGAATAGATGATAACTTTGAAAAACCTTTCCTAACAGGAAATCCAACAGTTTGAACTTTTTTCGTCTTTGAAAAATCACCTTGAGTTTTTTCAAAATTAACCAAAACCAAATCAACCCATTTGCTAAGCAATAAATTAGCCTTACCCGCAACTGCATTGGCTTCATGAATAACTGTTGGCACTTTTAATATGATCGATGCAATCATCGCAGGAAACGATGCATATCCACCCGTACCTAAAATAACATCGGGTTTAAATTTTTTAACGGCAAAAAAAGCTTGAATAAGCCCCTTAATTAAAACAAAAATATATTTAATAAACGCTATCAATCCTTTTTTCCTATAATCAGCACTTATTCCATAAAACGCAATACCCTGCTCCTTGCAAATGTCTTGTTCTATTCCATCTTTTTTGCCAATATATAGAATTTGCGTTTTTTTATCAAGTTCCAAATATTTTTTAGCTACTGCAACTGCTGGATAAATATGTCCACCAGTGCCCCCACCCGTCACAATAAGTCTCATCTTACACCCCATATCAATTTCACGACTTATATAGCCAGTCATTATCCTCTTTGTTGTCTCATTTCCTTTTTTACATCCTCTAATGCAATTATATTATCAATCTCTTTAGTTGTATACTGCGAAATATTGCTTAATATACCCATTCCAAATAATGTAATTACCAAATTAGTACCCCCAAAACTTATAAACGGAAGTGGCGTACCTGTCACTGGAAAAGATGATGTCGCAACGGCAATATTTATGATAACAGGAAATATAATCATCGATATAAGTCCAGTAGCCAGATATCTACCAAATCGATTAGGTGCTTCAAATGCAATCTTAATGCCATGATATATTAAAAATAAATATAATAATATCACGACCATCACACCAAGAAACCCAAATTCTTCCCCAATGGTTGATAATATAAAATCATTTTGTGGTTCTGGAAGATATAGTTTATTTTGTATGCTTTGACCAAGACCTATACCTTTTAATCCGCCAGTTCCCAATGCATATAATGAATGCACTGCTTGCCATCCCTCATTATATAGATAATCAAACGGATTTATAAAGGCTATCATTCGCCTCTTTCTATATTCTGATGAATATGCTAATATCACAACGCCAATTATCCCCAAAAGCCCCAATAAACTTAAATGCCTTATTTTAACCCCCGCAATAAATAACATCGTTACTACTAGCAAAGCGATAATAATAGCGGTTGAAAGATTAGGCTGCAACATAATAAGTGCACAATGAGTTAACATTAATACAACAGGAGGAGTCACTCCCAAAAGTGCATTATCTATATATTTTAATCGTTCATCTAAAAGGTAGGCGACAAATATAATGATAGTCATTTTTGCCACTTCAGAGGGCATAAATCGAATAAACCCTGCATCTATCCATCTAAGAGAACCATTAACTTTTACACCTATACCTGGTATAAAGACCAGTACTAATCCCACTATCCCGATAAACAACACCTGTTTAGCAAACTTCTTATATATATTATAATTTATTAAAGAAGCCGATATCATCGCCACAAATCCAATCAGGGAATATATCATATGTCGCACAAAAAAATGATATTTATCATGCCATCTAATAAGTGCATAATAAAAACTGGAACTAAATACCATAAGAACCCCGATAATCAGTAGGAATGTAACGACCACAAAAATAGAAAAATCCATCTCATGTTTTTTCATTTGCCCTCTCCTACACCAGTGACATCATATACACATTTAATAAAATCTCGTCCACGAACCTCAAAATTCTTATACATATCCCAACTCGCACACGCAGGTGATAATAATACAATATCACCAGATATGGCTATTTCATACGCCTTTTCAACCGCTTCTTTCATATTATTAACGACTAAAACATCCTTATAATTCTCTCTAATAGCCGTTTGTCGTAAGATATCTGCCGTTTCTCCAAATACTATCATTTGTTTTACGCCTAATTTTACATATTGAATAAATTCAGTAAAATCATTTTTCTTATCCATTCCCCCAGCTATAAGAATCACAGGATTTTTCATAGATTGTAAAGCCACGATACTCGCATCTGAATTCGTCGCCTTCGAATCATTATAAAACTGTATCCCCTTATATTCTAATATCTTTTGTAATCGATGATCCACTGCCTGAAATGTTCTAAGCCCCTCGATAATATCTTCCTTACGAATCCCTATTCGATGGCACATGGCCACCGCTGCCATAGCGTTAGAAACATTATGTTGCCCGATAATATTCATTTCATCCACATGAATTATCGGTATATCAGGATATATCATTATCACATTATCCTTTAAGTATACACAATTCTCACCACATTCCTTTATACCAAAATACATAATATTAAGACTATCCTCTTTTATTTGCTCCCCTAATTTTTTAAGAATAGCATCATCCGCATTTAAAATTAGCACATCATCCTTATCTTGATTTTCATATATTCTTTTTTTAGCATTTATATATTCTTCCATACTGCCATGTCTATTTAAATGATCAGGAGTAATATTTAAAATAGACGATATCTTAGGGTGAAACTTATCAATGCTTTCGAGTTGAAAACTACTTACCTCTGCAATCCATAATCTACCTACATTATATTCTAGTGATGCATCAATCAGTTCATAAATTCTTTCCGTTATTGGTACCCCAATATTTCCAACCACTTCATAATTACGATTAGCACATTGTACAATATGTCCAACCAAAGACGTCGTAGTAGTCTTTCCATTAGTACCCGTTATCGCAATCAATGAACCCTCAGCATATCGATAGCCAAGTTCCAATTCCCCAATAATGGGAATACCTGCTTTTTTAATATTTTTTACCAATTCAATATAAAGAGGTACGCCAGGACTAATAACCACAAGGTCAAATTCTTTTTTTTCTATCATTTCCATTGGTTCTGTACCTAAAAATACTCCATCCCATGTAGAAAGTATTTCGTTTGAAATCAGCGGTATATCTTCTATTTTTTTACTATCATATACATACACTTTTTTATTCAATTTTTTTAATAATTTCGCAGCAGCTACACCTGAACGAGCCATGCCTATCACGAGTACCGATTTAATATTATCCACCATCATAATTCACCCATTAATCAACAAAAGGAATCCATATTATAATCTTAGTTATCATATATCCAATATAACATACGAATACCGTAAATAAATAAAACCCATACACAACTGGCACTTCATCAAATCCACTTAATTCAAAATGATGGTGAATTGGCGCCATCTTAAACACTCTCTTTTTTCTTAATTTATAAGACACTACTTGAATAATAACAGATAGTGCCTCTATAACAAAAGTAGCAGCAAAAATAATAAGGAATACCTGCAAATGAAGCGCCGCAGAAATCGCCCAAATAATTCCACCTAAACAAAGAGAACCCGTATCACCCATAAAGACTTTTGCTGGATGTCTATTACTCTGTAAAAATCCAATCAATGCCCCCACCATTGCCATACCCATAAAATAAATTCCCTGACTAGCTGCCAGCTGTGTTGCACCCTTAGCAATAAGACTTAGCGTTAAGATAATAACAGCGGCTACACCTGTTGCCAATCCATCTAGACCATCGGTTAAGTTTGCTCCATTGACCGTACCAAGAGCAGTAAAAACCATTAGAATATAATACCAGTAACCTAGGTATATCGGTTTAGCCATAAACGGAATATACGTTGTCAATCCAAAAACTTTGCCTGCCCAAAAAGCTAAAAATATACTAAATATCAGCTGTAATGAAAATTTTTGATATGCACGAAGCCCCAAATTTTTTCTTTTGATCACCTTGATATAATCATCAATAAATCCAATAATGGCAAATCCAGCAGTCGTAACTAATATAAAATTAACCTCTGGAAGAAACTGTTTGAGCGATACAGAAACTACTAAAAAAAATGCTGCTAAAAATAAAATCCCCCCCATCGTAGGCGTTCCCGCTTTTTTTTGATGATTTTTAGGTCCTTCTTCTCTAATTTCTTGCCTAAACTTTAACTGTTTTAAAAATGGAATAAACCATATCGCAAATACTTGACTAAAAACAAATCCCAATAAAAATGTCTTATACAGATGCTCCCAAGCATACATGATTGCTTCTTTTGTAAACATCAATCCTTCCTTTCCATCAGTGCCTTATACGCAATTTTTCTATCATCAAAATTCCTTCTAACACCCTTTATTTCTTGATATGTTTCATGTCCCTTACCAGCTATTAACACAATATCATTATCCCCAGCGATGTTAATCGCCATTTGTATGGCTTTTTGTCTATCGACTTGCACATTAATTTTATCATTTCTTTGTTTATCCACACCTAACAAAATATCATCAATAATACGATTAGGATCTTCATCACGAGGGTTATCACTGGTAACAAATACCACATCAGCATTTTCTACCGCAATCTTACCCATAATCGGTCTTTTTAAAGCATCTCGATTGCCACCACAGCCAAATACGACGATCACCCTATCTTTTGCCATTTTATTAACAATATCAAGTGCATTTTGAAGTGCATCTGGAGTATGGGAATAATCCACAAAAACATCTTGATTAAAACAACCCACTTTTTCCATTCGTCCAGATACCGCCGATATATTAGTGGATGCCTTTTTTACATCTTCTAATCTAGATGTCATCATATATATAATGCCGAGAGCTGCCAAAGTATTATATACCGCAATTTCCCCTAATAGAGGAATTTCAAGCTTTACTTCACCTGCTGGACAAACAAAGCTAAACACCGTTTTTTCCTTATAGTATACTATATCTTTCGCATATATATCATAAGATGCATCCAGTCCATAGCTCCATGTCCTTATATTATCGTTTTTTTCAATACAGCTGTCATATAGCCTCTTACCATATTCATTATCACAAAAAATAAGTCTACCACTTGACACTTGATCAAATAACTTAGACTTTGCGAAAAAATAATTTTCAAAATTTTTATGATAATCCAAATGATCCTCCGTTAAATTCGTGAACACCCCATAATTATAATCAATATCTACTGTTCTTTGCAAATCTAGAGCATGAGATGACACTTCCATTACACAGCACTGTACATCATCTTTTGTCATACTACATAATAATTCATTTAACTCAATAGGCTGAGGCGTGGTAAGAGTAGCCTTTTGAATATGATTACCCCATCTATTTTCAATAGTGCCAATAATACCAGTGGAAATAGATAATCCTTCTAGTGCATCAGCCAACATTTTACAAGTAGATGTTTTCCCATTCGTACCAGTTACCCCAATCATCGTTAAATTCTTCGATGGACTTTTATAAAAATTAGAAGCTATCTTTGATAACGCCAACCGCTGATTTTCAACTTTAATAAAGGTTATATGATTTTTAATATCAATTTTATCGACATTAACACCCACAATAGCCACAGCACCATCTCTTATTACATTTTCTATAAAATCATGAGCATCAAATTTCTCACCTACATTAGCAAAAAATAGCGAACCATTCTCTATCTTTCTACTATCCTGTGTTATCGCACGAATATTAATATCTAGACTTCCACCAATCACTGAATAATTAACATCATTAAGAATATCTAATAATTTCATACTATTTCGTCTCCACTTTTAAAATCACAATTTCATTAAAACCAATTAATGTTCCAGGAGCCGGAAACTGACTTATAATAATACTATTCTCATCTTCTATATGCAAAGGATACATTGCATAGTTAATTCCTGCAGCACCCAGTATACTATCCGCCTGATACTTTGTTTTACCAATTAATTTAGGCATTTTTATCTTACTTTTCGCCCCCGAAACATCAGGTTCTATGCCTATATACCTAAGAGTATCATCTAGTATATATCGAGCAATAGGAGCTGCAGTCTGGCTACCATAATTCGTTTCTTTTGGCTCATCTACTATCACCAATAAGGTAATCCGTGGATCATCCACCGGTGCAATTGCCACAAAGGAAGCAAATGCCAGCTCACTAGAGTATTTTCCACCTACAGCTTTTTCCGAAGTTCCAGTTTTTCCACCAATTCTAACTCCTGCAATATGAGCTAGCTTACCCGAACCTTCATTTACAACCTTTTCCATAAGTCTACAGACATCTTGAGCTGTTTTAACCGATATCACATTCTTTAACACCTTCGGTTCAAATTCTTCTACCATATTACCTTCAGAATCCATATATCCTTTCACAATATGGGCTTGCATCAGCTTGCCATCATTAGCAATTGCATTAATCGCCGAAATAAGTTGTATAGGAGTAAGTGCAATACCATGCCCAAATGAAATAGTTGCCAATTCAACAGGTCCAATATTTTTCTCTGATAAAGAATATATAGACTCCCCTAATAAATCAACTCCCGTTTTTCTATTTAGCCCAAAATTTTCGATATATTTATAAAAAGTTGTTTTTCCAATATTACGTGCTATTTCAACAAATGTAGTATTCCACGAATTTTCAAGTGCTTCTACAATCGTAAAATCCTTATGTTGTGCTGGATAATCCCAATTTTTTATTCTAAAACCATATATATCTAAATATCCCTTTGTAGAAAACGGAGTATGTACTGACAGTGCATTTTCTTCAAAACCTACCGCAGTGGTAATTAATTTAAATGTCGAGCCAGGTTCATAGATATCATTTACCAATGGATTCTTCCACATGGTATTCCAAAAGATGTTTTTTTGTTCATTAGTTAACTGTTTTATCGCCTCACTATCAAAAAAAGGTTCTAAATTCCTAGGTTGGTTGGGATCATAATCAGGTTTGGCTGCCATGGCTAAAATTCCACCCGTTTTAGTATCCATAACTATTGCCATCACTCTTTTAGCACTGTATTCCTGTAATCCTTTTTGCAATGCTTCCTCAACAAAATGCTGTATAACCTCATCAATTGTAAGCACTAAATCATAGCCATCTGTAGGAGGATGTATTTTGTTCTTTCCATAAGCAAGTTGTTTTCCTGCAGCATCCACATCAATAGTCTTTACGCCTTTTACACCACTTAACTCCTTATCATATCTACGTTCCAACCCCGCCAAACCATTACCATCAATAGTGGTATGCCCCAAAACATGAGCCGCAAAATTATGATTAGGATAAACCCTCATCGTATCATTAATAATATCTACTCCAGTTAAATTTTTGCTTTTAAGCAAATCCCCCTTATCTTTATCCACTTTTCTCTGTAATGCTACAACACCAGTTTTCTTTGAATTGAAAATATCCATTATTTTTTCTGCTGGAATATCTAATACTTCCTCTATTGCTTCAGCAACTTCTCTTTTTAATTTAACTTCCTTAATCTTATCATTTAATTTGATAGCATCCACATGTAACCATACGGTATAACAATGTTTACTAAAAGCTAATTTTATTCCTTTGGTATCCTTAATAGCACCACGTTTAGGCTGAATAACAACATTTCTAGTTCTTTCATCTTCAGCCATAACCCTATATTTATCACCTAGAATAATCTGTATGTAAAATAATCTAGCACTCAAAAAAATAAAGGCGATGGTTACAAATATAAATAGTATCCACACCCTTCTTTTACTAATTTTATCTATTTTTACTATATTCGACATATCGTCTCCTAATTTCTTGATAACCAAATTTTCACTAAGGCTATTGGATTATTATCTAATATATTTGGACTTTTTTCTTCCTTAGTTGTCGTTTCTAGCATATCCCCCTCATTTAATGTATAATGCCATTTAGAAGTTAAATACACTATTTGTTCAGGTTGCGGATATTGCATGCCGATTTCCTGAATAGCAACTTTCTCCACATTTTTTAATACAATCATCGCTTCCATTCTAGCATTAATGTCTTCTTTTTGTCTTTGTAAATTTATCATTTCTGTTTTTAAACCTTCCACATAGTAGTTTTGTTCAAAAATTTCAGCATATCTATACACCACAATAGATAGCATACCAAAAACAATAATTCCAAAAATAATAGCACTCATAAAAAATCGTATACGAACTTTGGCCTTATGAACTTGTTTTTTCTTTACTAGTAACTCTTGGCTTTCTTTTAACTTCCTATTGATAGATTTATTGTAATACTGCTGATATAATTCATCATGATTAATTTTTCGCTTCCTTGCTACTCTCATGATTCCCTCTTTCTTTAAATCTACAATTTTTCTACAACTCTTAATTTAGCACTTCTAGAACGGTGATTGTGTTCCAATTCTAAAGAAGATGGTAAAATAGGTTTTTTTGTTATGATATTTACCAAAGCTACATTCCCGCATACGCACATAGGAAATTCTATAGGACAAGTACAGGGCTTATGTAATTGTTGAAAGGTTTTTTTTACAATTCTATCTTCTAATGAATGAAATGTTATAATCGCAAGCCTTCCACCTTTTTTTAATCTAAAAACAGCATCTTTAATGCTCTGTTCCAAGATCGCCAACTCACCATTAACCTCTATCCTAATAGCTTGAAAAGTTCTTTTAGCTGGATGAGGTCCATCCTTTCTAGCAGATAATGGAATGGCCGCCTTTATAATTTCCACTAGATCAAAAGTAGTTTCAATATCCTTATTTTTTCTACTTTCTACAATAAACTTAGCAATTCGCTTAGCCCAGCGTTCTTCCCCATATTCTTTAATTATCTTGTGTAAATGTTCTTCATCATATGTATTGACAACATGATATGCCGAAACCTCAGTTTCCGTATCCATACGCATATCTAACAACGCATCCGATTTATAACTAAATCCACGCTCCATTGTATCTAATTGATATGATGAAACCCCTAAATCCAAAACAATACCATCTACCTTGTTAATTGATAAATCATGACACACATTATCAACATCCTTAAAATTTGCTTTCACAGCAGTAAATCTATCGCCAAATACGTCTAATCTTTTCTTGGCAGCTTGTATTGCACAAAAATCTCTATCAATCCCTATCAGTTTGACATTACTCCCCCTACTAAGAATTTCAAATGAATGACCACCACCACCAAGCGTCCCATCTATGTATATTCCTTCATCTTTAATATGTAAATTATCTACTGTTTCAGTTAACATAACGCTTGTATGCGAAAACAAAGTACAACCCCTATCTAAATACCTAATTCTTCCATTTGTTCAGCGATATCTTCATAATCTAAGTTATTATTATATTCTTCCCAAGCATTGGCACACCATATTTCAATACGTGAACCCACACCAATAACGACCACATCTTTAACAATTCCCGCATGGGAACGCAAACTTTGAGCTACATTAACTCGACCTTGTTTATCTAAAGAACATTCCATAGCCCCAGCCAAAAATGTACGCTCAAAAGCCCTAGCATTTTTCTTTGAAAGAGGGAAATCCCTTACCTTCTCCTTATATCCCTCCCATTCATTTTGGGGAAATGCAAAAATGCATTTATCAAGCCCCTTGGTTAAATAAAATATCTCGCCCAAGTCAGCTCTAAACTTTGCGGGTATACTCATGCGACCCTTAGCATCAATTGTATGACTGTATTCTCCGATAAACACTGTTACTCTCCAAAGTATGCATTATGAAATATTAAATGCCACGACTTAATAAATTTACCACTTCAGTGAACAACTTCCCACTTTTCACCTTTTATATCCACTATTATATCTAATTTTTGAAAAAAGACCAACATAAATTTTTGTATACCCATTATTAAAACTATAACAACAAACGAAATTGAAATTCTTTATCATTTTTTTGCTATGTAATCGGATTTTTAGGTCCATATATAGATATTATTTTTCAACAGTGTACCATATATAGATTTTGATACTGTTTATCACTTAAATAAATTACAAAAATTTAATTTTTTTTGCTGAACAATATTTTTTAGCACTCTTGACAACAGAGTGCCAATTTACCATTGACTTTTTATTTTTTTCAGTCTAATATATAAAGACAAGAGAAAAAATGACAAGAGGAGTGAGATTATGAAAAAAGAAACAGGAAATTTATCAATTCATAGCGAAAATATTTTCCCTATAATTAAAAAATGGCTTTATTCTGACCACGATATTTTTATTAGAGAGTTAGTTTCAAATGCTTGCGATGCCATTACAAAATTAAAAAGTTTACAAGGTATGGGGGAAGCCGATATTCCAGCGGGTGAAGCTTACCAAGTGGATGTTGTACTAGATTCTGAAAACAAGACATTAACATTTACAGATAATGGTATAGGGATGACTGCGGAAGAAATTAAAAAGTATATTAATCAAATCGCCTTTTCAGGTGCAGAAGACTTTATCAAAATGTACAAAGATAAAAATGACGCCGATCAAATAATTGGTCACTTTGGACTAGGCTTTTATTCCGCTTTTATGGTTGCCAATTCTGTAGACATTAACAGCCTTTCGTATAAAAAAGATGCCGAAGCCATCAAATGGACTTGTGATGGCGGTACAGAATTTAGCATGGATGCTGGAAATAAAGCGACGAGAGGAACAGAAATCATATTACATCTTGGCGAAGAAGGAGAGGACTTTACTAAGGCATATAAAATACGAGAAACATTAAATAAATATTGTTCCTTTATGCCATATCCTATATACTTTAAGGATTTATCAGAAGAACCAAAAAAAGATGAAGATGGCAATATTATAGTAGAGGAGCCTAAGGCATTAAATGAAACATCCCCTCTATACACAAAACAGCCGAATAGTTGTTCTGACGACGATTACAAAGAATTCTATAGACAAACTTTCTTAGACTATAAGGAACCGTTATTTTGGATACATCTAAATATGGATTATCCATTTAGACTAAAAGGTATTTTATATTTTCCAAAATTAAATACGGAATTTGATACATTAGAAGGTCAAATTAAACTATATAATAGCCAAGTATTTATTGCAGAAAATATCAAAGAAGTAATACCAGAGTTTCTATTATTACTAAAAGGTGTTATTGACTGCCCAGATTTACCACTCAATGTATCACGAAGTTTCTTACAAAATGATGGATTTGTGAAAAAAATAAGTGACTATATCACTAAAAAAGTAGCCGATAAAATAAATAGCCTTCAAAAAATTAACCGTGAAAGCTATGAAAAATATTGGGATGACATCCATCCATTTATTAAATTTGGTGCATTAAAAGATGATAAATTCTTTGATAGAGTTAAAAATAGCATTTTATTAAAAAGCACATCTGGACTGTATTCCACCATCGAAGAACAGACAAACGATGTCAATAAAGACAATGAAAAAACACTATATTATACAACAGATACACATCAACAATCACAGTATATCCGTATGTTAAAAGAACATAAGATCGATGTTATTATTTTAGATCACAGCATTGATAATCCATTTATATCTATGCTAGAGCAAAAAATAGAAGGTATACATTTTAAAAGAGTTGACTCGGATATAAGTGATTTATTAGAAAATAAAGAAGATACAAAAGAAACTACAAATTCCGAAGGTATACAAAAATACTATAGAGATTTACTAAAAAGTGATAGCCTATCCGTAGAACTTCAATCGCTAAAATCAAAAGATGTCTCCGGTATAATTATTTTATCCGAGGAAAATAGACGTATGCAAGATATGATGAGACAATTTAGCCTAAACGGTATGGATCCATCCCTACTACCAAATAATTCTAATCTAATACTAAATCAAAACAATGATTTGGTACAGTATATGCTAAATCATATCGATGTAGAAAAAATAGAGGTTCCTGTAGAAAAAACTACAGATGATAACTCCACCGATGCTAAAGATGAGTCTAAGGATGATAATGCTACAACAGAAATGAAAACTGAACTTAAAATATCTGTAACGAACGAAGAAACGGTAAATATGATTGCACGACAGATTTATGACCTTGCACGTATGAGCCATGCACCACTAGAGCCAACAGCTATGACAGAATTTATTAATAGATCACAAAAAATTCTTACATCTATTTTAAACTAATCTACCCAAACAAAAGGATAGCTTCCATATAAGCTATCCTTTTTCTATACATCATTTAATTACCGCGAAAACATGGGACTATACTTTTAAATCAATATCTACATCCATATTGACATTAGTATGTTCTAAAACAGGATTAATACATTCTTCTATAAATTCGACCACTTGCCGATCCGATCGACCAATATAATCCCTAGCATTTAGCAAATTCTTTATGTCATTTTCATCTAGTGAAAAGGCTGAATCAGATGCTATTCTCATTAGTAAATCATTGTCCACACCTTGTTCTTTCACAACTTTACCCGCTTCCATTGAGTAAACTCGAATTTTTTCATGTAGCTCTTGTCTATCACCACCACGCTTAACAGCTTCCATAATAATATTTTCAGTTGCCATAAAAGGCAATTCTGCCATGACATGCTTATCGATCACCTTTTTGTATACCACTAAATTAGAAGTTACATTGTTAGCAATATCAAGCACCGCATCCATCGCTAAAAATCCTTCTGGGATGGATAATCTCTTATTAGCTGAATCATCCAAAGTTCTTTCAAACCACTGTGTAGACTGGGTCATCATCGGACTGATGGACAGAGACATCACAAATCTACTAAGCGATGCCATCCTCTCACTTCTCATAGGATTTCGCTTATACGCCATAGCAGATGAGCCAATCTGCTCTTTTTCAAAAGGTTCTTCCACCTCTTTAAGATGTTGTAACAACCTAAGATCATTAGTCATTTTATGAATGGACTGAGCCAGCCCACTTAATATTGATAACGCCTTATAATCTATTTTTCTAGTATAGGTCTGACCCGTAACAGCTAGAGAACTTTCAAAACCAAAAGCTTGAGCTACTGACTTATCAAGTGCCTTCACCTTATCATGATCACCATCAAATAAGTTCAAATAACTAGCCTGTGTTCCTGTTGTACCTTTCACACCACGAAATGGCAGTTTTTTTATAAATTCATCCACATCTTCCAAATCCATCAATATATCCATCATCCAAAGAGTAGCTCTTTTTCCAACTGTAGTAAGCTGAGCTGGTTGAAAATGAGTAAATCCAAGAGTAGGAATATCTCTATTATCGTATGCAAATTTTTTTAACTTATATAATAATATAACCACTTTATCTTTAATCATAGACATAGCTTGCTTCATCTGGATTAAATCTGTATTATCACCAACATATGCACTAGTAGCCCCTAAATGAATAATAGGCATGGCATCTGGACACTGCTCCCCAAAAGTATGCACATGAGCCATTACATCATGTCTACGGATTTTTTCAATCTGCCTTGCTCTATCAAAATCAATATCTTCAATATGATCTTTCATTTGCTGTATCTGAGCATCCGTAATATCTAGACCTAATTCCTTTTGAGCCTGAGCAAGTGCAATCCATAATTTTCGCCAAGTAGAAAATTTATTCTGCGGCGAAAAAATTTTCCTCATTTCAGGCGATGCATAACGTTCAATTAGCGGACTTTTATACTCTGTATTCATGAAACCTCCCACTATAATTTAAACTCGCCAACCTCACTTTGCAAATCAGTTGCAATATGCATAAGTTGCTCACAAGACACTAATATCTTCTCAATAGCATCAGTCTGAAGTTCTACATTTGTAGATACTTCTTGCGTACTGGCAACATTAGTTTGTGCAACATTAGCAAAACTCTTAACCATATTTATAATGCCCCTATTTTTTTCACCTATTATTTTAGAATTTTCATAAACATCATCAATGACATTTTTGCTCTTAATAACAGATTGTTCAATATCATCAAAATTATTTTTTGTAAGTTTAGATGCACTCTCTTGTTCAGAAGCAATAGAACCGACCTGTCCCATTTTCTCAACAGCAAGATTAGATTTTAAACGAAGTTCCTCTATCACAGCACGTATCTCATCAGCAAACTTACTAGAATCTTCTGCTAATTTTCTAATTTCCTCAGCAACAACCGCAAAACCTTTGCCAGCTTCTCCAGCTCTAGCCGCTTCTATCGCCGCATTAAGTGCTAATAAATTCGTTTGATCTGATATGGATTGTATCATCTGTGAATGTTTCGCAATCTCTTCCACACTATCATTGGTTTCCACTATGTTTTTACTAATATACTCCACCGCTTCTCGTCGTTTTTCTGTAAGAATTTCGAGATTCTCTAGAGAGACTTTTCCAGATTCTTTTTTATTATTTATATCATCAATAATATTTTTTAAATCAGCTAGAACGATAAGCATATCTTCAATAGACTTAGAATTTTGTTCAATAGTATTCGTGGTAACACCGACTTCCTTCGCTTGTTCCATCACCGCATGAGCAATATCCGATACAGCTCCTTTAACATTTATGGATAACGATGTCGTATTTCTTACATTTTCTGTAACATCTATAGATGTATCCGATGTATTATTAGCTAGTTTATTAATTTCCACTACTAAATTTCTAAGGTTACTCGTCATTAAAATAATACAACGCCATATTTCTCCAATTTCATCTTTATTATTACTATAATCTCGATTAGGAATATAATTTAATTTATATTGTGACACTTCTTCAATATATGTTTGTATATCGCCAAATTTTGTGGATAAAGACTTATTTAAAATGAATATAAATGCTAAACCTAACACCATAATAAATACTGCTAATATAAAATACGAATTTCTAATAGCATATGTCCCTTGATATATTTTTGAATTAGGAACTGAAATCACAACATTCCAATCAGCTACTGGAATGTTCGACAAAAACATCGAACTTGCTACACCATTAATCTTTTCATGTAATATTGTTCCAACATTTGATGTCATCTTACTATAAAAAGAAGATAAAATCTCATGATTTTCTACAGTTATTCCCACCTCATCACTTTTACTATCATACAAAATACTATCCGACGAACTCACTAAATATATATGCCCATCACCATTAAAAGATTTAAACGAATCCATAAAGTCAAAAAAAGAACTCAGCTTCACATCCATTGCCAATACACCTTCTACAACACCTGATGTGTTCATCGGAACGGCAATGGTCATAATCCTATCCTTTGTATCTGAATCTACATATACCCCTGATACAAATGGTTTATCATTTTTAATAGCTTCTATATAGTAATCCCTAGTTCTTAAATCATTTCCTTCTTCAGGCGTCCAGTAATCGGATGATATCACCGTACCATCGGTAAATATAGTATAGATGGCAAAAATCCTACTTTCTTTTTCAAATACTATTAACTCCTTATTATCTATATCAAACACATTATCATGATTAGTATGAATGCTAGCATTCACAGTGTCTAAAATTGCTATATTCTTGTTAATCCAATCTTGCAAAGAATTACGAATAAGTGTAGTTTCATTATTTAAAATAATACCCGTCTTATTATTTTCAGCTTTTTTAGCAATATTGAATCCTACAACAGTAAATATAATAATAGTAATGCTTAAAAATATTAATAACGCTATTGAAACTCTATGTGATATTTTCATATGTCCTCCTTGACTACTTAACTGATTAATAGCTCATCTAAAGGTGAGCAAAGTTAAATTCCTTATATCACTTCTACTTTACGAACATTATAGAAGATATAGAAGTTCACAACTCATATGTAAATAATTAAATTATAACGAAAACGTCACTGTGTTATACTATTCTCAATTTAACGTTATCCATAATATCAATGTAAAGAATTCTATTTATTTCATAGGCAAAGTGGACTTATTTCATTCAATTTATAGTTAATCTTATTTGGGATTAGTGTTAATGCAAATTTTATAGCAACATATAGGAGATTTATACCCAGACACATATTTAAACACCATACCGACACATCACTGTATTATTTTTGTAATAAAAACCATAGTAAAAAAGAATTGAAAAAAGAAACCCTGTAATAAATACAAGGTTTCGACATTTTTGTTATCGCTTAGAAAACTGTGGAGCACGTCTTGCTTTTTTAAGACCATATTTTTTTCTTTCTTTCATACGTGCATCCCTAGTTAAGAATCCTGCTGCTTTAAGAGAAGCTCTATACTCAGGATCTACTTTTAACAGCGCCCTAGCAATACCATGACGAATAGCTCCAGACTGCCCTGTAAACCCTCCGCCTTCTGCAATTACAACGACATCAAATTGTCCAACTGTTTTTGTAACTTCAAAAGGTCGATTAATATCCTCTCTCAATGTTTCATATGGTATATACTCCTCTAAAGTACGACCATTTACCTTAAATTGTCCGTTTCCGGGAAGTAGCCGAACTCGGGCGATTGATTTTTTTCGTCTTCCGGTTCCTTGATATTGATTAATCATACTATCCCCCCTGATTATAATTCTAAGGCTATAGGATTTTGTGCTTGATGAACATGCTCAGAACCCCTATATACTCTTAATTTTTTAACCATCTTACGTCCTAAAGAATTCTTAGGCAACATTCCTTTGACCGCCTCATAAACCACTTTTTCTGGCTTTTGACTAAGCATTTGACGATAAGTTCTTTCTCTTAAATGTCCTAGATAGCCAGTATGCCATCTGTACATTTTTTGATCCAATTTTTTACCAGTCAATACGACTTTTTCCGCATTAATAATAATGACAAAATCTCCTGTATCCACATGAGGTGTATAAATTGGCTTATGTTTTCCTCTTAAAATTTTCGCGACTTCTGATGCCATGCGACCAAGAGTTTTTCCTTCGGCATCTACTACATACCATTTTCTCTCGACCTCATGGGGTTTCGCAACATACGACTTCATGAAGTTCCTCCTTGATTTATTTCACCGTTTTTATCTTAAAACCCGGGGCATCGAGTTTATGGGATCATATTCATGCATAAGCATAACATAGCAATTTTAATACATCTTAAGCATTCTGTCAACTGTTTCTTTTACAAAAACAGTATCCACTCTTTTGCGAAATACCTTAAAAGCTGTTGGTAACGTAATCTCAGAAATCAATCCACAATCCACCCACTGCTGTCCATCCACATTATCCTCCATCACACCGATTGATGCTACCTTAATTTCCCATGAACTCATATGCCATTCGATATGAGAAAAAATATGCTTTGCTTTTGAACCCTTTTTTATCGAAACCGCTTCATAACCACGTTGTTTTAACCAATAAATTATCTCATCTTTTAACGCATCTCCATCTATCATAGGAAATTCTAATAAACCTGCCAACAGTCCTTTTTGAGGACGATTCCTAATCATTACCTTATTATCCATATACATCAAAAGAACCGTCTTTTTCTCCATTTTACGTTGTTTTTTTATTTTCTTAATAGGATAATCCAGAGGACTACCATGATAAAACGCATAGCAATAATCAGAAATAGGACATTTCTCACAATGAGGATTACCATTCGGTAAGCATATGGTTGCCCCAATATCCATGACTCCCTGATTAAATGCAGATGCCTGATTTTTAGGTAAAATCGACTGCCAAAATTCAGTTACTAGACGTTTACCCGCTGCATTCCACACATTGCCATCATATCCTAACAGTCTACATGCCACACGAATAAAATTTCCATCTACTGCCACTTCATCTTTACCATATGCAATACTTGAAATCGCTCCAGCTGTATAATCGCCAATACCAGACAAAGTCAACAAATCCTTTTTTTCTTGTGGCAAACAACCATTCCATTTATCGACAATAGTTTTTGCTGCTTTTTGAAGATTTCTAACTCGAGAATAATATCCTAATCCTTCCCATTGCTTTAATAAAATATCTTCATCCGCCTCTGCCAATTCCTCTATCGTTGGAAATACCATCATAAAACGATTAAAATAATCAATCACCGTATCCACTCTTGTCTGCTGAAGCATAATTTCTGATACCCACACATGATACGAACTTGGATTATCACGCCATGGTAAACAACGAGCATGTTCCTTATAATACGTCAGTATCCTCTGTGCCAATTCTTCTTTATTTTTAAAATTTTGTATTATATTATCCATTATTATCAGCTCTATACTTTCACAAACATCGCTACTAATACCACATCTCTTTTCACTTAAAACAACAATCCATTCAGCACTTGCTCACATAAAAATAAACTCCCCTTTATGCCAAAATGCGTCTTAGGCATAATATCAATATAACCAAGCGTTGGAAGATTGATTTCAATCCCGCTAAAGGAATGACGATGTAGCTTTAATTTGGCAATGATATTTCCATCAGCAAATACTAACTGAGCCTTCGTATC
>PDWI01000022.1_pt1 | contig 191316 bp, 162 predicted proteins | sample 1430891 | NCBI WGS metagenome assembly PDWI01 (sample SAMN01162508, study PRJNA174530) | Oral metagenome, whole genome shotgun sequencing project. | biome: Marine environment; feature: Marine mammal; material: Swab sample of the gingival sulcus; isolation source: swab sample of gingival sulcus... | reverse complement strand
GAATCGAGTTGATCGGTGATATCAAAAAAACCGGTTTGGGGGTGGTTGGCAGAGCAGGATGAACGCATTTTTATTCCGTTTTCGACCAGGAATGAAGGAGTCAGTATACTGTTTTTGGTCGAATCTGTCTCCCTGAAATGGGGGATTTTTAATAAAATTCATAAGGTTGGGTGTTTTTCAGGCGCGACTATATAAATCAGCAGAAATAAAAAAAAGCCGCAACTGACAATGGACGGGCCCACGGGTGTATCCAGGAAGTAAGACATCGAAAAACCGGTTATGACTGAAACCACACCCAAGCCCGATGCAATGAGCGCCATCGACTCCGGTGTTCTGGCAATACGCCGGGCGGTTGCTGCAGGAATAATCAGCATGGAGGTGATCAGCAGAACACCCACGATCTTGATGGCAATGGCAATCACGACCGATATCAGCAGGAGCAAGACAAATTTGAGCAGGCCGACATTCTGCCCTTCAACCCGAGCCAGGTCTTCATCAATGGTAATCATCAACAAACGGAGCCAGAGAAACCGGATAATGGCCAGCACCAGCACTCCGCCGGTGATGCTCCAGAACACATCTGTGGTGCTGACTGCAAGCAGATCACCGAAAAGAAATCCGTTAATGTCCACCCTCACATCCGGCATAAAACTCAGCGCAATCAAACCCAGAGCCAGGCTACTGTGCGCCAGGATACCCAGCAGCGTATCGGAAGCCAGTTGTTTCGATTTCATCAATACGGTCAGCAGGGATGCGATGCCAACACTCACCGCTATGACCGCAAGCGTCAGGTCAATGCTGAATAAAAGCCCGAGAGTGATACCCAGAAGAGCAGAATGCGCCATGGTATCGCCAAAGTAAGACATGCGACGCCACACCACAAAACAACCCAGAGGCCCGGCGACCACCGCCAAAGACAGCCCGGCAACCAGCCCGTTGAAAATAAACTCCAAACCCGTTACTCCCTGATAATATCGCCGTGAATTGTGTGTTTGTGGTCATGGTGGTGGTGATACACCGCCAGAGATTCAGCAGGCGTATAATCAAACAGTTCAAGAAACGCGGGATCGCAGGATACATCATCAGGATGGCCGGAACAGCAAATATGCCCATTAAGACAAAGCACATGGTCGGTAGCCGCCATCACCAGATGCAAATCATGGGATATCATCAGTATTCCGCACCCCAGGTCGTCCCGCAACAGGCGAATCAGGCGATACAGTTCGTTCTGGCCGGTAACGTCAACGCCCTGTGCGGGTTCGTCAAGAACCAGCAGCGCCGGTTTCCTGAGGATTGCCCTGGCCAGCAATATTCGCTGCAGCTCTCCTCCTGATACCCGCTGAATCGGCTTCTCTTTCAGGTCAATAATATTGACCTGCCTCATCACTTCGTCTATTGCGCGTTTTTTTTCACCTGTGAGCAGGAGAAACCGGAAAACGGTCAGAGGCAGCGTCGAGTCAATATGCAGGCGCTGGGGCATATAGCCAATGTTGATGCCTGGTGCGCGATTTACGGTACCCGCAGTCGGCCTGATCAGGCCAAGTATGGTTTTCACCAGCGTTGTTTTGCCCGCCCCGTTCGGGCCAATCAGGGTAACAATTTCTCCGGCATACAGTTCCAGTGAAACCTGTTTCAAAACGCTTTGATCCTGGTAGCAGACTGATACCTGATTCAATGTAACCAGAGGTTGTTGACGATTCATAGTGCAGACTTGTTCTGTTGATCACTGGTGGCGTGACAAGACCGGGTCTCACGCAAGCCAGGTGCATGCTTCCACGGCTACCGGCTATTGTATGCCCGCCACCCTGAATTTTACCAGTGATAATTGCTCCCGATTAACTTATTCCCCCGGATTATATGGTAAAGTGCGCGAAATTCGCATTTGGTAATAACTGAAGAGGTGGCTACCAGAATGACAGGAAACCTGACTACACTGAAATTTCATTCAAACCGGGAAAAGCTGTTCAATGAACTGCATACCCGACCTTTTCCACTGATCGATACACCGGCAAAGGTATCACAGCTTGCGGTACTGCATGAGATTGACGATGAGGACAAACACCAAACGGTAGCAAGCCAGTTTGACCATTTATCCAGCCTGTGTGAACGCTACACGGTTAACCCCCCGGCTCCCGATGCATCTTGTTATTATCAGGATTTCGGTGGATTTGAATTGCGCTGGGAACGTCACACCGAGTTCACAACCTATACCTTTATCAGAAAGGCGATGAGCAACCGGCCTTTCGACGAAAATGCGCTGTCTGTCCTGCCCGATGAATGGCTGGCCAGCATACCGGGCAAAATCATCAGTGGCTTGCATATTGAAGTGGCTGCAATGCCAGGGAAAATGCCGTCAACAGAAGCATTACGGCATCATTTTGAAGGTCACCGCATGATTGGCTCGGAGCTTTCCAACGGCGCGGTCCAGCTCTGGACCTCATATCGCATACACAGTGACGGAATGGGGCGAATCCTGATTTTTAACAAGGGGTTCGACCCTTGTGAGGGTGGCAGGCTGGTAAGACGATTGCTCGAAATTGAAACCTACCGCATGATGGTACTGATCGCTTTTCCCATTGCCCAGTCCACCTCACCGGAGGTAAGGGCCATGGCAAGCCAGGTGGTGGCGGTCAACCAGCAGATTAACGAGATAGAAGGGCTGGAAGATGAGCGGAGACTGTTGGCTGAACTCTCTTCTCTCGCGGCACGGCTTGAGCAGATTATTTCTGACACCAATTTCCGTTTCTCTGCCGCAGAAGCCTACTATGCCCTGGTACTGAGCAGAATCGGGGAACTCAACGAAACCCCGATACCGGGGTTTCAGACCATCGGCGAGTTTCTTGGCCGCCGTTTGATACCGGCCTACCGCACCTGTGAAACCACCCGCCGGGAGCTGACCGAGCTATCAGTGCGTATTGACAGGGCCAGCGACCTGATCAGAACCCGGGTTAACGTGACCATCGAATCCCAAAACCGGTATCTGTTGCAGTCAATGGATCGTCGCAGCAAACTGCAATTGCGTATGCAACAGGCGGTGGAAGGGCTGTCCGTCGCCGTTATCAGTTATCACCTGGTCGGGCTGGTCAAATTCGCTGCAGACTCGGCGAAAGAGCTGGGGTTCATCGAAAACTCCTACTGGATTATCGGTGCATCGGTTCCAATTTCCATTGGTGCTGTAGTATTCGGCCTGATCAAACTGAAGAAACGGATCTACCAGGTAAATAAGGAAATGAAAGCCAAGCAGCGATCTTTGCAATAGTTTTGCTTTATAACGGTTCTGCTCTATAAGAGTTCTGCTCTATAACAGTTTTGCTCTGCAATGGTTCTGCCTTGAAATGGTTCGCGCCCTGGAACAGCCCGCGGGTCTACTGCGGGCTGCCTGCACACGGGGGCTTGTAGCAGCATACCAACGGCCGGCCGGGCAATGAGTGATGAGTGGTGATTGCCGGATGATTACGGCCTGGTTATATCACCTCATAGAGTAATTTTTCCAGGTAATCCATATCCGGTATGGTGGCCGGCTCACCCTGGGTCATCACCTTCATTTTTTCCGCCGGGCCTTTTTCTTTTTCTTCTTCCGCGATATTCTCATAGTCAATTTTAATCAGCCGGGGAATGCTTCGGGTAACAAGGGCAAAAAAAGGAATTTCCTTGTGATGAACCCCGATCGAGTTGATCACGATAAGTCTGGGGTTCTCCCCCGGGGCAGCCCTGCTTCCTCCGTTCATAACCTCAAACGAAACCACCGGAAGCGCCTGACCACGCCAGAATACCGTACCCAACAACCAGTCAGGCTTTGCTGGATCAGGTTCCGGGGTTTGATAGTCAACCACCTCTGCAACAGACACGTTTGGCAACAGGAGATCCATGTCCGCGATCGGCAACAGCAATCCTGAGATAATATCGCCACCCTCAGCTTCTGTGGCCCGGTTAAGAGAGAAAACTTTTGCCATTGGTACCAATCCTTTTTGTTTTTCTGCAATTTGTCTTTTACGGGCCAGTCCTGTTCAAACCGGTCATTCATCCAAATGGAACAAAGCCACTCTCACCCGGCACCCGGCCCGGATCTGGCTCACCCGGCCTGGATCTGGCTGTTTTTTTCAATCGTCAGGATCAAATGAGCGGCCAGCTGCTCAGGGGTACCGGAAAAGCCCGAACACCCGGTACCATGCACCGAAGCAGGCATAGAGTGATTCGCACAGCTATCCGGGCTCTGTACCCAGATGTTGGAACCATAAGCTCTCAACAAGGGTGCCGCAATGGCACCGTCGTTTCCCATGCCACTAAAAAATATGGTGTGGCACTTGCCACCGTAATAATTGGCAACATTCAGCATGACCTGATCAATGGACGGGCCGTACGGGCCTGGCCATGAATTTTCCTTGAACTGCACACGTCCACATTCATCGAGAATCATTTCTTTATCCACCGGCACCAGCAATACTTGTCCAAAAGCGGCCCGATCCCCTGGCTGGGCAATTTTCAATTCGAACGGGGAGTGACGAGCCAGTACCTTCGCCAATACAGTGGAGAAATTCGCATCAATGTGCTGCGCATAAATAAACGCGACGGGTAACCCTTTCGGGAGCGAGTCCAGAAAGGCTTTCACTGCCTCCGGCCCACCCAGCGACGCGGCCAGTATCCAGACCTCTTTCACTTCACCCGCATGTTCCGCCGGCATACCGGCCAGATAAGCCGGAAGCCTGACCGGTCGGGCCGGGCCCGGGCTTTTCTCAAGTTGACTTAGGGACTGGCCAATTGCTTCGATATTGTCAATGTCACCCAGGTGCTCCCGCAATTTGCCATGCAAACGCCGCTCCCAGCGCGGAAATTCTTCGCTGTTCTTTTCCGGGGCTTTCCCCTGGCCAAATAAAATAGGGCAGTCAAACTGTTCCAGCAGCTGCTCAATAAAGTCCGAGCAGTGCTGTTCACCTTCAACCTCGACAATGAGCAGGTCGATGTCTGATTCTCTGACATCGACCGTGATTGCGTTGTCTGAAAATTTTGATGGCTCCAGATTATAGGCTATTTCCAAACCGACCCCCTCGACAACATGCTGTAAAATATGCCGTTGCAGCGGAGTATCCGATACAATGCCAATCCGGGGGCGCGCAGACTCTCCCATTTACGCTACCTGCGTTATTTTTTCACGAGCTTTTCAATCGTACCGAGAAGTGATTTCTCCTGAAATGGCTTGCCAAGGTATTCATTGACGCCAATCGACATCGCTCTGTCTTTGTGTTTTTGCCCTGTTCTGGAAGTAATCATCACAATGGGCACATCCTGCAGCTCCTCATCGTGACGAACAAAGCTCGCCACCTCAAAACCGTCCATTCTGGGCATTTCAATATCAAGCAACATGATATCCGGTTTGTTATCCTGCAAAATGGAAACTGCATCGACCCCGTCTTTCGCAGTGATGACTTCCATTCCGTTTCTTTGCAGCAAACGTGTCGTTACTTTTCTCACTGTGACCGAGTCATCAACAACCAGAACCTGGGTCGGCTTGATCAGTTGAGTGACTACCGGTTCTACCGCTCTGATTGCCGCCCTGGTTTGCAGCTGCGTAGTCAGATCCGCCCGGATCAGGGCTGGCAGATCGAGAATGACAACAACGCTGCCATCACCAAGAATGGTTGCCCCGGAGACACCTCTCACCGAACTGAACTGCACGCCCAGGCTTTTTACGACAATTTCCCGGCTACCCATCAAACCGTCTACCTGAAGCGCCATGGACTGCTCACCACCACGAACCAGGATAACAGGCAATGGCAAAGGCTGACCTTGCAACTTGGGCTTGTGATCACTCTGTAAAAGCGATCCAATGTACTGAAGCTTGTATTTCTTGCCCGCGTACTCGTACATGGGCGCATCAGGCTTGTAGTACTCTTCCAGTTCGTAAACACTCACTCTTACGATACCCTCGATGGTGTTCAGGGGTATCGCATAAAAGTCATCCCCGGTATTCACCATCAATGCGCGATTGACAGAAACAGTGAAAGGCAGGCGCACGGTAAAAGTGGTTCCTGTGCCAACCTCGGAGGCAATGGAAATCTGGCCACCCAACTGTTTGATTTCGCTGGAAACCACATCCATCCCGACACCACGCCCTGATATCTGGGTCACTTTCTTCGCCGTACTGAAGCCTGCCTGCATAATGAACTGGAGCACTTCGTGATCAGAAATCTGCGTGTTTTCATCGAGCAGGCCTCGCTCTATGGCTTTTTTGCGAATCACATTCACCGGGATACCGCCGCCGTCATCCTGCATCTGCAATACAATATCGCCACCTTCCCTGCTCAGGGAAAGATCAATGGATCCCGTTTCAGGTTTACCCGCCTGAATCCGTTGCTCTCTGGTTTCAATACCATGATCCAGGGCATTTCTAAGCATGTGCTCAAGGGGTGCGACCATTCTTTCCAGCACGGTTCTGTCCATTTCACCCTGGGCGTTATGAACATCAAACCGGACTTTTTTCCCAAGCTCTCCGCTCACCTGGCGGACGATACGCCGCAGCCTTGGCACCATGGATGAAAACGGGATCATCCGGGTTTTCATCAAACCTTCTTGCAGCTCCGTATTGATTCTGGATTGCTGTAGCAGCAAGGTTTCAGCATCACGGGTTTTTTCCGCCAGGTCTTCTTTCAAATCCATCAAATCGGAAGCTGATTCGGTCAAGGCACGAGATAGCTGCTGTATGGATGAATAGCGATCCATTTCCAGCGGGTCAAAGTCATCGCCATAATCCGTTCCTGTTGCCGCGTTTTCCCTTTCCACCCTGAACAGAACCTGCGCCTCGGTCTCGATATCCATTCGGCGCAACTGTTCTTTCAAGCGTTCGATGGTTGCAGTCATTTCGTCAAGCGTATGACTGAAGTCACTGATCTGGGTTTCCATTCGGCCACGAGCAATACTGGTTTCACCGGCCAGGTTAACCAGCTCGTCTATCAGCGGCGCACTGACGCGAATCGTTTCTTGCTGGGCCGGTCTTGGTGCGGGTTGTGCGGCTTTGGGCGGCCTGGCCCCGTCAGGTACTTTCTGCCTGCCCGGCATTCGGGAGACACCGTCAGCTCCGGATAGTCCGGCTTCGGCGTTGTCAGGTCGACCCGGGCTTGCTGCGGTTTGTTCAGGCTGCGCAGCCTCTTTGACGGATTCAGTTTTCCGGCGCCAGCTTTCCCGTACTTCGTCGACAAAATCAGTGAGCCGGTCAAAGGACTTCTGCGTGTTCTCCTTCAGTTCGCCCTCAAAAGGCTGATTTTCCGAGGCGGACTTGATAAGCATGCTTTCAAAGGCATGGCTGGCGTCACCCAATTCTTTCAGGCCGGATAAACGGGCTCCACCCTTCAGGGTATGCAAGGCCCGCTGCAGCTCCTGATTGAATGAAGAGTTAACGGTGTCTTTTTCCCATTCACCAAGAAGCTTGTCAATCGTTTCCAGAAGATCGTTGGCCTCTTCGAGGAAGATTTCCAGTACCTGGGTATCTTCATCAGACGCGGATAACGATTCCGATGAAACATCACGTTCTTCGGACAGGCTGAGCGTAGTAATCTGATTAATCAGCTCCGTGGCTCTTGGCACAGGCTGGGAGGCTGCCAGTTTGGCCAACATGTCCGCGACTGCCGATGCTCCACTGGAGGTCAGGGTCAGCAGCTCTTCGGTCACACTCGCATTGTCTTCAAGTGCCTGGCCAATCGCATCAGCCATCGCAGAAACCAGATTATCAATGGGTTCTACGCCGGCAATTTTCGCACTGCTTCGTAATGAATCGAGTGCTCTCTGAATATCAATGACCGCCTGCAGGTTATCCGGGTGGGCTTTCCATACGTCGATATTGTCTGCCACATGGGCCACCTGCTCCCCTGCCTCATCAAGAAATATCTCGATAAGATTTTCATGGTCGGGATCAGTGATCAACAGCTTGACAGAGTCTGACCTGGCCGCATCGGAAGCGCCCTGGCTTGCATGCGCCAGAATGGATTCGATCAGGTGATTCGCAGGTTCGGGCATCTCATTGCGAGACACAGTATCAACCATGCCGGCCAACACGTCATGGCACTCAAGCATCAGATCCTTTATCTGTTCTGATGGTTCGATTCGGCCTTCAGCAATAGATTGGAAAAGCGTTTCCAGTTCATGGGACAAATCACCAATCGGCTTGATATTCGCCATGCGCGCACCACCTTTCAGTGTGTGCAGATCGCGTTGCAGTGATTTGGCGATACCTGAATCGTCAAAGTTGTCCGTCCAGTTCTGCAGTGAGTTGGCCGTGCTATCAATTAATTCTTCTGCTTCTTCCAGGAAGATTTCGATCAATTCCGGGTCAACCGGCTCTGTTTCATCTGCTAACGGCTCAGAACCCTCAGGCACAGGCAGATCGTCAGTTTCGGTTTTTTCAACCGCTGCCTGTTCTGCCGCCAGCACCTGCTGCAGCTCGGCTATAAGACCCGGCGCAGATTTAACGGCATTGGACGAGGCCACCATGTCAACCATCGAGGACAGCTCATCATGGCAACGCAAGGCCAGACTGACCAGTCTTTCCGAGGCGATCACACTGCCATCGGCAATGTATTCAAAAATATTTTCCATCTCGTGGGCAAGATCACCAATCGGGGTAATCTCGGCCATTCGGGCACCGCCCTTAAGGGTATGCAGCTCTCTTCGCAACTCTTTTACCAATCCGGTATCACCAGGTCTGCTTTCCCAGTCATTCAGCAAATCGGCACTGTTGACAATGATCTCCTCCGCCTCCTCCAGGAAGATGTCGATCAGTTCGGGATCAAGGGTGACATCACTTTCAGGCGGGGATACCCGGCCCGACCGCTCTGACGCCAACCCGGCCAGTCGTTGCAGCAATTCCGTATCAGGGTGGGTTGCCAGACCTGCAGCAACCTGATCCATTTGAACAAGCAGTGTTTCATGTCCGTCAATGACAGTCCGCAAGAAATAATCATCTTTTGCGAATGATTCATCTCTGGCGTGCTCATAAGCCCGCTCCAGGGCGTGACACAATTCGGCAACATCGGTCAATTGCGCAACTTCGGCACCATCAGCCAGGGTTTTCAGTTCCGCAACAAGTTTTTCCAACTCTTCACCCGGTACCGGATCTCCTTTCCAGTGATGCAGAATTTTCTCGGCATCAAACAGAACATCCATCCCTTCCGTCAAAAAGATACCAATCAGCTGTGGATCCGGTTTGCCGGATTCGGAAAATTCGAAATCGCCCGGGTAATCGGACAGTTTTTCCAGTTGCACTGCGGCAAGGTCTTTGAGGAAATCCCGGGTTCCAGGCAATTCAAGCTGAGGAGTGGTTTTAATCTGTTTCAGGCCTTGTTCAATAAACTCGATAAAGACCTGTAAAATGTCAATAATCGACTGATCTGCCAAAACAGAACAGGCGCGAGCATCTTTTGCAAACTTTTCGAAAGGAACGACGACTTTGGCAATCGGTTCAATACTTGCCGTATTGGCACTGCCTTTCAACGTATGCAAGGCTCTGGAAACCTCGTCGGTAAGCGGGATCGGCTTCCCTGCCTTATAGAAATCATTGACAAATTCATTGAGAGACGACAAATGAGTCAGCGTTTCGGTTTCAAAAATATCCAGCAACACGGGGTCAATCAGAAGGCCTGCATCCTCGGGCAGACCGGAAGCCTCAGGAGTGCCGGCGGTTTGCCGAACTGTGCCCGAATCCGACGATTCTGTTGCAACAACGGTGGCCAATGGAGCGACCGGCTCTCCTCTTGCCAGCGCCTCGGCCTGTTTTTCATAGATTGATGTATCGTGGGATGGCCTGCGATGATTTTTATAATCATCAATCAGATCGGGCAAAATGGCGACGACTTTTTGAACCAGCTCGGCGATATCCGGGCTCATGTGTACCGCGCCATCAATAACCTTGTTGAGCATGTTTTCAATTGACCAGGACAACTCTCCCACGAAGGTTGCATGCACCATCCTGCCACTGCCTTTCAGTGTATGAAAACTGCGCCTCACCTCGGCAAGGGCCTCCCGGTTATCGTAATCGGCGAGATAAACCGGCAATTGCTCATGCACGACACCGAGCACTTCTTCCGATTCTTCGAGGAATATCTCTATGATTTCCTCATCCACCAGATCATCTTCCGGCTGACCAACATCTTCCGGCTGACCACGATCTTCCGGCTGACCAACATCGTCTGGCCGGATATCTTCTTCCGGCCGGGACAGAATGCCGTCTTCCGGCTCCTGAAATGCCTCGCCCTCGGATTCTCTGATAATCCGGGCAGCCCGCAGGTCAACCTCGGTTTCCTCAACCTCCTGCCTCGACTTCTTGTCATTTGCTATTGCTTCAGCAGCAGAAACGTATGCTGCGATATCAGGGCCCGTTTTTTTCACCTTGAATGCGTCAATCACATCAGGCAAACGCTGTATTACCCGCTCCAGCAGTTCAAACATTTCCTTGCCGGGTGCAATGGTTTGATCTATCACCCGGTTGAGCATATTTTCAATCGCCCAGGCCAGTTCACCCAATGTGGTAGCCCCGACAAGCCGCCCGCTTCCTTTCAGGGTATGGAATAACCGGCGCAATTCAGTCAGTGCATAAGAATCTTCCGGCGTATCTCTGAATACCGGATAGGCCTCATTCACCGCACCCAGCACTTCCTCGGTCTCTTCGAGGAATATTTCAATAATCTCATTGTCTATGAGTTCATCATCGCTGGCCTTGTCGGCGGACATTGCCTCTATCACAGCGGGCTCTATCATGGCGCCTTCGTCCTGCTCTGCCGTAACCGGCTGCCAGGTTTCCTCGGCACCAACCGGGAAGCCGAGCAATTTGACACTTTCTTCCGCCACCTGCAGGATCATGCTGTTATCCTGGCTGCCTGCCGCCAATCGCTCAAGGTAGTATTCAATACCTGTAACCGCATCAGCGAGCGTTTCCAGCTGTTTCATGCTCGGAGGCTGTTTGCTTTGGAGCAGCGCCCTGGTAACAAACCGATTGCACGAATCGACCAGAGCTGCGGCTTCTTCAAGCGGTATAATCTGCAGGCCACCCTTGACAGTTGCAAGTATGCCCGGGGCATCCTCTATTTCTGATTTGTCCCAATTGGTCGCAGAGTAGTTTACGATGCAGTTTTTGGCCTGCTCCAGGCCGTTGCGAACCTCCCTGAGCAGGGCATCGTCTGCCTGCTCGATATGACCGGGATAGGCAGGTATTTTCCGGTCACCCGTTTTCCCGGAAGCCGTATCGCCGGTGTTCCGGCGTCTTATGCCTTTTCTTTCAACAGAAAGGCCGGCCAGCGACCCTTCAACATAAAGCAGGGCTCCGGCAATATCCATAATGACAGTGTCAGCGGGTGCATCCTTTTCTTGCAGATGCTTCTCTATCAGTGCTATCTGTTCATCGATCACCTGCCTGGGTGAGGTAAGCCCCAAAATGGTGATCGTATTGCTGATTTGATGCAGTCCTGGCAAGATTTCTTCAAGGTCTGTCACCTCACGAGAGCGACTGCGCACATATAAATCCAGCTGATCCTTGATTCTGGCCAGCTCATCAAAAATATTCCTGGTTACGGAGGCAATGGTGTCTTTTCCCGGCCCCATGTCCCTGCCGAGCTCCGCTTCTATTTCTTCCCGGGTAGACAGGGCACGACCCAGACTGAAACGCTCCCTGATCGCATTTGGCCCGGCCAGACCAGACTCCGATTTGGCAATATAAAACAGGATATTTTTTAGAAGATCCTCATTGACCGGTCTGGTCAGCACTTCGTCCCGATCATCATAGAACACCTTGAGTTCGTGCTCGATATCGACAATCAGTTTTTTGATTGCACTGGTCATGGCAATTTCATGCGCCGACAACATCTCAAGCAATGCCGTTGCCGCAGCCCAAAACTCGGCATGCGCAGTATGCTGACCAATTTTTTCCAGGCGCCGGGTCACTTTCTGCAGATAGCTAAGGTTATCATCAACCTTTCTTTCTTTTTTTATGCCAAGCAAGGCTGCCCGATACATTTTCCGGAGCTTTTTAAGATGCTCCACCATCTTCGGCTCTTGCAGTCTGTGACGAACAAAGTCCGGCGCTTTCAGTCGGGCAGGAGTCAGATTGGGAGTAAAAAGCGAGCTGTCGGAAAGCAGGCTTTCGCCACGACAGGCGCGGAGGTCATTCAGAACAGGCAAAAGAACTACGGGCACATCCTTGCGACCGGCCGTCAGATGATCCAGATACTCGGGAAGTGTCAGTATGGCTTGCATCAGTACAGAAATCGCATCAGAGACGCGTTCTATACGCTTGTTCATCAGGCTTTCCGCCAACTTCTCCATTTCTTCGGCGAGCAAGGCTGCACCGTAGAATTCGACCATTTGCAGCGTGCCGTGAACCTGATGTATATAGTTGAGGCAAAATCTTATCTGGGCGGTATCATCTCTGTTATCTGCGAACGTTTCCAGGGCCTGGCGCGCCTGGTGCAACGTTTCGTCCATTTCGCCTCTAACCCACTCAAGGGCAACATAGTCATGGTCATTCCCCATAACTTCTCCAGTCGGTCTGTTACTTTTACAGCTTGCGTTTGAACGCCAGCACTTTGTCGTTCTTTATTCTTTCCAGGCCAGGCAAATTAAAATCAACGATTTCACCCAGCCCCAAAACTAGCAATCCACCTGGCTCCAGTTTCTTTGCAAGCTGTGTCAATATTTCTTTTCTTCGCGATTTCCTGAAATAAATCAACACGTTCTGGCAATAAATGATATCCATCCCACCCAGGGGGGCCAAATCCAGTTCCAAAATATTCACTCTGGCGAAGCAAACGCGTTTTTTTATCTCCTGCCGTATCTGATAGAGGCTTTCCTTTTTGTGAGCAGTAAAGTATTTTTCCTTCAACTCATCATCCAGAGTAACCAGTTTCCCTGGCGGGTACCTTCCCTGCCTGGCTTTTTTCAGCGCGGGCTTGCTGATATCTGTTCCCGTTACGCCAAAGTAGTTTACGATACCAAGTTCTTTAACGCATTCGTTTAACACCATGGCAAGCGAATACGCTTCCTCACCTGAAGAGCACCCGACACTCCAAACTGCCAGCGGGTGCGTTTCCAGCAAGGCTTTGGGTCGATCAAGCACATATCGCCTCACCATACCCATAGCGTCAGGATCCCGGTAAAACCGGGTCTCCTGAACTGTCAGTCTGTCTACCAGGGTCAACCATTCGATCATACCCGCCTTGCCAAACCGAACCTTGTCAAGGTACTCCCGGTAGCTGGCGCATCCTATTTCTCTCATTCTGGCATACAGATTAGTCTGTAAAAAAACTTTCCTGTGTACCGGAAGACTCAACCCGATTCGATCTTCCAACATGGCCTGCCACTGCTTGAACAAGGCCTCTTCCATTTCCGGCGTTCTTTGTAACGACCACGAGCCTGCTTGCGTCAAGTCCGGTTTTTCAGACATCTGTTTCCACGACCCGGTTCAAACCGGGTTAAGCATGATCAATAGCTTCAAAAGACCATTATTCATTTAATCAATCAACTCTGGGATACCCTGCCAGCCTCTTGCTCATCACCCTCTTCCGGAAGTTTGAAGCCCGCCACCGAGTTTCGAAGCTGATTGGCCATTTCGGCCAGATTTCCAATCGATCTGGCCGTCGCGTTGGTACCGGCAGAAGTCTGGGATGTAATTTCCTGAATAACATTCATCGTGTTGGAAATATGGCCCGCAGAGGACGACTGCTGTCTTGCCGCGTTGGAAATGTTCTGGATCAGGTCCGCAAGATTCATCGAAACGTTTTCGATTTCTTCCAGGGCGACACCGGCATCCTGGGCCAGTCGCGCCCCTCTCACCACTTCAGCGGTAGTGTGCTCCATCGAGATAACCGCCTCGTTGGTATCGCTCTGAATCGTTTTAACCAGCGCTTCTATCTGCTTCGTCGCAGCAGATGATCGTTCAGCCAATCGCTGTACCTCGTCCGCAACCACCGCGAAACCGCGGCCGGCATCACCAGCCATCGATGCCTGTATTGCTGCGTTAAGAGAAAGAATGTTGGTCTGATCTGCGATATCGTTAATCAGGGATACGATATCCCCGATTTCCTGGGAGGATTCACCCAATCGCTTGATTCTCTTGGCAGTTTCCTGAATCTGTTCACGAATCGTGTCCATGCCCCGAATGGTATTTTGCACCACCTCGGCACCTTTCTTCGCAATGGCAACCGATCTTTCCGCAACCGCAGAGGATTCAGCGGCGTTAGAGGAGACCTGATCAATCGAAACAGCCATTTCATTTACCGCTGCGGAGGCACCCGCAATTTCCTGGGCCTGGTGTTCAGAGGCATCTGCAAGATGCATTGCCGTCGCCTGGGTTTCCTGGGCCGCTGCCGCAACCTGGACAGCGGTATCCCGAATGGCTTTTACCAGGCCACGCATCTGGTCGATCGCAAAGTTGATGGAGTCTGCAATGGCTCCCGTAAAGTCCTCGGTGACTGTCGCCTCGGTGGTCAGGTCACCGTCTGCCAGGTCGGCCAGTTCATCCAGTAACCGAAGGATCGCATTCTGGTTCTGTTCATTCTGTTCAGTGGTCTGCCTCAGGCGAGCCTGCCCCTGCATGACCAGGATGCCACCAATTAACAGCACAACAACAAAGATGGCTACAACAATGCCGCCCAATGTGGTGGTATTGAAGAACCGGGTATCTGTGCGAGACTGCATCAGACTGGCCAGTGTAGTCGTTTCTTCCTTCAGCCCCTGGGAACTGACAAATATGTTGTCTGCCGCAGAACGCACGTTAAACAGCTCGGGAGAGGACTCCAAAATCTTGTCCACGTTTTCGTTCACAAACTCAAAATCCTGAGCGATGGCTTCAAGCCCCAAAATAGCATCTTCATCCTTGACTTTGGCAATACCCATCACATCATTACCTTCAACCATCCCTGCAAGCACTCGCCCGAACAGTTTGGCATCACGTCCGAAACGGTCGGCCGCCAATACCGCATTATCGTCTCCGGTCAATACATCGTTTATCGTTCTTACAATCCGCTCTACCCGCAACTGCTGCCGTTCCGCGACCGAAATCTGCTCGGCAGGAGCACCGATTTCAAGAAGAATATCAATCACCTCTTCATATTCAACCTGCATTTGGGGGATGGTTTCATTCAGTGTTTCAGCAACCAGGTGAAGGGAAAGTACCACTTCCCTGGCTTCAAGTATCTGGTCCGCGTTATTTTTTACGCCGCGCCAGAGCTTCTCGACTCCACTGGACGGAGCTATCTGGCTTGGCGGAAGCCCGGTTTCCTGGCGACCATTGACAATCCAGCCCCAAAGCCTGGAAAAATCATCCCGGGATCGACTCAATTCCTGGAACGCTGCCTGCTTGCCACCCGCCGCTTCCGTTGCATTTTTTGCAATCTCCTGCGAAAGTACCCGAAGCTCACTGGCATAATTAATATACTCATTATCGTACTTGCTATCCCGGTCAATAACATAGATAGTCGCGATCAATAAGATAAACAGCACAGCAAAAATAAAACCCAACACAATCAGGGGGGTATTATTATCCTGGCCTGCATTATACTTTCCAGATTTACTTTTCATCTTCCGGCTCCCGGCCTTTTCTGGTTTTTGTCGTAATTTTCTGGTTTATGTCGTAACAGTCAAGCGGGTAGCCAGACCTGGCTAGCCATGCGAAACATCAAGAAATTTCTCATCCTGACTCAACGCGGTTGTACTGAATACCTTCCACTCTTCGTCGTTTTTCAAATAGGACCCGTGAACAAATCCCGCAAGAGACCTCGGCACGTTATCAGCGTAGCGACGGTATCGGTCAACGGCAAAATATTGCATCCCCTGAACACCATCAACAATCAGGCCGCTAAAAATATCTCCGCGCTCAATGACAAGAATACGTTTTTCCCGGTTGGATACCGCACTTGCCGGCAAACCAAAGAACAGCCCCAAATCCAAAACGGGCAACAAACGTCCCCGCACATTTGCAACTCCGCACATCCAGTGCTTTACTCCCGGCACCTGGGTGAATCTGGGCAAATGAAGAATCTCCACCACTTCCCCCATGGGAGCGACATACTTTTGTCCTGCCAACAGAAACCCGATACCGCTCCACAACTCGATCGCCTCTTCCCGGGCCGGAAGACCCTTCGAGCAGCGTCGACTTCGTTTGGCAATATCCGCAAGAACTGAAAAGGGAGTTGTCGTCATGGGCATTTTGACTAGGAAAGAAGGCTGTTAATTGTTGTGATCAGGTCATCTTCATCAACGGGCTTGACCAGATAGCCCTTTGCACCCTGCCGGGTACCCCATACCCGATCGGTCTCCTGATCCTTTGTCGTAACAATAATGACCGGTATTGTCGAGGTTTCCGGTGCCCGGGTAAGCTGCCTGGTCGCCTGAAAACCATTCAGACCGGGCATCACCACATCCATCAACACCAGATCCGGTTGTTCGGCCCTTGCCACGGCGACGCCATCAGCGCCGTTGTCCGCAGTAAGAATTTCATGATTATGTTTTTTCAGAATACTGGAAACCTTTCTGACTTCCGTGGGCGAGTCATCGACAATCAATATACGAGCCATAGTTCCCCCGACTAATACCTTATCACTACGCTTCTGGTTACTGGAATAATACGATCAGTGGTACTTACAGCAAGGAAAACAAGCGCCTGATACCACTCCACTTCTTTATTCACTACTTGAGACGGCCGGCAGATGAGCTCTGATAGTGTCAAGCAGCTCATCTTTACTGAATGGCTTGGTAAGGTACTGATCAGACCCCACTATTCGCCCTTTCGCCTTGTCAAACAGGCCATCCTTGCTTGACAGCATGATGACCGGAGTTGATTTGAACGCACTATTGTTTTTTATCAAGGCGCATGTCTGATAACCGTCCAGCCTTGGCATCATGATATCCACAAAAATGATATCGGGATGGCTGTCTGCAATTTTTGCCAGAGCATCAAAGCCGTCAGTAGCAGTGATGACATTGCAACCGACTTTTTTCAGCAGGGTCTCCGCTGTACGCCGGATCGTCTTGCTGTCATCAATCACCATGATTTTTAGATTTTCAAAATTATGTTCCATTGTTTAACTGCCCTGAGCTATATCAAACAATTGTAATTATTTTATGTGCCGATTGCGCAATAAAATACACTACCACCAATACGTTAACCTGGTCTTTTAACACAGATCCAACAATCAATCCATAACCGCCTATTATTTATAGTTCAACAAGCAAGGGATGGAAAGTCCGGATTGCATCCGGATTGTCGCTGACATTAATCTTGCCATAACAATAAATCAATATAGCGCAATTGGATTTTGCATGTAAGATAAGCATAGTACAAATATTTAATTTGGAGAGTCATTTGGAAATGAACCTCCAATAAATTCATTCCAGGAGTAAAAAGCATGCGCATAGGCGTTGTGATGGATTCGATTAAAAACATCAACATCAAGAAAGACAGCACCTTTGCCATGCTCCTTGCGGCACAGGCTCGGGGCTGGCAAATAGAGTATATGGAAACGCAGGATCTATTCCTGCAACAAGGTGAACCCTGCGCTGACATGGCGACTGTCAAGGTATTCGATCAACCTGAAAAGTGGTTTGACATGGAGCAACCCCGGACAGTCGCACTGGAGGAGCTGGACGCCATTCTGATGCGCAAGGATCCGCCGGTAGACAGTGAATATATTTTTGCCACCCATATTCTTGAACTGGCCGAAAAAGAGGGCGTACTGATTGTCAACAAGCCCCAAAGCCTGAGAGATTACAACGAAAAACTGTTTGCCACTCACTTCCCCCAGTGCTGCCCACCCGTACTGGTCACACGAAAAGCGGACAAAATCCGGGAGTTTTTTGATGCAAACAGGGATATCATACTCAAACCGCTCGACAGCATGGGTGGCACCGGGATTTTCAGAGTAAAGCAGGGAGACAGCAACTTCGGTGTCATTTGCGAGATACTGACCGACAATGGCAACTGCCAGATCATGGCACAAAAATTTATCCCGGACATCAAGGATGGCGACAAGCGGATACTGATCATTGATGGAAAACCTGTGCCCTGGGGACTGGCACGCATCCCGATGAAAGGCGAAAACCGGGGCAATCTTGCCGCCGGCGGTACAGGTGTCGCCAGGGAGCTGACTGATCGGGATCGGTGGATTTGCGACCAGATTGCTCCCACCCTGATTGAGAAGGGACTGCTGTTTGTCGGCATCGATGTGATTGGCGACTATCTGACTGAAATCAATGTAACCAGCCCGACCTGTATCCGGGAACTGGATAAAACCTGCAATCTCGACATCGCGGGCAGTTTAATGGACGCAATCACTGCCAGAGTTGGCAGCGGTTGTTAATCTTCATCAATCATCCTGAGTAACCCTGTGAGAGTAACCCTATGAATGCAACAGCAATCGGAGCAGGTGCAGCCGACAGGTTGAGTTTTACTGTTTTTATTGCCTTGATCATCCATGCAATCATTATTTTCTCGCTCTCGTTTGTGAATGAAGATCCGCAACCTGCTCCCCACACTCTGGAAATCACTCTTGCACAGTTCAACGATGACAAAGAGGAGCCGAACAAGAAAAAGGCAGACTTTCTGGCACAGGCCAACCAGAGAGGCAGTGGCACCAAAGAAAAAAAATCACAACTCAGCACGCCCCAAAAAGCGGATTTTCAGGATACGCAGATACATAAGACATCTCTGGCTCGTCCTGTAGAGATCACACCCCGCTCAACAAGAAAACCCGAAAAACAGGCTGTCTCTTCCACAGCGAGATCACTGAAAAAGGCCGTTGCGCATGAGCACAAGCCGATCAGCAAGGAGCCGGTAAAGGTCAGACCCAGGCGCAGCCTGGTTGATCGCGCCCTCGAAATCGCCAGCCTTGAAGCAAGGCTGGACAAAAAACAGAGAGCCTACGCCAAACGCCCCCGGATAGATACGCTGACGGCAGCAGACACCATGAAAACCAGTGATGCCTATTACATGAAGGCCTGGCTTGAGAAAGTGGAGCGCATTGGCAACCTGAACTATCCGGAAGAGGCCAGACGCAGGGAAATATACGGCAGACTGCGCCTGCTTGTTGCTCTTTATGCGAACGGCAGCGTCAAGGAAATAACGGTAATGCACTCATCAGGACACAAAATTCTTGATGACGCAGCGATTCGTATCGTCAGGCTGGCTGCACCATTTTCCCCCTTTCCCGAGGAAGTAAGAAAAGAGCGAGATATCCTGAGAATCATACGCACCTGGTCATTTCAGGAAAAGGGGCTATCAAGTTATTAAGCCGTTGACGGGAAGTTGACAGGAAAAAGGTGACACCAAACCTTGCCAAACAGCAAAGATCATCAGATACTTTAACATATGAGCGAAATAACACACTCTTTGAAACATCAGTTCCTGATGTCCATGCCGCACCTGCACGACCCCAATTTTGAAGGGTCACTGACCTATATCTGTGATCACAACGAACATGGTGCCCTCGGCGTCATTATCAATCGTCCGCTGGGTATCTACCTGGGTGAAATTCTTGAACAGCTGAAACTGGGCGGCATAGACAGAAAAGACACCATCTATGCAGGTGGCCCGGTCCAGATAGACCGGGGGTTTGTCATTCACCGGCCACAGGGCAAGTGGCAGGCCACACTGGAAATCGAACAGGGCATTTGCCTGACCACCTCCAGAGACATCCTGAAAGCCTGTGCAACCAATGACGGCCCGGCGGAAATTTTGATCGCGCTGGGTTACGCAGGTTGGGGGGCGGGCCAACTGGAACAGGAAATTGCCGAAAATTTCTGGCTGAACTGCCCTGCAGATGAAGACATTCTGTTTCACACGCCTTACGAAAAACGCTTTGATGCCGCCATTGCGAAACTGGGCATTGACCTTTCCCGGCTGTCCAGCCAGATTGGCCATGCCTAGCGGTGCCAGCAGCAAAAAGATACAACAGGTAATTGCCTTCGATTTTGGCGAAAAGCGCATTGGCGTCGCCTGCGGGCAATGCATTACCGGCGGTGCGTCTGCCCTGCCTCCCATGAAGGCACGTGACGGCATCCCGGACTGGCAAGTAATTGAGCGGACACTGGCCGACTGGCAACCGGATCTGGTCATTGTCGGCCTGCCATTGAATATGGACGGCAGTGAAAGTGCCATGAGCCAGCGGGCTCGCAAGTTCGCCAACCGGATTCATGGACGTTTTGGCGTGCCTGTAGCCATGCACGATGAGCGCCTGACCAGTTTTGAAGCAAAAGGCTACGTGATGGATGCCGGGGGGAGCCGTGATTTCGGCAAAAACTCAGTAGACGGCCTGGCAGCCGTTCTGCTGTTCGAATCCTGGTTCTCCGAGCACGAACAGACACGGCGCCAGCAGACACAACCACAGAAAGGATAAGACAGGTCAACTATGGAAGAAAACACCAGGGTAAGTCACTTGCTCGATTCGATGACCACCAGGCTCACCCGTCACCTTGATAACAACATTCCGGGCACTCCTGTTATCGTAGGCATTCGAACCGGAGGTGTCTGGCTGGCCGGGGAGTTACACAGTCGGCTTGCGATTGAGGAACCTGTGGGAGAGCTGGACATTTCCTTTTACCGCGACGACTTCACCCGAATCGGACTCAACCCCACGGTAAAACCATCCAATCTGCCCTTTGAAACGGATGACAGGCATATTCTGCTGGTTGATGATGTGATAATGAGTGGCAGAACCATTCGCGCTGCAATGAATGAGCTGTTCGATTACGGGCGACCGGCGTCGATTACCCTGATTGCCCTGGTCGATATCGGGCGGAGAGAGCTGCCGATTCAGCCGGATATCGTCGGGCAATCACTGTCTCTCAACGAAAACGAACAGGTGAAACTGTCCGGGCCGTCTCCCCTTCGGATGACAGTTCAGCAAAAACCGGATAAAACGAAAACCGGATAAAACAAAAACCGGATAGAAATTGAAGCGAGTGAACCATTAAAACCCGGAGAATTGCCGTTTTTATGCCGGTTCAGGCGATACCTGTCCAGGCAATTCCCGGTTTGACAGCACGCAATACAACAATACCTCACGTAATGTGGCATTACCTGATGCAAGCAGCACGTAATCGCCATACTCAATCAAGCCATACAGGAACAACCCGGTGAGCAATCCAGAACAGTCAACAGGGCAATTAAACGAACAAGGGCAATTGAAGCACTTTCTTTCTATCGACGGGCTCTCCAAAGCATTGCTCACCGAAATTCTGGATCGGGCGGATTCGTTTATTGAGGTCGGTGAACGCTCAATCAAGAAAGTGCCTCTGCTGAGAGGCAAAACTGTCGTCAACCTGTTCTTCGAACCCAGCACCAGAACCCGTACCACTTTTGAACTTGCGGCCAAACGGTTGTCTGCCGATGTACTCAACCTTGACATCAACACATCGGCCACTTCCAAAGGTGAGTCACTGTCCGATATGCTGCAAAACCTGCGTGCAATGGCCAGTGATATGTTTGTCGTGCGCCACTCTCAAAGCGGGGCCGCTCATTTTATCGCCAACTCTGTCACCCCCGATGTTGCCATCGTGAATGCGGGTGACGGCCGACATGCCCATCCGACCCAGGCGATGCTGGACATGCTCACCATCCGGCAACACAAGGGGGGGGTTTCAGGATTGAAAGTCGCCATCGTGGGCGATATTCTGCACTCCCGTGTCGCCCGCTCTCAAATCAGGGCCCTGCTTGCGCTTGGTGTCGGGGAAGTGCGCCTGATTGCGCCGGATACCCTCTTGCCCACAGCAATAGAATCCATGGGCGTGCGCGTTTTCAACGACATGAAATCCGGATTACGGGATATCGACGTCATCATTATGTTGCGATTGCAGAAAGAGCGTATGGAAGGTGCATTGCTACCGGGGCAGGGAGAGTATTTCCGCCTCTACGGACTCGACCGGACAAAGCTCGGCTATGCCAGGCCTGATGCCATTGTGATGCACCCGGGCCCTATTAACCGGGGCGTGGAAATCGCATCGGAAGTCGCAGACGGCAGCCGGTCTGTCATACTTGACCAGGTCACCAATGGTATCGCCGTTCGAATGGCCGTTATGGCGATGGCCATGAGCGGACAAATAGCGCAGCCCAAAAGCAACGCAGCCCGGGGATAACATAACACCGAGACAGCATAACCCCGAGACAGCCAACCCGAAGACAGTTGAATCATCAGTAGACAGAATGAAAACGACACTTATCAAAAATACCCGCTACTTCAATACAAGCCTGGGCACGCTGGAATCCGCCAATCTGCTGCTTGCCGGGAACCTTTCGCAATTGACCATCCTGCCCCCAAAAGAGCCGGTGCCGGAGGTTGATCTGGAACTCGATGGCAGTGACTGCCTGACTATCCCCGGATTGTTTGATCTTTGCGCCAGCCTGAGGGAACCGGGTTACAAGCACAAGGGCACACTCAAAAGCGAAACGCTGGCGGCGCTGAAAGGGGGCATCACCACACTTTGCTGTACGCCCCGAACCAGGCCGGTCAATGACACGGAAGCCATCACCCGACTTATCAAAGACAACGCTGCCGCTGTCAACCAGGCAAGAGTACTGCCTGTAGGTGCGCTAACCAAAGGCAACAAGGGAAGCCGGCTTAGCGAACTGAACTCGCTTAAAAAATCCGGCTGTATTGCAGTCAGCCACCCGCGCGGAGTTCCAATCGACTGCCAGACCCTGCATCGCTGCTTTCAATATGCAAAAAGTCACGATCTGACTGTATTCTTCGAACCGGAAGAAGGATCTCTGGCGGGAGGGTGCATGCATGACGGTGCCCTGAGCTCACGCCTCGGGCTGGTTGGCGTACCCGAACTGGCTGAGACCATTGCCCTCTCCCGCGCCCTGCTGCTGGCAGAGCAAACCCGTGTCAGGCTGCATATCGGGCAAATATCATGTGGCCGCTCCGTGGCAATGATTGCTGAGGCAAAATCCCGAGGGGTAGACCTTTCCGCCGATGTCGCCATTCAAAATCTTGTGCTGACAGAAAACGACATCCAGGCATTCAACGCAGCATATCACGCCCAGCCGCCCCTGCGTACAGAACAGGATCGCCAGACCCTGCTCCAGGCGGTCAACAACGGCACGATTGATGCGATCGTTTCCCAGCACCAGCCCCACGAACTGGCCGCCAAACTGGCACCCTTCGCCGAAACCGAAGCGGGTATGAGCAACCTGGATACACTGCTTTCCCTGGGCATTCAGCTGGTACAAAACAAGGAGCTGGAACTGGCCGCCTTCCTGCGCTCGGTCACCACCAACCCCGCGAAAATTGCAGGCATCAATAATTATTGCCTGGAAGATGGTAAATTGTGCGATCTGGCCATAGTCAATCCGAACCGGACATGGCTGGTCAATCCACAGTCAATGGCATCATCAGGCAAGAATTCCCCCTTTATTGGCCAAACACTTCCCGGCACTGTGCTCTGGACATTTGTCGCCGGGCGCTGCGTTTTCGACCGGCATCGTGATGGCGATTGTAGTCAAGTACCTTTTTAGTGGTTTAACGACCTTGCTTGTGGAAATATTGACCGAAGCCGGTTTACAAAACTCATAAATCGTATATTGTTTGCTATTATTAAAACCTGACTAACGAGACACAGAGAGGAAAAAAATGGGATTCCTGTTATTCATCAGCGTTTGCGCGGTGATTTGGTTGCTATGGAACATATGTCGCAATACCAACGATGCACTGGATAAACAAACCGCGATACAGTATGAAATTGTTTCGCTGGAAAAGCGACTGGAAGAGCTTCTGGACAAGTTGGCAGAACAACGCGGCCACACCGAAGCAGATACCGAAACAAAAACAGGGAACCAGCCCGCAAAAAAGCCTGAAGCACCAGTTGAGCAGGAAAAACCCGACGCGAAGCTGGTGGAAAATTCGGACAAGGTCAATATCAACACCGGTTCAATCAGGGAACTGACAAGTCTGCCAAGAATTGGCAGTGTCATGGCGCAGAATATTATTGATGCACGCCCGTATCAGGTCGCGCAGGATTTATTGCGTGTCAAGGGTATTTCTAGGGATATTCTGTCAGAGTTCGAAAGCAGGATCGAGTTTTAACTGCAAGTCCGGGCAAGCCGGGGTTCAACAAACCGGCCCTGGCTGACCGGCCGCCCCCCTTGACATCCTCCCCGCAGGGCGGGACGCGTGCCAACCGTGGGTAACACCCGCCACAAGAACGTCCCTGGCCAGACCGGACATATCTCCCATCAGAAAAACAAAGTCGGCATTGCATCCGGTTTATGCCACATCCGTTTATATCACATCTGTCTATGTCACATTATGTAAACAAATTTTACGCTTTGTGGCTTTATTCTCACAACTATCCGGAAAAATATGGATAATCGAACAATCGTACCGGACTTCCGAGGAGAACAAAGTGAGTCATCTATCCGTGGGCCAGAATAACAATTTGCTCGTCGGCAAACACGTAAAGCGCGCTGCCATCATTGCATTTGCACTCCTGATTTCCGGCTGCAATCTGCTAAACAAGGCCATGTACAAAACAACCGGCGATGTTATGAAAGGGTTTGCCACAGAGCACACCGTTCCATTTGTCTTGGAGCAGGATGATCTGGCAATGGGCTGCGCCATGAGTGAGGCCACCGCACCGCTTATGCTGTCTTTCGGGCGGGTTACCTCATCACCAGACCAACTGGCTGTAATGATGTATCTGTCCGCAGGTGCCTGCGAAGAACAGCGTGCACTGGAACAGGAACTCAGATACCTGCGCGCAATCAGGCAACAGAACCCTGACGACGCAGAAGATGCCCTGATAGCACAAAAAAGGCACCTGGTCACGGCCGCGAAACGTCAGTACCAGGCATGGCAAAGACTGGTTGAACACTATGGTGAACCAGGTGGTGAAGAGTGCCCCGACCTCGATACCGAGTTTGACCAGTTTATCTGGTTGGCAGGTCTGCTATCCGGGCTACAGGCACTGAATAACGAAATGCAGTCAACGGTCGCAATCGGCATTCCCAAAAACATTGGCGCCAAAGCCGAGCGTGCAGCGATCTGTTTAACCAATAAAGACTGGTGGGGCGTTCCCTTCGCGATCAAGGCAACGGTATGGGCAATGCTTCCCGGGGCGCTCCCCAAAGGGGAAGATGTGTGGCTACGTCTGGAAGCGTCAGACAAAATCGGAAAAAGCAAACGTGTTCGCCTGAGCCACGTTTTACACGCGATGGCCGCCATGACAAAAGGCGACATTGAAAGGGTTAAAAATGTCATCCGTGACCATGCGGCAGCCATCAGGAAAAGACCTTCACGGCCGAGCCACAAAATGATCGATGCCATTGCAACCTACAACATACAGGCCTTGTCCGACAGGCTCTGGACACAGAACACCGGTCACAGAACACCCGTTGGCAAACTGGGTACATTCTGGGATGACAAACGTGAATCAGATGTAGAAACCGTAGATCTGGACGATCTTTTGTAGACCGTGACAAAACAAAAAACTGATAGGGAAAAGGGACACCAACCATGATAAAACTGAAAAAACATCTGAAAACCGCTGCTCTGGTTGCAGCATCCTGTGCAGCACTGGCCTCGACTTCAGTGAGCGCAGATTTGTTGAAGCGTACCTTCTGCGTATTTGACCCCATCGGCGCCAACGGCCCGTTATTCAGCGTTATGAAGTCCGCCAAACCGATCAATATGAAATGGGGTGTCGACCTGGATATGCGTGCATACACGGACGAAAAAATTGCCGCCGAAGATTTCAAGGCAGGCCAGTGCGACTCCGTTTTGTTGACGGGCACACGCTCCCGCGAGTTCAACAACTTCACCGGCTCCCTGGAGGCACTGGGCGCGATTCCAGGCCAGAAAGAGATGAAAATGGTGCTGGCGACACTCAATACGCCGAAAGCGGCAAAACTGCTCAGGAACGGAAACTATGAAGTCGCCGGAATCTTCCCCGCTGGCGCCATTTACCTGTTTTTACGAGACAGAACGGTGAACACCGTGGAAGCACTGCAAGGCAAAAAAATAGCCACCTTTGACTATGATAAGGCTGCTGTCACCATGGTACGCCACATAGGAGCCTCCGTCGTTGGCGCAAGTTCGGCGAACTTTGCAGGCAAATTTAACAATGGCAGCGTTGATGTCATTTATGCTCCGGCAGTTGCCTACACACCCCTTGAGCTTTACAAGGGTCTGGGAGATGCAGGCGGCATATTTGAGTACGCAGTGGCCCAAATGAGCTTTCAGGTTATCATTCATTCTGACCGTTTCCCCGAAGGATATGGGCAAAAGGTGCGCGACTACGCTTCGGCTCGTTATAGCGAGGCTTACGACATCGTTGAAAAAGCCGAAGCTGAAATCAATTCAACACACTGGGTCAAACCCAGGCCACAGGATGTTGCAGGTTACGACAATCTGTTGCGCGAAGTCAGAATCAGTCTGAAAGATGACGGCGTTTATAACGGCAAGGCATTAAGACTGATGAAAAAAGTCCGCTGCAAAACCAGGCCGTCAAACGCCGAGTGTGCGGAAAACCGCGAGTAATTACAAAGGTCTCCGCAGGAGATTTGGCTAACGCGCCATAGCAGAACAAACAGATCGGGCCTGCCCGACTCGCGGCAATAGCCGATCTGTCTTGTCTGTGGCAGGAAACCGGGGGTGTTCGGACATCGCCGGTTTTTTAACGAATATACCTTGAAAACCAGTACGGACAGACCATGGCAAGTGAGCTCCAAAAACGAACAACTCTCGAATGGGTATCAACCTTACCCACCTGTATACTGCTGCTTTCAGTCGTTATTTTCAGCACAAGCAGTGATATTCACAGTCAAATGCTGCGTCTCGGGCAACACCTGTGGTCCGGTTACTATGAACTCAGGGCAGACCCCACTGCGCCGGTATGTAACCCGAACATCGATATCGAACAGGAAATCCGGCACAGAATTGAACAACAGAAAAAGAACGCTTCGGACGAAGATGAGTTCGATCTGTTCGCCGATGACCCCATCGATCCGGACACACTTCGCCAGGCACTGGAGAATTTACAAACAGAGTGTGCCGATAAATATACGCGATACGATGATCTCAAGGAACGATTGACACCCGCACTCAAGGTTTACCGAGCGGTTGAGCTGTTTATCGCAGACCTGATCGCATTCGGTCTGACTTCCCAGCGTTTTACACTGGCATTGCTGGTATTGGTCTGTGCTGCTACGGCGACATTTACCCGTCATCATATCGCCATGCGCTCAATGCAGACCCGGCTTGACCATACCCTGTCACACTGTTTGCAGTTCGTTGCCAACTGCATGCTGTTTATCTCTTCCTGGTCGTTCAGAGACCTGTCTCATGGCGACGGTGGCATCGTGCCACTTGACAAGGATATTCTGCATCTGGCCTGGATATGCGGTTTCGGGCTTGTCACCCTGGTCAGTGGCATACAGATATTTCGTACACCTGAAAATGCCGCCCCCGGTGGTCATATTGGCCAGGCCCTGCTCACTGTTCCACTTTACACCATCATGTGTCTGATTTCAGGCACCTACTTTATGCTCGGCGGCCACGTCGCAGGTATAGGTATTTACCTGGACAAAATGATGGATTTGTCCGATATGTTCCTCAATGTCGGGCTCTATGTCTGGGCGGGAATGATGCTGAAACACACCAGGCTCGCGCATCTGGTATTTAACCTTTTCCGCCCCCTGAAAATGCCACCGGAGCTGCTGGCCTGCGTGGCCGTCGTTGTTGCAGCAATTCCTACCGCCTACACAGCGGCTTCGGGTGTGTTCGTGATTGCCGCAGGTGCCGTGATCTATTCAGAACTGCGTGATGCCGGTGCCAGAAGACAGCTTGCCCTGGCCGCCACTGCAATGTCTGGCAGTATGGGGGTTGTACTTCGACCCTGCCTGCTGGTTGTTGTTATTGCCTACCTTAACAGAGAAGTCACTACCGATGATCTGTTTGGCTGGGGAGTCTATGTATTCATGTTGACCGCTTCACTGTTTTTCCTTGTCACACTCACTGTTAACCGTCAGCACAAAATCCGGATCGCTCCGCCGGGCGAAGCATTCCCTGCCATGTTAACCAATTTCAAACCCGTTATTCCCTACATTCTGGTTATTGCCGGCATAACCGTGTTTTATCGATGGGTTCTGGATGTGAAGCTGGATGAGTTCTCGGCAGCACGCATTCTTCCCGTTATGATGTTGGGCGTTCTATTCTATGAGCACCTTCGATTCGGGCGCAAGGCGCTGCGAGACTCGGGCAAAGCCACGCACGAAGGACTGGAAGTGAGCGTACGTGAAGCGACCAACAAAACGGCAGCCGAAATCGGCGCACTGCTGTTCCTGTTTGGCCTTTCCGTCAGTATTGGCGGTGTTATCGAGCGTGCCGGTGTGATGGAACTGTTTCCGGAGTCGTTTGATTCTCCATGGACGGCAATGATTCTGCTGGTCTTCATTTTGGTCATTTTAGGTATGATCATGGATGCCTTTGGTGCCGTTATTCTGGTGAGCGCGACCATTGCGACCATCGCCTACCAGAGCGGCATCAACCCCGTTCACTTCTGGATGGTGACCCTGGTTGCCTTTGAACTGGGTTATCTGAGTCCGCCGGTTGCGCTCAATCACCTGCTCGCAAGACAGGTAGTGGGAGAAAAGGAAATTGAGCTGTCCATAATGAAAGAAGGCACCTTCTATCAACGACACGAGCGAATACTCATGCCCCTTTTGGTCATGGCAACTGCACTGGTCATTGTTGCCTTTGTGCCCTTGGCGATTGGTTATTGATAAATGGAAGCTTATTGTAATTGATGCCCGGATCACCCTGCGGGTATCAGGACTATTGTTAAAATCGGCGCCATGAACAAACAAAAAACCCGCCAGAAAGCGGGTTTTTTGATTTGATAACAGAACAAAACGCCTGTCGCAAAAATACGAGCGTCAGCCCAGCGTTGGCCCTGCAGCAACAATCGCGTCCGAAACGTCAAACTTTTTAAAGTTGTCAACAAACTGGGTTATCAGTTCTTTTTTCTTTGCATCATACTCTGCCGGATCAGCCCAGGTATTGCGAGGGTTGAGTAACACGGAATCTACCCCCGGTACAGACCTGGGTACGGTAAGATTCAAACCGTCCAGATGCTCGGTTTCAACATCCAGCAACACATCATTCTGTATCGCGTGCATGATCGCCCGCGTAACCGGGATACTGAAACGCTCTCCGACACCATAGGAGCCGCCAGTCCAGCCGGTATTGACCAGGTACACCTTGCTGCCAAACTCTTCCATTTTCTTCATCAGAAGCTCGGCATAAACGCCGGCTGGACGAGCAAAAAACGGTGCGCCAAAACAGGTGGAGAAGGTAGATTTGAGCTTGGAGCTTGACCCCATCTCTGTCGAACCGACAAGAGCCGTATAACCACTCAGGAAGTGATACGCAGCAGACTCTTTTGTCAAAAGCGAAACCGGCGGCAGCACACCTGTCATGTCACAGGTCAGGAACACAATGGCTGAGGGTTCACCGGCACGATTCTCAAGAACCCGCTTTTCAACATGCGACAGAGGATAGGCACAACGGCTGTTTTCTGTCAGGGAGACATCCTTATAGTCTGGCAAGCGAGTCTCATCATCAATGACCACGTTTTCCACGATAGCTCCAAACTTGATGGCATCCCAGATCACAGGCTCGTTTTTCTTGCTTAAATCAATACACTTGGCGTAACAACCGCCTTCGAAGTTGAACACACTGCCCCTGGCCCAACCATGTTCATCATCACCAATGAGAAAGCGTTCTTCATCAGCGGAGAGCGTTGTTTTACCTGTGCCGGACAAACCAAAGAACAGACAGGTCTTGCCATCTTCACCCACATTTGCAGAACAATGCATTGGCAGCACGTCCTTGTCTGGCAAAAGAAAATTCTGCACGGAAAACATGGCTTTTTTCATTTCACCGGCATAGTGCATACCCGCCAGAAGTACCTTGCACTCGGCAAAGTTGATGATGACTGTACCATCACTGTTTGTCCCGTCCCTGTCCGGGTCACACACAAAGCCCGGACAGTTGAGAATCTGCCATTCCTGCTTTCCGGCCGGGTTATAGGCATCAGGAACAATGAACAAATTACGACCAAACAGGTTATGCCAGGCAGTTTCCGTTGTCATTTTTACTGCCAGATAGTGATCCGGATCAGAGCCTACATGAACATGAGAAACAAAACTTTCCTTTTCGGCAATATAAGCCTCCACCCTTTCCCAAAGCGCATCAAACTTATCAGCACTGAACGGGCGATTGATGGGGCCCCACTGAATAAATTCCGAGGTACCGGGCTCTTCGACTATAAATCGATCCACAGGAGACCGGCCTGTTCTTTCTCCGGTGGTGACTACCAAAGAGCCATTTGCTGCCAGTCGCCCTTCATTTCGCTTTAGTGCTTCCTCAACCAGCTGAACTGATCCCAGGTCAATATGCGTATTGCTCACTGTTACTATGTCCTCAAGAAAAATAGAATTTTCAGGCAAATGCAAGCCGGGTGCCCTGTTAAAAACAGAATTTCCTCACGCTACCTACGCCAACTGCATGCCAACCGCCAACTTTTTATGCCTGTCGTCACTCCTGCGCCTGTTGCCATTACAGACATCAAAAAACGACCCCCGTAAAAACGGGGTGTCATTATGCCAAATAACATCTCAAAAAACGATTACTTGTCAATTTACCTTGCTTCTCGGGCTCACCATACGCCATATCCCCCGGCTTTAAGCTGACACTGCTCAATTATTTACGAATTAACAGGCTGGAAGGCACAGCATTCACAATACTGTCACCTCCTCCGGCCCGGCACTTTTTATTGCCTGCTTCTTGCCTGCTTCTTGCCTGCTTCTTACCTGCTTCCGGCCAGACATTCAGCCACCACCCTGTTCTTTGAATCTGACAATATGACGCCGTTGTTTTTTGTTGGGTCGACGAGCAGGGGGAAGGTGCGACGCCTGCATTTGTTTTCTCTGCCATGCGTTTTCTTCCCGCCTTGACTGGCTGGCCTCGGTCTCGGCATAGAGCAGCACCGCTTCCTTCGCGCTTTTCCTTCTGTCACTCAACCCTGCCACCACCACCTCTTTCTCGTCCCAACCCTGGCGAATGACCAATACCGCATCCACATCAACGTGCTTGCCCGGCTTCACCCGGCCGCCATTGTAGTGAACCTTGCCACCTTCTATCGCCTCCCTGGCCAGGGCGCGGGTTTTAAAAAAGCGGGCCGCCCATAGCCATTTATCCAGCCTTACGGCGGTTTCATCCCGGGGCGGTTCCGGCTGTTGACGACGGGATTTTTGCTGATGTGATTTCATTATGACGGATTAAATCCTTGAATTTGTCGATAGCCACGAAGTCCGGCCCGTCCGGTTTTCGTTCAGGCTGCTGACTGTCCGGCTGCAGAATGGTGTAAAGGTACCTTACTCCATATTCTCTGGCTGCTTTCAGTACATGAATACTATCATCAATAAACAGGGTCCTGTCAGGATTATAGGGCTCTATTTTCTGTAACGCATGCCAGAAAGCAACATCTTCCTTGGGTATTCCCAGGTCATGGGAGCAAATAATGGCATCAACAAACCTGTCCAGGCGGGTAATACCCAGTTTCAGATTCAGGCTTTTATTGTGCGCATTGGTGACCAGCACCACCCGATGGTGCGTTCTCTGCAGCTCTTCGAGAAAGTACTCTACGTGCGGGCGAAATGCGATCAGATGCTTCACTTCTTCTTTCATTTGAGGGATATCGAGCCCCAGGGTTTCCGTCCAGAAATCGAGACAATACCAGTTCAGGGTACCTGCCTGTTGCCGAATGAGTTGATCCAGTTTTTCGCTGGCCCGGGCGAGAGGCAATGACTTGTGTTCCGCATAACGCTCTGGCAGATGAGAAAGCCAGAAGTAGTTATCGAAATGCAGGTCAAGCAGGGTACCGTCCATATCCAGAAAAACCGTATCGATCTGCTGCCAGTCTATCATGTTTGAAACGTCGCTCCCGTCGTATGCCAGCCTGCGTTTGAATGGATTGTTCTATTTCAGTTCCTGTCAGGAGATTGTAAAATTGTTTGCCTCGAATGACCACCGATACGGAGCGGCAATGACAAAACAATTAACGGGTATCGACCTGATTCGGCCATTGAGCGACGTTGCCCGAAAAGCGGGCGCAGAAATCAAGCGGATCTATCACTCGAATGAAAATATGGATATCCGATCGAAAACCGACGACTCACCGGTAACCAAAGCAGATATCGCAGCTCATCATATCATCATTGATGGGCTGACCCGACTGACACCGGACATTCCCATCCTGTCAGAAGAAGGGGTAGACGACACAGGCTCCACGGAAAGGAGGCGCTGGCAACGCTACTGGTTGGTGGATCCCCTGGACGGCACCAAAGAGTTTATTGACAGAACCGGTGAGTTTACCGTCAATATTGCTCTCGTCGATCAACACAAGGTCATTTTGGGTATCGTCTATTTACCGGAAAAGGACGTGCTTTATCATGCTGTTACAGGTCAGGGAGCCTATAGGGAAACAGCAGAAACCAGCCAGAGAATTTTCGCCCGACCTGTTCGGGCCGGACACCCTGTCTCCGTTGTCGCCAGCAGACGACATGGCAACGAGAGTCTCGAACAACTGCTAAACACCGCCAGCAAAACGCTTGGCCGGATCAATAAAGTCAATATGGGCAGTTCATTGAAGATATGCGCCCTGGCCGAAGGCAAGGCAGACTGGTATCCCAGGCTTTCGCCCACCTCCGAATGGGATACGGCTGCGGCGCAGATAATTCTGGAAGAGGCCGGTGGAAAGCTGGTCGACACCGGGTTTAACCCGGTACGCTACAACACGAAAGAATCCCTGTTAAACCCGTTCTTTCACGCATTTGCAGATTCCGCGTATGACTGGCATGCGGTGCTGTCCACACAGCACGATGCAGGGTAATCAAACACAGGCAGGTTCGCCCCGGGGACTAATCAGCCTGCTTGACGGTTTCGGCAGCCATTCTGCCCGAAGTCGTGCAACCCAGACATCTCACAAATGTTGCCTTCGCAGGGTTGACCACCAGCACCCGCCCTGCCTCCGCCGCATTACCTCCGGCAAGAGAAAACGGTAATGACACGACATAGGTTGCGACTCCGGCTACAGTCGCTGCGAACAACATCGGCCTGGCTATCACTGCATCAACGGCCATTTTGCCCGCTCCGGGGCTTTCAACAATCGGATTGCTGTAGCCAACAGATGAAAAAGAAATTGAAAAGGCAGCGACCAGCATCACGGCCATTCGATAAGCTTTTCTGCTCATTGGTTTGTCTCCTGAAAAACGGGGAATCACATACCCACAGCACAGCACCCCATATACAGCACACTAACCTGTATAAAGTACACTGCCCTGTATATTTCGATACATTAACCGATTTGTACTTTACTCCTTCCATAATCTAAACAGTAGCAGTTTTCTCTGTGCTGTCTAAGGAATCGCATAAGGAATCGCAAAATTTCCAGCTATTTTTGACATCTCACACAAAAGTATGACGACCTGTTTTGCATTCTATCCCGACGAATCTCCCCCCCGCATTTAAAACACGCCATGCCTTCTCTGTCATACACCAGCAGATTCTGACTGAAATACCCCGGCTTGCCCTCTGTATCCGTAAAATCCTTCAGCGTTGTCCCGCCCTGGCAGATTGCCTGCTCCAGCACAGCCTTGATTGCATCGGCCAGCCTGACGTAACGGGCCTTGCTGATCGCTGCACCTTTTCGGGAAGGGCGAATGCCAGCCCGAAACAGAGCCTCATTTGCATATATATTGCCCACTCCCACGACCACACGGCTATCCATGATAATGGTTTTGATCGCGCTCGCTCTTGTCCTGGCTTTCTGGTGAAGAAAGTCACCGCAAAACCGGTCACTCAACGGCTCCGGCCCCAGGTGGGCAATCAACGAGTGGGCCTGCCAGGGCTCGGCAGTAAACAAAAATGCGCCAAATCGCCTTGGATCATTGAATCGCAGAACAGTGTCGTTCTCAAATACAACATCGATATGATCATGCTTTTTAACAGGCACCTCTCCACTGTCCGGCCCGCCAGTCAACACGCGCAGGCTTCCCGACATGCCAAGATGCAATAACAGATTGCCTCCGGCTGTTTCCATGATGATGTATTTGCCCCTTCGAACGACGCGATCCACCCGGCACCCTTCAACCCGAACCAGCTCCTGTGTGGGTACGGGCCAGCGCAGCCGCGACTCCCGGACAACACAGCTACTGATTTTTATCCCCTCGATATGAGGCCGGATACCACGAACGGTAGTTTCAACTTCGGGTAATTCAGGCAAATATGCTCTCCTTTCACCTGCTCACTCAACAACATACAGACGATAGCTCAGCTGGCCCGCCTGTTTTTCCTTCAGTTTTTTCCAGTGCGCGGGCAGTTGCACATTCAACTCCCGCTCACACTCCACGTAGACTTTCGCACCATCAGCCAGCAAACGGGTGTCACAAAGCAGGCGAATTGATTGATGTAACAGGGATTGCCGGAAAGGCGGATCCAGAAAAACCAGATCAAAAGGTTTCGGCTCGGACTGACTGGCCAACCACTGCAATGCATCTGCCTGTAACACCTGAGCCCGATCGCATTGCAACAAAGCCAGATTATCTTTCAAACGGGCAACCACCTGCGCATTTGTGTCCAAAGCCGTGAGCCGGGCAGCCCCCCTGGACAGCGCCTCCAGCCCCAAAACGCCACTACCGCAAAAAAGATCAAGGCAATTTGCCCCGCAGGTCGAATGCATCAGCCAGTTAAACAGGGTTTCCCGCACCCGATCAGTGCTTGGCCGCAAACCACTCACATCAGGAAAGGGCACCTTTCTGCTTCGCCATTGCCCCCCGATAATTCTGACAAATCCGGTTCCTCCCCTGCTTGCAGGCCCGACTTTTGCGCTTCGTTTTGCCTTACGTTTTTGCATACATACATCCAGACAAATCCGGACTATAGTAAAAGGTTTCGGATTATAGTAAAAGGTACCGGATTATAGTAAAAGGTATTTGGCCTGTGCACAATTCGCGATTAGAATAGCCAGGCAAAGGCCGGGCTGAAAGACCAAAGTTGAAAGACCAAAGCCGAAATACCCATGCCGAACTCGTGTTGAAATACTAATGTTGAATGACTCATGCAAACTATTGAACTGATTTTTATCGCTCTTTCCGGATTACTCGCTCTTGTCTTTGTTTTTGATCTGGTCAAATCCAGGCGCGGTATCCCCAAATATAAAAAGGTAGAACAGCGGCCAAAGGCTGAAGCAACAACACGCGAGGCAGAAACCGTGCAGCCGGATTCTCCGGTTGCGCCACCAGCCCGGGCTCCCGAACCGGAAGCCGTTCCACCATCCACCACCCCGCCAGCCAGCCCCCCACTATCCGTAATGGAGCGCATCAGGCAGGGGCTGACCAAAACCCGTAACGGGCTGACCCGGAACCTGTCCAGCCTGATTCTGGGCAGCAAAACCATTGACCGGGAACTCCTGGAAGAAATTGAAACCATGCTGCTCACGGCAGACGTGGGGGTAGCAGCAACACAACAAATCATTGCCAATATCACTGACCGGCTGGAGCGAAATCAGCTCTCGGATCCATCGCAACTTGACAGGGCGCTGCAAGACGAATTAACTGCCTTGCTCAGTGCCAGTGAGCAGCCGCTTTCACTCGAAACAGGCAGCAATACGGGCAAAAAGCCCTTCGTCATGCTCGTTGTCGGTGTCAACGGCGCAGGCAAAACAACCACCATAGGAAAGCTGGCAAAAAAATTCCAGAATGACGGAAAAACCGTCATGCTGGCAGCCGGAGACACATTCAGAGCCGCAGCGGTCGAGCAGTTGCAGGTGTGGGGCGAGCGCAATGATGTACCTGTCGTTGCCCAGCATACGGGGGCTGACAGCGCGTCGGTGATTTTTGATGCCGTACAATCCGCACAGGCAAAAAACATAGATATTGTTATCGCCGATACGGCAGGACGCCTGCAGAACAAGGACAACCTGATGGCAGAACTGGAGAAAGTGGTGAGAGTAATGAAAAAACTCGATGACACGGCTCCTCACGAAGTTCTGCTTGTGCTTGATGCAGGCACCGGACAAAATGCACTCAGCCAGGCCAGATTGTTTAAACAGGCCGTTGGCGTGTCCGGCATCGCACTGACCAAACTGGACGGAACGGCCAGGGGCGGAATTATTTTCGCCATCGCCAAACAATTCGATCTGCCAATACGCTATATTGGTGTTGGCGAGCAAATTGACGATTTACGCCCGTTCCATTCGGGTGAATTTGTCTCTGCCCTTTTTGAGAAGTGATTTTCTCATCCGTATTCAGGCGAAACCACTTCAGGCAAAACCATGATTGTCTTCGATCACGTCGAAAAAGTGTATTCGGGTAACCAGGTTGCCCTTCGGGATATCCACTTCAGCCTGGGGCGGGGAGAAATGGCATTTTTGACCGGACACTCGGGGGCAGGCAAGAGCACACTACTGAAGCTCATTATGCTGATGGAGCGCCCCACAAAGGGCCTTATTGTGGTCGCCGGCAAACCCTTGCAGGATATCCACTACCGACAGATTGCCTATTACCGGAGGCATATCGGCGTTGTATTCCAAAATCACAGGTTGCTATTCGATCGCAGCGTATTTGAAAATGTCGCTCTCCCTCTGCGTATCACCGGTGCACCGGAACGGGAAGTGGGTCGCCGGGTAAGGGCAGCCCTCGACAAGGTGGGCCTGCTGAACAGGGAAACCTTTAATCCGCTTCAACTGTCGGGCGGGGAACAGCAACGCACCGGCATTGCCCGAGCCATCGTCAACAAACCACCACTGCTTCTGGCAGATGAGCCCACGGGCAACCTCGATCCGGAGTTATCATCAGATATCATGCTGTTATTTGAACAATTGAATCAGGTTGGTGTCACTGTGCTGATCGCCTCACACGACCTGGCTCTGATCTCTCACCTGAAGCGGAAAACATTCACCCTGAGTGATGGAACCATCAAGCCCTGTGGAGCAACCCGGTGACCCGTTCAAATCACTCTCCCAAAGCCACCGGTGCATCGCCAGCAAAAGAACATTCACAAGGCAACAGCTATTTCACCCATCACAGACTGATGATGCGTGAAAGCTTCAACAGACTGCTTCAGACTCCCTTTTCGGCACTGGTTAACTGGTCTGTGATTGGCATATCCCTGGCGTTACCTGCATTTTTTCTGCTTTTCCTTACCGATATCCAGAGGCTGGTTGCAGAACTGGACAAAGACCCGCAAATCACGCTTTACCTGGATCGCAAACTGACAAAAAAGGAAACTCTTGGCCTGCTCGATCAGGTACGAAAAGAACCGCAAATCGTCGGCGCCAGCCTGATTACACGGGATCAGGGTCTGGCAAGACTGAAACAGATTTCCCCGGGCATCGCCAGTGCCGTCGAGCACCTTGATGCCAATCCGTTGCCCGATGTCATTCTGGCCGCCCCGGCCAATAGCCTGACCAATGCCGGCCAAATAGAGGAATTAAGGCAGCAACTTGTCACATTGCCCGAGGTCGACACGGCAGAAATCGACCTGACCTGGGTAAAAAGGCTTTTCGCCTTCACCGCTCTGATCGAAAAATTTGTACTCATTCTGGGCCTGCTGCTTTCAATAGCGGTCACCCTGGTGGTAGGAAATACCATTCGCCTGCTTATCGAGAACCGAAAAGAAGAGATAGAAGTGATCAAACTGGTGGGAGGCACAGACGCCTTCGTTCGCCGCCCCTTTCTGTACAGCGGACTATGGCTTGGCCTGGGCGGCGGCGTTATGGCCACCCTTCTTATTGAACTAAGCGTATTCGGGCTGAATGGCCCGGTACAGGAAATAGCAAAACTGTATGCCAGTGATTTCAGGTTATCCGGGCTTGACCTGCAGGTCACCAGCACCCTGTTGCTCCTGAGCAGCCTGCTTGGCTGGCTGGGTTCAAGAGCGGCCGTCGACAGACATCTGGCCGACATTGAGCCCTGACATTTGAGGGAAACAAGCCCAATCTTACCTATTATTAACTTGCAAACGGGGCGGTTTGGGCTAGAGTTTCACCTGTTGGGAGCAATCGATCAGATAAAACAAACTGTTTTTTACACGATATTTTTACTCACTACGGGTTGAAATTCTGCAGTTTGACTCCATAATGGAAAGTTCATTAAATATCCAATATGGACAACGCCCTTTATCCGGGAACCGAACCTCTCCGACAGGGCCAGGCCGGTTGACGACAGTAACACTGCGAATAACGCCAATAATAACTACTAACAAGTACTGATAAAATAAATACTGATAAAAAGTAACTGATTAAAAGTGACCCATTATTCATTCAGATGGTTCAGTTTATGATGGCTGATCGAGAACGAGTCGCCATAGCAGTGCGATGACACACTATACCTGGAGGTACACATTAATGGGAAAAAGCTTGCAACCGGTGGATATGCTAGTGCCAGGCCAAAACCTGGAATCCTATATTCAGGCTGTAAATGGCATTCCTGTTTTAACTGTTGAGGAAGAACGAGCACTTTCTCATCGACTGCATGATGAGAATGACATCGAAGCTGCGAGACAGCTGGTTATGTCCCATTTGCGTTTTGTGGTACACATCGCCAGAAGTTACTCGGGGTACGGCCTTTCTCAGGCAGACCTCGTTCAGGAAGGAAATGTCGGCCTGATGAAGGCTATCAAGCGCTTCAACCCTGAATATGGCGTTCGTCTGGTCTCTTTTGCCGTGCATTGGATAAAGGCAGAAATTCACGAGTTCATTTTGAAAAACTGGCGCATTGTCAAGGTTGCCACCACAAAAGCACAGCGCAAGCTGTTCTTTAACTTGCGCAGCGCCAAAAAGAGACTCGCATGGCTGACCAACGATGAGGTAAATGCCGTCGCAGAGGATCTGGGCGTGGAAGCAAAGGTGGTACGTGAAATGGAAGGTCGGCTGAGCGCCCATGATGCGGCGTTCGACGCAGGCATTGACGATGACGACGACCAGGCTTTTCAGGCACCGGCTTATTACCTGGAGGACAAGCGGTATGATCCGGCCCGACAACTGGAAAATGCCAACTGGACAGAAGACTCAAACAGTCGCCTGCAGGATGCACTGACGACACTGGATGGGCGCAGCCAGGACATTCTTCAGCAACGCTGGCTGAGCGAGGGCAAAGCCACCCTGCACGATCTGGCTGCAAAATACAGCGTTTCAGCCGAAAGGATTCGTCAGCTGGAAAAAAATGCAATGAAAAAAGTCAGAACTCATATGGAAAGCCAGGCTTTGTAACTGCCTTTTCAGCACGAAATGTAACAAGGTCACACAAGCCGCCTGCCCTGGCGGCTTTTTCATGTTAAAACCGCACCCGGAATCAATCATGCCCCAAAAACTGACGTTTATTGGCCTTGGCCTGATGGGAAAGCCCATGGTACAGAACCTGCTCCAGGGCGATTTCGAACTGACCCTCTGGAACCGCACAAAAGAGAAATGTCTGGCGTTTTCCGGTCAGGCCAGCCTCGCCCGCTCCGCCGAAGAGGCCGTGAGCAACGCAGATATCATCATCACCATGCTGGAAAACGGGCCGGTTGTCGATCAGGTGCTCTATCAATCTGGCGCTATCCGCTCCATAAAGGCTGGCACTCTGGTTATTGATATGAGCTCCATCTCCCCTGAAATGGCCCGCCATCATTCGAACATCGTCACGCAAATAAAGTCAGGCTACCTGGATGCCCCGGTATCGGGCGGAACAACAGGTGCACAACAAGCCCGTCTGTCGATCATGGCAGGCGGGGAAAAGTCCACTTTCGAGGCCGCCAGACAGGTGTTTGACTGCCTGGGAACTCCCACCCATATCGGGCCTGCCGGCTCAGGTCAGCTCGCCAAACTGGCCAACCAGGCCATCGTCGGCATTACCATTGGTGCGATCAGCGAGGCCTTGCTGCTCGCTGCACAAGGTGGCGCAGATCCATCGGCAGTCAGGGAAGCATTGCTGGGCGGATTTGCAGGCAGTAAAATTCTGGAATTACACGGCCAGCGAATGATCAATCGGGATTTTGAACCGGGTGCCCGGTCAAGCATCCAGCTCAAAGATTTGCGCATGATTCTCGATGAAGCCCGAAACAGCGGCCTTACCCTTCCCCTGACACAAAGGGTTTACGACGAATATCTGGCACTTTGCGCATCAGGCAACGGAGAGGTTGACCACAGCGGCCTGCTCCTGCAACTGGAACAACTGAACCAGACCAGGATGAGGTAGACCACCAGTTACCTCGCCAGGCATTTCGACAAACCAGCCCGACCCCGCACCGGTCCAATTCAAGGCCAATCGGTTATATGAAATGCCGGCCGGCCAGGAAAGCGGGGATCAATAGCTCTCACCTTCGTCTTCGCCCTCTTCAATGGCCTGATATTTAACGAGGTAAGACTCCATAAGCTCTCTATCTTCCCGTATTGCCTTGATTGCCTTCCAGATTTCTTTTTTGTTTTCCATGGTGAGCTTTGATTTTTTAGAAAAGGCGACAAAGTAAGCCTTGGACTTGTAGGGAATTTTCTGAATTTTGAATTTACCCTTGAAAAAAGGGTGCTTGAAATAATACTCGGCTATGTTACGCAGCAATACCGCAGACCCCTTCTTTCTGGCGATCAGATTTATCAGGGTACCCTGGTCACTCTTGTACAACCTGTCATCAACGGTAACACCTTCCTTGCGCAAATCGGAGGCGATAGAATAACCTCTCGGGACGCGGACAGGTTGGGGCAATTTACCAATATTTTTCTTGTTAAAGACGTAACCGGATCCGGAATAATTCACAATCACGTATTCAACATTTGTTAATCGATTCGGAGAATTTTTTGATGTTGCCGCATCGGCAGGGTAATCGAATTTTTCGGCGCGAGCAGGCTTGTAAGATATGCCCAGCACTCCGTCAATACGACCCCTTTGTACTCTTTTAAGGCATTTTTTCCAGTCCATCGGCCTCAGAGCCACCTTGCTATCCAGGCGATCCATCGCGTCACGAATCATATCAACATACATGCCGGAAGGCTTATAGTCTTCAGTAAATGCAAAGGGAAACCAAAAGCCCCGATCAAAACACAGGCTCAAACGTTGCTGAGCATTGAGACAGGTGCTCATAAGCACGCCGAGCAGTACGAAGGTTATATTTCTCATTATGTGACTCCCTTGATTCTTATGATCTGCCTGTGTACATAAAAGCACCCCAAACTCCGCGGCTCCAACACAGAATACGGCCCGCCGATCCACACTGAACGGCTGACTGTAGCTGTAAGAATAGAAAGCAAAAAAACCCTTTTCAACCTGAAAGTGATGAAACTGACTCGCCAACGGGTAAATATACCTGTTTTTTGTGTTCGGCCACCTCCTTCAAGACCATTATGCACCATCCTCGCCCGCTTTAATTCATTTTTAATGACACTTCTTCGAAATACCTGCACCATTTCCCCCCGTTCACCGTCCGGACAGCAAACCATATTGATAAACAGGAGTGAACGCCTTACCATGTCAACCCGAATCTGTCAGCCCTGACCGGCAATATTCACCTCCCCTCCGATTGGAGCAGGCCATGCCAAAATTTGCAGCCAACCTGACACTGTTATTCAATGAAGCAGCCTTTCCTGACCGGTTTGCACTCGCAGCAAAGGCCGGGTTCAAGGGTGTCGAGTGCCTGTTCCCTTACCCATGGCCGGCAGACACCCTGCGCCAACGACTCGGGGAAAACCATCTTGAACAGGTTTTATTCAACTTGCCTGCCGGTGACTGGGACAGGGGAGACCGGGGAATTGCCTGCGACCCGACAAGAAAAACCGAATTCAGCGAAAGTGTCGCACTTGCCATAGAATACGCCCGGATACTGGGCTGCTCACGACTGAACTGCCTGGCGGGCATCAAACCTGAATCCGTCTCGGATACCACCGCGTTCGACACCCTGGTTGAAAATGTCATTCATGCGGCAACACAACTCGCCCCGCACGGCATAAACCTGATGATTGAAGCCATCAATACCAAAGTGGATATTCCCGGTTTTTTCCTGAGCAACTCCCGCCGCGCAATGGAGCTGATAAAGACAGCAGCGTGTGACAACCTGTACTTCCAGTATGATATTTATCACATGCAGATTATGGAAGGAGACCTGTTGAACACCATCAAACAGCTGCTTCCGAAAATCGGCCACATTCAGTTTGCTGACACTCCCGGACGCCATGAGCCAGGCACAGGGGAAATCAACCTGCCTGAAATATTTCGGCAACTGGACACCCTGGATTATTCCGGCTGGGTGAGCGCAGAGTATCGTCCTGCAACCAATACAGAGGCAAGCCTGAACTGGTTCAACCCGGAGGCATAAAATCGCCATCTGCATCATTACTACATTGTAATTTTGCGTTAGCCCGTCAGTCAGGTAGTTTATGACATAGTTGAGGATTCAAATTGGCTACTCAGGCAAAGGAGACCCATGAAAGTATTGGTTGTTGAAGACGACAAAGATGTCGCGTCCTATCTTGTCAAGGGCCTGAAAGAAAGCGATTACAACGTGGATCAGGCCGCCGATGGCAAAGATGGATTTTTCCTGGCGATGAGCGAGTCGTATGACGTGATGATAATCGATAGAATGCTCCCCGGAATGGACGGCCTGAGCATTATCAAAGGGGTGCGTGCTGCCGGAAACCAGACCCCGGTGCTCATTCTCAGCGCATTGGGCGATGTAGACGACCGGGTTGAAGGGCTCCGGGGCGGGGGAGACGACTACCTGACCAAGCCGTTTTCATTTTCCGAGCTGATGGCCAGGCTGGAGGTACTTGTTCGCCGTTCCAAATCATCAACTGAATCGGTGACCGAACTCAGTGTCGCTGACCTGGAAATGGATCTGCTTGCCAGAACCGTCAAACGTGCCGGTGAAAACATCGACTTGCAGCCCCGCGAATTTCGCTTGCTGGAGTATCTGGTTCGTCATGCCGGCCAGGTTGTGACTCGCACCATGTTACTTGAAAACGTTTGGGACTACCATTTTGACCCCCAGACCAACGTCATTGACGTTCATATCAGCCGCTTGCGCTCAAAAATTGATAAAGGCTTTGAACAGCCACTGCTGCACACTGTCAGAGGCGCAGGCTACTCACTACGTGAAAGTAAATAGATTAATTCGCACCTCGACCTTTCAGCTGGCCATAGTGTATATGGCCCTGTTTGCCACCTCTGTTTTTATTCTTTTGGGTTTTATCTACTGGGCAACGGCTGGCTATATGTCAAACCAGACAGATGAAACCATTGAAGCCGAGGTGCTCGGACTGGCAGAACAATATCACCGAACCGGCCTGAACGGACTTGTCAGCGTGATCCGTGAGCGGGTAAAACGAAACCCTGCCGGAAAATCCATTTACCTGTTTACCTCCCGAAACCGGGTAACACTTGCCGGCAACCTGGACAAATGGCCTGACGAGGTGCTGGCGAAGGATGGCTGGATCAATTTTGTTATCGACGATAAAAACGACCCGATCGGCGGCAAGCGACTCATCCGGGGCCGAGTATTCATTGTTCACAGTGAACTTCCACTGCTGGTCGGGCGTGATGTTCAGGAACTGATGACCGTAAAAAGCCTGATTGAACGGGCTCTGAGCTGGGGGTTCGGCATCACTCTGGCTTTGGCGATGATCGGTGGAATTATGATGACCCGGAGCACGGTACGTCGCATTGAGGTAATTAACGCCACCAGCAGAAAGATCATGAATGGCAACCTGGCCTTGCGCATTCCGACACACGGCACTCACGATGATTTCGACCAGCTGGCCGATAATTTGAATATGATGCTGGACAGGATAGTACAGTTGATGGAGGGGGTAAGGCATGTTTCGGATAATATTGCCCATGACCTGAAAACCCCACTGACCCGACTTCGAAATCAACTGGAAAGCTCACTGCTCACAGTCAAAACACCCGACGGCCAGGAAGGAGTGGGCAAAGCCCTGGCCGAAGCAGACCATATGCTGGGAACATTCAATGCTCTGCTTCGAATAGCGAGACTTGAATCCGGCGGAAAACTGACCCACCTGAGTGATACCAACATTTATGAGCTGATTGAAGATGCTATTGAATTTTATGATGTGCTGGCCGAAGAAAAAAGCCAGACAATTTCTCTGGCGGGACGTAACGATGCCGTGATCACCTGCGATAACGACCTGATTTTTCAAGCCATAAGCAACCTGATAGACAACGCAATCAAGTACACACCGGAGTATGGAAAAATCGTCGTCACAGTCAAAAAAGAAGGTAGTGTCGTCAGCTTCAGCGTGGCCGACTCGGGGGCAGGCATTCCGGATGAAGAAAAGGAAAAAGTGTTTCAGCGCTTCTACCGCGTTGCAAAAAGCAGGTCGGAACCCGGAAACGGCCTCGGACTGAGCCTGGTTTCCGCAATCGTCAGCCTGCACGACGCAACAATCAGACTCAGCGACAACAACCCGGGCCTGGTGGTAGACGTCACTTTCCCTTGCCCGATAAAAAACACCAGGCGAATAAGAAACACTCTGCCCGGGATCCCTGCATCTGCACAATCCCCTCCGGCTCGCCCGGCACCGACTCAAGACGAACCCGACAGGTGATGAATACACTCCTCGCGAGGCCACAAACGACCACTCCGGCCCGAAATAATATCTGCGCGAAATACCGATCCGATCACGCTCTTGCTAGATCACGCTCTTGAATGTCATCAAGGTGTACCGGGCAGGCGCGAGAGCCAAATCAATACCATCACGCACCAATTTTTCGGCTTTACCCGCCACTCTCTCTATCTGTACCTTACGACTGTCAATACGAGCCTGAACACTATCCATCTCACCCTGGAGCTTTTTCTGCTCGTTCATCAAGTACGCAATACAATTATGGCGATTAACGCTGTCAGTAACCCCAAACTCTTCCAGTTTGTATCCAATGGTATCCAACTGGCTCAGTACCGTATTCGCTACCTTATCAAGTTTCATATATAAACCCCATTTAACCGAACTGTTATCAGCACCCGAAGGCGCAACTGCAAATATCGTCAAACACTCGTTTTAATAAGGTAACGATACCTCCCTATTCTAGAGGAGACAACCTAATCCGGCCTGACTGCCAGTCTGCGGTATTCCCTTCAGGCACCCGGACTGAGCCTCGGGTCTGCAGTGGTGTGATACAGGGTTTATTCGGTGCCAATGTGGCACCCGATTCATCACCAGTGTCAAAAATGTGCAAGCCGGACCGGTAAAAACAGACGCGCGTATCACTCCGGGATTTGATATGATCGCGCTACAACACCCTATGCACTTGAAAGTATTGACGCCCTGTTAAACCATCCGGAATGGATGCTGTTGACAACCTGACCATACCGAAAACTGTCTTTATGAAAACAAATCTGATTACAAAAGAAGGCTTACAGTCTTTACAGGAAGAACTGGATCGACTCTGGAAAGTCGAACGCCCCGAAACAACAAAGAAGGTCACCTGGGCCGCCAGTCTGGGTGATCGGAGTGAAAATGCGGACTATCAATACAATAAAAAAAGACTCAGGGAAATAGACAGGAGAGTCAGGTATTTAAGGAAGAGAATAGAGCAATCAACCGTTGTTGAATACTCCCCCGAGCAAGACGGTCGCGTTTTCTTCGGTGCCTGGGTTGAGATCGAAAATGAGCAGGGGGAAACCCTGCGCCTCAGAATTGTCGGTGTGGATGAAATCTATGACAGAAAGGATTACATCTCCATAGATTCACCCATGGCAAGAGCCTTGCTGAAAAAGCAGGTAGATGATGAAGCTGTGGTTAGCACACCCGCCGGCAAGGCGCTCTGGTTTGTCAATAAAATCGAGTATGTTCAATAGGATAAAAGAGCGTCCTTTACTGGAAGTTTTGCAACCAAGGCAATTTCAAAAGAATTATTATCTGCGCTAACGTTTTCTTTGGCATACGCTACAGATTCTGAAGAAATATCGATTCCATAAACATCTCCTGCCTTGCCCAGGCATCCTGGTGCCATATCCACCACCACAAATGGTGACGCAGCTCACAAAAATTTACACGTCTTGATAATCCCTGACATCTCGTGACCACCATCTATTTATTAAATAAGATTTTTTATTACAATCTGAAATGGAATCAGGTGAGACAAATGGATACAGACAAGGTAATGCACAGGAAATTGCGCCATGACAACAAAGCAAAAAAATAATCTGGCATGGGCTTTATTGGCACTTTTGGTTTCAACTCTGGCAATGGCTGAATCGAAGCAGTTGGTAGAGCCGACAGAAAAACACAAGAAAAAGTCAACGATTGACACCTTCCCGCTTGTACAACTGGATCAGGAAGATTTGTCGGATGCGGTAATCGAAGGGGGGCTGGAGCCAACAGCAGCAGGAAATCCGGAACCTGCCGCAACAGAGCAGCTATCCCGTCAAGATAGAGAGATCAGAAGCGAGTACGACCATGAAACAATCACAATAAAGTTTAACTTCGCCATGCCAAGGTTCGCACCCAAGGGCACGGTAATAACACAGGCCACGGAGGCATGGCCCAATCGCACCTACCACCGTTACGACACAGCGGTGACAGAGCGATAGCAGTCACAGCCGACAACACAAAGCGGCAAAAATCTATTGATTGCGCGGCCTTTCTATCACATGGGCAAAATAAAACTCCAGGGCTTGCCTGGCCTGGTTCATTCTGGCCTTGGACAGCTGCAGACGTGAATTCAGGTAGCGAAGAAAACGGTTTACCTGCTCTTCGCTGGCTTCCTGACTTGCAACCTGGTTGTTTTTGCCCTTCCTGGCAGAAGTAAAGCTGATAAACTTCAAAATCCAGTGCTTGTAGGTCTGCTCCGTTCTCAAATTCAGTTTTTTTTCAACGACTACCTGATGAATTTTATCAAGTAAAATCGGCTCATCAAAAGTATTCCGCACTTTATCTTGCATGAACCACCCCATCTTTTTGATTTTATTATTAGTGCTCAGGACGAATTGTAACGGACTGCAAAGCGAATTATTAGTAGAAAAGTGTTAATTATATTACTGTTTTTTTAAAAACGCCCCCCGGCACGGGCCTGCGGGGGCTGTAATTATCCTGCCAGAAAAACTATCTGAAGCTGTCCACCTTATCGATATAGGCCTGCATGGCTTCTTCGCTGGAGGTACCCTTAAGCTTCTCCCATGCACCGTATTTGGCTCGGCCGACTATATCCAGCATTCCAGGCTTCTTCCCGGAAACATCACCTTCCGTTGCCTGCTTGAACAACGCATACATTTCAAGCTTTAACTCGTTCGATGGTTTGAAATCACTATCTGATGTTTGAACATAGTTCACTGCTTCATCAAACTTGGCCTTCAGGTCTGACATATTTTTTACCCCTGTTTTATGGACGTTTGCGTTTGTTTAACTGTTTTTGTGTTCCACTAGTGTACCGCCCAGAGTATACCAGTTACTTTCCCGCCAGGCGAGAAGGCATGGTCAAATCAGTCTCCGGAAAGTCTGCACCCGACGGTCCGGACAAAACAGCAACACCATCAGCATAACCACTTGTACGGAACAGCGGAGAACTTGTGCGGAACAGCGGAGAAAGGGAAAAGAAAAACCCGCACACAACTTATCGGAAAACAGGTCGTGCACGGGTCGGAAACCATCACTAAAAAGTCGGAGTTAAAAAAACTGTGACCTAAAGCATCTCATAACGAATATACAGGGTACCACTGGCCGACTTTCCGTCTTCACCGTAATTGCTCAATACCTGAACCTTGTAGACTTCATCACCATCCTTGACAAGGTAACTGGAAAAGGTCGGAACCATGTCATGGGTACCATGCACATTATACTGCATGGGGCCAAAATTACCCGGTTTGCTCAGCGCACCGTCAGTCGAATCATTAAACCACTTGTACACCTGAGAGAGATCAGTCGGATCGGTCACATCAAAAGCACTGCCCTCCGGTATAACAATCAGACCAACGTGCGCCTGACCCTCACCGGAAACACCGGAATTGACCTGAATATTCCATGACTGACCCACGGCCTCGACACTGAGTTCCCAGTCATCGTTCTCGGTCACTGCGCTATTTGTTTCCATGTCCCAGTAGGCACGGCCATTGGTAAAGTCCAGAAAGTCGGTTGCTATTGTTTCTGTGTCAAAGGCCTGGGTTCCACTGTTCCAAAGCTCGACGGCGAACTTCAGTTGACGCGTAACCGGGCTGCTGGCGTAGTTCACCTCGGCAACACGAACGCGACCATAGGCTTCGGGAGATCCGGATGCATCCAGGGTGGCAGAACTGATAATCCAGCCATTGCCCGGCTCATCCCTTGCCGTGAAGGATGGGCCCGCAGGGCCATAGGCCGCCGACAACCAATCATCCATGGCAATCTGGGTATGCAACAGATCCGACTCAAAATCGGTGCAGCTCTCGGAGTTCACTTTATTGAAGTCAGCCAGGGTGTTTTCTGCCGTAAGCATTTCAAATTCGGCAACGACCGGAGCCCCGTCAGCATCATACAACCCGGGGTAGACCATTGCCACGCAACCCTGCACGGAGCCGGTGCCTGCATCTCCGCCATTCAGGCCATAACCCTTGTATTTCTGGTAGGAGATGTCCCAGCTTCCATCTTTGGCAACCGTCTGGCCGCCAGACAAATCCAGAAAAACCTTTTCGCCAGATACTGCATCCACGCTGACATAATTGACGTTTTTGTTGGAGCCGTTATCGTCATTGTCAGAGCCGCAGCCGACGAGAAGAACTCCGGCAGCCATAACTGCAACACCGCCAAGAACCGATACTTTCATAAAACATCCCCTTAATCAGAATTACCAATACAAATCACAGTCGCCGACTATATTTCTTTTAGATAGTAATGTAAATGATTCTTATAAAGATGAACATTAAAACAGTATAAAAACTATCTCGCACTATCTCGCTCTCGCTGACCTCTATTGTCTCCCTGATTTCTTTTGAGTGAGCGGCAGGCGGATAGTAAAGCGGACACCTGGCAAGTGCGGGTCATTGATCGCCCTGACATCACCATCATGGTACTGCACAATCAGCTTGACAATGACCAGCCCCATCCCCAGATGAACCTGATCGTTTCGATCTCTCAGGCTGACAAAAGATGAGAAAATATCCTGGCCTGGCATATCCGGTAAAAAAGCTCCTTCATTGAATACACTCAGGTCATAGCCCGCCTGCCGGTTATTTCGATCGATTGCCCTGCTCAAACTCAAACCGATCCGGCCTCCCCCGGGGGTAAAGTCTTTTGCATTCTCAATCAACTTGTCCAACAGCCGGGCAAGCAGATCCGGCGAACCCCAAAATGGCAGTTCACCACACTCTGTCGTTTTATATGAAAACCGGAAATCGGCCAGCATCCCCTGGTAGGCCATGCCGATCCCCGAAACAAACCCGGCCAGATCAAACCATTCCTTCTCTGCATGCTGAATACTGTCTTCCAGGCGGGTTGCCTCTCGCATGGAGGTCAATATCGCCGCAAGCCGGCTGCACCCCTCCTTTGCCCGCTCTATATACTGCCTTTGGTCACTTTCCGATTCAGCCTGATTCAGGTTGTCCAGCGATGAGCTCACTATGGCAATGGGCGTTTTTATTTCATGGCCCAGTTTTCGGGCAAAGGTTTCCAGGTAGTCGGTATAGCCATTCAGGGCCACCACCATCTGCTGGAAATTACGGGATAAATCACCGATTTCGTCATTGGAGTTCGAAGCTCTGAATTTGCCTGTGATCTGACCATCCGGGGAGACGGTCTCCTTGATACTCCGGTTCAATTGCCTGATTCGCCAGGAAATTAAAGAGGCAAAACCAAGCAGAACCAGGGTCACCAGCAAATATATGGTCAATGAGGCCAGTATCACATCAACTATAGTGCTACTGGAAAGGGTGGCAAACGAATCGGTACGCTGATCGATTCTGATCACCCCTGCAATTTCTCCATCGATCTCCACCGGCAATGCAACACTGCTCAAAGCCGTGTGATTGTCCGGCGTGGTAAACCACAGAGTTTGCTCCTTGCCAGCCAGCGCGCCCTGCACCAACTCACTGGTGTCCCGCGCCGGGTCTCCGTTGTCCGGCATCGGGGGCGCATCCTCCAGTATCAGCCAGCGAAACACTGTCCCCAGAAAACGGGTAAACAACGCCTGTCCGGACTGGCTCCTTTTTGGCCCTGGCCCCAGGGCACCGGTACGGGCAATCACCCGGCCCTTTTTGTCTGTCAGGGTCATTCTGGTCGTTGGCATCGCATAGTCAGCAAGGAGTTTTTCAATTCCCGCATCCCGTCTGACAATCTGATTGACCGCCGGCTCGCCGGAGGGTAGGGAAGTCACCGCAAGCCTGGCCGGCTCCAAGCCAGGCAAGTCAGTGCCATCATTGATCACGGACAAACCAAAGCCGCCGCTGACCAGTTTCAGGGGTATATCGAGTTCAAGGTTATATCCTGCCGGCGTGTCCTGCCAATAGGCAGAAACATCATACAACTGACCAGATGGGGAAACCGCTGAAATCGGCCCGGGAGCGATAGGCTGAAATCTGATTACACGCCTGCCTGCCCTGCCCTGCTCAGACTTGTCGATCAGCCTGACGATAACCTGATCCGAACCAAGGTTTTCAGGTCTGTAGGGTTCGTGGTAAATCACTCGTGAGTCCCTGACCTGTAAAAAAACATACAGGCGATCTTTAAAGAAACCTGCCAGACAGGTCGCGCCGAAACCGTCTCCGGTTATTGGCAACAGTGTTACCGGTTTTGCGTGAAAGGTGTGCCACTCATCGCCGTACCCGTCGGTGATCGGCGCAAATGCAAGAGGGTAGGCGTAGAGCTGGCCGACTTGCGAGTTCAGGCCTGAAAAAACAGAGCTGATCCGTTCTGAACGGATGAGGCGGGAACGCGCCAGCAACAAGGCCCGGCGCAAGTTTTCCTGCTGGATATCACGCAGGGTCGCTTCCAGTTTCTGGATCAGATGGTAACCTCCCCAGGGTAAAAGCAGAAGAACCATGCTGACTGATAGCAGTTGGTATCTCAGGCGCATGTCATGCCTCGGTCGGGTCCCATTTATACCCCATACCATAGGCAGTTTGAATTGCCTTGAAATCGGGGTCAATTACTGTAAATTTCTTCCTGATTCGCTTGATATGTGAGGTGATGGTACTGTCATCCAGCACCGTGTTTGCTGCCTCCATGAGCTGATCCCGGTTTTTTACATGGCCAGGGTGTTTTGCCAGCACATGCACGATCCAGAACTCGGTCACGGTCAAATCAATTAACCCGCCATTCCAGTGAGCGGTCATTCGATCGAGGTCTATCGTCAGGCGACCTCGTTCCATCGTACTGTCAAGTCGCCGGGTGTCTCCGGCCACGGCTTCAATACGCCGGAAAAGCGCCGTAATCCGTGCCAGCATATGAGGCAGGCTGATATCCTTGGTCAGGTAATCATCGGCACCCAGTCGTAATCCGGATATCTGGTCTATTTCGCTATCACGGGCAGTCAGGAAGATAATAGGTAGCGAACCGGAAACCCCGCGCAGTTCCCGACACAAGTCGAAGCCACCTTCCATTTCATCTCCCAGCCCGATATCAATAATGGCCAAATCCGGCAACCGGGTCTTGAAGTGGGCCATTGCCGCTGGCCTGGAGTCAAAATCCACCACCTGGTAACCGTGGCGCATGAGTGCATCCCGGTAATTTGCCCGGATGGCGGGTTCGTCTTCCACCACTGCGATTGTTTTCTTCATGCTGTTTCTTTCTTCGTACTGTTTCTTTTTCTTTACTTCATACCGTTCTGTCAGAGCACCATTAAAGCATGAATATGCTGAAGACATAACTGCCTGCCACAATTTGCCATAATTGATTCCACAACTTCCCTTTTTGGTCAACTGCAATGCCCTGTTTCGGGCGTGAAATAACACTGGAAACCGTTAGTTAAAAAGCGCTACAGAGTGTGGCACCAACAGTAACAGGCCAACCCGGGGAGAGTAACCATGAAAGCACCTATCAGACGACGATTAAAAGAAGACAGTTTAATGCTTGTTTGCCTGGCTCTGTTTATTGTATTTCAGAGCATTCCCGCTGTCGCTGACAACTTCGCAACGACATTCAATGACCCTTCAGAGGTGAAATCCGGGTCGCTGCTGTTCACCCGTTCCCCTTCTTCTGCAAGGACGGAACAAACCGGACAATACGTATCGGCCACCCGGTTAAATACCGATGTCAATATCCAGGTGTCGGGCCTGCTGGTCAACGGGGAAGTGGTGCAAAAATTCCGGAATGACACCCGGCAGTGGCAGGAAGCATTGTATGTCTTTCCCCTGCCGGAAAATGCGGCTGTCTATGGAATGAAAATTGAGGTTAATGGACGGGTAATCCAGTCAGAAATACAGAAAAAAGCCACCGCCCGAAAAACCTTTGCCAAAGCAAAACAGGCTGGAAAGCGCGCCGCCCTGGTTGAGCAAAAGCGGCCCAACCTGTTTTCCACGGCGGTTGCCCATATCGGCCCCGGTGAGGAGATTCTGATCACCATAGACTACTCACAGTCGCTTTCCTATCGGGATTCAGGCTTCGAACTCCGCTTCCCGACGACCATTACACCAAGGTATATTCCAGGCGCACCCGTACAAAAAGCATTCGAGGAATACCAGGCAAACGCAAATCAGGTCGGGCCGGTCGCGTCCGGTTGGTCAATGAATACCAATGAAGTTCCGGATGCCAGCGAAATTACTCCCCATACGGTTACAGAGACGGATGTCGGAGCCAATTCGCACCAACTTGCCATGCAGGTCACGCTTGATCCGGGCTTTCCCGTCGAAGCAATCAGCTCGGCCACCCATCAGCTGACCATCCAGAAAGTCGGGGAAACCCGCATCGTCCAACTGCAGCAAGGCCATGAAGCACAAAACCGGGACTTTGTACTGAAATGGAAACCGGCACCACAATCACACCCGCAGTCCGCCCTGTTTACCCAATTCGACGGCCAGCACACCTATGGAATGGTGATGCTACTGCCTCCTGAAGTCGCCCCTGCCGAAGTGGCTGGCAAAGAACTGGTTCTGGTCATTGATACCTCGGGCTCCATGGGCGGCGTGTCAATCCGTCAGGCAAAACAGGCCATTACCCGGGCAATCTCATCTCTGAGACCTATTGACCATTTTAATATTATTCAATTCAACAGCACCGCCAGCCAGTTATTCCCGGGTTCACAACCCGCCAGTCACAGCAACAAGGCAATGGCTACGCACTATGTCAGCCAACTGCAGGCAAACGGTGGCACGGAAATGGCGAAAGCGCTCGACCTGGCCCTGGTGTCAAACCGGGCAAACACTGAGGCTGAACACTCTTCCGGCCTGAGGCAGGTTGTATTTATTACCGACGGCAGCGTCGGCAATGAAAATGCGTTGTTCGACCAGATTCAGCACAACCTGACCAATAGCCGCCTGTTCACCGTTGGCATAGGCCCGGCTCCCAACAGCCATTTTATGAGAAAAGCGGCCGCATTCGGCAGAGGCACCTTTACCCATATTGATCATACCGCCGAAGTGGAAACCGGAATGGATACCCTGCTGCGAAAGATTCAGTATCCGGCACTCAATAACATACAGATAGAATGGGCAGACCAGGTCGAAGCGGAAGTCTACCCGGAGAAAATCGCTGATTTGTACCTGGGTGAGCCGGTCGTATTTTCATTTCGAATCAAGGGTGACCAGGCTTCAGGCAGAATCACAGGCCGGGGGCTTGCCAATCAGCCAGGCGAAAACAAGCTCTGGCAACGCGAGCTGACTGTAAACGCCGATCAGACTGAAAAGGCTGAACAGAAAGTAATGCAGCAGGGCCTGGATCGCCACTGGGCAAGACAGAATATAGACAGCCTGATGAACCAGTGGAATGACCCGGCGCAACAATCCCGCATTGAAAATGAAGTTACAGAGACAGCACTTACTCACAAACTGGTGACTCAATTTACCAGCCTGGTGGCAGTTGACAAAACACCGGTTCGCTCCATCGAAAATGTCGGGAGTCAAGAGGAGTCGAACCAGTCAGCCATCCCCGTCCTGCTTCCCAAAGGGCTGCCATCCGAAATGCTTCACTACCCCCAAACTGCCACGCCAGCGAATTTATACCTTGTTATCGGTTTGATCTTGCTGGCCTGCGCCCTGCCGATTCAATTCAGACAACTGATACAACAGCGCAGTGAACGAGGCATGGCATGATGTGCAGCAGCAGCTCCCGGACGGGCAGGGCCAGAACCATAACCCGGCCGGGGAAAAACCGGTTACAGTGGCTGCTACTTTTATGCGCAGCCGGCTTTCTGATTCAGGGCAATTTTATTCATTTAAAAGCCATACTGGCCCAGCACCTGATAGAGTCAGCCTGGAGCGAATCGCTGACTTCGGGGGACTTTTCACCGCCGTGGAGCTGGGCCGACTGGCAACCTGTCGCCCGGCTCGAGTTTCCTGAGCATCAGCAGGAATTTTTCGTGCTGTCCGACATCTCCGGCGCTGCCCTGGCATTTGGGCCGGGGCTCCACCCCGGCGGAGCATCACCGGAGGAACAGGGAACAACAATTATTGGCGGGCACAGGGACACGCATTTCTCCGTGCTTGAGAAAATAAAAAAAGGCGAGCTGATCCGGCTGCAAAACAGAAGGGGCGAATGGAAAAGCTACAGGGTCAGCTCATTGGAAGTGGCAGACACTGAAACCACAGGCCTGCGACGGGTTCCATCTGCGGGGTCACACCTCATACTGATCACCTGCTACCCCTTCCACAGCATCAATCCGGGAGGGTCGTTGAGATATATAGTCAAGGCCGATGCCATTCAGGTGGCTGCACACTGACGCGACTTGTCAGGTAATTGATTCAACCGACCTGAAACAAACCTGTTCAGGCTAACACCTGCCACCTGCAAATCAGGAAAGCTGGCGACAGAAAATGAATAGACTTGGTTAATTTATGGTATTTTCTTGAAAAATTGCTATACTTGCGCTTATATTGATCGATAGAAACCGCAATTTGGCACTTATTATATCTCGTTCACAGGCTACTCGCCGGATTTCAGGCATGTCCATTGCGAAACCAAATAATTTAACGCTTAACTTATCAACATAGCGGAAACCTTTTCCCTCAATCCCCTCTTTATATTTTGAATATCTATGAATCTTACCGAGCTTAAAAAGAAATCAGTTCAGGAACTGTTGGAAATTGCCAGCGAAATGGGCCTTGACAACATGGCCCGCTCTCGAAAACAAGACATTATCTTTGCCGTGCTCAAGAAACACGCAAAAAGCGGTGAGGATATCTACGGAGATGGCGTACTGGAAATACTCCAGGACGGTTTCGGCTTCCTGCGCTCTGCCGATAGTTCCTACCTTGCCGGGCCTGATGATATTTACGTCTCTCCCAGCCAGATTCGCCGTTTCAATCTTCGTACCGGCGACACCATTTCCGGCAAGATTCGCCCCCCCAAGGACGGCGAGCGCTATTTTGCACTGCTCAAAGTCAACGGGATCAACTTTGACAAACCGGAAAACTCCCGAAACAAGGTATTGTTTGAAAACCTGACGCCCCTGTTTCCCGACGAAAGGCTGAGGCTGGAAGCGGGTAACGGCAGCACCGAAGACCTGTCTGCCAGGGTACTGGATCTGGGAGCCCCCACGGGCAAGGGTCAAAGGGGGTTAATTGTCTCACCACCCAAGGCGGGCAAGACAATCATGTTGCAGAACTTTGCCCAGTCCATCGCTCGCAACAACCCGGAATGTCACCTGATGGTGCTGCTGATTGATGAGCGGCCGGAAGAAGTCACCGAAATGCAGCGCTCGGTTCGCGGCGAAGTCGTTGCCAGCACCTTCGATGAACCCCCTTCCCGCCATGTTCAGGTCGCAGAAATGGTGATCGAAAAGGCCAAACGTCTGGTAGAACACAAACAGGATGTGGTCATACTTCTGGACTCCATTACCCGATTGGCTCGTGCTTACAACACCATTATTCCTTCTTCCGGTAAAGTACTTACCGGTGGTGTCGATGCCCATGCACTCGAGCGCCCAAAACGCTTTTTCGGTGCTGCGCGTAACATTGAGGAAGGTGGCAGTCTGACCATTATCGCCACGGCACTGATCGACACCGGCTCAAAAATGGACGAGGTGATTTACGAGGAATTCAAGGGCACAGGTAATATGGAAGTTCACCTGGATCGGAAAATTGCCGAGAAGCGCACCTACCCGGCCATTAACATTCGACGATCAGGCACCCGACGCGAAGAAATGCTGATGTCAGAAGAAGAAATGCAACGGGTCTGGATACTCCGCAAAATCTTGCACTCGATGGAAGACGATGTCGCCGCCATCGAGTTTTTGCTCGACAAGCTGAAAGACACCAAAACCAACGATGAATTTTTCAATGCCATGAAGAAGCGCTGATTCCGACCAGAGAAAAAAGCCGATAGCTGTTCGCCAGACTATCGGCTTTTTTGTGCCAGTTGCAAACCAGGCCAGGTAGATTCACTATGCAATATCGAGATTTAAGAGACTTCATAAAAAAACTGGAGCAGGAGGGCGAGCTGAGGCGCATCTCTCAAGAGGTTGACCCCTGCCTGGAAATGACCGAGATATGCGACAGAACACTTCGCAAGGGAGGCCCGGCACTGCTCTTCGAAAACCCGAAGGGCAGCCATATTCCTGTCCTGGCCAACCTGTTTGGCACACCCCGGCGAGTCGCAATGGGAATGGGTAAAAGTGAGGTAAAAAGTCTGCGGGAAGTCGGCCAGTTACTCGCTTTTCTCAAGGAGCCTGATCCGCCAAAGGGATTCAGGGACGCCTGGGCCAAGTTACCCCTGTTCAGACAGGTGATGAATATGGCACCCAAAACCGTCCGCTCGGCCAAATGCCAGCAAGTCGTCATTGAGAAAGATGATATTGACCTCTATCAACTGCCGATTCAGACCTGCTGGCCTGAGGATGCCGGCCCTCTGGTCACCTGGCCTCTGGTCATTACCCGGGGGCCCGACAAACCAAGGCAGAATCTGGGCATTTATCGCCAGCAACTCATTGGCCGTAACAAGCTGATTATGCGCTGGCTTTCCCACCGCGGTGGCGCACTGGATTTTCGGGACTGGCAACAAAAAAATCCGGGGCAGCCCTTCCCGGTGGCGGTCGCCCTGGGCGCAGACCCGGCAACCATACTCGGGGCCGTCACACCCGTACCGGACAGCTTGTCCGAATATGCCTTTGCCGGCCTGCTCAGAGGAGAAAAAACCGAAGTCACCGCTTGCGGCATACATTCATTACAGGTGCCCGCCAGTGCGGAGTTTATTCTGGAAGGCTACCTTTACCCGGACGAAATGGCGCCGGAAGGCCCCTTTGGTGATCATACCGGGTATTATAACGAAGTCGAACATTTCCCGGTTTTCACTGTCGAACGAATCACTCACCGCAAAAACCCGATTTATCACAGCACCTATACGGGCAGACCGCCAGATGAACCGGCGGTACTGGGCGTCGCATTAAATGAAGTATTTGTCCCCATTTTACAAAAACAGTTTCCGGAAATTGAGGATTTCTACCTGCCACCCGAAGGCTGTTCCTATCGAATGGCCATTGTCTCCATGAAAAAGCAATACCCGGGTCACGCCAAAAGGGTAATGATGGCGGTCTGGTCGTTCTTGCGACAATTCATGTACACAAAATTTGTCATTGTCGTCGATGAGGATGTCAATGCACGGGACTGGAAGGACGTAATATGGGCGATCACCACACGCATGGATCCGGCAAGGGATACCACATTGATTGAAAACACACCCATAGACTATCTGGATTTTGCCTCACCTGTTTCGGGGCTGGGATCGAAAATGGGTATGGATGCCACCAGCAAATGGCCCGGAGAAACGGACAGGGAATGGGGGCGGCCAATTGTCATGGATGACAAGATAAAAGAGCGAATTGATACAATCTGGCAGGAGCTGAACCTGTGATACATTGACCATTGATCGTCAACCAGTAAAAATGGGCGTTTGTGCAGAGCGCCCCTTCTTCAGATACCACTCTGCACCGCACCACCATCCACCCTGCGGGAGAGACTTTAGTGAAACACTTTGCATGCCGGATTACAGGCATAGACACATTTGTCGGTCATGTGCATCGAATTATGCTGCAACTACCCGCCGACACACTGGCAGAGTTCAGCCCCGGGCAATACCTGAGCCTGCATATTGAAGGTATGGAGCCGGCCTTTTTTTCTATCGCAAACCTGCCTGGCAGCCGGGAACTGGAGCTGCACATTGATGCCCCGCCCGGTCGCGATGCTGCAACCAGAATTTTTTCCTGCCTCAGACAGAATCCGGTGGTTGAGGTATCCATGCCCTATGGAAAAGCCTGCCTGTCGGCGCTTTATGATAATATCGGTGCAGGCGGTTCGCTGGAAAATACCAGTATCATTCTGATTGCCGCAGGAACCGGTTTTGCCCAGATTAAATCCATTGCCCGGTTTCTGTTTCAGGCATCCGATAAACCGGCGTCCATTCATCTGTTCTGGGGAGGTAAAACCGCGGACGACCTGTATAGCCTTTCTGAACCGCGGCGCTGGCAGGATGAGGTGTCAAACTTTCATTTTCATCAGGTCACAACGGACGGATCTGCAGCAGACACTGAGCCGCAACAGCACCATCACCAGCTTGTCTCAAAGGTCACAGCACAACCCATTGATTTCACGTCCGCTATCGTTTTTGCAAGCGGCTCACCCGATCTGGTATACAGCGTACTCGATTCACTACTGGCTATCGGCCTGAAAGAAGACTGTTTTTATTCTGACGTGCTGGAATATGCACCGAGAAACTGAACTCTCACAGTGAAAAGAATTGAAAAAGCGAAATACTGAATTGAGCTGAATCAAAGCCGAAAGAGCCACCGCAAATCGGCTGGCTATTTCGGTTTATCAAAGCCTTTCGGTTTATCAAGGCTCTTTCGATTTGTCAGAAACAAAGGGCGAAGAAAAAATCGGGTCAGATAATATTCAAAATACGGAACATACCAACAAAGTCGAAGACGGGTACAGCACGTTTGTGACAGATATAGGTGCGCTCCACCTCTCCCCTGAACCGTGACTTGGTAAACTCGATTCCCTTGAAGTTATACAGGAAGTTCGCATGCTCGTAACAAAGCCTCATGGCTTTCTTGACCAACCTGCTCTCCTGAGGCTCATCATCTTTTGCCATGCTCATCGGAATAAAGCCCAGATCCAGTCGCTTGAGCCCTTCAGCCTGAAATATTTCCATGGCATGGCTCATAATGGTGTAAAACAGGCCCTGATTAAATTCAACACTTGACCGGGATATATTCGGTACGTAGCTCACCACTTCGTTGTTTTCATAAACAGGATCAAAAAACACAAAACCGACCGGATTATCATCAACCCAGGCGTAAAACCTGCGAACTCCCTCGCTATAACTCATCATCATGGGACGAATAAGAAAGCGAATCTCATGGCTTTTCACTTTTCTGGTTTTGATCCAGTTTTCCGATATTTCCCTGGTATGATTCTCACAAAATGACTCGTGTACCACCACGCCACTTTTTTTGGCCTGATTGACAGCGGTTCGAATCACCTGTTTCTTTTTGCCCTTCAAATTCCAGTTGGCCAAATCGATGGTGGATTGAGACCCCATTTGTGTACCATAGTAATGATGGTTGTCATGGAGGCACTGCATCACCGGTTTGGAAACCTGGCAAAATACCGCATTGGGATAACGGCCAAGGAACTTGCCCAGCATCAGGCCGAAGTGCTCCGGGGAACACACAGGATCACCCAATATAAAAGGCTTGCCGGTAAAATTTTTCATGTAACTGATATATCCGATACCGGGCATGTCAAAATAACACATGTCAGGTTGCATGGAGCAGAAGGACAGGACATGTCCACCATGACGTTTCAGGTAGGCAATTCTCTCGGACTCGGTGAACAGGCCGGTCTTTGGGCGGTCTGCATAGGAGGGCAGGTTGATACTTGCCGCGGCAATACTCCGGGAGATAATATTTTCCGAGCCCGGAGATTCGTCAGCAATAGACTTTGAAACAGCAGTTTGACTATTCATAGGAGACACCGTTGCGGCCTTTATTGTTATTTCACGGATAGCTATCCATGAACGGTTGTTGAGTCGTCAATGGTTATTGATTCGGTAACGGATATTGAATCATCAATGACTGTTTGCAGGTCATCCTAATCAACTTCGAAGGGTTTTTCTCGCACCAAAATCAACAAGTGTGTATCACTTCACGTCAAACTGTATTTCGTTTGTAATTTTGTGACCTGCGTAACAGTCCGACACCCAAACCGGACAATTGCCCTGCGAGCGTATTCCGGATCACCGGCCTCACAATCAAGGGACTTGCAATGCAATTCAAGGATAGGGGACTTGCAATTCAAAGACGCGCCAGTTTGTTCAGCACTTCCCGTCTGCGATGGCTCAACACAGACTCGTCAAAAAGGTGACTGTCAATCATCGAGCTTGCCATCCGAAGCGTTCGCTCCGAAGCGAACTCAAGAATATCCAGCCCCCTGAGAGGATAGTTTGACATGAGATACTCAAAAACAGCGGCAATCAGCTCAGGTTTGAGTCCTTCCAGGATTTCAACCGCGTGACGATTGTGCAGATATGCCGCCGTTTCTCCGATATATTCGATCGGCAGCCCCGCAGTCACACCAATCGCCTGCCTGACCGTCAGTTTGTTGGCTATTCTTGCCGCCAGCGGCGGATCGATATATCGGCAAGTGATAGAGTGAAGTATCACATTGGGAATAAACTTCATCACCAGGGAGGTAGATTCAAAGAGCTTGTCGAGGCCGGCATCCCTGCGCACCATGACTGACTCGACATAGTTGCGCAACTCATGCCGATCATGGGGTTCAAGCGTCTCTATAAACGCTGGAAGATGGCCTTCAGAAAGCTCTATCAAATAATCCAGGTCAGATAATTGCCGGGTCATTATCACAACTCCTTGCAAAATTTGCCCTGCAAATGCCGACCTCGACCTGGTTAAAAAGCCGACATGCAGCCACAGCCCCAATGCGGCCGGTTTTATTCAAAAACCGGCTCGCCAGGGCCGCAACGTTTACCAGGCTCGTTTCTTACAGGCTTTTTTGAAGGCTTGTTTAACAGCGCCTTGCTGTCTCGGAAACTTTCGCTACCCCTGCGGAATCGACTTTACCGGCATGGGTAAATCAGGTAATGCAAGTTGGGCAACAACACCGCTGACCAGATAGTGATTTCCTTTTTCCTGGTTACCCAGATGGATGTACAAGCGACACAACTCACCCAAAGCTTCAAGGTTTCGCTCCACTTTCAGGCTTGACTCAAAGTAGTTTCGCGCCTTGTCCCAATCGTGAACCCGCAGGGAAAGCCTTCCCAGGGCAAGCAGAAGCTGTGCATTATCCGGGTGAGCCAGCAACCACTTTTCAGCTGCCTTCAACTGTTCCTGAGCATTATTGCCTGACAGTCTTCCGTAAAGCTCAACCAGGGCATCACTCCAGTTCTGACCCAGGGCCTTGCGAACCAGAGTCTCGGCCTTGTCCATTGCCCCAAGCAATGAAAGATGCCGGGCATAGGCAACGATAATATCGGAGTTATTGGTCAGGGAACCCGGCAGCCTGTCCCAAACCGCAGTCAGTGGCTCCAGGGTTTTGGTATCACCCGGCGTACCGGCTACTTCTTCCGCCGCTTTCTGAAACAGGTTGACCCAGGCGAGTTTTTCCTTTTCAAGCAACTCATTCAGTGGAAACACTCTTTTGCGCCTGCGCAGTTCGGGAATTAACCCGGCCAGGGCCTGCCAATCTCCCACTTTTTCATAAGCAGTACATAACAGCTTCAATACAGACGGGTGATCAGGTGAGTCTTCCTTGAGTTTTTTCAGGGTCACCAGGCCTTTTTCAAACTGGTCATTGGCTATTTCAAGTCGTGCCCGGGTCAAACCGACAGCCAATTTCGCCTGGGGTGTCGATTCCTGTGCTTTATCCAGCAATAATTCCGTTTCCTCGATATCTCCCTGCTCGCTGGCAGCCCGGGCGGCAGTCAGGTAGTTGATCACCGGGTATTCCGACCGGTTGGCACCACGCAACAAATGACGCTGAGCCTTACCCCAATTGCCCTCGACATATTCCAGCATACCTTTTTCGGTTTTTTCGTGTGCAGACTGCCTGCCTTTTTTCCGGGCCCACTGATTGACGACAGCCGGAGTATCAAATGTCTTGCGGACGATATAGCCAAGCAGCCAGAGCGCTATCAGAAAAACGATAAACAGGAACAAGGCAAACCACAAACTTGTTTCAATCAGATAGTTCATATAGGAAATACGGATATAACCGGTATCTTTCATCATCAGGGAGCCAACGAAAGTACTTCCGACCAGTACCACCAACAATATCAGAAAGGTTCTTTTCAGATTCATAACTAACCCTCACTGCCAGCTGCGGCCCGACGGGAGTTTCCCGACCGGCGAGATAACTCACTGATCCGTTCCTTCAGTAAGGTCAAAGACTCGGAAATAACAGGAATCTCGGGGTCGACATCCTGCTTCTTCAATTCTTCGAGATTCTCCAGCAACACTTTGGTTTTCCTGTTTGAATCAAGGAAGTAGGTCGCAACCCACTGGTATGCCTTGCTGATACTTTTTTCATACAATGGCTGGTTCTTTTTCATCAGTGCCAGCTGCGCCTGCTCCATCATCAGGCGAAGGTTCTGCTTGAGGTAATAGGTTTGCTCGGGAGACAGCAAAGGCTCCACCGGTTCGTCAAGCTTGCGGAAAATAAATAGCGGGGTCAGATCCTGACGAAGCTTCTGCAACCAGTTGTCACTGTCAACCTGAACGGTGATTCCCAGCCCGATGTCAGCATCGGCTTTGGTATCCGCTTCAGCCTGAGACTGCTTGTTCATCCCGTTCTTTCCGGTTTCCGATTCCGGCTCACTGGCAAATACTTTTTGATCCAGCTGATCAAGCATACCGATAACGGCTTCAAGTTCCAGATAAATACCGTCCTCATCGACCAGTGACTGGCTCTTTAACTCCACGATTTCCTTTTTGATCTGTTCTCGTACAGGGTAGACACCGGCGTCGCCACTGTCATGCAAGACTTCATCAGCAGTCTGCAAAATGGCCACCGTTCCGGCAACATCCTTTTCAAAATGCAGTCGCTGATTGGCCAGTCGCAACAGATACTCTGCTTCTGACAACAACCACTCTGTTCGCGTGGTACCTCCTATCTGGAGAATTTTGGTGGCATTCGTGGTAATTCCGGCCTGCAAATTCTGCTTTATCTGCTGCAATTGCTGCTGCTTGCGAGAAACATCCTTTTTTACCTGGCTCAACGAGCTGTTGAGGGACGTTATTTCATCTCTCAGCGCCTGATTATCACTGATCGCCTGCTCACTCTTTGCGTCTATCAGGGAGTAATCAGGCTGGCCCGACTTGAGTGACTGCATCTCTTTCCAGCCCAAAAAGCCTGCGCCACCCATCCCTGCGATAATGATAAAAAGAATCAGAATAATCACCCACAGCGGCCACAGCCGTACTTTGGGCTTTTCAGTAGCAGGTTCGGGAGCGATGGCTGGTCTGGCCGGCTCCGCTTTCTGTTCAGTCACTTTCGGCCCGGTGACTTTCGGCCCGGCGGTTTTCGGTTCGGCAGATTTCGACCCGGAACCTGCCTTTGGTTCAGTCTCCTTCTGCACCGGTTTTGCCTTTGTCCCGGCACCGGCTGGCATGGAGGCTTTCTTTTCGGTTGGCTCAGGAGCCGGACGGCTGCCTGCTCCGGTTTGCTTTTTCTTTTGGTTATCTTCGGCCACTTATGCACCCACCTCTGTTTGTAAATTGGTTTGCCACCACCCACGAATACAGGAGGCAATTTCTGTTTCAGCCAGACTGGCTGGAATTAATACCTTGTTCGAACCCAGACAAGAGCAGTGATCAATTGCCCTTTTACCGGGCATAATAAAGCACTTTCGAGAAAGATCAAAGTCAACCTTTCTCGCGATTGCATACAAATTTTTACAGGTTTCCGCACTTAAACAGATAAACAACGCGGGATTCAGCCTGATCAGCCTGTCTTGCAGTATTTCGGCCCGGTATTCAGGGCAGGTTCTGGCATACACTTCAGCATAAAAAATCTGTGCGCCTCGCTCCTCAAGCACCTCTTTCAGGTGCTCCCGCCCCCCTTCACCCCTGACGATCAATATCTTTTGCCCTGTCACCTGCTGTAACGATGCCAGCTCCAGCAATGCTTCGCTGTCTTCACCGGTAACAGGTTGCTGAACAAGGATACCGGAAGCACCCGGCTCCCTGTCCAGAGCAGCAGCGGTTTTTCTGCCGACCGCATACCACCCGATACCCGCAGGCACCCGGGGCCAATACCGGTCGATCCAGTCAAGCCCATACTCTGCGGCAGCCCGACTCACAAAAATGACCTTGTCAAACTCATCCAGATTGATAAAGTGATTCTTGACAACCTGACTTTCGGCAACGGGAACCAACTTCAAACAGGGCAGACTTTCCACTTCTGCACCCAGGGCCTGCAAACAGCGCATCAACTCCCGGGATCTGTTCTCGGGGCGACAAATCAGCACTCGTAACCCTCTCAGTTCATCGCGCTCCGTATTCATCCCCGGTTGCCTGCTGTGCTATCGGCGTACACTTTCTGCAAAATTCTGTCCGCGCCTTTTGCCAAAAGCTCCTCCGCCACCCGAACACCCAGTTTCTCGGGCTCACCCATATCAGCACTTCCCTCTGCTCTCAGTATCACCGAACCATCGGGTTCTCCGACCAGCGCACGAAGATGGACACGACCACCCCGGCATTGGGCGAACCCGGCAATCGGTACCTGACAACCGCCTTTCAGTCGGGCATTCATTGCCCGTTCCGCCATGACTGTGGTGCGTGTTTCCTGATGAATCAGCGGCGAGATCAAAGCGATGACAGGGTGGTCTGCGATACGACACTCAATTCCCAGCGCTCCCTGGCCTGCCGCAGGCAGACTGATTGTGTCGTCTATGGTCATTTTGATCCGCTGTTCCAGACCCAGACGCTTCAGACCCGATGAAGCCAGAATAATGGCATCATAGTGATCGTCGTCCAGCTTCTGCAACCGCGTATTGACATTGCCTCGAAGAAAGTTGACCTGAAGATCCGGGCGATACGCCTTCAGCTGGCACTGCCTGCGCAAACTGGACGACCCGACCGTTGCACCTTGAGGTAACGAGTCAATCGAGTCATATCGATTGCTTACAAAAGCATCGGTTGGATCCTCACGCTCACAAATCACGGGTAAAAACAGCCCCTCCGGAAATTCCATCGGTACGTCTTTCATGGAGTGGACAGCAATATCTGCCTGACCATCCAGCAAGGCCTGCTCCAACTCTTTCACAAACAACCCCTTACCGCCAATTTTGGCCAGGGGCACATCCAGAATCTTGTCGCCCCTGCTTTTTATACCCAGGAGTTCGACGTGCAATCCGTGGTGCAGTGATTCCAATCGCGCCCTGATATGCTCTGCCTGCCACATGGCCAGGGCGCTGGTTCGCGTTGCGATAATAAGCTTCTGCCGAGTAGTCATAAATAAAGAGTATCCTGATAAGGCCGGTGTCAGCCAGTTCCCTTTTACATCAGTCGGCCGCCAGTAGTTACCCGGTTGACAGTTGGCCGGCGTGGCGGATTGATATCAGGCATACCGGGCACCAGGAAACGACCTCAAGCGCACCCGAACCTGCCAGATGATCAAACAAGACCCGCAAGAATAAACCTTTTGCCCCGTTTTGTCCTGATGTTTTGTTGGAATACAGGCACCAGACAAAGCTATTTTTTCTTTTCAATCCAGTTCTTGACTGCCTGCACGTGGCGACGACTGACTTGCAGTTTTTCCGACTCATCTTTCAATACCACATGCCACACTCCGTCCGGTTCCCTGTGCAAGGCTTCAACATAACCGACGTTCACCAGGGTACTTCGATGAATCCGCAACAGCCTTTCCGGAAACTGGGCTTCGATTTCTTTCAATGTGGAGTCAACCAGGGTCTCGCCCCTGTTGTGGTGCACGGTGACATACTTCTGATCCGCAATAAAATACTGAATGGACTGAATCTCTATCAACTGTGACCCTTTATAGGTATGTGCGACGAAATACTCGGGGCGACTGCCATTTTCAGCCAATCCGTCTACTGTTTTTCTCTGCAATCGATTCAGGCGGGCACTCTGACTCAAGGCCTGCTGCAAATGCTCAAGTCGCACCGGCTTCATCAGGTAACCAATCGCCTGCACCTGGAACGCTTCTATGGCATAGTCATCATAGGCGGTGCAAAAAATAATAGCCGGGCTGTCATCGGCGCGAGTGATTTGTCGCGCCGCTTCCAAACCGTCCATCGTCGGCATCCGTATATCCATCAGGATAATATCCGGCAAAAAGTCGGCAGTTTTTACCAGCGCCTGCTCACCGTTTTCAGCATCGGCACAGACCTCATAGCCCTCTGTCTGCTCGATCAGACGCCGCAACCGATCCCTGGCCAACGGCTCATCATCTACAATCAATACCCTTGATATAGCCTGGCTCACTCAGTTCTCCCCTCCCATGACCGGAAAGCGCAAGGTAACGACGTATTGATTATTGTGCAGACTGCACTTGAGAACGGCGCGCTCTCCGTACAATGTGGTGATTCTATGTCGAATATTCTCGATGGCGATTTGATTTCCGGCGGCTCTCTGACTGTTTTTTCGGCCACCCGATTCCGGGTCGGAAGGGTTGGAAATCATAATATAAACAAAGTCGGCCTTTTTTTCTGTCCTTACCCGGATCGTCCCCCCCTCTTTTCGCGGTTGAATGCCATGATACACCGCATTTTCAACCAGAGGCTGAAGCATCAGGGGTGGAATCTCCATGTTTTGAACCCGCTTATCAATGAACCATTCTATCCTGAGCCGATCACCCAGACGCAGTTGCTCAATATTCAGGTATCGCGCGCACAAGTCCAGTTCTTCTGACAAGGGAATCTGTAACCTGTCGGTTTTTAGTGTCGCACGAAAAATTTCAGACAAATCCAGTATGGCATCTTCTGCCCTGGCCGGGTCAACGGCAATCAGACTGGCAATCGAGTTGAGGCTGTTAAACAAAAAGTGTGGTCGTATTCGTGATTGTAACGCTTCAAGCCTGGCTCTCAGCTCGGCGTGTTTTTGCTCACGCCATTGATTTTGCAGATAAAAATAGCGCAAAATGAAACTGCCAATCACGGCTGATGCAGTCATATTACGAAACAGAAACCACTCAAAATCGGCATTTGCCGCCAACTCGAAAACAGAATACGCCAGCAGGCTGCAAGCAAAAGTGACGGCAAGAATAATCAAAAGACAAAGCAATGAAGAGATTTTCAGCGAAATACTGGCCAGCCATTGCCTGCTGACACACAACAACGCCGCACAGGTCAGTACTGTCCAGTGGCCAAACAATGATACCAGACCAAGGTAGTTCCAGCTAAAGTGGTTGCTGTTCGGGGCGATCAGAGTGAAAAGAAATGCCAGCAGCTGCGTAACAATAACCAGCAGAAAGACGGCATTTACCCGGCATAAATCAGGTAAAAAAAACGGAGCCGATACGGTAGCTCGTGTTTTTTTCATACAGATCGCAATAAATCGGCCATTTATATTGCCTCCCCTTGTGCAGACGCAAAACCAAAAACACCTTCAAACATCACAAACAGGCCCAACGTGTTATAATGCCCGACAGTTTTGGCACCAGACGATGAATCTGAACCTGTACTAATCCAAACCTACGCAAGCATCCGACAATTTGCAAGTTGATGCCGGGTGACTCTGTGAATTGAGTCAAGGTCTGGCAATCACTCCCATCAAGCAGGACAAAAACCGGAATAGGCATGAATCAAGACAAGACTTCCAATATCGCACAAAATGCAGCACAAGATAATGTGGCGGGTGCCGGCAAGGAAAAACCCTGGGGTGGCAGATTTACCGAGCCGACAGATGCCTTTGTCGAGCGGTTTACTGCTTCGATTGATTTTGACAGCCGACTCTATTTCCACGACATCACCGGCTCCATCGCACATGCGACCATGCTGGCCAGGGTCGGGGTACTAAGCGACCGGGAACGTGACCAGATCATCCAGGGTCTGCAGGAAATCCGGGCAGAAATTGAACGCGGAGCCGTGGAGTGGTCTGTCAGGCTGGAAGATGTTCATATGAATATCGAAGCGCGTCTGACCGATAAAATCGGCATTACCGGCAAAAAGCTGCACACGGGGCGTTCAAGAAACGACCAGATCGCCACCGATATCCGTCTCTACCTGCGCGACGAAATTGATGTGATTGCCGATGAAATCAAACGCCTGCGAACCGGACTTATCGACCTGGCAGAGCGGGAGGCGGACACCATCATGCCCGGCTTCACTCATCTGCAAACCGCCCAGCCGGTTACTTTCGGCCACCACATGCTGGCCTGGCACGAAATGCTGGCACGCGATGCCGCCCGGCTTCAGGACTGCAGAAAACGGGTCAACATCATGCCATTGGGTTCCGCCGCCCTGGCGGGAACCACTTACCCGATTGACAGAATGATCACCTGCGAATTGCTGGGCTTTGATGCGCCAACAGAAAATTCTCTCGACTCCGTCAGCGACCGGGATTTTGCCATCGAATTCTGCGCTTTCGCCAGCCTGCTGATGACTCACCTTTCCCGCTGTTCTGAAGAACTCATTCTTTGGACCTCTGCCCAGTTTGACTTTATCGACCTGCCTGATCGTTTCTGCACCGGCTCATCCATCATGCCACAAAAGAAAAATCCGGATGTCCCTGAACTGGTTCGGGGCAAGACCGGCCGGGTCAATGGCCACCTGATTTCCCTGCTCACCCTGATGAAAGCCCAGCCATTGGCCTACAACAAGGACAACCAGGAAGACAAGGAGCCGCTTTTCGATGTCATTGACACACTGAAAGGCTGCCTGAAAGCCTATGCAGACATGATCCCGGCAATTGAAGTAAAAAAGGAAAACATGCTGGAAGCCGCGCGAAGAGGATTCTCCACCGCAACTGACCTGGCTGACTATCTGGTGGTCAGGGGCGTTCCGTTCCGGGATGCCCATGAAATTGTTGGCAGCGCCGTCGGTTATGGAGTCAGGCACAACAAGGACCTGTCTGAAATGAGCCTTGAAGAGTTGCAGGTATTTTCAGCTGTTATCAAATCTGACGTATTTGATGTGCTCACCCTGGAAGGCTCGGTGCAGGCCAGAAACCACATGGGCGGTACAGCACCGGCACAGGTGCGGGCGGCGGTACAAAGGGCAAGAGAAAGGCTTGACAATGAATGACCTGACACATCAATCCGGTTGACCTGCCACTCGTCGACCTGCAAACTCTTTCGACAGGCTTTTACCTTATGCGCTATGCTTGTTACCCACTGCTTCCCAATGAGGCTGCTTATGTTTAAAAAAATCCTTGTTCCAATCGATCTGGAAAATCAGGCTTTCGCCGAAAAGTCCATGCGGGTCGCCATTCAACAGGCAAATATACACCAGGCTGCCTTGCATATCATTACCGTGATTCCAGGATTTGGTATGTCTCTGGTGGGCAACTTCTTCCCCGAGGATACCATGATCAAAGCAATGGCTGCGGTCAGGGTTAAACTTGAAGAATACGTGCATCAGAACGTACCCGGGGAAATACCCGTCACTTTCGAGGTCAGGCAAGGCAAACCGCACAAAGGCATATTGAAAGCAGCGAAAAAGTTCAGGGCAGACCTGATTATCATGCCAAGCCATAACTACAAACGAGTGGAAAAAGCCCTGATCGGTTCCTGTACCAGCAGGGTTGTGGCTCAGGCAAGGGTTTCCGTTATGGTGATCAAGCCCGATTAGTCGCGGCAGGCCAACCCGGTTCACCCAACCTTTTGCAGGCTCAATCGACGTACTTTTTCCTCATTTGCAGGAACGGCAATTCAATCGTTGAATAACTGATTCTCGCCACGACAGCCACCAGAACAAACAATATGGAGGCGATAATTACGGCGTTGATTTGCGGGTGGCTGACAAATTCCACGACACCCCATGTTTCGTAGACGATATAAATCACCATCCCGTGCAGCAAATAAAATGAGTAGCTCACCTCTCCCATGCCTGCCATAAAGCGCGAAAGCAAGTCAGGCACTTTCACTGTCGAGAGACTGTAACCCAGAACAAACAACCCCCAACCCAGGGCCTCCTGCATGGACCAGGTAATCCAGAAATCCTGTTTGGGCTGTTCCAGAAAAAAACTGAAATACTTTGCCAGAATAAAACTGTTGGCGTAAACCAGTAAAATCGAAACCATAAACAGAAGATTGCCAAACCTGGATAACCTGTCCCGATAATAGAAAAACAGCCAGGCCGATACCATACCAATCAGGAACTGATCCAGCCTGCCCACCAGTGTGCTGTAGAGCATATGGGTCGATCTTTCCGTCACCATATAGCTTGCCACCTTGATCAGAAGGAAAATGGCGAGCAGCTTCAACATATACACCAGACCCTGCTCTTTAAAAAATCGGGCAAGAAACGGGAAGATAAGGTAAAAGGTAAACTCGACGGAAATGGTCCAGGCAGCTCCGGTAATAAAGCTCCCCGAGGTGGGGGCCTCACCAATGTTTGAAAACAGGGTATAAAAAATATAATACCCTTTGAAATCATCCCTGCCGACCGAGATAGCCACAAAAAATATCACCAGGAACAGTGGAGCAATACGCAAAAACCGGTTTCGTATGAATTGCCGGTAATTGATATGCTCCGTGTTCAGAGCGATCAGCATAAAGATAAAACCCGACAACACAAAAAACAGGCTGACACCGGTATGCCCCTCGACGAAAAGGCCTAGCCAGGCATTGTCAGGGTGGGGCTTCCAGTCGAGGTAGTAGTAGTGATAGACATGGAAAAAAAAGACAATCAATGCGGCCAGAAATCTCAGATGATCGAGTTTTGGCTCATAGGATAAATTGCTCGACTTCATAGTGCGTTACCAAAAAAACAGTGGTTCAACTTCAATCCATACTCATTGGCTGCCTGACAAGAAGCGTTCTTTTAAGCCAGCGTACAGGCTGGCGTCTGATATATTTTTCTACCCATGTCTGTTTGTTGGTAAAGGAGTAAACTTCCTCTGCTGATAGTAAAAACGGAGGCCTGCGTAATTCGAGGGGACGAAATTCTCCGTCTCGGATATTCCTGTTTTCGGTCACACCACCGGGATTAACGCAGTTCGTTAACAAGGCAAATTTGTATTGGCCTAACACCGGCAGGAAAGCCTCTATGGTTTCGTTTGACCAGTGCTGCATAACATCTTTCGCTATCAGCAAATCTGCCGGGGGCAACTCTTTCGGGTTTCCGGAGTAATGAACGAACCTGGTTTTTTCGTTAGCGAAATACTCCCGGTTAAATGAAATAACAGGCTCGACAACGTCATACCCTGTGTATGATACAGATTTCCAATCAATAAACCTGGAAAACTGCCAGTCCCCGCACCCGAGGTCTAGCACAGACCGGATATTGTAAGTGTTCAGAAATTTCTCAATGAATCTGACATAGCCCCTGGTATGCACGGGAAGGGAACCCTCGCCCGAGCCATGCCCCCATTCGTTGGTTTTATATATTTCTTCAAACCTGTCTCGCACTGTCTTTCCTTTTCTGTGCTATATCTGGTCAATTCTGGCCAGCAGAGCCTCTGTTTTTTCGCGCATCAATGCTTCATCCCCGCATGATTCCACGTTCAGACGAACCAAAGGCTCTGTATTCGACATACGCAGGTTGAAGCGCCAGTCAGCGTATTCAATGCTTAACCCGTCCACATGCGTAATGGCTTTCGCACCTTCACTGTACTCGGCTTCGATCGTGTCCAGCACTTTTTTCGCGTCGGTCAACCGCCGGTTGATCTCACCACTCGCCGGATAACGTTTCATACGCTCATCAATCAGCTGTGAAAGCGACTGACCTGAACGACACACCAGATTGGCCACCATCAGCCAGGGGATCATCCCTGAATCACAGTAGGCAAAGTCTCTGAAATAATGATGTGCACTCATTTCCCCGCCGTAGATGGCATCGACCTCGCGCATCTTTTGTTTGATAAAGGCATGACCGGTTTTACTTTGAACAGGCTCACCATTCAGTGCTGTAACCATATCAATGGTGTTCCAGGTCAACCGGGGATCGTGAATGATTTTTGCGCCCGGCTTCCTGGCAAGAAACAGCTCGGCCAGCAAGCCGACAATATAGTACCCCTCGATAAAGCGACCGGTTTCATCGAAGAAAAAGCAGCGATCAAAATCCCCGTCCCAGGCAATTCCCATAGCTGCCTTGTGATCAATCACCGCCTGTCGTGTGCTTTCCCTGTTATCAGGCAACAGCGGGTTGGGCACGCCGTGCGGAAAGTGGCCATCAGGCTGGTGGTGTACCTTGATAAACTCGAAAGGTAAATGCGGCTCCAACTCATCCACCACCAGACCGGCACCCCCGTTGCCTGCATTGACAACAATTTTCAGCGGGGTCAACTCCCTGGTATCTACATAGCCCAGCAAATGCTCAATGTAAGCCGACATAGCATCCAGTGTATGCAGCCTGCCCTGTTCCGGAGCGTCCGAAAACTCTCCCGGCACCAGCGCCCTGATTTCAAGCAGGCCATTGTCATTGCTGACCGGGCGAGAGCCTTTGCCAACCAGCTTCATACCGTTGTAGTCTTCAGGGTTATGACTGGCGGTGACCATGATTCCACCATCCATTTCATAGTGAAAGGTGGCAAAGTAGACCTGCTCGGTGCCACCCAGCCCGATATCATAGACATCTGCTCCCGCAGCAAGCAACCCATTGGTCAGTGCTTGCGCCAGTTCGGGGCTGGACAAACGAATATCATAACCGACCACGACTTTTTTCGCCCCGGTAACCGCCACATAGGCACGCCCGATACGCTCTGCCATATCCGCGTCAAGTTGTTCGGGCACACGGCCTCTGATGTCGTAAGCTTTAAAGGCACTTATATCCATTACCGGGGACTCCCTGTTTTCGATGGCTGAATTTCAGGAAATGATTCTACCAGCATAGCCGCCGGGAATCACTTCCCGCCGGATTGAAAAACCGCTGTTTCAGGCGGCAAGCCTGTCAGAGCCAACCAGTACATTGTTAAGCCCGGGCTGTTCCCCCATCAACTCCATAAACTCATTAAATACATCCGGCTTCATTGTCAGGCAACCTGCGGACCCGGTGATGGTATTACCGCCCGGGTGGATATGCATACCCGCGTTGGTTTGCCCGGAAGCCTGTGTATCCAGGCTGTTAAACCAGCCATCATGGTTCGAGTCCCGTTCTACCACCTGATCATGGGTAGCACGATAGCCGGTAAAACGATCCAGCACTCTGCCTTTTTCGAAACGGTAGGTGCCTTCGGCCAGTCTCCCCAAATCATTTCTGCCATCGTTATTTACGTCCACCCCTTCAATTTCTTTCACCTGGTACCTGCCTCCATCCTCATAACGGCCTGATGGATCAGTATTCCCCGCAAACTCTCTGACATGTTTCGCACCGGACTCGTCCTGCCAGATAACGACAATCCGGTCATCGTATTCGCCCTTGCCATCGTTAACGTGAACAGAAGTGTCATGCCTTACCGAAACCACCACCTTTTTGCCCGATGCGAGATCAACTGCAGCGGCTTCGTTGCCATATTGATGGATGATGTCTGCAAAAGTATCGAACTTGCTCGCATGATCCGGGCCGTGAGCATCAGGTGCCGGTACCGCATGTCGGGTCCTGGTGATATCAGTGGTGGCGGGCAAAACCAGCTCCTGGCCAATCTGTATCCTGTCCGGGCTGGCCAGGTTATTGGCACGAACGATATCATTGACGGTCAGCCCGAACTCAGCTGCCACACGGCTCAAGGTATCACCCCATTCTACGGTGTACCTTGTTTGGCCGGGGATAGAAAGCGTATCCCCCACGTAGATCAACTCCGGGTTCACAATATCCGGATTTGCCTGAACAATGGCCTCGACAGTGACCCCGAATTTTCCGGCAATTTTGGCCAGTGTATCACCCGGTCTGACCTCGTACTGCCAATGCGCCCCCGTATCGCCCTGCGCCACACCGAAACGCGAGGACTGCCCCGAATACAGGGCTGAAGAAGATGAAAAAGCAGAATATGGACTGTGCATACAAACCTCCCTGTTATTACAAGCCATTGTTTGGTACAGGCGACTATCGCTCAATGGCTGAAAGTCAGGGAAAGTGTGCAAGAAATCAAGAGAAAGCGATAGCTGGGAAAAACCCTGGGCTACTCACACCTTGGCACGGAGGCCCGAACCGGGCCGGGTGGCAAGAAATCAGGTTGTGGAAAATTGTCAGTCGGGCTGCCCCGGTTCAGATAAACCGGACACATTACAATACAAAATATTATAAATCCGATGATTGACATTTTCCGATTCTTTTGTAATATTGAAAGTGTACCAAATGAAATTCTTTCTACCTGTAGGAGGAGATATAGACGGGGAACTTTGTTTTTCGCTTCGTGAGTGTACATGGAGTTAAAAGTTAGTATTGTCCCGATAAGGGATTATAATAGTCGCCCAGGCGATAGTTGAAGTGTTACCATCCCCCAGAGGGATAGTTGCCGTTGTTTAAAGTGGCCTTAGTGGTTGATTTGTGTTTTGTTTGCTGATCAGCTTGCCCACCCAGACGGCTCAGTGACTGCCCAACGGCAGGAAAAAGCCAACTTGAATGTTGGCTTTTTCGTTTCCAGCCCATCCAATCCTACTCCAGAACCTTTCGCACCCTTCCCTTTACCGATTTACAGAGCCTCGACATCGCATTTGAAGAAGCATTGGCATTGTCAGGAAGAGGATTGGCGTAATGCCCGAAACCGATTTTTCGGGCATTCCCCGTGCACCCGGCATCAACCAGGATGAGCACCAATCCGGAAAGTGCCGTAGAAAGCGCCAATGCGGAATGCAGAACGTGACAATATCAGATATTACTGTCAATAAACTCGGTCAGTTGAGCTTTCGACAAGGCACCTACTTTCGTCGCATCAACATTGCCATTTTTGAACAGCATCAAGGTAGGAATACTTCTAACGTTAAACCGGGGTGAGGTTTTCTCATTCTCATCGATGTTTAACTTGCATATCTTCAACCTGCCTTCGTATTCATCCGCAATCTCTTCCAGAAGCGGGGAAATCATCTTGCAGGGGCCACACCATTGCGCCCAGTAGTCAACCAGAACCGGGCATTCAGCGCCTAATACCTCGCTTTCAAAAGAGTCGTCAGTGACATTGGTAATTTTATCGCTCATTACAGGCTCCTGGTATGGGATTGGAAGAAAAAGATCCGTCTGTCGGGAAATCAGCGCATGCAGACAGTGCAACTATCGGTGAACATTATATTGGGTTATTTTTCGACTTGCACCCGAATTTTACTTGCATTGCCAAAATTGCGGGTAACACTGATATTCTGGTAACAGGGATTCAATAGTACCGGGGATTCGATTATCATAGGCCCGGTATACGACTCTATATACGTGCGCAAAGGAGGATTTCAAGCCAGGTGACATCAAAAACCGATCAAACTTTTTTGTCTGAAGACCAGCCCGATTTGATTGCAGCAATCGACCTGGGTTCAAACAGTTTTCATATGGTGGTTGCGCGCTTTATTCATGGCGAGGTGCGTGTTATATCCAAAATGGGCGAAAAAGTGCAACTCGGTGCCGGGTTGGACAAAAACAATCGCCTGACGGATGAGGTTCAGAGCAGGGCACTGGACTGCCTGAGACGATTTGCACAAAAACTCAAGACTATCCCGGATTCCCGTGTCAGGGTCGTTGGCACCAATACACTGCGTGCTGCAAAAAACGCGAAAGAATTTCAGGCTGAAGCCAGGAAAATTCTGGGAGTACCCATCGAGGTGATTGCTGGCAGGGAAGAGGCCCGACTGGTTTATCTGGGTGTATCACACACATTGGCAGATGACTCCGGACGAAGACTGGTTGTTGATATTGGTGGCGGTTCTACCGAGTTTATTATCGGTGAACGCTTTGAAACCAAAGAGCTGGAAAGCCTGCATATGGGATGTGTTTCCTACTCCCGCGCATTTTTTTCTTCAGGAAAGATCACTGAAAGTGCCTTTGACAAAGCGGTCAATGCCGCAGCGCGCGAAATTCTCTATATCAAAGAGCAGTTTAATCGTTCTGGCTGGCAAGAGGCAGTCGGTTCGTCTGGCACATTTAAATCCATTTATCGCACCCTGATCGACAACGGTATTTGCAGCAACAGTATCACCCGGCAGGGGCTCACTGCACTGCGCAAGCGGGTCATTGAACTGGGCGATATTCGCGGACTTGAAAAACTGGGCGTAAAAAAAGAGCGCCAGACGACCTTCGTTGGCGGACTGGCCATCGTTTGCGCCTGCTTCTCTGTTTTGTCTATTGACGAAATGCATTACTCCGAGGGAGCATTGAGAGAAGGCGTGATGTATGACCTGCTGGGACGTATCCGGCATGAAGATGTACGTGAGCGCACCATACAGGCATTGGCAGAGCGCTATTATGTTGATCAGGTGCACTCACAGGCAGTAGAACGAAGCGCCAACCTGTGCCTGTTTCAGGTAAAAAACCAATGGGGGCTGATCGCGCCCTTCTATACCGACTTGCTGCGCTGGGCTGCCCGATTGCATGAAATTGGCCTGGCCATATCCCACTCCCAGTATCACAAGCACGGTGCCTACCTGATTGAACATTCTGATTTACCCGGGTTCAGCAAACAGGTGCAGAAGTCGCTGTCCTTGCTGGTTCGTGGCCATAGGAGAAGACTGACTCCTGACATTTTTGACGGCCTGACTCGTGATGAGGCCGAGCCCCTTGTTCGTCTGTGTATTTTATTACGTCTGGCTGTGATACTGCTGCATGGACGAAGTGGCGAGATTGTTGACCAATTCAGCCTGGATGTAAAAGACAAAACGCTTACCCTGACATTTGACAGGGACTGGTTGAAGAAAAACCCGCTGACGCTGACCGATCTGGAACTGGAGGCAGACTATTTATCTAAAATGGACTATGAACTCGTTGTGAGAATGGCACAGTAGAGGCAAAGCCACAGTAAAAACACGACTTTTTTCCGGAAAGATCGAGCAGGACTCCCGATACCATTACCTGTCCTCGTTACTTTCCATTTCCTCTATTGTCTCGCTGAGGGCCAGCCATTGCTCTTCCAGCGAGTCCAGTTCCGAACGAACCCCTGCCTGGTGTTGCAGGAGTGCCTTCAGATCCTCTTTACGACCCTCGGAGTAAATATCTTCCAGGCCAAGCTGCGCTTCCAGTTCTTCTGCTGTTTTTTGGTGCATCGATATATGATGCTCTATCTTTTCCAGCTCTTTTTTTAGCGGGCTGATTTTTTTCCGTTTCTCGGCAGCCAATCGCTTGTTGCGCTTTTTATCCCCGGCGCTTTGCGGGGAAGGCATGCGGGCTTCCTTTGGTGTAACCGGCCTCTCTCTACCCGACAACCATTTCTCGTAATCATCCAGATCACCGTCAAAGTCGGTAACCTTGCCACTGTCCACCAGCCAGAACTGATCCACAGTGTTTTTCAACAGATGCCTGTCGTGTGAAACAACAATGATGGCACCGGCAAAACCCTGGAGAGCGACAGTCATCGCATGTCTCATTTCCAGATCAAGGTGGTTGGTGGGTTCGTCAAGCAACAGAACATTGGGCTTTAGCCAGGCGATAAGAGCCAGTGCCAGGCGAGCTTTTTGTCCACCTGAAAAGGTGTCGACCGGTGCCAGAGCGTCATCACCGGTAAAACCGAAGCCACCGAGAAAATTGCGTATTTCCTGATCTGTTGCTTGTGGTGACAACCGCTGTATATGTAAAAAAGGGCTGGCTTTCAAGTCCAGCGCCTCCAGTTGATGTTGTGCAAAGTAGCCGATAGCCAGATGCTGCCCTGTGGTTTTCTCCCCTGCCAGGAGCGGAATGTCATCTGTCAGTGACTTGATAAGTGTCGATTTGCCAGCTCCGTTGCGCCCGAGCAGGCCGACTCGCGTACCAGGCAATATTGACAGTCGAACCCCGCCTAAAACCGGTTGATCCGGGCAATAACCGAGCGATGCCTGATTCAGACTGACCAGCGGCGTAGACATTTTATCACTGCAAGGAAAACTGAAATGGAAGGGAGAGTCGATATGAGCAGGGGCAATTTCTTCCATTCTTTCCAACTCTTTCAACCGGCTTTGCGCCTGCCTCGCCTTGGTTGCCTTGGCTCTGAATCGCCTGACAAAATCCTCTATTTCGGCTTTGCGGGTCTGCTGTTTTTCAAAGGCGGCCTGTTGCTGTGCCAGGCGTTCCGCCTTTTGCTTCTCAAAGGAAGAATAGTTGCCGGTATAGCTGATTAACCGGCGTTGATCAAAATGGACGATAATCTGCGCAACCCGGTCTATGAAATCCCTGTCATGGGAAATCAGCAAAAGCATTCCCGGATAGGAATTCAGCCATTTTTCCAGCCAGAGCGTCGCGTCCAGATCCAGGTGATTGGTCGGTTCATCCAGTAACAGAATATCTGAAGGGCACATGAGAGCGCGAGCCAGGTTAAGGCGAATGCGCCAGCCACCGGAAAAACTGGAGACGGGCAAGTCCATCTGGCCTTGTTCAAACCCCAGCCCGTGCAACAGTTTTTCTGCGCGATTTTTGGCCTGATACCCGTCAATCCGATCCAACTGTTCATGCAGACTGGAGATTTTTTCCATATCTCCGGAGTCTTCGGCTTGTTGCAGTTGCAACTGAACGGCCTCCAGAGCACCGTCACCAGCCAGCACATAATTCAGGGCTGTCTTATCGGTATGGGGTGTTTCCTGCGCCATATGGCTGATTCGGCTATTACCCGGCAACTGCAGTGAACCCTGATCCGGGGAAAGCTCTCCCAACAGGAGTTTGAACAAACTGGATTTGCCTGCCCCGTTGGCCCCGATAATGGCCACCTTCTGGCTGTCAAACAGGGTGAGGCTGGCTTGTTCGAGCAGGAAATTCCCGCCTCTCTGCAAGCTCAGGTCTTGAAGTTTTATCATAATCGCTCGGGATAGTGGCTCGGGTTCATGGTGAATAGATACGCAAAATCATTAATAAACAATAATGTTCAGGCAATTTTTCTTTGAACCCGATGAATGTATTGTGTTCAGGGAGTCGTGAACGGGGACTAATCAATTGTAATTGATACCAATAACACTGCGCTATCTGTAATTATAGACTCACATGACATATTATCGAAAGGCCGCCTTCCGGCAGCAGGCGTTACAATCTCAAATGGTGAGCAAGCACCGGCAGTAACTGATAGCAAGTGGTAACAGATAGTCAGTAGTAACAGATAGCAAGCAGTAACAGGTAGCAACAAATAGCAATTATCAGGACGGCGAGTTATGAAACGGGTTTATCGTATTGTCACCCTGGGCATATTGGGAGTCGCGCTTGGTGCCCCCTTCTTTATCGATAACAAAAACGGTGAACCTTTGCTGAGCCTGCCCGGCCTTTCGGATTTCAAGCCGAAATCACTCGTCCCCCCTGTACCCGGCACAGGCAGCTCGTCCCGGTTTTACAAATGGCAAGACAATCAGGGGCAGTGGCACTATAGTGACCAGCCACCGGAGCCTGGGAAAAAGTATGAAGTGGTTACGGTGCATGCCAATACGAACATTATAAAAGCGATTCCGCCCGATGAGGCAGATACCCTGGCAGATTCTTCTGTATCAACACGATCAAACAGAGGTGGCTCTGTGCAAGAGCCTGCTCAGGGTGACCTGTCCCAAAACACCGGGGACATCCTGACTATTGAAAATGCGATGAACCTGGTTGAAGATGCCCACAGGGTAAAAAACAGGATGAATGAAAGAAACAAGGCGTTAGAGTCTGACTTTTAAGGGGCTGATTTTTAGAAAAACAGGCACCGGCACCTGACAATGCGCCAGGTGTCGTATGACGAACCTGATGGTTGTCAAAGGCCATCAGGTTTTAAATTTATCCTGCTTGTTGTAGTACAGCAAGGTAAACAAGTAGATGTTATCCATAACGAAAAGGTTAATTGAATGAAAAAAGTATTACTTGCAGCCGCCGTCTTTAGTGCCGCTTCTGTTTCTGCTGTGTCGGCCGAGGGCGTAAAAACACTGGAAAGCGACGACCAGAAAGTCAGCTACAGTTTCGGCATGATGCTTGGGAAGCAAATGCATAGCGAGTTCCCCGCCCTGGATATAGGCTCGTTTGTTCAGGGCATGAAAGATGCCATGCACGGAGGAACCCCCTTGTTGACCATGCAACAGATGCAGGCTGCCGTTCAGAAACACCACCAAAAACAGCAAATGGATCGTATGGCAAAGTTTGAAAAATCTGCTGAAGAAAACCTGAAAAAGGGAGAATCCTTCCTGGCTGAAAACAAAACCGGGCCGGGTGTAAAGACCACTGACAGCGGCCTTCAGTACAAGGTACTTGCAAAGGGTACAGGCCCCAGGCCTGGTGCTGAAGATACCGTAACGGTACATTATGAAGGCAGCCTGATTGACGGCACGGTATTTGACAGTTCGATTCAGCGGGGGGAGCCGGTGTCTTTTGCGGTCAACGGGGTGATTCCCGGGTGGACCGAGGCGTTGCAGCTTATGTCGGAAGGAGACAAGTGGCAGTTGTTTATTCCCTCAAGTCTGGCCTACGGGCCCGGCGGCAATCGCAGCATTGGCCCGAATGAAGTGCTGTTATTTGAAGTCGAGTTATTGAAAGTGAAAAAGAAAGAAAAATAACAGAACGTGATTTATCGAGACACCTCCACCAGGGTGTCTTTTTTATTGCAGACGAGCCACCATGCCATCGGATGAGATCGCATAAAACCCCTTACCTGAAAAACCGACACTCAGGATTGCCTTGCTGGATGCTCCACCCCATATTTTGCGTGGCGTGGCGTGCCAGCTTTTGAGCTCTTTGCTGGATTTCACATCAATCAGGTAGACCTTTCCCTGAAAGGTTCCGAGTAGCAGCCTGTTACCCTTTTCTGAAAACCTGGCACTGGTGAAGTTGGTATTCCGGTAGGCGAGTTCTGCCCGGGGTTTTCCGGTTCTGGCGTTCCAGATGACCGCATTTTCCCTTTGAGCAGCACTGAAGGCGTATTTCCCATCGGGTGAAATGGCAACGCTGCCTATCTGGTTGTCATGGATGAACCTGTGTACAGGCTTGCCGCTGCGGAGATCCCACAGTATTGCAGTGAAGTCGCCGGAACCGGTAATCGCGTATTTGCCATCCGGAGTCAGGCCCAATGCACGAATCCTGTCGTCGTGGTCAAGGGTCAGCACCCCTCCTCCCAGCGCAAGATCGAAATAGGTCGCGGTATTGTTCATCAAGCCCATCAATGCAAATCGGCCATTTTCTGACAGCCTGACCAAAACAACCTGGTCTGGCGTCTGCCAAAATGCGAGAGGTTTGCCGGTTCGGGTATTCCACACGACCAGGGTATTGCCCTCGGCGGTAATGGCGGTCTTGCCATCACCGGAAATGGCAACTGCCCTGATAGTACTGTAGTCACCCTTTTTGTGATTCCAGTTGAACAGACGCTCGCCTTTTGCTACATCCCAAAAACTTCCACCATGATGTATCGAGCCGATCAAGGCGTTTTTTCCGTCCGGGGACAAGTCCGCACCAAGTATACCCTGTGCCGCATATTTCCATGTTCTGGCGGGAGATTCTCCGCTGTCACAGGCGGAGAGGGCGACCAGGGCCACCAGCAAAAAAATGAATCGATACGTACGAACAGCACCATTGTAAACGGAGTAAAGGGACATATGCTACCAGGGGAATAGTGAAGTTCCGGGTATGCAACTCCAGGCGACGCTCTTCCAGTCCGCCGTTCCCGGAAGGGCCGGTTTATGCCACCTGATCTGCATGTGCATTGTGCAGGGCTTCAATCAGTACATCTTCCAGTTCAAACCTTTCTTCCAGTGCTTCACCCAATTGTGAGAGATCATCAAGTAACAACTGAATTCCTTTTTCACACTTCTCAGTCACATCGAAACGGTCATTGAATTTAACGATTTGTTCGGTCGTTTTTTCAATCGACGGGATAATTTTATCCGCCAGCTCAACACCACCATCATTAAACTCTCTGGCTTCCTGAATCAACTGATCATAGACTTCAAAATGGCCTGCCGACACATAATCCAGAAGAACCTGGCAAAAGTTTTGAAAATGCTCGCTGACTTTATCAATTTTCGAAAGGTCGACTACACCTGAAATTTCACAAAATCGAACAATCAGGTTTTTTCTTTCTTTCAACCAGCGGTCAATAATCTCGCTGACACCACCCCAACGCTCTTTGGCATTATTACAATTATCGAGCATATTTCATCTCTCCCCCAGGCTCCGCTTCCTTGTTGAAAGCTGAACCCGTTGTCGTCACTTTTACAAATAACAAACCAAACTCCATATCGTTGCCTTGAGTTCTGATTTACGCATGGTGCTCAGGTGAAGCGAACGTAAACTTCATGGATATAAAGCTAACCAAATTTACCCTGTGGAGCAAGTATTTCTTATCGGATTGAAAAAACCGGGAAGCCCTGACTCAACCCCGGGGCTCTTTGCGTGCGATCAGAAAAAGAGACACCAGAGTCATAAAGCTGAACCACACCAGTGTCCAGCCGGGAATACTCAGTTTCAGAACCGGATCTCGCCATAATACTTCCGCACAGTCGCCAGACCCGGTAAGCATGGACCGGACTACGTCGGTAATGGGCAACACATCCAGCATGTAGTAAATCCCGGGACCACAGGCCGGAACCAGGTCTTCCGGCAGGCTTTGCAGCCATACCTGGCGAGCGGCAAGCCCGACCCCCAGAGCACAGGCGGATAACACGAACAGCCCGTAGACCACTTTGCCGGTCTTGCCCGGATTATGTATTCCGGCCAACAGGGCAAATGTGCCTATCAGTATCACTGCCACACGCTGTGCCATGCAAAGCGGGCAGGGCTCCAGACCCATAACGAACTCAAAGAAAAAGGCTCCACTCATCAGAAAGGCGCAAAGGAAAAATATGGAAAAATAGATAACTCGGGTGGAGGGTAGTAACACTGTGCAATTTCCTTGGGACATGATTTTTGTGGCAGTTATTATGGCAACAGGCTTTTTGTAAAGTCAATGGTAAGACGGGTGCATCTTGCCCACCCCTCCGCAGGGAGGGTGGAGCAGTTACAGACGGTAATCAAATTTGGCGGCAAACGCCGCTTTTTGAGCTAGACTGATTGTGTGAGGCGAGTTGAATAAGGCCGTTTCGCACTCGATCACAGTACACTCAATCACTGTCAGGTTTTCAGTTTTACGGACGACATATCGAAATTACAAAACCATGCAAATACCTGGACTCTTTCAGCTTTACACACTCGTTTTTGTTTCGGCCAGCCTTATCGTTGCCAGTGGTTATGTCGTGGCAGAGGATGAAGAGGGAGTGGCACCGGTGGCGAGGACTGTCTACGTAAAAATGGAACCGGCTTTTGTCACCAATTATGGCGAGCCGGTCACTCGAAAAATGAAATATGTGAAGGCAGAAATTTCGCTTCGGGTTTCAAGTCCGGATGCCGAGCAGGCTGTTCTTCGCCATATGCCCAATCTTAGAAATGAGATCGTGTTCTTGCTGAGCAGCCAGTCTGCCGAGTCCATGGCTGCAGGCCAGGCGCAGGAAATGGTGCGTAAAGATGCCCTGAAAGCGGTAAACAAGGTGCTCAGAGACGAGGATGAAACAGCGACTGTTGATGATTTGCTGTTCACCAATTTTGTGGTTCAACGCTGACAGGAGATAACAGGGAGAAGGGGGGAGTGGAGCATCACGAGGACACCAAGGCGACTGTTCCCGCCCTCGTGTTCACCGGTGTGTTGTCTCAGGCGGATTGCCGAACATTTCCGGATTGTTTCAGCCGGGATTCATCCAATCCATCTTCCCACCCTGCTTCCCAGGATGCAGCAATGATTTCTCCGTGGTAAGGACAGCGATCCCGGCCCATGCCCATCGTACCGGCTATGTACCCCTGGCGATAGGATTTGTTCAGGGACTCGATATCCCAGCCTGATGTGAAGTCTTTCGCCATGATGATTCTCCTTTATTGACTGTGCAGTTCCTGCGACTCTTCCCGAGTAGTTAGCCGCTGGCTGCCATGCAGTGCAGTGCATGTTGCGGCCACCAGACAGAATCGCAACACATTGCCGACTCCTGCCTCATATTTGTGACAATATGTAGCAATTTGTAACCTGTGCCAGAAAAAATAACACAGCCATTCCCAATCGACAATGCGCTTATGTTAAAACTGTGCTGCAAGTAACGCTTACATAAGGTACTGGTTCAAGTAGGTTGCAAAATCGCAATTATCACTGTCTTTCAGTGCTTTTTCTTTCAGGAAGGACTCTTTTGCCTTATTGATCAGGCTTTGTTCACATGCATCATCAAGGGGTCGGGCATTCAGCTTTTTCTGGTGCTGTTCAGACAGGGTGCAAACCAGTTCCACGTAGTCTGAATGGTCGTTTTCGAGAGAGAGAATCATCTGGCCGGAGGGAGTGAGTTCAGGGTGATCCAGTTTGAGGCGTTGCTCGGATACGGCTTTTTGATAGAGGTTGGCATTCTGCTGTGAAGAATCCGGGCTGGCCGAATGATCCAGCAAAGAGGCGGAGAGGGATAGCTGCTCGAATAATTGTTCTGCCTTGCCTGTCAGGAGGACTTCGCCACCATCAGATTGCAGCTTCAAGCCTGGCTGTCTGCCCCGGGTGACGGTTTTATCGAAGTTGCTGTCAATACGTTTGCACTCTTCATCCTGTATCCAGGGGCTGTCGGTTAACAGACAGAAAACCAGAAACGCATCCATAAACCGGATCTGACTTTCTGTCGCACCCACAGGCGAGTAGGGGTCGAGATCCAGGCAGCGCACCTCAATATACTCTACGCCACGTTGTTCGAGCGCATGTATCGGCTTTTCGCCGCTGAAGATAGTTCTCTTGGGGCGAATGGAGCTATAGTATTCGTTTTCAATCTGAAGAATATTGGTACTGAGCTGGATGAACTCACCATTTCGTTCTGTGCCTGTTTCCTGGTATCTGGCATAAGGGGTGTGAATGGCCTGATCCAGAGTGCTAACGAAGCTGTCCAGTTTGTTGAAACAGATAGCCAGGCTGGACTGAGCATTGTTATGGTAGCCCATATCTCCCATTCTCAGCGAGGTCGCATAGGGCATGTACGCCGAGCGGTTGTTGATTCGCTTGAGATCCGGATGGCTTTTTTCCAACTGGTGCGGCTCAAGAAAACTTTGGTCCATCGCGGGTGAAGCGCCAAACAAATACATGACCAGCCAACTGTATCGTCTGAAGTTGCGAATCAGGGCAAAATATTCCTCAGATTTGAAATCCTGCAGACTGAGGCGGGATTGCCGGTACTCGTGCCAAAACGTCCAGAAGGTATCCGGTAACGAGAAGTTATAGTGCATACCGGCAATACTCTGCATGACTCGCCCATAGCGCACCCCCAATCCCTGACGGTAAACGTGCTTGATCCTGCCCAGGTTGGAGTCCCCGTACTTGCCAACGACAATGCTTTCTTCGCCATTGATGATACAGGGCATGCTGCCCGCCCAGATCAATTCATCATCGAGGTTTTTCTGGACAAAGCGATGAATATCCGTGATGGAGTCAATCACTTGTCCGGGTGAGTGTAGAACCGGAGTAATCAGCTCCAGCAGAGATTCGGCATAATCCGTGGTAATTTGCGGGTGGGTCAGCGGGTGACCCAGCGCGGCGGGGTGATCGGTTTGTGCAATCACGCCTTTTCTGGTGGTGCGCAGGCCTTCTTTTTCGATGCCGCGGCCTATCTCCTGCAGACAGCTGTTGGCTCCCTGTTGCAGGGCGTTGATATTCTGTTCCAGCAGGCTGGCCATTGCGAGCTCCTTGTCAATTGGGTATCGGGTGTCGGGTATCGAGAATGAACCGCTACGGGTTTGATTTCTTTTGTTTTGCATTTGCAAAGGCCCGGGCAAAGGCGCCACCCGAGTCATTGGCCGGTGCCCGGGGAGGGTTGCGTTGCGTGTTTGCCGATTGGCGTGATTGAGAGGTTTCACCTTTCTCTGCGGGCTTTTCATCCAGTCTCATACTGAGAGAAATCCGCTTTCTGGGTACATCCACTTCAAGCACTTTTACTTTGACAATATCACCTGTTTTTACCACGTCTCTCGGGTCCTTGACAAACCGGTTGGCGATCATCGAAATATGTACCAGCCCGTCCTGATGGACGCCGATATCGACAAAAGCGCCAAAGTTGGTTACGTTGGTAACAGAGCCTTCCAGAATCATACCCGGGTTCAGGTCTTTAATATCATCCACCCCTTCCTGAAATTCCGCCATTTTAAATTCGGGTCGGGGATCTCTGCCCGGCTTGTCCAGTTCTTTCAGAATATCTGCGATAGTGGGCAAGCCAAACCGGTCTGTCACATAGGATTTGGCATCGATTCCCCTGATAAACCGGCTGTCTCCGATAAGAGACTGTACCGTTTTGTTCTCGTTGGCAGCAATCCTTTCAACGACTTCATAGGCTTCCGGATGGACGCCCGATGCATCCAGTGCGTTATCACCACCCATTACTCGCAGGAAACCGGCGGCCTGCTCGAATGTTTTCGCTCCCAGTCGGGCGACCTTTTTCAATTGTTTCCGGTTGCTGAACTTGCCATTTGCATCACGGAACGCAACGATATTTTCGGCGATAACCGAATTCAACCCGGAAACACGGGTCAGTAACGGCGTGGAGGCAGTGTTCAGGTCAACACCGACTGCGTTGACACAGTCTTCCACAACGGCATCCAGACTGCGAGCCAACTGTGACTGGTTGACATCATGCTGATATTGGCCCACGCCGATAGATTTGGGTTCAATTTTCACGAGTTCAGCCAGGGGGTCTTGCAGTCTGCGTGCGATGGATACCGCACCTCGAATGGTGACATCCAGATCCGGCATTTCCCGCGAGGCAAATTCGGATGCGGAGTATACGGACGCTCCGGCCTCGTTGACGATAATTTTGGTCAGGTTCAGCTCCGGATAGCGTTTGATGCAGTCTGCAACGAGCCTGTCTGTTTCCCGCGATGCCGTACCGTTACCAATACTGGCCAGTTTCACTCCATGTTGCCGGCACAGCCTTGCTATGGTCTCGATAGACTGATCCCACTGGTTTTGGGGGGCATGGGGGTAAATGGTGGCATGGTCGACAACCTTGCCTGTATTGTCGACAACGGCTACCTTGACGCCGGTACGCAGGCCCGGATCCAGGCCAATCGTGGCTTTGGGGCCTGCCGGTGCGGCAAGCAGCAAGTCTTTCATATTACTGGCGAACACCTTGATTGCCTCTTCTTCCCCGCTTTCCCTGATTTTGCCGATAAGCCCGGTTTCAATATGGGTGCTGATTTTGACCCGCCATGTCCATCTCGTGACTTCCTGCAGCCACTTGTCAGCCGGGCGACCGGAATTTCTGATATTGGCATGTTCTGCAATAATGGTTTCGCAGGGGTGAATGGCCTTGCGGTCTGAAGGGTCTTCCTCTTCCAGGCGGATCGCCACTGCAAGTACCCCCTCGTTGCGCCCGCGAAGTATGGCCAGGGTGCGGTGTGACGGGATGCTTTTCAGTGGTTCCCGGTGATCAAAATAGTCTCGGAACTTGCTCCCTTCCTGCTCTTTGCCTGCTATGACATTGACCTGAATATAGCCGTTCTGCCACTGAAAGGAGCGGATTTTCTCAAGCAGGTCGGCATCTTCGCTGAATTTTTCCATCAGTATATATTTGGCGCCATCCAGGGCATCTTTGACTTCACTGATTTTTAAAGCCGGATTCAGGTAACTGGCAGCCTCTTTTTCCGGGTCAAGCTCCGGGTTTTGCCAGAGTCCCATCGCCAATGGCTCCAGCCCTGCTTCTATCGCTATCTGGCCTTTGGTTCTTCTTTTCGGCTTATAGGGCAGATACAGGTCTTCCAACCGGTTTTTGGTGTCGGCGGCCAGGATCTCCGCCTGTAGCTCCGGGGTGAGCCGGTCTTGCTCCTGAACAGAGTTCAGAATGGTCTGACGCCGGTCTTCCAGTTCCCGAAGGTAGCGCAGCCTCTCATCCAGTTGTCGCAGTTGGGCATCATCGAGCGAGCCGGTAGCTTCCTTGCGGTAACGGGCGATAAAGGGGACAGTCGCCCCTTCGTCAAGCAGTTGAATGGCGGCAGCAACCTGGTGCTCGTGGACAGCAAGCTCATTTGCAATAACGGAAGGAATAGTGCTCATTGAAATCCTTGTAAACAAAAGAAGGCGGGCAGATAACGAAGCAGCCTGCGTCAACCGCAGTCAAACCCGGAAAAAACAAACGCAATAGAAAAACCTGCACTACATAATAAGGGCGTTTACGCGATTTTAAAGCGCCTGGTCAGGATTATTTCATCTACAGGCTGGAGAGCTTTGTCGCGGGATAAAATTTTCTCAATACAGGGAGGAACTGATCATAGGGCACGGGATGTCCAAAATAGAAGCCCTGTACCTGATCACAATAATTTTTCTGCAGAAATCTCAGTTGACTCTCATTCTCCACTCCCTCTGCAACCACATTCATCTGCAGATTGTGAGCGAGATTGATCACGGCCTTGACAATATTTTGGCTGTCAAAGGGGCTTTCCAGGTCATCGATAAAGGATTTGTCTATTTTTAACGTGGATATCGGCAATTTATGCAAGTAAGAAAAGCTTGAAAAACCGGTTCCGAAGTCATCCAGCGCAAAAGCGATGCCCAGTTGTGATATTTCGGCCAGGCATCGCTGAGTGGCGTCCAGATCCTTCATCATGGTGGACTCGGTGAGTTCGAGTTCAATACTGGAAGGGTTCACGCCGGCATTGAATATGATTCTGAATATGGTCTCTGACAATTTCCTGTCCAGAAACTGCCGGAAAGAAAGGTTGACGCTGCAAATCAGATCCAGATAGCCCATGGCCTGCATTTGAGCAAGATCCCTGCTGGCCTGGTCAATCACCCAATACCCCATCGGAACGATCATGCCGGTACGTTCTGCCAGTTCAATAAAGTGATCCGGCGTCAACAAGCCTCGACTCGGATGTTGCCAGCGAACCAGGCTTTCCATACCTACCAGTTCGTTATTGAAAATATCGATTCGGGGTTGATAGAACAGGCGCAGCTCCCCGTTTCTGATGGCTTTGCGGAAATCGGCCTCCATCTGGAGATTGTGAGACAGCTTGCTGTTCATTTTCTTGTTGTAGTACTGGTAGCTGTTCCCGTGCTCGTCTTTTGCATTAAGCATGGCGCGGTTGGCACACTTGACCAGATCCTCCGCGTTTTTTCCGGTCTCGGGAAAACAGGCTATGCCAATGCTGGCCGTCATTTTGATGGAGTCCTGTTCTATGGTAAACGGAGCCTGTAATACGTCAATCAGCTTGTCTGCCACGCGGATGCAGGAATAAAAGCTGTCAAGACTCTCCAGAACGATGGAGAACTCATCTCCGGAAAGTCGAGCCACGCTGTCCGGTTTTCTGAGCACCTGCTTGATTCGGGTGGCAACCGAACGAATCAGTTCGTCACCCGCCTTGTAGCCGAAGTTTTCATTGATACACTGAAAGTCGTCAATGTTCAGGATAAGAATGCCAACCAGTTCCTTGTTTCGCTCTGCGCGATGCAGACACTGGTTGAGTCGATCGAAAAACAGTTTGCGATTCACCACTCCCGTCAGGCTGTCTATGCTGGTGCGGGCAGTTAGCTGTTTTTCGGATTCATGTCGAAACAAGGCAAACCGGACTGCCTTTTCTATCGCCCAGCCCGAAAGGCTCTGCTTGCACAAATAGTCCGCCCCACCGGCTCTGAAAGTGGATTGAAGGCAGGCGTTTTCATCATTGGCTCCAAACGAAATAATGGGGATATGATCGCTGATAACAGTCAGATAATTGAGAAAGGTGAGGGAATCCTGCACGGCAAAAGCGCTGTCCAGGAATATAATCTGGTACTGGTGCTGTTCAAAGCAGCGTTCCACGTCGTCGGGCGTGGCGCACCAGTGTACCGCAACGTTGAAGTCGTCCTGGGTTTCCAGTACGGATTTGATCCATAAATAATCTGTGTGTTCTTCGCACAACAGTAAAATTGAAATGCAGGGTGCCCTCATACTACCGGACTTCAGCCAATTATTAGACATGCTCTGAGAACTGCGTCGAATCTATTTATCTCATTAATGTGATTTATCTTGTCAATAAATTACACTGTCGTCTTTAGACTATAACCATTAACCCGGGTATAGCAAAGTTTAAAGCGCAAATATGTCCTGTTTTCCCTAAATCTTGCTAAACTGACCCCTTTCAACCTGGCCAAAGGTAGTAGAACTTCATGTCCAGCCTGAATCCGAGACAGCGGGAAGCCGTGCATTATATCAGCAGCCCTCTTTTGGTGCTCGCGGGTGCCGGTAGCGGCAAAACCAGTGTGATCACCAGCAAGATCACTTACCTGATAGAGCAGTGCGGCTACAAGGCCCGGAATATTGTCGCCGTTACCTTTACCAACAAGGCCGCTCGTGAAATGAAGGAACGAGTGGGGCGACTGTTACCCGCACGAGAGATCAAAGGGTTAAGCGTATCGACATTTCATCATCTCGGGCTGACCATTCTGAAAGAGGAACATAAAACTCTCGGCTACAAAGCCGGTTTTTCCATTTTCGATGCAGAAGATGCCAGGACACTGATTCGGGATATTATGGCCAGAGACTTCGATGCTGACGGGGAGGAAGTCAATGAGATTCAGTCACATATATCCATGCTAAAAAACGATATCATTGATGCCGGGCAGGCATCGAGTATGGCAAGGTCTGCCAGAGAGCAGTTAATTGCCACTGTTTACCAGAGTTATTGCCAGTATCTGAAAGCCTGCAATGCCATGGATTTCGATGATTTGATTTTGCTGGTCGTCAAACTGTTCCGGTCCGAGCCGGAAATACTGCAAAAATGGCAGAATCGGGTACGCTACATGCTGGTGGATGAATATCAGGATACCAATCTGTGCCAGTACGAGATGGTAAAACTGCTGGTGCAAGGTCGCTCCGCGTTTACCGTGGTTGGAGATGATGATCAGTCTATTTATGCCTGGCGGGGTGCCCGCCCCGAGAATCTCGTGCAGCTTAAAGAGGATTTTCCCTCGCTAAAGGTGATCAAGCTGGAGCAAAATTACCGGTCTACCGGCAGAATACTGAAAGCGGCCAATGCCGTGATCGCCAACAACACACACGTATTTGAAAAGGCACTATGGAGTGATCTGGGCTTTGGTGACCCCATCCGTGTTATCGAGGCAAAAAACGAAGATGCCGAGTGTGAGCGTATCGCTGCCGAAATTATTGATCACAAACTGAAAAAAGGACGTGATTTCAGGGATTATTGCATACTCTACCGGGGCAACCACCAGGCGCGATTGCTGGAAATAAAACTGCAATCCAATCAGATACCGTACCGGATTTCCGGGGGCACCTCTTTCTTTGCCAAAAATGAAATCAAGGATGCCCTGGGCTATCTCAAGTTACTGGTCAACCCGGATGATGACGCGGCTTTTCTGCGGGTTGTCAACGTGCCAAGGAGAGAAATTGGCCCTTCGACCCTGGAAAAACTGGGAGAGTATGCAACAGAAAGGAATATCAGCCTGTTTCAGGCTTCTGTTGAAGTCGGGCTGAAAAGCCGTTTGCCGGAACGATCGATAGCCAGATTAGGAAACTTTCATTCCTGGCTGCAAAAAACAGCCCGGGCCTGTGAGCAGGAAGACTCGATCTCCGTGCTGAAACGTATGTTCTCGGATATTGAATATGAAGACTGGCTGCACCTGAATTCCAATACCTCCAAACAGGCTGAAAGCCGGATGGCCAATGTCTGGTATTTACTGGATTCAGTCAGGTTTTTACTCGAACGTGACAAAGGTACTCCCGATGAAATGTCCCTGGCTGACGCCATTATGCGCCTGCTGTTAAGGGATATGCTGGAACAACAGGAGGAGGAAGATGACGACGACAAGGTTCACCTGATGACGTTACACGCATCAAAAGGGCTTGAATTTCCTTTTGTTTTCATTATGGGTATGGAGGAAGAAATACTCCCCCATCGTTCCAGCATAGAAGAGGACACTATTGCCGAAGAGCGACGATTGATGTACGTGGGCATTACTCGCGCCCGGGAAAATCTGACCCTGACCTACGCTGCCGAGCGCAAGCAATACGGTGAGAAAATGGAGACCATTCCCAGCCGGTTTCTGGATGAGTTGCCCGAAGAGGATATCATCCGGGAAGGACCGGATAAAATGAACCCGGAACAAAACAGGCTGCGAGGCAGGGAAACCATGAGAAGCCTGAAAGCACTCCTGAGCGAACAATAAGCCGGTTACACATGTGGATTATCAAGCGCCAGGGCAGCACCAAGCAGTCCGGTCAGGGGCTCGGTGACAATCCAGGTCGGGGTAGACGCAACAAACTTGTGCATCCTGCCCTTGTCTTCAAACGCTGTTCTGAACTCGCTCTGCTGAAACAGGGTGATAATCCGGGGAACAATGCCTCCACAGATATAAACCCCCCCCTGCGCACCAACCAGAAGGGTGGCATCGCCAACAACCTGCCCCAGAATCTTGCAAAACAGATTCACCACCCGGTTTGCCAGACCGGCATCATTCGACAGTGCATCAGAGGTAATGTCTTCGGGAGTTCTTTTCGCCGATTGGCCAGTATCAATCATGGTGCAGGCCTCGTAAAGATTACTCAAACCTTCGCCACACAACAGACGCTCAACGGATACTCGCCCGAATCGGGGCTGTAAATAATTCAGTATTTTCAATTCATACTCGTCAGTGGGTGCAAAAGCGATATGGCCGCCTTCGGTTGCCAAAGGTATCCAGGTAGTTTGCTCTTTTTTGCCAATCACGGGAACTAACGCAGAGACCCCAAGACCGGTTCCAGGGCCAATAACCAGTCGGGGCTTGGTGTGGTCGGCAACAATCCGGGTATGATTTGGCTCGACAGCGGCCAACCGGGATTCATCAAGAGAGGAGGTGCCCAATGCCATGGCGGTAAAGTCGTTAACCAGTTTGAATCGCTCAAATCCGTGTTTGGCCGGTAGTGCCTCCTTGTCCAGAGACCAATGATTGTTGGTAACTGTGACAATCTGTTGATTGACCGGCCCGGCCACGGCAAAGCTGGCCTGACTGCAATCTGTCAGACCACTCTGTTTCAGATAGTGTGATATGGCGTGATCAATACTGCTGAAGTCGGCGCACTTCAACACTTGTACGCATTCCAGTGAAGGAACCCCGTCCACCTGGCTGCTCAATGCAAACCGTGCATTGGTACCGCCGATATCGGCTACGAGTATGGGTGACGCGCTATTTGGGTCATGGGCTGACATTGGAGACTCCATTTACTCTGATTTGGTCGGGCAGGGTGTACACTATCGAACCCCTGACAAAGGCAATGTAATCGCTCTTTCTGCTGCGGTCAATGCCGAGTGGAGCAAGCGGAGTAACAATCCGTTTGCCATTGTTTGATAATCGCGGGTATTCGTTATCATTATGTCGTGATTTTTCAGGGGCAAGCCAACTTTTACCTGATGCTTCACCATTCCCGAACATTTTATCCTATACTGTACCGGGTTTGTCGGACTTGCAGTTTATTCGATAGATAAAGGATTGACAGGGTAAAAATATAATGAATAAAAGTGGGACAAGGCAGCGCTTGCTGGTTTTTTCTGATCTGGATGGTTCGCTTCTTGACCATCACTCCTACAGTTATGCAGAGGCGCAACCGTCACTGGAGCGACTCCGGTCACTGCATATTCCCCTGATTTTAAATAGCAGCAAAACATTTCAGGAGCTGATTGACCTGTCTGTCGAGATGGGTCTGGATACGCCTTTTATCGTTGAAAACGGGGCCGGAATCTGTATTCCCGAAACCTCTCCCCTGATGCAGTTTGTGACAGATCAGACTCTTGTGCAGGCCAAAAACGGCTATCAGCTTGTCTCCATGGCGACGAGGCAAAAGGAAATGATGGAACTGCTGGGTGCATTCAAGCTCCAGTTCAGGTTTTCCACCTTTGATGATCTTGGTATCGAGCAGCTTGCTGCCTTGACCGGTTTGACTGCCAGTCAGGCAAAGGCCGCTGCACTGAGAGACTTTACCCAGCCCATCCAATGGCAAGACTCTCAAAGTGCATTGATTGAATTTGCGGCGGCCTTTAACAAACTCGATTATACACTTCAGCAAGGAGGGCGCTTCTTGCACCTGGTTGGAGAAGCCAACAAGGGCACATCCTTGCAATGGCTGGCGAATGCGTACCAATCATTATGGGGAGAGGAGGTAATCACGGCTGGTCTGGGTGATGGTGGCAATGACATCCCCATGCTTGAGGTGGCTGATTACCCGATTCTGATTTCATCTCCCGTCAACTCTCCACCCGATACCGGGCACATTGACAACCTGGTCATCACCGGGCAAACCGGCCCTGCAGGATGGAACAGGGCGATAAATGATTTACTTGACACATTTGAGCTCTGCTATTGAACTTTACTTTTGAAATTTACTTTTGAAATTTACTATTGAGCTCTACTTTGAAACTCTACTAACACACAGGAAACAAACTATGGGTGACTTCTATCAGAACGGCGTTGTAACGACGTTACACAATCTGTCACGACGGCCGCTGGAAGAAATGGAGAGCAAGCTGTGCGAATTTTCAGCAGAAAGACCTATGGGCCTGATACTTCCCTGCCTTTATTCAGAGCTTGAAACGGAGGCAATGTCGAAAATCACACCCGAACTGGCTCAGGTTCCCTATCTGGAAGAAATCATTATTGGCCTGGATCGGGCAGACGAGGCCCAGTACCGACACGCACTCGAATTCTTTTCACAACTGCCCCAGCGATATCGGGTATTGTGGAATGACGGGCCCAGACTGCAAAAACTGGATCAGGAGTTAAAACAGGAAGGCCTGTCTCCCAAAGAGCCGGGCAAGGGGCGAAACGTCTGGTTTTGCATGGGATATTCACTCGCTTCCAACCGAACCGAGGCGGTTGCCTTGCATGATTGCGATATCGTCACTTATGACCGGGAGTTATTGGCTCGCCTGATTTATCCGGTGGCCAACCCCAATTTCAGCTATGAATTCTGCAAAGGCTTTTATGCCCGGGTCACCAATTCAAAAATCAATGGTCGGGTCAGTCGGCTGTTGGTGATGCCCCTGTTGCGGGCCATGAAAAAGGTGTTGGGCCCGTTGGACTACCTGGAGTATCTGATCAGTTTCCGTTATCCACTGGCGGGGGAATTTTCATTCCGCAAGGACGTAATGAGTGATATCCGCATCCCCAGTGACTGGGGGCTGGAAATTGGCGTACTCAGTGAAATGAAACGCAACTACGCAAACAACCGTATTTGCCAGGTAGATATTGCCGATACCTATGATCACAAACATCAGGATCTGTCAGCGGATAATGACCAGGCAGGACTGTCCAGGATGGCTATCGATATCACCAGGGCATTGTTCCGCAAGCTGGCAACGAATGGCGTTGTGTTTAACCAGGAAACCTTCCGAACCCTGAAAGCAACCTATTTCCGCACCGGGCTGGATTTTATCGATATTTACCGTAGTGACGCCGAGTTAAATGGCCTGCAATTTGATATTCACAAAGAAGAACAGGCGGTCGAGCTGTTTGCAGAAAACATTATAAAGGCGGGAGAATCTTTTTTGGATAACCCGAAGGGAACACCCTTTATCCCTTGCTGGAATCGGGTGCGCAGTGCCATCCCCGATTTTATGCCACGTTTTTATGATGCAGTAGACAAGGACATGCAAGAGTTTGGAGCCAGGCATGACTGATGAAAACAGTTCCATTCTGTGTCAAAAAATCAGAGCACATTTACATATGCTCTATCCCGATGCAGATCAACCCGTTCTGGCAAAAAAGTGCCTGGAAGCAATGGGGTTGGAGGAGTCCTCGGCATCGCCACCGCCACACCAGAATATCTGGGATCAGCAGGATGCGGTTTTGATCACTTATGGCAACAGCATTGTTGCAGATGACGAAGTACCATTGCAGACACTGAACCGGTTTTGTACCAGATACCTGGAAGATACGATCTCGACAGTCCATGTTCTGCCTTTTTTTCCGTACAGTTCTGATGATGGTTTCAGCGTCATGGACTATACCGCGGTAAATCCCTCTCTGGGGGAATGGGGTGATATAAAAGCACTGTCAGAGCACTACAAGGTCATGTGCGATCTGGTGTTAAATCATTGCTCAACCCGCAGCCGGTGGTATGAAAATTTCAAGGCGGGAAGAGATCCCGGAGCAAACTATTTTGTCACTGCCGCCCCGGATTTTGATACCTCCGGCATTATTCGACCGCGCACCAGCGCTCTGTTAAAAGAGCAGGAAACCAGCGACGGCACCAAGTACGTCTGGTGTACCTTCAGCCATGACCAGGCAGACCTTGATTTTTCCAACCCTGATGTTTTGCTGGAATTTATCTCTATCATCAAATTCTATCTGGAATCCGGTGTTCGCTGGTTTCGACTGGATGCTGTCGCATTTCTCTGGAAAACCCCGGGTACCCCTTGTCTCAGTCAGCCGGAGACCCACGAAGTCATTCGTCTTTTACGACTGCTGATTGAACACAAGGCGCAGGACACCGTCATCATTTCGGAAACCAACATTCCCAACAGGGAAAACCTGACCTATTTTGGCAATGCCAATGAGGCACATCTGATTTACAACTTCTCATTGCCCCCCCTGTTGATCAATACCCTGATATCCGGTAACTGTTCAACTCTCAAAAACTGGTTGATGACGATGCCACCGGCACAATCCGGCACGGCCTATCTGAATTTTATCGCATCCCATGACGGTATCGGGCTGCGCCCGACAGAGGGACTACTGTCCAATTGGGAAGTGGATACGCTGGTATCGACCATGGAACAGTTTGGCGCCAAACTCAGCTCCCGAACCACTTCGGACGGCTCCAGCAAACCGTATGAAATCAATGTAAGCCTCTGGGATGCATTGCAAGGAACCACCAGGCATGGCCCGGATGAGCTTCAGCTTCAGCGGTTTATCTGCGCTCATGGCATTATGCTGGCGCTTGAAGGTATCCCCGCCCTGTACATTCACAGCTTTCTGGGAACAGAAAATGATAACGACGGGGTAGCCCATACCGGGGCTCCCCGATCCATTAACCGGCATACCTGGCCATTGCACAAACTGGAAAACAAGTTGGGTGATGAGTTACACCACATTCAGGTGCTGAGGGCATTGACCCACCTCCTGAAAAAACGCAAAAACCAGCTTGCATTTCATCCCAACGCGACTCAGTATACCCTGCATACCGGCGAAAAGATCCTTTCTTTCTGGCGGCAGAGTGTTGATCGCAGTCAAAGCATCTTTGCTGTGTTCAACATCAGTGATCAACCACAGATGCTGAGTCTTTCTGATCTGAACCTCATTGCCACCGACGACTGGATTGATCTGGTCACAGACCAGCACTACGAAGACAAGGTAAAACTGATTACCCTGGCACCCTACCAGTTTATCTGGCTGACCAACAAGGTCTGTGAGAATACCTGCGAGCAGGAAGAGACCGGAAAGAAGGAAGAGACAGACTGATAAAATCGGCCTGCCTGATCAATGAAAACAATCACCAATACCAGGGTAGCCACTAACAAGGTAACCATTCACCCGTCCGGTATGCGAGTCAGGTCACTATCACGCTAAGGAAAACATTATGCAAAATCAACAAGGCGTATCCACAACCCCGTTTGAAGGACAAAAGCCCGGCACATCCGGGTTGCGCAAAAAAGTCAAAGTGTTTGAACAACCCCGCTACCTGGAGAATTTCGTTCAATCGGTTTTCAATTCTGTACCGGAGCGAGGTTTGCTGGTGGTCGGTGGGGATGGCCGATACCACAACCCGGAGGCCATACAAACCATTATCAGGATGGCGGTCGCCAACGGCTTTTCACATTTGATGATTGGTCAGAATGGTATTTTATCCACGCCTGCGGTGTCCAATCTGATTCGAAAAAACCGGGCAATGGGCGGCCTGATTCTTTCTGCGAGCCACAATCCCGCCGGGCCGGATGAAGATTTTGGCATCAAATTTAACAATGCTTCCGGCAGCCCCGCACCCGAGCAGATTACCGATGCCATCTTCGAAAATACAAAAACCATCGATCACTATCTGTCGGCGGATGTCGAACCGATCGACCTGTCTGTCTGTCAAAAAACCGAGGTGCAAGGCACGACTGTCGAAGTGGTTGACTCGGTGACCGACTATGTTTCATTGATGCAGGAGCTGTTTGACTTTGACAAGCTGAAAGCCGCTTTTTCCGATGGCCGCCTCTCCCTGTGTTTTGATGCCATGCATGCGGTAACAGGCCCTTACGCCAAAGCCATATTCGAAGACGTACTGGGGGCAAGGCCCGGCAGTGTGATCAACGCGACTCCTCTTCCCGATTTTAACGGCGGGCACCCTGACCCCAATCTGGTACATGCCAAAGAACTGATTGATTTGATGGCTGCTGAAACCGCTCCCGTGCTCGGCGCTGCATCGGATGGCGATGGTGACCGCAACCTGATCGTCGGTCAGCAATTTTTTGTCAGCCCGAGCGACAGTCTGGCCGCTATTGCCGAACATGCCCGTGTGATTCCACAGTTTGCCAATGGCCTGTCCGGCGTCGCCCGGTCAATGCCAACCAGCACAGCCCTTGATCGGGTTGCTGAAGCCATGGGAATCGAGTGTTACGAAACACCTACCGGCTGGAAGTTTTTTGGTAACCTGCTTGACCACTCCCGGATCAACCTGTGCGGCGAAGAAAGCTTTGGCACCAGTGGTGACCATGTGAGAGAAAAAGACGGCATTTGGGCGGTACTTTGCTGGCTGACACTGATCATGGAAACTGCTCAATCACCACAACAGATACTTGAATCACTGTGGCAGAAATATGGCCGAAGCTATTACTGTCGCCATGATTTTGAAGCGATAGACAGTGCCAGTGCGAATCAACTTATGCTTGAACTGTCCGAAAAAGTGGCTCGGGGAGGAATTGATTGCGGGAACTATCAACTGCTAACAGCCGACGTATTTGAATACACCGACCCCACCGATCAATCTGTAACGAAAAATCAGGGGATTCGACTGATTATGCAGTGTGGCAGCCGGATTATTTTCAGGTTATCCGGCACGGGAACCCGGGGCGCGACGCTTCGGGTATACCTGGAAAAGGTGTCGAAGCAGGGAGAAGATCATCATCGGGACACTTTCAGGGTGACAGATCCATTGCTCAATATTGCCATGTTCGTGGCCCGCATCGAAGCACACACAGGCATGCAGAAAGCAACCATTATGACCTGAGCATGGCCTGATGCCGACTGCCCCCTGTTACCGGGTCACCACGCTTTTTTCAGGTGCTCTCCAACAACCGTTCTTTTTCAGGTTGGTTTGGATTATACTGCACCTGCACCTGATTTCTTGTGATAAGGTCACCTTGAAGATGAAATAATCAGGATATTCAAATAACAACCTGGAGTAATTGATATGTCGAAGTTCGATCAAGTAGTAGATGCCTGCAAGGCTCAAATGGAAAAATATGATATCGAGTGCGATGAGGCTCTATTGACAGCTATCGCCAGGAGCCTGGGGCCTTCTATTTATAATAGGGACTCCAGCCTGGTTGCCGCAGGCAACAAAGCGGAAATCGAAGGTGTCAAGAAGAATTTCGTTGCCAAAAAGCTGGGAGTTGAAGGAGAAGAGGCAGACAGTGCCATTGCTGCAGCCATAGAGAAAATTGGCCAGTCCAACCGGCAAAAACTCCGTCCGGTATTTTACTATCTGATTGTGAAGCACCTGGGCAAAGAATCAGTTTACGCCTAGTGCCTTCACGGCCTTTGCCGCACTGGCAGATTGTCAGCAGCAATCAGGGCTGGTGATGCTCTTTTTTAAGGGCATCAGTTTTAAGGGCATCAGTATTCCTGGTGTATCCAACTGGAATTACTTCGCCCAGTTTCACGCCCTGACCAAAATGCAAACCCAGCTTTCTGGCCTCTGCCAGGCTGCGCTCATCTGCAATATGGCTGGCGATGGTTTGCTTGCCTGAAAGGGATGAAATGCGATGAATGGCGTCAACCATAACCAGCTTGACAGGATCCACTCCCATCTGGTTGATCGCCTCTCCGTTGATTTTGATAAAGTCGGTATCAAACCGGGTAATGTACTCATAATTGGAGGCGTCTGACCCGGCATTGTCAATGGCCAACGAGCAGCCAAGGGTTTTCATTGCATTGACGAAGATGTCGGCAGACCCGGGTGACGTCAGGAAGAAATGCTCGCTCACTTCAAAACACAGCCTCGAAGGCTCAAACCCGCTTTTCTGAACAATATCGGCCAGTTTCTCAACAAAGCCGCTGTGTCTGGCAGACAGGTCCGAAATAGTAATGAACACCTGTTTCAGGCGATGCATCATATCTGCTTTTGTTGCCAGCCAGTTCAAGGTGTTTTTTACTACCAGCAAGTCGATTTCACGCGTCATATCGTATTCCTGCGCGATTGGCATAAAGTCTTCAGGAAGCACCAGATTGCCCTTTTCATCGTGAATACGGTACAGGACTTCGAAATAGTCACCCCATACGGCACTGGTAATCGGCTTGATCGCTTGTGTATACAGTTTGAAGTAATCGCTGAACTCCAGGGCACGTTTGATCAAATCAATGGTGGCCAGCGCTTTTTCTTCCATTTTCACATTCGCCACTTTTGGCCGGAAAACATGTACACGATTTTTGCCGGTTGTTTTGGCAGCATAACAGACGCTGTCGGCCAGTTTCATCAGCTTGTTGGGGCTGTCACAGAGGTGATTGATCACAACGATACCGATACTGATACCAATTTTGTGTTTTGTATCCCGATAGACAAATTCAAGGTCTCTTATGGCATCACGTATCCCCTCGGCCACCCGTTCTGCTTCCACATCGCCACAATTTTCAAGCAAGGCGGTAAACTCATCACCGCCGATTCTCGCAACGATATCCCTTTGTCTCAGTTTGGTGGTCAATATCTGCCCGACTTCTCGCAGCAGACTGTCACCCGCGGACTGCCCTTCCGTCTCATTGACCTGATAGAATTCTTCCAGATCCATATAAAGCAATGCATGATTGGTACCCCGTTTTTTGGCATTTGCGATGCTGCGACTGAGCAGGGTCAGAAACTCGCGACGGTTATACAGACCTGTCAGAGGGTCATGCCTGGCCATATAGTTGAGCTTTTCCTGGACATTAATGTGAGATGTCACGTTTTTTGCGATGCAGCAAGCGCCGAGAAGTGCCCCCTTGTTATCAACAATACGGTGAAAATACATTTCATAAACCGGCATGTCTTCTTCTCTTTGTGCCAGCGGCATTTCGACACAAAAGCTGTCTCTGCTCAATGCTCTCTGCCACAGTCTTTGATAGATCCTTTTCTCATTGGGATGCCGCCTCAGGCTGCTCATCAGGTTTTGCCCGACTGACAGGCGTTCGCCGAACGTGGCCTCAAACTGCTGATTCAATCCTTCGTTGAGCATAATGACTTTCAGATTGCTATCCAGGGTGAGCACCAGATCATTGGTACTTTGTAAAATGCCATTAATACAATGGACAATAAATTCCTTTTCTTTTTTTAGCTGATAGAACCCGGAAATTTCCTGGCATATCCCTGTGATTCGAATTACCTTGCCATTTTGACTGTGACCTTTGCCCGCTACCCTGACCTGTTTGACCCGGTTTCGTGCAGTAATGATCTGAACTTCTATTTCCCAGGCCTTGCCGTTAATTGCACAGCGACGAAGGGCCCCTTTCACCTTGTGCTGATCCTCATGGAAATAGTACAGTGCGTGCTCCGGGTTCAAGGTCGCGCCCGGCTCAATTTCAAACAGGCGGAACATGCCGTCAGACCAGGCAAAGCGGTTTCGCTTGTTGTCGTACTGCCAGGCCCCCAGATGGCCAAATTGCTGACAATCCGCAAGAACAGAAGAGACAACCTTGTCCCCCGCCAGTTTTTGGATCGAGAAATCCGGCTTGCCCGCCATATTCTTGCCGTCACCGGTTTTTACCTGCTGCATGCGCCCAATGAAGAAATAGCCGCTTTTATGGTAGAAGGTGGTTTCTATGTATTCACCTGCGGCAAGTCGATCCCGAAAGCGTGGGGCATAGGGATCGTAAACATTGGCCGGGACAAGTTTACTTAACGGAAAGCCAATTAATTCTTTATCGGAATAGCCAAAAAATTTTTCACTGTGATTGCAGATTGACTCAATGATGCCGCTATCATTGACCATGACAGTGGCGGTTTTTGGTGCTTCAACCAGTGTGTTTTTGGTTCGCGTCCGGCTTATGGTGTATGCTTTCAATTGGTTACCCTGATCTGGCAGCTGGCATCGTTGGTAAGTATGAGTTCAAAGCACTGATTACACAACCTTTGCTGCCATGAAACTGACCCGTTGGACATGAATGAACTATCTGGCAAAAAACAAGGCAATTACGCTGAATTTTGAAGATGGCGTAGACCGCAAGTTGCTAAAAGCGGTGGAAAGACGCTTTCTTGAATTGAACTCGACTCGCCTTGAGCGGACGAAGCTCGCCTTATCTGCACGCCAGGAAATCGTTCTGGAATTGCTGCCTCTTTTGTTTCACGTGAATCACCCCCTCCTGCCCGGCTACGTGTCACGAGCATGCCCTCATAAGGTGGCCCGATACGAACCTTCGAAAGAGACCCTGTCGGCAGCACAGCGTTACAACAAAACATTCAAATATACGCGTGAACCCCGGCACAGATGTGACATTGTCAGCCTTTTTTTAATGGGAAGTACGGGCAGCATTGCCCAAAGGGAGGGAAGTGACCTTGATATCTGGCTTTGTATTCGGGATGGGTTGAGCTCTGCCCAGGTCAATGATCTGGAAAAAAAAGCCAATCTGATTTCCGGGTGGGCAAATGAAAGGGGGCTGGAAGTTCATTTTTTCACCATGAACGCCAAATCATTTAAGGAAGGGAGATCGCAGGCGTTAATTGATGAAGAAGATTGTGGTTCCGCCCAGCATTTTCTGTTGCTGGATGAATTTTATCGTACCAGTATATTTTTGACCGGCTGCTATCCCCTCTGGTGGCTGATTCCGGTAGAGCTGGAGAGCCACTATGACAAGTGGGCCGCCTGGCTCATTGATAACCGCTTTATCAAGCAAGGTAAATACATTGATTTTGGCGGTATATCCCGAATCCCGAAGGGCGAATTTGTGGGTGCGGGGATGTGGCAGCTCTACAAAGCCATTGACTCACCCTACAAGTCCGTGTTGAAACTGCTGTTGAACGAGGTGTACGCGGTCGAATTGCCGGAACTCGACAATCTCAGTCTGGAGTTCAAGCAGGCCCTCTATTCGGGTCAGTACGATAGTATTGACATGGACTCGTACGTAATGATTTACCGGCGGCTTGAACGCTATCTGAAAAGCAGGGATAAAGAATCTCGCCTGACGCTGGTGCGAAAGTGCTTTTATCTGAAAGTCGGTGAGCGCCTCACCAGAACCGGTTCTGCCGGTAATCTTTCCTGGCGGTTTCAGGCCATGAGCCGCCTGGTAGAAGAGTGGCAATGGGGAGAAAGCGAGCTGGCCTATCTTGATGAACGCCACCGCTGGAAAGTACCACAGGTTCAATCCGAGAGAAAAGTAATTGTCAGCGAACTGACCCATTGTTACCGCTTTCTTTCCGGCTTTACCCGTAGCAACCGGTTGAAGGCAGCGATCAACACGGAAGACATGAGCCTGCTCGGGCGTAAACTGTATGCGGCGTTTCAACGCAAGGCAGGCAAGCTGGACTTTATCAACCCCAAAATTGCCCCCTCCCTGGCAGAAGAAAGCCTGGCCTTTCATCATGCCAGCAGTCTGGAGGCGACAGAGAAAACAGGAGGCTGGTTATTGTATCGGGATTTGCCCAGCCCGATAGATGCCCCGTTTTACCCCTCGCTAAAGCGCTCGAACAGCCTGGTGGAACTGGTGGTGTGGTGTCACTACAACGGGCTACTTGATCGCTCTACCCGAATGGGGTTGTTGCCAGGTAAAACCGGTGTTTCGATGCATGAGTTGAAAAGCATAGTGAACAGTGTTAAAGCTTCGATACCTCTGCCGTTGCCGGCTGTTTCGCAGGACGCTTTTCGGGTGCAGGGTTACCCGCTGACTATTCTGCTGTTTGTCAACGTCGGGCTCGATCCCCTCAAGCGCTATGTTGAAAAAGGGCTGCACAAGGTCAGCAATCGAAACGATTCCCTGGGTTACAGCGAAAACCGGCAAAATCTGGTTATCACCCTGGATCAGGTAACGGTAAACAGTTGGAATGAGGTGATGGTGAATCGTTATGAGCTCGGAGATACGCTGGTACAGTGCCTGAAAAACTACCTCGCCCAGCTTGTTGCATTGGCAGAAGGAAAAAAACCGCCGCAAATTCATGTTTACTGCTTTGATCAGTCACGTTCCATGGCCATTTCCTCTCGCGTGGCGGAATTGTTTGATGATGTTCAGTCGGCATTTTTTGGTGACCGGGGCAACCTGGACTCCCGCTACATTATTGAGCTGGATCAGCGTTTTTTCATCATACAGTTTTTTGACAAACAACCCAGGTTCACCGGTTCTGACACGGTTTTCGAGCTGTTTGACTATCTCTCCATGCCTCAAAAACAACGAACCCGGCTGGTGCTGGATCGCTATGCCTTTCAGGAAAAGCCCAGGTTTCGGGCTGTGGTTGACGCCATTGGAGCTGAAGGAATACAGGTGTTCTACTATGCACGGGAAGAAACCGCCGAAGTATATCTGGTGGATGAAAAAGGGTCATTTTTCACTTACACCACGCCCTTTTATACCGAATCCGCATTACTGACACCACTGTCACGTTTTCTGTTATCTGTTCTTGAGCGACGGCAAATGCGAGCAGACCTGGCTGATATCTGGAGCGATATTGAAATCCGCTTTTACCGATTGGACAAAGACCGCCTGCATAACCGTTTTCAATGTACCAGGGTTGACCCTGATCGCCTGGATGCCCGGCAAAACTATTTCGATGTACAGGCAATAGGCAGTATCGCACCGGAAGGGGAATTGAGTTTTGATATTTTTTGCGACCAGAAAGAATTTGCTTTTATGGAGTATGGCGAACAATTGATTCCTGCCGTTGCCCGTTACATTCTCTCCCGACGCGCCAGCGGCTCCCGATACCCCTGCTATATCACGGATTTGGCTTTGCCCCATGACCTGAACCGGCAGGAATACCAGACCCGGTTACAAACCATTCAGTATGTGAAACACAAATATGAATTGGAGAGTGCGCTAAACACAGCGATCAGGGACTTTTCCTGATTCGCCCGGATATGTCACGCGCTGACAGAAAATGTTAGTTGCCGCAAGAAAACAGTAGCCTGAATCCAGACTGGCAGCAACCAGTCGGAATACATGTTGACAAGGGCAAGCAGGGGTTAAATAACCTTCCGGTTTGAACGGTTACCCTGCCGAAGGCATTAAATGCCGGTAATGAGCATGTCAATCGCGTCAATTATCTGGTATCTGTATTTTTCCAATGACTCAACTTCTGATTTGAGTATTGATCCTGGCACTGTCGTCAACTGACTGGTAACCAATATATGGTCTTTCCCTTCAACCGTTATAACGGGGCAAAGTTTTTTAGCAATTTTATTGTCTACTTCAGTCGTGGGGGCTAACGGAATGACGAGTCTGGAGTTTAATTCGCTCAACAGGTTGTTTTGTACGTCTACAAAATAGGGGTAGGTTTTCTTTGATTTTTTATCGTTGTTTCTATAAAGGCTGAATTGGCTCATCAAAATTCCCTGAATGAATCTGAAAATAATCCATTTTCTTCACCCAGCCTGTTTAAAGCGTCTATTGCGTCTTTATTTTCTTCTTTCCACTTTTCGCGCTGGGCATTTCTTACCTGTACAATCAAAGCATGCTCCAATGTAGCAGAAAGGTTTATTTTCAGGCTTCGGGCTTTGGCAAGCAGGTCACTGTTAATGCTAAGGTTGGCCGCTTTTTTAGGGGCTTGCGGGTCAAATCCGGCTTGCATGGGTAATAACCTCCAATATACTGTGAGTGCGCATTTAAAATGCGCATTGGATCATGTTATGCCGAACCAATACATTTAACAAGTGGCCGATACAAATTGGTTACAGCTGGCACCTTTCCGACACTGCTTTACAGGCCGGAATACCTCTCCCTCATCATTATTACCAGAATCCCTTCAAGGGGAAGATGCAACTATCCTGACAGAGGGGGTGCGCCACGGGTTATTGAGAAGTTACTCGAATTCGACTTGACCAATTGAACTATGATGAACTGCAGGTGTTTTGCTTTCTTTATTTATGAAATATTCGGATTAGGCATTCTCATCGCTTGTCGTTATACTGCCCAAATCCCGATAACTCCGGCTTGATGATATATGAACGACTCACTCGCACCTCCAGGGCCAGGAATATGAGCACCCTTATAAAAAACCTGTCACAGCTTGTCCTGATGATTTGCCTTGTATTGCTGGCTTCTTGCGGCCACAAAGGCGATCTTTATATCCCTGAACCGGATACAGGAGCAAATGATATCGAGGTTACAGGCGGTGATAGCAATCAGGATGATAACGGTGAACATGCCCCGGGAAAAAAGCGTGGCCCCCCAACCGATCAATAACCCGCTTGAAATAAATGCGTCTTCAACAATATGTATTCAATAAACAGGAAGTTCGATCCATATGGATTACTTTGACTATCTCGACGGCACCATGATGGCCGAAGCGGTTTCCCTGGAAACCATTGCCGAAGAACATGGCACCCCCTGCTATGTTTATTCCAAAAAAACCCTGGAACGGCACTTTAATGCCTATGACCACGCCTTTGGCGATTACCCTCATTTGATTTGCTATGCCGTCAAGGCGAACTCCAACCTGGGTGTGCTAAGCGTACTGGCCAGTTTGGGTTCAGGGTTTGACATTGTATCCGCGGGCGAATTGGAACGGGTGTTACGGGCAGGCGGCGACCCTGCCAGGATCATGTTTTCCGGTGTGGGCAAGCAGGCTTGTGAAATGCAACGGGCACTGGAAGCGGGTATTCACTGTTTTAATGTTGAATCCGTATCAGAATTGAAACAACTGAGCCGGGTCGCGCAGGAGATGGGAAAGACCGCACCGGTTTCGTTCAGGGTCAATCCTGATGTGGATGCCCGAACACACCCTTATATCTCAACTGGCCTGAAAGAAAACAAGTTTGGTATCGCGGTAGAATCCGCGCCTGAAGCCTATCAGTTGGCCAGATCCCTGCCGAACATAGAAATCGTCGGCATTGATTGCCACATTGGTTCCCAGCTCACTGAAGTGGCACCATTTCTGGATGCGCTTGACCGGGTGCTGGTACTGGTAGACACCCTGACCGAACAGGGTATTGCCATTCGTCATCTCGACCTGGGAGGCGGCCTGGGGGTGCGTTACCAGTCTGAAAACCCGCCAGAACCTCGTGACTATGTGCAACAGGTTAAAGCCCGATTGGGGGACAGAACCCTCACCCTGGTGATGGAACCGGGCCGGTCGATCGCTGCCAATGCCGGCATCCTGTTGACGCGGGTCGAGTACATCAAGCAGACGGATAACAAGCATTTTGCGATAGTGGATGCGGCAATGAATGACCTGATTCGCCCTTCGCTTTATAGCGCCTGGCAGGAAATCACCCCGGTTACGCCGCATGACGGTGATACTCGCACTTATGATATCGTTGGCCCGATCTGTGAAACCGGAGATTTTCTTGGTAAAGACCGTGACCTGGCGATATCTGAAGGAGATTTGCTTGCGATACGCTCTGCCGGCGCCTATGGTTTTACCATGAGTTCCAATTATAACAGCCGCAACAGAGCAGTTGAGCTGATGGTGGATGATGCGCGTACAGTGGTAGTGCGAAAACGCGAAACCATAGAAGATCAGATTGCACTTGAGACTGTTTTCAGGTAAGACTGATTTCAGGTAATACGGTGTTTGTTCACGAATTGAAAACGGCACAGATTGAGGCGCGCCTGCCGGTTAGGGCTGGATATAGATGCTGATCAGATTTACTAAAATGCACGGGCTTGGTAATGACTTTATGGTGGTAGATGCTATCAGCCAGCATGTGTATATACGCCCCGAACAAATCAGGAGGATGGCTGACAGACATTTTGGCGTGGGCTTTGATCAGCTGCTGATTGTTGAGCCTCCAGGTCGGCCTGATGCGGACTTCCGCTACAAAATATACAATGCCGATGGCAGTGAAGTAGAGAATTGTGGCAACGGTGCCCGCTGCTTTGCCCGGTTTGTTACCGATAACAAGCTGACAATCAAAAAACGGGTAAGAGTGGAAACGGCCAATGGACTTCTGGAACTGAAACTGACAGACAAGGGCAAGGTCATTGTCGATATGGGTGAGCCGGTTCTTGTACCTGAACAAATACCCTTCCGGCCAACGGAGCCGTTACCGAAAGATCAGCAGTTTCAGCCGGCATACCCCTTGACCCTTGCCACACCTGCTGGTGGTGACCAACTTGATATTGGTGTCGTTTCCATGGGCAATCCACACGGAGTGCTGGTGGTTGACAGTATAAGAAACGCACCGGTATCGACCCTGGGGCCAATACTGGAGGCGCATGACTGCTTCCCGAACAAGGCGAATATCGGCTTTATGGAAATCGTACACCGAAGATTTGTTCGCCTGAGGGTGTTCGAAAGAGGGGTCGGGGAAACCCTGGCTTGCGGCACCGGAGCCTGCGCAGCCGTTGTGTCCGGGCAGCTGAGAGGCTTGCTGGACAATCGTGTTGAAGTAAAACTGCCTGGCGGGAATCTAACAATCCAATGGCACGGCAAGGGTCATTCGGTATTAATGGAAGGCCCCGCCACGCGTGTGTTTGAAGGCCAGATCAGGCTATGAGAGAAAAACAATGAAAATTCGAGGCAGTGAGGAATGACCCGGGAAACAGAACAACAAAAAACCAAAGGCCCGCAATCCGGTGTTACGGAAGGTGGCAGCCCCGGAGGCCCTGACGGGGGAATCAGTCAGGAAGCGGTGAACCCTGAGGGTGGTGCCGATGTCGCAAATGATATCGTAAATAGAGTTCCGAGCGAGTCGGAAGTGGTCGAGTATCTGAGGAGCCACCCCGAATTTTTTGTGGATCACGATTATCTGCTGAAAGAAATACGGGTTCCACATTTAACCGGGTCGGCGATTTCTCTGGTTGAGAGGCAGGTGCATGTTTTCAGAGAACAGAGGGATCAGCTGCGCCAGGAAATGGCGGAATTAATCTCGATTGCCCGGGAAAATGATCGCTTCTTTGAAAGGAGCAAGCGGCTATTGCTTAACCTGCTTGAATCGAAAAGCCTTGAAGAAGTATCTATTATTCTTGACGACAGCATCCGCAATGACTTCAAGCTTGACCAGGTGAGTTTGCTGCTTTTTGGTAGTGAGAAAGATTACCCTGCCTCCAATCTGCAACTGATCGAACTGGATAAAATACATGAAGTACTGGGTCATGTGCTGGAAAGCTCCAGAGCCATTTGTGGCCGTCTGCAACCTGCCCACTATGAGATTCTTTTTCCGCAGGCGCAAAGCAAGGTCGGGTCAGCGGCGGTAATTCCATTGCGGCATGGGGAACTGTTAGGCACTTTCAGTATTGGCAGCAAGGATCAGAACTATTTCGACAAGGGCATGGGGTCACTGTTTTTATCCTACATCAGTGACACGCTCAGTCGCATTTTGCCTCCTTTGCTTGCCCAGGAGCGAGTAAACCCTGTGGCAGATGTGGTCAGTGTGAGCAGTTGACAAAAATGATCAGACCATAGTGACGCAAGACACCCGATTTGGACGCTGTTGAGTCAGGCGCATCCAGGAATCCCCAGGCATGACAAAAGATACCCCCCCGCAGTCGGAAGCCGCAAGGTGGAAAGATAAATATTTCACCCTGATGGAAGAGTCCGACAATAAAATATCCTCATTGACAGAGCAGACGACCTTGCTACAACGCATGCTGGTGCGGGTCAGTATGGCTGCACAAGGCCAGAATGAAGAACTGGACAAAGAGCTTTCCGGGCTTCGTGACCTGCTCCGCCAAACCGACCCTTCAGCCCGCTCTCTGGCTGCGCGAACGGAAAAAGTCGAACAGGTGGTAATCCGTATGGATGATCACCGGGCAAACTCATCCGGGCTGATGCTGGAATCACTGGAAAAACTCATTTCCCAACTCGCCGGCCTGAATATTTCCAAAGCGAACAAAAAACAGCTGAAACGGTTTTCCCGCCAAATGAAAACCCGCCTGAACCGATGGCAGGAGTGCCCGGCCCTGCTCTCGGAATATGCCAGCCTGCAGGAAATGGCATTAAAAGAAACGATGACAAAGGGTGAACCGGAGCAGCAGGGATTCTTCCAAAAACTGTTCAGTGGCCGAAATGAGACACCAGACGACGACAAAGGTGAGCCGGAAGAATTGGCCAGACCCGATGAAGGGAAACAGGAACCAACTGATGACATTGCGTTACCTGATACTGCCGATCCGGCAAAAGAAGAGGTTTATTCTGACCGGGAGACAGACCTTGCAATAGAAGGTACCGTGCTTGCGGCGGATGAGGAAGGCCTGGAACCGGAGTTTTCCTCCGTTTCCGGACATATCGGATCCTCTCTCAAGAATTTGCTGGAGCAACTGATTATTCCGGAAAGCTCGATTGATGAGGCCAGGCGTTTGCGGGCCAACATCGAGTCGGGCCTCAACTGGCATGACCTGGGCACAACACTGGATGACCTGGCCAGCCTGGTTATTTCTGCTGTCAGCAAAGGCCAGCGTGATTTTGAAAACTTTCTCAAGCACATGGATGGCCGACTCGCCCGGTTCAAGGACTTTCTGGGTGAAAGCCGCACACAACACCTGAAGTGGCAAGGCAGCAGCTCCCGCCTCGATAAGGTGTTGAAAGGGTATGTCGGATCTATCGCCACTGCGATGGAAGAGTCAACCGATATCGATGAACTCAAAGCCAATGTGTCACAAAAACTGGACTCCATATTGGAGAATCTCTCGGAATATATGCAAAAGGAAGAGGAACGAGAGCTTTCTTTGCAAGAGCAAATTGATACCATGCAACAGCGCTTCAAGAGCATGGAGCAAGAAACCGGGAAAATGCGCGAGCGCCTGAAAAAAGAACACGACAGAGCCTTGACTGACGCTCTCACGAATCTGCCCAATCGTGAAGCCTATGAGGAACGCATGGCACTTGAGTATGATCGTTGGTTACGGTACCGGCACCCCATGGTTCTGATCGTGGCTGATATTGATCATTTCAAGACAATTAACGATAGCTATGGGCACCTGACCGGTGACAGGGTGCTTCAGATCATGGCCAGGGAATTGCGTCGTCGCATTCGCAAGACGGATTTTATGGCGCGCTATGGCGGCGAGGAGTTTGTTATCCTGATGCCTGAAACCAAAGTGGATATAGCCAAAATGGTGATGGATAAGGCACGACAAATGGTTGAGAATCTGCCATTCCATTTTCGCAATGAACGCGTTCAGATTACCATGTCTTTCGGGGTGGCCCGGCTTGAAGAGGGCTACACCAGAGAACAACAGTTTGAGCGGGCAGACAAAGCGCTCTATGAAGCAAAACAGTCTGGCCGTAATTGCGTTGTCGTGGCGCCTTAGGTCCTCAGGTAAAGAAAACTCCGGGAAAACAGTCAGCTATTTCGTGACCATTCACTCTTTCTTTTCCTGATATAAAAATAGAAAAACCGGAGTGTTACCTGTGTTTTTTCTGATTATTTTTATCATCATCAGTATTCCAGAAACGTGCACCGATAATAACAACAAGCAAAACAGTAACAACCAGCCACAATGGCCAATTAAAATCTTCCATCTCCCTACCCCCTCATTTTTTCAACCATATCAGTCAACCGGAAGAAGCCAGTACCTCTCGCAGAAAAAGAGACAGCAATTGTTCAATTCTTGGTACGGAATCCAGCAGGCGATGGCTGTCATTGACGAACACGGATTCAAGGTTGTGCTGTCGGCAATAGTAGATAGCGCTCTCAACCGGCACGATTTCGTCAGACCAGCCGTGGATAACCAGGGTTTTGCGGGCGACGGGGGTCGGGTTCGACTCCGGGTAGCCTGGCATACAAACCGCTGGCGCAAGCAAAAACAGGCCATCCGGTTTGACAGTCTGGCTGGCTGCAATGCTCACATACGACCCCATACTGGACCCGACAAGAATCAGTTTTCCATGTGTGTGAGTTTGCCGAATGGAGTCGATGAGTTTATCCACACGGTCTGCAGGGCTTTCCATTCCCTGGTAGTCGATACTGAGCACCCTGCAACCGGCACCTTCCGCCACCCTTGCCATCGCCTGAATTTTTCCTCCCCAGGGCCCACTTTCTTTACCGTGGGAGAAAAAAACGGTATTGGTGCTGTCAGGTTCGGTCATTATTACTTGCCTCGCTGTATTGTCGGTGCTGTCGTTATTACTGCTGTCTATGCTGTTGCTGGCCATTCATTCAGCAGTTACAGGTTCAACGTCAGGCCAGCGGTTTTCTTGCCCTGGTGATCTTTGCCTGTGCATGAACACCGGTATAGACCAGCTCACCATCCGTTTGCTGTGGCAACTCCGCAGCATTGGCTTCATCGGTATCTATGTGCATCTCCAGTCGATATTTGGGGCTGACCCGAATCAGCACATCGCCAAAGGTCAAATCTCTTGGCCCGCCGGTAATCGCCACTTCCACTTCGTCCCTGTTTTCGACGCCAAATGCGTCCGCATCGTCAGGGTGCATGTGAATATGGCGTCTGGCGCAAATCAGGCCTTCAGGTAACTCAACAGTGCCTTTCGGGCCTTCAATCTTGATGGGAGCCGAATTTTCAGTACGACCGGAATCTCTGACCGGAGCGTCAATACCAAGAAAAAACTCATCGGTTCTGGATATTTCTATCTGGTTTTTACTGCGCAATGGCCCGAGCAGGCGCACTCCGTCAATGCGATTCCCTGGCCCCAGCAGGTTGACTTTTTCATGGCAGGCATATTGCCCGGGTTGCGACAGGTCTTTATAAGGAGTCGGTTCCGCTTCCTTGCCAAACAGGATTTGGAATGTTTCCTCATTCAGGTGCAGGTGACGACCACTCACAGCAATGGGTATCGCCTTGCTGACCGGAGGTGCCTTGTTTGCCTCTACAATTTCAGTTGCGCTTCGGGCAATCATTAATTCTTCGTTGGTCTTGATCACCATTGCCTTGACTCTGGAGATGGGCTTGCAGATCAGCCCAACGGGATTGGCCCGGGTAAGGGAACAATCCAGGTTGGCATTTTCGTCCAGTTTCAGACCAAGAAAATCAAAACGTTGCAAAATCCGCTGCCGCATGGTGGCGCTGTTTTCCCCGATACCTCCGGTAAGAATAATCGCATCCACCCCCCCCATTGCGGCGGCATAGGCGCCAATATATTTGCGCACCCGATGGACAAATATGGCTATGGCCAGGCGTGCCTGCTCGTTGCCTTCAGAGGCTTCTTTTTCAATTTCCCGCAAATCATTGCTCAACCCGGACAGTCCTTTCAGACCACTGTTTTTATTGAGCAGTGTATCCACCTCGGCGGCAGAGAACTCTCCGGAATGAATTAAACTGACAATGACGCCAGGGTCGATATCGCCGGAGCGCGTGCCCATAACCAGGCCTTCCAGCGGTGTCATGCCCATACTGGTATCGACCGAGTGGCCAAACTCCACCGCGCAGGCACTGGCACCATTACCCAGGTGTACGGAAACCAGCCTCAATTCGGAAACCGGTCGTTCCAGATAGCGGGCTGCCTGGCCGGCAACAAAAGCGTGTGAGGTGCCATGAAAGCCATAACGCCTGATTCCCCGCTCATCGGCCAGGTTTTTGTCAATGGCGTAGCGCCAGGCATGTTCCGGCATGCGCGAATGAAACGCTGTATCGAAAACCGCGATATGAGGGAGTGTCGGGAAGGCTTCCCGTGCATTCTCGATACCCGCCAGATTGGCCGGATTGTGCAGCGGCGCAAAGCTGATGCAGTCTTTAATCTTGTCGATGACTTGATCGTCAATCTGCACCGCATCGGTGAAGGTGGAACCTCCATGAACCACCCGGTGGCCAACGGCCTGAATATCATAGCGGGTAGCCACGGCCAGAATCTCTGACAGTGCGCCCTGATAGGTTTTTTCTGCCCCGATATTCTCGACCAGCCCGTTTTCCAGTACATCTTCCGACACTGAGTCGATAATCTGATACTTGATGCTGGAGGAGCCGCAATTTATCACCAAAACTAACATGCTATCACTACCTTAAAAAATAATCGGTTTCGAGTTGTGGGTGCCTGATATGCCTGAGCAAATCCGATCATCAAGGCAGGCTACCAATGATGACCGCAGTTTCACTATAAACCATTTTTCTCCATAAGGCATTTTTGCCTGGAAACCATTTGCGAATTGGCGCACATTCCGTATAATGCCTAACGCTGACGCTGTGTTGGTCAGTCACGTTTCAGTGAATGTTTATCAGTATCATTATTAAGTGTCCTTATCCGCCCGTAGCTCAGCTGGATAGAGTAGGTGGCTTCGAACCACTTGGTCGGGAGTTCGAATCTCTCCGGGCGGGCCACTTTTTCTTTCCTGCTTTTCTCCGCTCATCATAACACAGACATATCATTCACAAATCCAGGCAGGCAAATATGCCCTTGTTCCCGAAAACCGGTTTTTTATTGGCGATCCGAGCAGATTTATGTAATTTTTTGTAACTGATTCATGTAGCTTTTTGTAACAGTTTGTTGTAGCTTGTAAGCACTCCACCCGATGAAGAGGAAACCTTGCTATGAAAGCGAAACAAAAAGTCACATCATTTGTCACTGCCGCTGCTTTTTGCCTGTTGGGAACGTCAGCGCTTGCCCACCAGCTGTGGGTTATTGGCAAAAATGACGGTGTTTTAAAGGCGGACACCCTGTATGGACACAATTTCCCGGTTCTTGAAGAAATTGATGAATCACGACTTGTCCTTTTTGAACCCGTCCAGGTTTATGGTGAAAACTATCACGAAGTTTTGACCCAGAAGGGGCCCAACTATCATTTTGAAACCCGAAAAGCCCTGCCCAACGGCACCTATATCCTGGAAAACTACTACAAGCCAACTGCCTGGAGTGAAAAGGCCGACGGCAAGTGGGAAATGGGAAAAACAAGGAAAGATATTGACGGCGAAGTCAAATCCTGCGGTATTTACGACATGCATGGCAAGGCCATTGTTACTATCGGAGATGATGACGGCACATTTGCGATGAAACCTTTGGGCAAACACCTCGAAATCACACCCATGGTCAAGGCCGGCGATATCCTTGTCGATAACCTGGTCAAGTTCAAAATTACCAGAGATGGCAAACCGGTAAAACTGGCCGAAATCACCGGTTTTTATGAGGGTTATTCCGATAACGCCGGGATGAGTGCTCCTTTTTACGCAAAGAGTGATCTTAAAGGCGAATTTCAGTTTCGTCCGCTGCGTGCAGGGTCATGGTATCTCTACTCTATCGTGGAAACCGAAGGAACGGCTGATTGCGAAGTGCGGCAGGAAGAAGCAAGCCTTATCTTTGATGTAAAAGACAAGTAATGTCGGTTTGTTGCCACAGCATTGGGTCCGACGCAATGCTTGTGGCAACGGTACGGTGGATAACTGTACTTGAAACTGCCTTGAACCCTGACGGGTTCGTAACCACCTCAACCGGAAAATTTCTATTTCTGCCAGGCCCGGTAAACAGGCCGGTCTGTGCAAGAAAACAGAAAGTTGCCTTTTTTCTTGTGTCCAACAGACATTACTGTACAATGGCGCCGCTACTGAAGATAAACACGGGACGTTCCAGGAAGACCGTCTCAACCAATATACAAGGGAATTGTTATGAAGAATTCACTATTGACAGCAGTTGCTTTATCTGCGCTCTCTGCAACCGCAACTGCAGACTACCAGTTCGACGTAACCGGCAGCTACCAAAACGATGCTTCCGAGGTCAATAACACCGATATAGATTTCGGCGGCCTCAGTCTGGAAGCCAATTATTATCTCAGGCCAGTCAGCACGGCAGCCGGAATCCTGGCAGAATCAGCATTTCTTGACAAGGCATCATATGTTGGCGTTCGTTATCACCAGCGTGAACTGGAAGTCGACGGAGGAATATTCTCCAGCCATAAGGTAAGTGCCGACAACTTCGGTTTCCATGGCCGTTTTGTTGCGGAAGGACAGAACGACATTATCGTTGAAGCTGATCTGGCATTTGGAGATAGTGATGATATTGGTGTTGCAGGCGGGTTCTATCTGAATAATCAAACCGAAATCCTGTTCGGCATCCTGGATTCAGACATTGCCGATACCACTATCTATGTGGATGGCAAGACCCTGATCGATTCCTATGGCAATAACGCGATTATCGCAGAGGGTCGAATTCAGATCAATGATGGTGACCTGGGTGTGCAGGCTGAAGGGGATCTTTACCTCAACGGCTATACCAGTGTTGGTGCCAGGGTAGGCCTGTATCTGGAAGACGACACTCGCCTGGCAATGATTGGCAAGGCTGACTATTTCGTAACAGATCAACTGGCTGTTGGTGGAGAGCTTGGCTTGTACAGCGTTTTTGATGCCGGCATTGGCTTCAAGCTGTTTGTAACCGGCCGTTTCTAGGTCATACTTCAGCAGCCTTTACCTGTAGAGGCTGCGCACCTGCCTCACCCCTGCCCGAAAACCTTCTTTTCACAGCTGATTCAGCAGATTCAGTTCGTCCGGATGCGGCTGCATGTAATGTGATTGTGAAATGTAGCTATGAGGCGATCGCCGAAAATGATGCCGCAACAGGGTCAGGGGAGCAATTAAAGGCAGATAGCCCTTCCGATATTGCTGAATACTATCCGTCAGCTCCTGTTTGTCTTCGGCACTGAGGGTGTTTTTCAGGTATCCCTGTAAATGTTGCAGCGTATTGGTATGCCCTTTCCTGGTTGCCACAATTTTTAACACTCTGGTCATTTTCCTGATATAGGTCTCAGCCACCCGCTGCACATCGGTTTTGCCCGCTTTCGCGACTATGCCGCCCAGTTCTTTGGTTAGCAGTGCGTTGTGGCTCATCAAAAGGTACTTATGGCTGGCGTGGAACTGTTGCAGTTTTGCGAGGCTCAAACCACTGGCACACAAGGCCCTCCAACGGGCATAGACATAAACCTGTTGTACGAAATTTTCCCGAATGCGAACATCGTCCAGACGGCCTTCTTCCTCAACCGGTAAACAGGGGAAGTTTTTCATCATTGTCTTTGCATAGATACCTGTTCCCGTCCGGGCGGGCACTCCCCCGGAATACACTTTCACCCGTTCCATGCCGCAACTCGGGGAGTCTTTTTTGAGAATATAGCCGCTTAATGTCCGGTGCCAATCCGCTTGCCGGTCAGCTGAAGCCTCAAGCTGTCGGGTAAAATCCCTATCGGCGTTCCGGGTACCGACACATTTTACCCCGGCTTCCTGCAGGACAAGATGAATGGGTTCCCGTGGCGTGCCCAGGCCAATATCTACTTCCGGGCAGAAGGATTCCAATTGAAAATACCGGGAAAGCACATCATGGACAAACCGGTTTTTCTTGTGGCCTGCATCGAAACGCACCGGCTCACCCATCAGACAACTGCTGACCCCAACGATGATATTTGTGGATTGATGACTATCCATCCGCACTCCGCCCTGCATCCTGATTTTTTGGTCAAAACAGCCTTTGGTCAGCACTCTTTCCATTGATTTGCATCAACGTAAACCCAGGCCTTTTCGCCAGACCTGAAATTTGCCTTGATGCGCACATACTCCTCAACTTCATAGTCATCGGCTTGCATCAGTTCTTCGTGAGTGACTTCAAATATTACACCTTCAACTTCATCAGACGGGTTACCCGTTGCCTTCAGAACCGGGTGCAGATTGGTACCACTTTTTTGTATTACCGCCTTGTCCTGTATGGTAACTTCTGATAGCAGGTAGCCTGACAGGGTATCTTTCGTGCCATTAAGAACCCTGCCGAATGTTTCTTTTTGGACGTTTTCCATCTGCAGCGTCCCATACGAAAACAACTTTTCCAACTCCACCGCCTTTATTTAATATTTCATTATTTTATGTTTAACTGAAACGCATTACCAACGAGGCCGTAAGGATAGCAATAAACCGGAGTTATTTCTGCAAATTGCCGATCCATACCGGGTAAAAATGGGAAAATGGAAAAATGGGAAAAAAGATACTCGTCATTCTTGGACATCCGGATACCACCAGCTTCTGCGCCTCACTGGCCAAAGAGTACACTGATGGAGCGAGGTCTGCTGGCGCAGATGTTCGTGAGCTCAGGCTCGGAGAGCTGAAATTTGACCCGGTGCTTTGGCAAGGGTACGAAAAAATACAAGCACTTGAGCCCGACCTGATCAAAGCGCAGGAACTCATCCTGTGGTCAAATCATATCGTTTTCGTTTACCCCACCTGGTGGGGAGCCATGCCGGCATTAATGAAGGGCTTTTTTGATAGAACCTTCCTGCCGGGCTTTGCATTCCGATTCCGGGACAATTCTCCGTTTTGGGATAAACTGCTGCAAGGTCGCACGGCGCACCTTTTGGTCACGATGGACACACCGCCCTGGTATTACCGCTGGGTATTCCAGAGACCGGGACATAACGAAATGAAAAAAACCATTCTCGGCTTCTGTGGTGTAAAAGTTGTGAAAATATCGGAGTTCGCCCCGATCAAAGGATCCAGCCAGGAGCAACGAGAAAAGTGGATAAGTAATGCAAGAAGTCTCGGTTTGAATGCCGGATAAAATCCCCGGGGCCAATCAGCTCATGCAGCTCATGCAGCTCATGCAACCCATACAACTCAATAAACTCATACGAACCATACAACCCATACAACCGCGACAATGCACCGCGTTGCGAAGATTGCCCTTGTCATAAACGCCAAATTGAAGCAAGATTCACGATGCAAAAAAGCAGAAATTTGCAGTGCCCGTATATTTTTTATCAAAAAAGCCGGATCCGCCTGACACGCATGAGGATACAATATGCAACCCCTTCCCATTCCACCGCTTGACCAAACACTGGAACGCTTTATCGCCGGTGTTGCTCCGCTGTTAACAAAGGATGAAATCAATCAGACCAAAGCGGCAGCCACCCGCTTTCAAAGTCATTGTGGAGAGTTGCTGCAGCAGCGGTTGCTCCAGTTTGCGCAACAACAGGATGAAAAAGACATAAGCTGGTTGACCGAAATCAAACTGGCGGCTTATTTGCAGGATGTCCGCCCATTGGCTTTATGCAACAATCCGGGCATGCAACTCGATTACCCCTCAAACGACCAGGGTCTGCAACGTGCGGCCTCGTTCATTCATCGAGTCGTGCGCGTTCATATTCGTTACCTGAATGGCGAGATTGAACAGCCCGTTGATGCGCGGGGCCAGCCCATTTCCATGTACAACTGGAGAGTGCTCTCGGGCGCCCTGCGCGAGCCTCTGGCAGAAGGCGATCGTTACTACTATGCACAATCGCAAACTGCAAACCGTACCATCAGTTTGATGTGGCAAGGCCACCATATAGCCTTGCAAGTGACCAACGAGGAAGGCGAAGTCTTTTCAGTGAAAACGCTGATGGATGCACTGCAAACCATTGTTGATGGTGAATACGAGCAGCCGGATTTTGATTTTATGGCCCTGAGTGCCCTGGGCAGTCAAAAAACAGGAGCCTACCTGGAAGAACTTTGTAACGACCCGCACAACCAGAATGTTTATCAGGCATTGCGTGACAGCCTGTTTTGTCTGTCTCTGTACCATTCCGGCAAAAATGAACTGGAACAACTGCATGAACAAACCTTTATGCCAGGTTTCGCCTGGCAATACAAACCCTTCAGCTATCAGATTGACCTGGATTCCGACTTTGTCTGTCTGCATTTTGAGCACAGTGAAATAGATGGCGGTGCATTAAAAATCATTTACACGACTGCCTTTGAAATCGGGCTGGATGATCAGGTCACAGGACAGCCAGGCATAACACCTCTGGATTGGGTGTGTGAAGAGGCCGTTTCAGCAAGTATCCGCCAAGACATCGACGCCATTGCCAGCCAGGCCAGACACATCCAGTCAACCATCTGTCATATTGATCACAGTGCCATCACGACCAAAATCAGCCATGATGCGATATTGCAATTTGCATTGATTTACGCCCAGCTCAAGGTGTTTGATCAGGTTCGCCTGACCTACGAGGCCGTTGACACAAGCCATTACAAGGCCGGTCGCACGGAAGCCATGAGGCCAAACAGCCGTGAAGCAATTGAACTGTGTCAGTCATTGTTAACTGACAACGCCACGAAAGAACAACTGGACGCGGCCCTCAACATGCATAGAAAGCGAGTCATAGCGTGTAAAACAGGGCAAGCTTATGATCGTCATCTGACTGGATTGCAAATGATGATCCGGGACAATGACGACAAGGATTGCATTCACGCCTTTTTTAACAGTCCCGGCTATCAGGCACTCACCGGCGGCGACTTCCTGTCGACAACCTCTATGGGGAATCGGTCACCCATCATTCGTGTTATTTTTGTACCGACGACGCCAGGCGGGTTTGGCGTATATTACAGTGACGACAACAAGGAGTATGAATTCCTGTTAACTGGCGACCAACAGGGCAGCCCTTACCTCGATCAACTGCGTGACGGGTGTATTGAGGGCGCAAACAAACTGATTGAACTGGTTGCCAGCCAGGCAGAATAACTGCGTAAGAGTACCAGGTTGCCGGATTTTTTGCGTGCGGACAGTGCCACTGGCCTGTCTGTGTCGTTTTTTATTGATCCGGCATATCTGCTCACGCCACCATGGCGTAAACCGCCCCTGATCACCAATTGTTTTTTTGCCACTTTGGGCAAATAAGGAGGAAGACACACCGTGTCGATAAACCACACTGCATCGCCCTGGATAACCTGTTATGTCCCGCGCCCCTATGCTGCTGTACGCCTGATTTGCATTCCTCACGGTGGTGGCGGGCCGCAGAGTTACAAGACCTGGGCAGAGCAGTTGCCGGAGCATATCGAGGTGTTGGCGCTGGGTTTTCCCGGACGCGGCAGCCGCTACGCCGAAGCGGCCATTCATTCAATGCCACCATTGGCCGATGGCATTACCGAGGCCCTCAAACCCTTCCTTGACAAACCTTATGCACTGTTTGGCCACAGTGTGGGCGCGCTGGTGGCCTATGAGGCAGCTTGCCGTATTCGGGCAACCGGTTTGATGCAGCCCATGCGATTAATCGTCTCAGCCCATGAAACACCCGAAAATTCCTATACCGACCAGCCGATGTACACCTTGTCGGATAGCGAATTGCTCGACAAAATCGGTGCCTTGGGACTGGTGCCTGAGGATGCGATGCAAAACACCGAGTTGGTGCAATTCATCCTGCCGGCATTGAGAGCGGACTTTGAATTATCCGAAACCTATACTTACCGGCCCTCTGAGGCCCTGGCGCTGCCGGTGACGGCAATGCTTGGTGTTGATGATCCGCTACTGAATAAAAACGCGATGCAGCAATGGGAAAAGTACACCACCGCTGCCTTTACCCTGCGTTGTTACCAGGGCGATCATTTCTATACAGTATCGGCAGAGCAGCAGGTACTGGATGATATTGCTGCCGAATTGACAGAGGATTTACAGCAACAACCGGCATCAATTCTTGAAGGTGAGGTGGTTGATTATCCACAACAATGCCTGCATGAATTATTTCGCGAGCAAGCCAGACAATACCCGCAACGCACCGCAGTCGTCGATATTCACCAATCGTTGACCTTTGCCGTGCTGGATGAACAAACCGATTTGCTGGCGCGTGAGTTGCAGCGCCGGGGCGTGGTCGTTGACAGTATCGTCAGCATTTTTATGGAAAGCTCGGTGGAGTACGTTGTCGCCTGTCTGGCGATTCTCAAGGCAGGTGGTGCCTATATGCCACTGGAAGTGGCCTACCCGCAAGCCATGCTGCAAAAAGTGCTGCAAAAAACCACCCCTGTCAGCGTCTTGACCACAAAGGCATATCGAGACGCGTTACCTGATGAGTGGCAGTCTGAAAGCCGAACCTTGTTACTGGATAACGGCTGGGTAGCATCGTTATCGGCCAGAGACTTGCCGGAACTGGATGTCGGCAGAACCTTGCCTCAGCCAGACAGTCTGGCCTATTGCGTGATGACCTCGGGCACCACGGGCGAGCCCAAAGGCATTATTTGCCCACACCGTGGTGCCGTTAATTCCTATTACTGGCGCTATCGCAACTACCCGTATCAGCCGGATGAACGGGAAGCAGCCAATGTCTTTTTCGTCTGGGAAGTCATTCGCCCGTTATTGCAGGGCATGCCCGCCTATGTGATTCCCGATGATGTGATTTACGATCCGTGGCAACTGGTAGATTTCCTTGAAGAGCATGCCATTACCCGCGTTTTGTTCACCCCGTCGCTACTGGAGCAGATACTTCATGCTACCGATACGTCTTTACGCCGGCGATTATCCAGACTCAGGATTGTCTGGCTCAATGGCGAAGTTGTGCCAACGACGCTGTGCCAACGCTTTTTCGAGCGCTTGCCGGATACCAGACTGCTGAATGACTACAGTATTTCTGAAACCCATGACGTATGTACGCACGACCTGGCGCAATTGAATACCGAGTATTCGCCGCGCTTTGCCTCAGCTGGATATCCCATGTCCAACGTGCGGATTTATTTGCTCGATGAAAACCTCAAACCTGTGCCGCGCGGAATGACCGCAGAAATTTATATCGGTGGCGATTCACTGGCACGCGGTTATCTGAAAGAGCCTGAAAAAACCGCTGAACGTTTTATTATCGACCCTTTGCGCAATGACGGTGCCTTGCTGTTCCGCACCGGAGATCAGGGGCGTGTTTTGCCCAACGGTGAGCTGGAAGTGACCGGTCGCATCGAGTTTATGATTAAACTGCGCGGTTACAGCATTGTACCCGGTGCGATTGAGGCGGCCATCAATGAGTATCCGGCGGTTGACGCTTCAGTGGTTGTAACCAGGGATGATGAGCAGACGGGGCAGCCCGAAGCTCTGGTGGCCTATGTTGTTGGTGACAACAGTTTGCCTGATGAAGAACTGCAGTCTTTATTGCGACAACACCTCAAGGAGGTGCTGCCGCATTACGCGGTACCCGCTTACCTGACAATACTGGAAACATTGCCACTGAATCAGGCTACCGGCAAGCTGGATCGCAAACAACTGCCGAAACCCGAAACAGCGACTTTGCCAACGGCCAGGGCATCGTCTGTTACGACCGGAAAAACCGAACAGGTGATTATGGCTGCCTGGGAAACTGCCCTGGGGATTCGCCCCACAGCGATCAGCGACAACTTTTTTGATCTGGGCGGGCATTCGCTATTGGCAATACAGGTTTGTCGTGCCCTGTCGCAGCAGCTGGGAATGACGGTATCCGTTATCGATATTTTCGAAAACCCCACTGTACAAACCCTGGCGGCATTCATTGATACACATGACGATAGCAATATGGTCGACAGTGGTGATGAACAGGCCTCGACGCAAAGTGGCTATCCCGGCCAGACCGAAAATGATGATATCGCCATTATCGGTCTGGCAGGCCGTTTTCCCGGCGCGGATAACATTGATGATTTTTGGTCGAATATTCGCTCGGGCGTCTGCTCGATCAGAGAACTCGGCACTGAGGAGCTGGATAAAAACGGCGTGCCCAAAGACGTTTACAGCGATGAGAACTACCGCCGTGTCGGGGCCATTCTGGACAATGTCGACTTGTTTGACCCGCAGTTCTGGCAACTTAGCCAGAAAGAAGCCAATTTGATGGATCCCCAGCAGCGCCTGTTTCTGGAAAGTTGCTGGCACGCACTGGAACATGCCGGTTATGCTCCCGATCAGCAGGGAGCGCGTACGGGTGTGTTCGGTGGCTGTTATTCACCGCTGTACTTACTGCACAACCTGGCCGGTGGTGGCTTTATGGATCCCACTGATCCCATGGGTTATCACCTGACCGAAACCGGCAACGATAAAGACTACATCACTACCCGCGTGTCTTACCTGCTGAACTTGCAAGGTCCGAGCGTGGCGATACAAAGTTCCTGTTCCACCGCTCTGTCAGTGGTTGCCAGTGCCTGCCAGTCGCTACAGGCACACCAGTGTGATACGGCCCTGGCAGGGGCATCCAGCATTACCTTTCCACAGGCCGGCTATCAATACGTCGAGGGGCATATCAACTCCAGAGACGGCAAGATACGAACCTTTGATGCCAAAGCCAGCGGTACGATTCTCGGTGATGGCGTGGGTGTGGTCGTGTTAAAACGCCTGCGTGATGCCGTCGCTGCCAAAGACACCATCTATGCGGTTATCAAAGGCTATGCCACCAATAACGATGGCAACCGCAAAGCCGGTTATTCCGCTCCCGGTGTCAGGGGGCAAAAAGCGGTCGTGAATCAGGCATTGACCATGGCCGGGGTATCTGCCGACAGCATTTCCCTTGTCGAAGCCCACGGTACGGGAACATTGGTGGGCGACCCCATTGAAACGACGGCACTGACAGAAGTCTTTCGCCAGTATTCACAGCGAAAAAACTACTGTGCCCTCGGCTCGGTCAAGCCCAATATTGGCCACAGTAATATTGCTGCGGGCATGGCCAGCCTGATGAAAGTGGCCCTGAGCTTGCATCATCGTGAAATTCCGCCAACGATTCACTACGATACGCCCAACCCGGTGATGGATATTGAATCCAGCCCGTTCTTTATCAATACCGAAACGATCCCCTGGGAAACACCGTTGGATATACCAAGGCGAGCCGGCGTGTCCTGTCTGGGTATTGGTGGTACCAATAACCATTTTATCTTGCAGCAGGCGCCTGTGACCGATTTTGCAGCCGGTTCTGCAACGGCGATTGAACCAGCGGAACAACGGGGTCACCATTTACTGTTACTCAGTGGCAAAACACCCGAAGCGGTGCAGCGCAACCAGGCGGCATTGGCAAACTATCTGCAAAAGCATTCGGAAGCGGATCTGCGAGATGTCGAGTTTACCCTGCAAACCGGGCGTTGCCATTTTGATTATCGCACGGCAGTGGCCTGTACGGGTCCGGATTCGGCAATTGCCAATTTGAAAGCACCGGCCAAAGTGCAATCCGTTCAGGTGGCAACAGAAAAACAGGCAGCCTCTACTGCCAAAACGGTGTTTTTATTCCCCGGACAGGGCTCGCAGTATCAGCAAATGGGTTTTGAGCTGTATCAGACCGAGCCGGTGTTCAGGCGCTATTTTGATGAATGTTGTGATTTATTGCAGCCTGAACTGGGCGTTGATTTACGCGATTTGCTGTTTGCTCCGATTGGCAGTCCGGAAGCGGATGAAACCTTTAGATACGCTTATCATACCCAGCCGGCCATTGTCGCTCATCAGATTGCCATGGCACGTACGCTGATGGATTGGGGTATTCGTCCCGATGCACTGGTTGGCCACAGTATTGGTGAATACACAGCGGCCTGTGTCGCCGGAATTTTCAGTTTGCCAGATACGCTCAAATTAATCGCCGCCCGCGGGCGGGCGATGGAACAGGCCGGGCCGGGCCGCATGCTGTCGGCAACCCTGAGTGAAAATGATGCGCGTCGCCGGTTGCAAGACCATCCAGGCGTTTCTCTCGGCGTAATCAACGCACCAGAACGGGTCGTCTTCTCCGGGCCGGTCGATGCCATGGCCGCCTTGCAATCCGATTTGAAGGCGCAGGGTATTGCGGCTCAGCCGGTGAATGTGCGTCAGGCCTTCCACTCGACCATGATGGACGAGCCTTCACAGGCATTGGTTGATGCCGTCAGGCCGCTGAAGCGACATGCGCCAAAAATTGCACTGATGTCCAATGTCACAGGAACCTGGATGACCGAAGCACAAGTGTTTGATGACCGCTACTGGGCGCAACACATGCGTGCCACCGTGCGTTTTTCTGACAATGTGACGACACTCTTGCAACAGCACCCCTCTACCGTACTGGAAGTGGGCGCACATACCATACTCAGCCAGTTACTGCGCTCCTTCACCATAACAATGCAGGCAGAAGAACAACCACTGATCCTGGCCTGTTCGCGTCACCCCAGGGACAACAGTATCAGTGACAGTATGGCTTTGGATGCCGCAGTCGGGCAATGGTGGGCAGCCGGTCGAAGTGTGGATTGGGCGGCTTATCGCGGCAACCTGCCCTGTCACCGGGCCGGGCTGCCGGGTTACGCCTTTGAGCCGCAGCGTTGCTGGGTAGACAAGGGACCACTTGCCCGGGCCGATGCCCATACGGCCTCAACAGATGACAATGCCATAATTGCCGACATTGCCGGGCGCGGGTTTATGCCTTCGTGGTCACGGGCGGCTTTCCCTGCCATTCATCCTGATCCCGGCGAGCAGCGCTGGCTGGTTTTCGCCAGTAAGGCGACTCCAGGGGTCGGGCAATTCAGCCAGGCCATAATCCGGGCCCTGCAACAGGCAGGTGCGGCAGTAGAAGTGGTCTATGCCGCTGACTTTACGACGGATGACCCGCAAGCCTGGGCAGAGCGATTTGATTCGCTGGCAGAAAAAGGCACCTATCCCGATCGTGTGCTGTATTTATGGAGCCTGACCGGGGCACATGGGGAAAAGGAGCCGACACTGGCCACGACCTATTATCCGGCACTCAATTTTGCCAAAGGGCTCGCACTGCAAAGCTGTCTCGATCCTCTACAGGTATGGATGGTGACTGACGGTACTTTTCAGGTGGATGCAGAGACGGTAGCACCAATAAAATCCACTCTTCTGGGGCCTGCGATTGTCTTGCCGCAGGAGTGTTCGCAAATTGCCTGTCGTCTTGTCGACGTTCGCCCCGAGGCGTTGGAGGATGCGGCAACGCAGCGACGACTATTCCATGAAATCAGTAGCGCCACTCCGGATGTCGAGCCGTTCGTCGCGTTGCGGGGCAGCAAGCGCTGGGTGAAGCGTTATGAGCCTTTCCCTGTGTTACCTGTTACGACGGCCAACGGTGGTTTGCGTGAGGGTGGCACTTACCTGATAACAGGCGGTCTGGGGCGCATTGCCGGTGAATTGTGCCGTGCACTGGCTGAGCGCAAAGCCCGGCTGGTGCTATCGACAACGATGGATTTTCCTGACAGGAACCAATGGCAAGATTATCTTGAGCATTCAGCGGACGATTCATGCACGGATCGTCAACGCATTGTGGCAGCGATACGGCAAGCACAGGATTTGGAACGTGCCGGTGCGGAAGTCATTGTGCTCTCCGCACACCTGAACAGTGTGGAATCGGTCAGAAAGCTGATTGACACGGCTGTGTCCCGTTTCGGAGCCTTGCACGGTATTTTCCACCTCGCGGGCCTGGCTGACCTGCGCTACCTGCCGGAAATGACCGTAGAAATTTCCGAGCGGGAGTTTCAACCGAAAATTGACGGGTTACTTTATCTGGAACAGGTCCTGGGCGAATATGTCCGATCGGGTGAAATCCGGCCGGACTTTGTTATGTTATTCTCTTCACTGGCAGCAATTCTCGGTGGTTACGGCATGACCGCCTACACGGCAGCCAACCGCTTTATGGATACCTTTGTGCAGGTCAATCCCTGGCGACACGGTATTCGCTGGTATGCTGTCAACTGGGACGACTGGGATTTCGACTATGGTAAGGAGCAGGTCGGTGCCTACGAGCAGACAGTGGCAAAATATGCCATGTCCGCAGCGGACGGTATTGCAACCATCGAGCGGATTTTATCCCTGCCGGAACCACAGCAAATACTGGTATCGACACGGGCATTACAACCCCGGGTAAGGCAATGGCTGCACCAGCATGAGACACAGAATGAAACAGCCGGTGATGCCGGAACCGACGCGGCACAGGGTACACCTGATGCCAGTGATTTGTTATCTCGAATCTGTGATGTGTATCGTGAAGTGCTGGATATGCCCGACTTGTCACCCGGGGATAACTTCTTTGCCGTTGGTGGTGACAGTCTGTTGGCAAGCCAGATTTTGCTGAAACTCCGCCGCGCAATCAAAGCCGGTGATACACCATTGACGCTGGCCTGTATTTTCGACTACCCGTCGGCCCAGGCTCTTGCCGACTGGCTGGAACTGGCTGAAAAATGAAGCTCGGCGATAAAGCTCCATTGCGAACCCGGTGGGCAAGCGACACAGCATTGCGCCCACTGTGGTTCGAAGAATGCGCTTGTCATAAACACCAAATTGAAGCAAGATTCGCTTTGGCTTCGACCAGTGGTCATTCCCCCGTCATGCGGGGAGACTGACGTACAGATCAATACCATAAAAAAAGGAAACCCCATGTCAGAACGTCCGTTTACCATTCTGGGAGTCCAGCAAATTGCCATAGGCGGCCTGGACAAGAACAAGTTGAGCAAGTTTTGGGTAGACACCCTCGGCCTGAAGGTTGTCGGCACCTTTAAAAGTGAAAGGGAAAATGTAGATGAGGCTATCTGTGAAGCGGGTTCCGGCCCGTTAAAAGTCGAAGTTGACCTGATGCAGCCCATCGACCCCGGGAAAAGGCCCAGGGTACATGAGCCTGCCCTTAACCATATTGGCCTTTGGGTAGATAACCTGGCTGAAGCCGTTGACTGGCTGACCGGGCAAGGGGTGCGATTCACTCCCGGCGGTATTCGCAAAGGGGCTGCAGGTTATGATGTCTGCTTTATTCACCCCAGGGGCAATGAGGAATTTCCTGTTGGCTCTGAAGGCGTGCTGGTAGAGCTGGTACAGGCACCCCAAAACGTGATCGAGGCTTTTGCGACACTGGCGCAGGCATAAAAACGCTGTACAGGAAAGTGCTTTACAGGAAAGCGCGTTACAGAAAGATTGAGGCTATATAGTAATGCCTGGTCAACTCACTTTCAGCAACCGGTCAAAGCTGCTACCAATCACTTCAGCTGGTTGCTTCCCGGGTTGAGCAGGCCATAACCGGAAGAGGCAAGACGGTACAACCAGAAAAACTGCGTGATTCTACTACCTTGTCCGTTCTGTAATTCCCGCACAAACCCGACCACCCGATTTTACCGATCCGCCTGCCTTCAACGACGCCCGCTGCCCTACCGGGCTGCCAGATTTTTCAGGCCGGCCTGATTGTCCCCGTAACCATCCGTCACTGTTTATTTCGTTATGCGCAAAATGTGACCGAATTTGCAAGCTGGCTGGCCCTTAACTGATAATCTTCTATACTGAACATGCAGAAGTTGCCATGCAAAACGCGCCAAGTAACAACTGATCGCGCCAGGTGACAATTGGCCGCCTGACCGGTTTTTTACCGGATCCGGACTCGGTAAACCAGGAAGCAGTCTGTGTTCTCGCAACACCACATGGCCGGGTGCCTCCGGGGGGATTCACAAGCAGATGAAACTGTTACACCATAATTTTGAAACCCGGGATCAATTTCTGAAGGAGCTGCAACTCGCCCGGATATCATTGACGGATTCTCACATCCTGGTTCAGGTGTTTGATGGCCGCGGGGATATTGAACGTACCCGGCCTCTGCTCAGGTTTATAAAAGAAACCCTGCCTCACTGCGTTCTCGTCGGCGCAACCACAGACGGTGAAATTCTGGACAACCGGATATTGGAAAACAGTCTGTTAATTTCGGTAATCAGTTTTGAAAAGACGCGATTGCAGATCGAAAAATCAGACAACTCTTCCGGCAACTTTTTTGACGAAGGAGCCCGCCTTGGCCAAAAGCTGCAGAAAAAAGACTTGCAGGCCGTAATTCTCCTTGGCGAAGGGTTATCTGTAAACGGAGAGGATCTTTTGGCCGGCTTTGAAAGCCAGGTGGGCGATATCGTTATTGCCGGCGGGCTTTCCGCAGACAACTACTACTTCCATAAGACCCACCTGTTTTACCAGGATCAGATTCTGGACAAGGGAGCCGTGGCTGTGGGGCTATATTCCAAAACCCTGCGGGCAGAAACCAGATCGGCCTTTGACTGTGACATTTTGAACGAAAAATTTGTTGTAACCGAATCGCAAGGAAATACGGTTCACAAAATCAACGGAATACCTCCCGAAAGCCTGTACAAGGAGTATTTGGGCCTTCACAAGACCTCTCAGTTCATTCCAATCTGTGCTCAAATTCCCATGGTGGTGAACCGGGGTGGTGACATCCTCGCCCGAGCTGCGGTGAAACGGCATCCTGACGGGGCTATGAGCTTTGCCGGCAACCTGTTAAAAGGCGAAACCGTCCGCCTCGGTATGGCGAATGTGGAAAAAATTCTGCTCAATTGCAATGAAATTTACAACGAAATACACAGCCAGTGGGATGCGATCTGTATGTATTCCTGCACCGGCAGAAAGGCGATACTTGGAGACAAGCTGACCCTCGACATACAACATTTTCCAAAGATTGCGCCGGTAAGCGGATTTTTCTCCTATGGTGAATTTGTCAAGGGAAAAGGGGAGAGAGCCAGGTTCTGTAATCATACCATGGTGCTGTTTTTATTGAGTGAATCGGAAAACACTTCTGTTTCGAGCCTCCGAGACCTGTCAGCAGAGGGAGCTGCCCCTGTCGAAGGCCATGGCCGACAAAACAGGGCTGGAAGAAAACCGCACAACAAGCCGTTAAAAGAGCAAATTCTGCTGGTAGAGCATAAAAACAAAATCAGGGAACAGCTTCTGCTCGCAGAATATAAAAACAGAATCATGGGAAAAATGCTCTACAATGATTCTCTGACCGGACTCAGAAACAGAGCCTCTCTGCTGCAGGAAATCGAGGATAAAAAGCCCAGAGGGGTTTTGCTCATTGATATCAGAAATTTTCACACCATCAATGACTTATACGGAGAATCCGTGGGCAATCTGATTCTCAGGTACTTTGCCGGCTTCTTGCAAAGACATCTCCAGTCTCAACACATATATCGACTTTCCGGCAACACCTTCGCCTATTTGAATACCTATAACCGCCCTCCGGAAGTGTGTCTGGCCGTCGCCAATAAAATTGCCAACGATGTGCAGGCCGAAAATTTCTATTTTGAAAAAGGGGACATAACCCTGGAGTGTGACCTGTCTGTAGCCATTGGCATATCAAACGAAGTAGCGGGCAAGGATCACCTGGAACATGCCGATATGGCGTTGAATTACGCAAAAAGAAATCACAAAAATATTGTTCTGTACAGCGATTCCCTGAATATAAAACAAGGGTACGAGAAGCATCTGGGCATTATAAAAATGGTAAAAAAGGCACTGGATGATGACAGGGTAATACCGTTTTTTCAGCCAATATTTCAAGGGCAAACCGTATCCTATTACGAATCCCTGATCCGGATTCGCGCGGAAGATGGTACAGTTTTATCACCGGCCCGCTTTCTGGATGTAGTTAAAAACACCAGTTATTACTCCCGCCTGACCAGGAGAATGATCAAAAAATCCTTTATGCTTTTCGAGAAGCTGGACGGCAGGTTTGCGATCAATCTGTCGTTTCTGGATTTTCTCAATACGGGTACGATGGAATACCTGATCAGTATGATCAAAACACATCATGTGGGCGAAAAACTCATTGTGGAAATTCTGGAAAGTGAAGTGTTTCAGGACTATGAAGCCGCCATAGAGCAAATCAGGCGGGTCCGATCTCTGGGCGTGAAAATCGCCATTGACGACTTTGGCAGCGGCTACTCCAATTTCGTACATTTAACCCTGATTAATCCCGATTACATAAAAATCGACGGTACCCTGGTCAAGGATATTGACACCAATGTCAAAAGTCTGGCCATTTGCAAGGCAATCATCGGGTTTGCCCGGGATCTGAATATGCAAACCGTTGCAGAGTTTATTCATTCCAAGGAAATCTTTGACATCACAACCCGTCTGAAGGTGGATAAGCACCAGGGGTTTTATCTGGGAGAACCCGGGAGTGCCGAAGAGTTGTTTCACGACTTTTTGTCAAAAGATAGCAAGCAGTGAAATCCGTTTGCCAGAAGTCAGATTCTGGTCCGCACCGGCGTAACAATTACAGAAAGGTGTTGGTTAAAGCAAAAGCGCCCGAGCCTGAACAGGCGTTCAGTGGCTCTGCCAGTAATTCAAGACTGGCATGGTCAAGTGAAACCTCGGGAGGATCAGTCAAAGTAACCAGGTTACTGTTTCCACTTCAGCAAGATTTTTTGGCAATGACTTGAGCGGTGCGGGAATTTCTGTCAGTCTTTTTGCTGAAACTTGGTGTGCGACAGAGGCAGGCCCCGCCCGCCAGGCCAGACCCGAACCCGGCTTTCCGCCTTATTTCACCAGCGATGCCAGTGCCTTGAATTTTTCCCCCTCTGCCACTCGCTGCAATTCAAACAGGGACATTTCCACGCAGGATATGGCAACTCCCGCCTGAGCCATTCTGTCCAGGCCTATCTGGCAATTATCCAGGGTTCTGGACGACACGGCATCTTCAAGCACGGTCACCTCGTAGCCTGCCTCGATTAACTGTATTGCACTCTGATAGACACAAATATGTGCCTCGATACCTGCCAGAACAATCTGCTTGCGGCCGGATGTTTCCAGCTCCTGGCGAAATTCCTCACTTCCCATACAGCCAAACGACGTTTTGGCAATGGGCTGGCTGCCTGATAACAGCTCTGCTACCTCGGCAATGGTCGGCCCGAGTTTGTCTGGCACCTGCTCAAGCCAGAGTATTGGTACCTCAAGTAACTGAAACCCTTTTATGGCGGTTTTCAGGCTGTCAAACAAATGCTCCTTATCCGCCATTAACTGAGCCAACTTGCCTTGTACATCGACAACAACGAGCAACGCCTGATCCTGATCCAACATAGCTATCCTCCCGGGTATGAAACAAACAATTCTGCAGGAGTGGAAAATATCACAGACTTCGGTGATCGGCTATCACTGTTCAAATTCACATAAGGTGGCTGGCCGGGGCAAATCCGGAAATGACGCATCACCCGCTGGCGGAAAGAAGCGCCTGTCGCTTGTACTTCACCCATTCCGAGCCCACTTTTTTATAGTAATAGGCCATCAGCATACGGTTGACCGGCAGCTGGATTTTAATGACATCTCCGCTCATTGTTACATCCATGACTTTCTCCTTTCAATAAAACAGGGTATTCAAAAAACTCTGTGTTCAATACAACAGCATAGAGCTTATAGACTGTATGCCTGAACACTGTTTACAAGTACAGTTTACTTTTTACTGAAAGTCAAACTTTTTTGCCGGTCTTCCCGATCTTTGAGTAATTTCGATCATTCATATTCAAACCTGATCTGCGCATCCTCTCCTTCCAGCAGCTCCTTCAGAACGGTGTTTGCTTCTTGCCATGCGTACTCCGGAAATGCTTTCGCTGCATTATTCACTTTGTCCCGGTACGCTCTCCTTAACTTTAGCTCGATTCCGTGAGTATGGGAGAGAGGTTGCTCGCAAAACGCATCCATTGCCCGGTGCATGTCAGCCTTTTCAGCCGCACCGGATGGCATGCTCTCGATAAATGCTTCCAACAGGCGACGGGATATTTTGACTTCATAATTACCCGCGCCCTCTTGCTGGATATAGACAATGGCATCAGCCCAATCAGCCAGTTTGGCTATGATAGCCAGGGGGGTACCTTTGATTTTTTCATCCAGCCTGCGAAGTGGAGGGTGTATCTCATAATCCAGCCTTTTAAACACGTCGGATTTCTCACCCAGCATCATTTCCAGTTTACGTTTGCTGACCGAAGGAAAATCACCGGCAAGTAATTCCGGCAAATCGTGGTTCAGGCAATAATCCACCAGCAATATCTGGTTTTCGGCTGTGTAGTAGTCTGGCGTTAAAATCTGGCGGGCCAGTGCCCGGGCAATCATGGTAACCATATAGTGGTGTTCCGCCAGATACTGGGGGCGACCGTGTTTCACGCTACTCCACCTGACCACATGGCCGCTGCGCACGATATCACGTAATGTCAGCATTTTTTTGCCTTTTATAACCAATTGTTTTTATTGAAGGCACACAGAGTGCCGTACTCCGGGTGCGGGCTTGCAGGCTCACCAGACTACAGGCGGGTGCGCCGGTCAGTCAATATCGAGGATTTTGTGCGTTTGCAAGGTAAGCTGCCAGGTCGGGTTGGCGAGACAATAGGCCAATGCCCTTTCCGTATTGGTTTTTTTCCTTTTGTCTCCGTCAATCAGGAAAGTCGGTGAGGCCATGGGTGACAGATAATAGTGGTCAGCCTGTATTTCCAGGGCTTTTTCCGGTGGATAGTCCGGCTGGGGATACACCAGCTTCACTTCATCACATGCCCGCACCACCACTTTCGAGGTGCCTTTCGGGCTTACGCACACCCAGTCAAGCGCTGCCGGAAGAGGCAGGGTACCATTGGTTTCAACGGCGACTTCAAATCCGGCCAGATGTAACCGGTCAATCAGGGTTTCATCCAACTGGAGCAGGGGCTCGCCACCGGTGCAAATCACATAGGGCCTGCCTTTTGACATGTCTGGCCAGAGAGAGGCCAGGTGATCCGCAAGCTGTTCGGCAGTCTCGAATTTACCACCGTTCTGACCATCCTGACCGATAAAGTCTGTATCACAAAAATTGCAAACCGCCTGCGCTCGATCCCGTTCCCGCCCGTTCCACAAATTGCACTTGCTGAAACGACAAAACACCGCCGCCCGCCCGGTTCGGGCACCCTCGCCCTGCAATGAATAGAATGCTTCCTTTATTTTATACATGATAGTGCATACAAATTGCTCTCGTATCCAGTCACACCTCCCCGGTCAGTCTGCACTGGAAGACGTTGTCATCATCACCGGAAAGCCGATTGGCTGTAGTTATTAACCTGTAGTTATTAACCTGTAGTTATTAACCTGTCGTCTGGCTAACTGTAGCGTAACGGATCTTGCAAACCGTTTTGCCTGAATGCCTCCAGCCGCTCGGTGCAGGAACCACACTTGCCACAGGCATCTTCCAACCCCTTGTAACAGGTCCAGGTCTTGCCATAGTCAAGACCGAGAGCCAGGCCTGCCCTGAGTATCGATGTTTTATCCATGGCTGCATAGGGGGCACGAATGTCAACGGGTTCGTAATTCGCAACCTGCGAAACCGCGTTCATCTTCTCGATAAACTCGGGTCGACAGTCCGGGTAAATGGCATGATCACCTCCATGAGCGCCATAATAGACTGCACCCGCTTCGATAGACACCGCATAGCCTATGGCCAGTGACAGCATAATCATATTTCGGTTGGGTACAACCGTGGATCGCATGCTCTGCTCATCGTAATGACCTTCCGGGACGGCAATATCATCCGTTAGCGAGGAACCGAGCAACAACTGGTTCACTGCATTGATATCGACCACCCTGTGCGGCAGCCCGAGCCCATCACATACTTTCCGGGCATAATGAAGTTCTTTATGGTGTCTCTGCCCATAGTTAAAGGAGAGGGCATACACCTTCTTCCCCTCATTCAGGCACTGATGTAACAGGGTAAAGGAATCCATACCACCAGAATAGATAACGACCACCTTTTCCGGCGTGTTTCGGGATAGACTTTGTGAAGATTGCATGATTGAACCGGGCCCTTTTTGAACAAGACCGGGCCAGTTTATCGGATTTCAGTGCGAGATTAAATGTGCCGGAGAACCGGCGGGCGGGAGAGCTGCAAAACGCTGCCGAAAAACCTGGCGGGGCCGGGGGAGAAACAGGGTTTCAAAGTCAGAGAAAGCCGAATCGGCAATAGGCAGGATTGTTTCCATGTTGTAACATACTCGACTCTGCCAAACCGGTTATAATAAGGCAACGATAACAAAGCGGTTAGTTTCATCCATAATAATAATCAGAGACTCAGGTAAAAACGTGGAACCGACTTTCATAGATTTTGAAGCATCCAGCCTCAGTTTAATCGAGAGTTATCCGATAGAAGTAGGGCTGTGCCCACCCGACGGCAAACCGGTGGGGTGGTTAATCAAACCCCATATTTTGTGGTATGACTGGTCTGAAAAATCCGAGCAGGTACATCAAATCACCCGGCAGTTGTTGAATGAAGAGGGAACCCACCTGAAACACGTGGCGAGCGCACTCAACGAAAAAATTGACGGTATTGTTTACTGTGATGCCTGGACTTTCGACCTGTTCTGGTTGCATCGTTTATTCAAGGCGGCAAAACTGCAACCGGCGTTTCGCCTGGAAAGCATAGCCAACCTTTTGACTGAAGATCAGGTCGTACTCTGGCAGAGTGCCAGAAAATCGGTTATTCGGGAGTTCGATATAAATACCCACCGGGCTGCCAACGATGCATGGATCCTGCACCTGACCTGGAAAGCCATTCAGAACTGACTGTTGGCTACTGACCGTCAGACCGTGGTTCCGGGCAGGCCCGGAAGTCGGCCGTTCGGCCTGGTGACCGGCAAGCTAGAGAGGAAAATCCGGGTCCTTCAACAGGTCCCTGGCGGCGTTGCTCGTCAACACGTAATTGTTGATAACGTCCGTGATTTTCTCTTTCGAACAGGGTTTTACCACGTAGCCGTTTGAACCCGAGGAGATTGCGGTCTGTATGCTTTCAATGGAGTCATCCCCGGTCACAAGCACCACAAATGCATCTTTTTTCAGCCGCTTCAGGGTAGCCAGCAAATCAAGCCCGTCCATATCAGGCAATCCGATATCAAGCATGACAACATCATACTGTTCTTCCATGAATTTCTGAACCCCCGTTTTGCCATCTTCTGCTTCACCGACTTTTTCTACGCCCGATTGAACCAGCATGGAACGAAGCAACCTCCTCATCTGAGGGTCGTCTTCTATCACTAACACGCTCAATAACTGCATTGAACCATTGCCTCCATTTCATACGGCCGCATAGTGGAAACTCAAACCCGGGACTGGTCCTGCGACTTTATTTTAAGGGGTTCAGGAGATGAGTCGTCCCCGGATACCAGCGAATCATCGTCTGACTGCCCTTCCTCCTCTTCCAGCGTGTTTATCATCTTGCTCACACCAATCGCAATCGAGTAGATCGATATTGCAACAATCAACAGAACAGGCTGTACAAAAACAACAAACTTTGGCACTTCCTCAGCACCAACCATCATAGTGATCAGCATCAAAGAGGGGCCCAGAACAAAAAACAGGGTGACTGCGATGAAAAAAACAATACGCTCCCGATATTGACTCACACGCACATCACTGATCAGGCCAATAACAAATTTTCCGACACTCATACCAGCGATAATCGCTGCAGCAACCGACAGATCAGGATGCCTGAGCACCTCAACCCCTTCGTTATTCCACAATCGCTGCAATGCGATAACAAGAAATGGAAACAGAATAAACAGCACGTCCGAGTAGGTGCCATACATCAGGTTAACAGTTAAGGTTTCATTTTCTTTATCTGGTATCTTTCTCATTCAATTCACCTGGTGCAGTTATGCCTGGGTTACTTCAGCGTCGGGCCAAATACTGTTGCAAACAACACGAGCACATGACACTGTTACCTGTAACACTATTGCATATGATAGAACAAATTGCCTCTTTCCTGTCAGGCACAATAACAGTCTGCAGTACACTTGTCATTCATTGCTGCTGCGCACGGCAGCATTCGTCACCCGATTGAACGACAGTGGTCAACAGTTATAACTATCGACGGTTTTTTCCGATTCGTCCACCAGGATATCAAGTAACTCATGGTAGCAGTCCACTTTATCCTGTTTAATGGCCATTTCCAGCCTTTTCGCTTTCTCTGTCAGCACCGGGAACCCGAGTGAACCGCCGACCCCCTTGAGCTGGTGCGCTGTTTTTTTCACTCCACTCCACTCACCCCTGTCCGCATCGGCTCGCAAGGTTCGCACACGATCCGGCAGTGAATGCACAAATTGATCCCTTATCTCTTTCAGCTCTTTCTCTTCTGCGTCACTCCTTGCTGTTTTATCCTGATTGGAACCGGGCTGATTGGAGCGGGACTGATCGGAATCGGACTCATTGACAAGGTATTTGCCCAATAACCGATATAGCCTGTTTCGATCCACCGGTTTCGCCAAAACACCATCACTGCCGGATTTCGCGAGGGATTCAAGATCCTCTTTCAAGTCACTGGCAGTGAACGAGTAGATGGGGCGCCGGTACCCTGCCTGGCGCAACAACGTTATGGCATCGGGGCCGTCCATTTCAGGCATGTGATGATCCATAAAGATCAGGTCAACATGTTCTGACAATGCCTTTTGCACAGCAACCTTGCCATTGGCAGCCAGTACCGGCGTCACTCCCACTCTGGTCAGGTAGTGATTCATCAAGTCCCGGTTTTCCTGATTGTCTTCCGCCACCAGCACCCGCCCGGAAAACCGGGGAGCAGCCGACCCGGAGTGTGTATCGTCTTGCTGATCAACCACTTTCAAATAGCGAGACAAAACGTCATAGAAGCTTTTTTTGTCAACCGGTTTGGACAAACACTCTTCACAGCCTGCTTCTCTGTATTCCTGAATATCCTCTGCCATAACATTGGCCGTCAAAGCCGCAATCGGTGTTCTGTTCCCGCTCTTTCGAATAGCCTGGGTGGCATCCCTGCCATCCATGACGGGCATTTGAATATCCATCAATATCAGGTCAAACTGTTCTTCCGTGGCCACTTTCAGCGCTTCAGCCCCGTTAGCCACCATCTTGATATCTGCCCCCGTCTTGCTGACCAGCAAATCAATCAACCTCCTGTTTACTTCATTGTCTTCTGCATACAGAATTCGACCACTCAGTCTGGGCGCAGCCTCGATGCAGACCGGATTCTGGCTGTCCGACAACTCACTGCTATCCTGAAGAAACCGGCCATGCTCCAGTTTTCCCGTTGACACGGACACTTCAAATTCACTCCCCCGGCCATAGGTACTGAACGCACGAATCGTTCCACCCAGCATTTCAGCCAGCTTTTTCGAAATATTCAACCCCAGGCCGGTTCCCCCGTACTCTCTGGCTATAGAAGGGCTGGCCTGGGCAAAAGGATCAAAAAGGCGAGACATTTGCTCCGGTTTCAGGCCAATACCTGTATCCAGCACTTTTACAAACAGCATTTCTTTTTCCCTGTCACAACAAACACGGATTTGAATGCTGCCCCTGTCGGTAAACTTGAGCGCATTGCCACACAGATTTATCAGGATCTGCTTGAGTCGGGTGGGGTCTGTCCGGATCTGTTCCGGCAAGGGAAAATCATAGTGTATAGAAAATTCCAACCGTTTTTTGCTTGCCTTTGGCTCAAAATAGGCTTTCACTTCCGACATGATTTCCAGTAAGGGAACCGGCATGATTTCAACTTCCAGCTTGTTCGCATCAATTTTGGAATGATCGAGAATATCATTGATCAGTTCGAGCAGGTGGCGGCCACTGCGTACCACGGTTTCTGCCGATTTTTTTCTCTCCTGCCTGGTCAGGCCGCCCCCTAACAAGGATTCGCCGTAACCAATAATCGCGGTCAGGGGGGTTCGAATTTCATGGCTCATATTGGCCAGAAACTGACTTTTGGCTGATGCGGATGCTTCTGCCAGTTGACGCTGCATGCGATCCTGCTCGCGCTCTTTCTCGTAATTCTCTTTTTCCTTTTTCTCCGTGGTATCAACAAATGTCCCTTCCAGATGGGAAGGGTCACCATTTTCATCATAGATAATCTGGATTTGGGACTGCGCCCAACGCAACTCTCCCTGACGGTTTTGATAACAGGCCTCAATGGCACCCAGATTTCTGCCGGATTCAAGCGTACGTATCACCAGTGAACGATCGGCCTCATAAAGATAACAGGCCCGAATTCCGTCCGGCACAGCTTCAATCATACGGGCGGGGGAGGGGTAGCCCAGCAAATTGGCCATGGAGGGGTTAACTTCAATAAAGCGCCGATCAAGTGACATTTGATAGACACCTTCCACGGCATTATCAAAAAGAGACTGATAGCGCTGCAAGTGAAGCAAGGCTCTCGCATTGGCCTTCAATGCCAGTTTTTGTGCTTTTTTTATCCGATCGGCAAGTGCAAAAGAGATAAAGATCAACTGACAAACCACCCCCAGTTGCAGCGCACTGCCGGTAAACAGGTTATAGGGCAGGTATCCCGCCACTGTCATGCCGTAGACAACCGCGCCGGCAAAATTCAAAACCCAGGCCAGGCAAAACAGATTGGCACCATGAACCCCCCTGGACATGGCGACATAACCGAAATAACTGATGGTCAGGGTTAGAACAAAGGGGGCAAATACCGCCCACCTGATGGTGGCCGTTGTGTCGGCAAACAGGGAAATAATGAGCGAAACGACAGAGACATGGATGACCAGCCTGACGATAGTATCCATTCCTTTCATTACTCTGGGAATGTTCAGAAAATACCGCCCCATGATGAAGGCGCCAATCCAGGGTATCCAGATATAGACTGGAAGATATTGTTTGTGCATCAGCGCGGGAATGTCACCAAAAATCTGTAACCCGTGCACAGCCTCGGTTATGGTGAAAAACAGATAGGCTGCAATATAGAAAACATAAAAAAAGTAGGCTTTCTCTCTCACCGAGACAAATACGAAAACATTATAGGCAATCATAATCAGCAGGCAGCCGATGTATATGCCATGAAGCAACTCGACAATTGAAACATGCTCGGCAAAGCCGAGAGGTGTAAAGATACGCAGCGGAACATGCAGTGAATAATCGCTCTCTACCCGCAGAAACAGGGTCAGCTTCTCGCCTTGACCGAGTTCCAGGGGAAAAACAATACTCGGGTAATGAACCGGTCTTTCGGAAAGGGGAGTATCATATTCTGCGGCTGTGCTGTTCCGCACCTTACCATTCGCATCAACCTGGTACAGATCCGCTTTATCCAAAAGCGGCACATCCAGTTCCATCAGGAACAGTTTGTTCTCTTGCGTGCCCTTGTAATACAGCGGAATTTTGATCCAGAATGCCGATTCCGAGTAGCCAACATTAAAGGGGCCATTTTCGTTTTTCGACAACGCCTGATTGGGCATCGCCACAAGGTCCTGTATATCAAGCTCCTTCCTTGCATCCTCGATATAGCGAATGTACGAATCAATGCTGATATTTCTGGTCTCGTCATTCAGGATAACAGGAGGCATATAGCGGGGCGAGGCAGCAAACGGTTTTTTTTCATCGGAAGACACCGGACTTGAAGTGCCATAGCCGGACGCCTGCAGTGGCAAGGTAAACGCAAGCAATACAGCACCAAACAGCAGGCATCGCATGCTGCAAAACGACAAAAAAAGACCGATATGCCACCTTTCGCTCAAATCCACTGATTCTCCACAGCTCTGCCCGACCAGCATGTATGGCAGAGTAATAGCAAGGGTATCCGGTACAGACCATTGCGGGCTATCAAATAGCACAATTACTTGTTACGCGTACTGCTGCCGCATCACCAATACTGTTCACTATCAATAATGTAGACTGAAAATGCGGGTTTTGCAGGTAATCGAAACCCGACACCATTCACAGGAAAGGTAAAGACAAACCACAACCCGCTACTCACTATTGGCTGACTTCTGTATACTGTTCAGCCAGATACTCTTCAGCTGGCATAATCACTCTCCAATTTACCCAACAGTGGCACCTGTATGAAATTATCAATACTCCTTTTTGTTATTCTCGTTGTTTCTGCCGTTTTCTTCATTCTGCCGGGCGACATACAACCTCTTGAGTATCACCCTGAAAAGGCTCCGGGTTTTAGCGGGCAGTGGCAACCTGATCACTCCCTTGCAAGCGTCAAGCTGCTTGCAGAAAACCGGATTCATGGCCCGGAAGATGTTGCAATGGATACCAGGGGCAGAGTCTACGGTGGCCAGGTAGATGGCAAAATCATCCGTGTGTTATCCGATGGTACTATCGAAACCTTTGCCGACACGGGAGGCCGACCATTGGGCCTTCATTTTGATCGCCATCAAAACCTGATTGTTGCCGATGCGTTAAAAGGCCTGTTAAGCGTGAATCCGACCGGCGAGGTCACACTGCTCACCGATAGTGCCGACGGGCAGGCATTCGGGTTTACTGACGACCTCGACATTGCACAGGATGGCACCATATATTTCTCCGATGCCACTACAAGATGGAATGTATGGAACTACAAAAATGATGTGCTGGAAATGCAGCCAACCGGACGCCTGATGACCTATGACCCGGCAACCGGTCAAACCCGAACCTTGCTTGACGGGCTGTACTTCGCCAATGGCGTGGCTCTTTCGTCAAACGAAGACTTCGTTCTGGTCAATGAAACCTGGAAGTACCGCATTGTCCGGTTCTGGCTGAAGGGGCCAAAAGCAGGAACCCATGATATTTTCACGGATAATCTTCCAGGCTTTCCCGATGGTATTTCCGGTAATCGCCAGGGCCAATTCTGGCTCGCGCTTTTCAGCCCGAGGAACCCCTTGCTTGACAGCGTTCACCCCTACCCCTGGATCAAGGAACAAATGTCAAAACTTCCCGAGTTTCTCAAGCCCCGGCCAAAGAAGTACGGGTTAATTGCCTCACTGGATGAAAGCGGGCGCGTAACAGCCAGCTACCATGACCCGCAAGGGACAAATGTCACCGGCATTACCTCTGTGGAGCAGGCAGGGGATCAGTTGCTGCTGGGTACACTCAAAGAGAACTGGATAGGCAGGATCACGCTGTCTGAACTGCGCAAGGATCACGATAAATCTGATAGCAACTGACAAACACCCGGGGTTTTGTCTATACGGACAAAACCGGTTGACCATGTTGCCAACTCCTGATAACGATACGGCCAATTCCATCAGGTTATTGGCCGCTCACTTTTAAACCGAAGGCACCTATGACCTCTCTTGCCAAACGAACAACCAGGCCCATGCCAAACCTGTCTGCCCCTTTGTTTTCACCAGTAAGGCTGACCCTGGTCAGCATCGGGCTACTTGTATTATCCGCGTGCAGCAAAACATCAGATCGTGCAGCCGGGCCCGAGTGTTACAACCCGGCGGTTGCCGTTCTGCTGGACAGGGGTACGGCCACCACCAGAACCCGTTTGGAGCAAACCCAGTTTGACGATTTTTTAAAAGGGTACCAACCTGCAAACGCTGAACTGCCCTCCGAAGAGAGTGCACTGATCCTTCTGCTCGAACAAAAAATCAGGCAGGCAACCCGCTTTACCGGCCCGGCACATGCACCCGAATCCTATAGCAACTCTATAGACCTGATTGAAGAAATTATTGCCAATGACGAGGTCAACAACTTTACTCTTGCGAGAAGCCAGATGGAGTTTGCCATCGAAAACAATATCGGCTGTCGCTATAGCAACCAGAATGTCAAAATCAGCTATGATGATGACGGCGATGGCAATCTCACCACCTTGAACTACCTGATTGATTTCAACTTCGTCCCCGTCACCAGCGAAGGAAATGAGCCCTTCGTCAGCAGAACCCTGGTACAGTTTGGTGCCAAATCAACCACGGAAGACCCGAACGACACGACTGATATCTTTTACAGCAGTGCAGCCAGTATCACCACTTATCCTGTTGACACCTTTACCTCTTTCGGTTACATGACACCAAAATCCGTTGTCGCCTCCTGGAGTTTGAGTGAAACCGAAAGCGTCACCATTACCAAAGACTATGAGAGTAAAAAACAGGATAGTGTGGAATATACCTTGTCAGCAGGCTTCGCTCTCGAGGGGAGCGATCTCACCCGGTTTGATGAATTGATCAAAAGAGTGAAGTTCATTGCCCGGTATGCACCTGGCCCGGATACCACTGTTGACATCTTCCTTTCTGACTTCGAGAGTGCTTTATCGGGGCCAAACGGTGAGATTGTAAAAGACCCGACAGCCGATGAACTGAAGCAACTGCAGGCAGACTATCCGGACTGGGTAGCAGAAAAGTACCGGGATCCGGGCTATGATGGCGATTCACCTGTTCCCGCATTCACTTACAAAGGCACATCATTGCCTCGTCGCCAATAGCGGAAAAACCGTCAACAGAAAAACCATCACAAAAAGGAGCCATCTGCACAAAAAAAGCCATCTGCCGGATTATTTGGCCTGCTGACTCTTTTCCCGGCCAAATAAATTGGAATCAAGTATCTCCAGAAGATGCCTGTTTCTGACAACCAGGTCAGAATAATAGTTCAATATGTTAAAATCAGGGCTGGGTTGACGCTTGATCCAGCGAATTTGCTCAAGCGCATCATTCATTTCTTTTTCGAGTCTGAGCTTTTGAGATTCGAGTGTTGTCATTAGTCTATCTCCCGCTGAACCATTTCAGCACAAAATGACCAGGGATATAAACTGATAATCAGTTTCCATTTCCCTGTAACAAGATACAGGTTAATATTTACACAGGTTTGGATAATCAAGGATTGTTTATTTACCGACATCATGCTCATACTGATGCAATAAATACCGTTTCACTCCAGTACGAATGCGCAGGCCTCACCTCCGGCTTTTTGTATTTCAGAAGAATAAAGCAGACATGCAACCACCCACCGGTCACCGGCTCGTCAATGAGCGCTTCTTGTTCGGCGCTTTGGCTGTCAAATTAACGAACACTGTTAAAACACAGGTTCAAAATATAACCTATTTTATTGTTAATCCGTAGTGTCTTTTCGTAACTGAATGAATAATTACACTACAAAACAGCAACAGTTTAGAACCAGGCCATCTCAACTCTGCCCCCTCACTGCAGGTACCATTTCTGCGACGCCTGATAACATTCAAGCCCATTTCGCGAATAATTCCAGGATTTGACGTGTCAGATTGAGCAATTTTGCTATTCTGATAACAAGCACCGAACCGGTGGCAAAGTCTCAGTCAAGGAGTATCTATGTCAAAAGCAACGATTGATGATGCACTCAGGGAGTTTTCCGGGCTTTACGAACTGTTGGATGATGCCTATTGGGAAGCCTCCACCATCGCCGATAAAGACCTGATTTACGATATTATCAGTATTTTTATTCACGAACTCAGCGAGCTGAACAAACTCAGCATTCAGGATCACCACTATCCCTATGAAATTATCACGGAGGGCATCAGGCGCGTCCGCCCGAAACTGGAATTATTGCAGACGAAACTGGATGAAGTGGTCATTCGCACCCGGACACTGATGGATATCCGGGAGCTGATGGACAACACACTTATCATACTGGAGCAACAGGATCTGGGGTTTGGTGATTTCAAATAAACCGGTTTGACCGGTTTGAACGCTCTGGAACCCACCAGACCCCGAACCCTTGTCAGCACATTGCCCCTGTGCCGATGATCGGGGCTATTTACGAACCAGGCTCACAAAGTCACTATTCATTGCCTCATCCAGTGCATTGGAGACAATTTCAATCAATTCGTCAATGCCACCTTGATCTTCATCAGGTATTGATGTGGTAACTCCGAGTCGACAGCGAATATTCGGATCAATAGTCATATTTTTTAGCAGCTTGTCAAGCTGCTCAGTTATGTTTTGTGAAATAACGTCCGATTCGTCCCACCCCATACCGGCAGAAATCGTGACAAACCGGCTATCGTCATACCGGGTAACCAGGTCAGTGCCTCTTCGCAATATGCCGTTCAGGGCACGCGCGACTTCTTCTATGACCAGTTGCACAGACACCTCGGTAGCATGCACACCTGGCAACCGGTCGAGGTTTCTTATTTCGACCATGATCATGGTAATGGGCAGTCGCTGGCGCAGCATCATTAACCATTCTCGCTCGGCATATTCCTCAAAGTATCTTCGGTTATAGAGAGAAGTCATCGGGTCTATGGTGCCTTTTTCCTCACCTGTAACCGGTTCTTCAATTGCTATTTCTGTCGATAGCAGGGTTTCTATGGCTTCGACCCTGGAGCTTACATCCCGGCACGAACCAATATAATACTCTGTACTGGCCAGTTCAGTTTTCAGTGGTGCCCCGGTAATCTCAAGCCAGCACTGTGAGCCATCTTTTCGTGTTGCGCTGACAATCACCTGGCAGGCAAGTTTGTTCCCCAATGCCTTTCTAAAAGCCTGGGCCGCTGTCGGCGAGGTTTTTTTACCCAGCAAAAACCGGGTACCCTGGCCGATCAATTCGTCTTTTTCAAAGCCAATCATCGCAACAAACGACGGATTTGCATAAACTATTTCATTCTTGGGAGTGCTGACATCGGCGATAACAACGCCGTCTTTCATACTCGCCAAAGCAGCAAGCAATATTTCATGTTCCATTTTTCAATCCATCCAAAAAAGCCGGTAAACCCGGGAATACGCTATACCAGACATTGCAATTGGCGAACCTGCTATGTTCGCCGAAGTGGTGCACCTCAAACACACTGATTGCACCGGAAAGCTGCCTTTCACCTGACCCGGGTTCATCAGACACACGGGGATCCAACAGTTGGAAATTTGACACCCTTAGTCTTTTATAGCAGAAAAAGCCCGAGCCATTTTCTCTGCACTATGCGGAACCTGAAAAAATGCGACGAAGTTGCCCGATGGATCAATCAGGCTGATATTGCTGCTATGATCAACAAAGTAGCTCTCCCCCGGCGCATGTTCAGGAACCCGGAATCCCGAATTGATGGCTCTTGCCAATGAACGAGTTACCTCCGCATCTCCTGTCAAACCGATAAAATCAGGATTAAAAAAAGACAAATAGGCTTTCAATCGCTCACTGGTATCACGTTCCGGATCGGCCGAAATCATTATGAAATTAATGTCGTCCATATTTTCAGATTGTTCCAGCAAGCCATACAGTGACCTGAACAGGCTCAGTGTCAGCGGGCAAACATCGGGACAAAACGTGTATCCGATAAAAACGAATGACCACTTTCCGCGTAATTGCTGTTCGGTAAAGGCTTGTTGATTTTGATCCAAAAGCTCGAAAGGCTGGACGGCTTTGGCCGGGCTGGCCGGGAACGCACCCTGCCTTGCCAGCTTTTCCCATTCGGGTCCGGTATTGATCAGACTCATCGACACTGCCACAGCAAAGGCAGCGATACCAAAAAGAACCAGCATCACTTTCGTTGTTACTTTCATCGTTGTAACCTTCATCGTTATTGACTTCTTAAGGGACTCTGTTTCTTCATAAATTGTCAGCAAAACAGGGGGAGGCCGGTAAAACAGGGCAAAGCCGGTGGCGGGCTGCGCAACCAGGCCGATAATAGCATTTATCGCCACCACATTCAGCCGGTTCGGGCCTTCCAGTACCAAACACGGCCAGGCCAACGCAACAAAATACGGGTTCCATGCACATTTTTCCGGCACTGTTATACCGATTTATCGACTCAGACGACCAAAACATACCAAAATATAATAATTCCGGGCTAGCGCCACGGTCTTTCTCATCTACACTCATTAAATAAATGGATGTCAGTGGCTAAAAGTACGAAGCTGGCCACGTATCACCTATCTGTACGGTCGGCCAGGTATTTTGCGGGAACCTACATGAGTCCGGAGAAGATTTTTTTCGTTATTCAGAAGGCCAAAGAGGACGAGCTGAAAACGGGTCATTTTGTTTCTATTCTCAAGAACAAAATCAACGAACCCCACTTGATCATCGGGGTTAACGGTGGTGACCCTGTGCACTGCCTCTATGATTTCAGTGTGGAATACATTGAAATGGCACCAAGGTTAATCGAGTTTGTGGATGCCTGTGCAAAAGAAGCAGGGGAAGAAGACCTGCTCCAACCCTTTATTCAGGCCGCCATCAATTATTTTGCACAACCATCGATCCTTTTCCCGCGCTATACCGGGCTGGCCGGACTGCTGATCAAGGCGTATCTGTGTCACCGCTTGATGGAAGAAATGTATGATAACAATAGAAGTATCCGAAACAGCAGTCTCTACGACACTGAAATCACCCAGGCCAATCTGCTCGCTCACCACCTGATCGGGGAACCCTTCGCCAATGAGCTGGACGAAGCAACACAGGTTACTTTGTGTCGGCTTGTCGGCTCTCCCGGCTATTTTGACCTGGATCTGAACCCCTTTGTCCGACAAGCCAAAAACAAGGCATGGGGCTGGATGCACAATTATTGGCAAGGACTGCTTGAGCGAAATCACATACGTTTTAATTTTTCATCCCGAATCGGTCACCTTGACTGAACCGACAAGGGTGACTCGACCAGTCTGCCAGTGCAGATTCATGGTATTTCCAACCCTGGAATCGCCTACACCTGGAATCCAACACTATGGCAAGGTAACTGACTGAATAATTGAATCTTGCGACTTGACTGCAGTTTCCTCCTTGTTCACTCTGGTCGGAATCGGTGCCACTCGCTCCTGATCAGGCTGTGCCTCGACAAAACCGCACTCAATACAGGCACGAAAGGTTTTCTGCTCGTGCTCGTAAACGTATATCTTGTCCATTTTGGCACATTGAGGGCATACCGCCCCCGCTATAAACCGCTTCGGACTGTGCTTTTTGGGTGTTGTCCTGGAATCGGGTGTTGTTCTGGAATCTGGTGTTGTCATCAGAGCAAACCGTTTTGTTTCAGTAAGGGTTCAACTTCAGGCTTTCGCCCGCGAAACTCGACAAACAGAGCCATTGGATCTTGCGATCCCCCTTGCTCCAGAATCGTCTGTTTAAAAGCCTGCCCCGTTTCAGGATTAAAAATCCCCTCTTCCTCGAATCTGGAAAACGCATCCGCAGCCAGCACTTCAGCCCATTTGTAGCTGTAATAACCGGCTGCATAACCACCGCCTCCGGCAAAAATATGGTTGAAACTGTGGGTAAAGCGATTGAAAGCCGGCGGCTTCAAAATCGAAACCTTGTCTCGAACATCATCTATCAGGTTGAGTATGTCAACCCTGTTGTTATCACTGTACTCATGGTGCAATCGAAAATCGAACAGGCCAAACTCAAGCTGTCTGAGGGTCATCATCCCTGCCTGGAAGTTTTTTGCTTTCAGCATGTTATCCAGCATCTCTGCCGGAAGCGGCTCTTCCGATTGATAATGGCCGGATATCTCTGCCAGGGATTCTGGCTGCCAACACCAGTTTTCAAGAAACTGGCTGGGCAATTCAACTGCATCCCAGGCGACTCCGGAAATACCGGACACCCCGCTCACCTCGATCCGTGTCAGCATATGATGCAAACCGTGGCCAAATTCATGGAACAGCGTGGTCAGCTCGTTATGGGTTAAAAGCGACGGCTGCTCGCCCACCGGGCTGCTAAAATTACAGGTCAAAAAGGCAACTGGCAGTTGCAGTTGTCCCGCGAGAGTTTTTCTTCTCTGGCGACAGCTTGCCATCCAGGCTCCGCCACGCTTGTTCTTGCGAGCGTATAAATCCAGGTAAAAGGCGGCAATGCGTCTGCCATGACTTTTGATTTCAAATACCTGAACATCCTGATGCCAGACCGGTATGTCGGACAAAGGCGAAATATCGACATCAAAGAGTCGGTGAACACACTCAAACAGCCCGTTCAAGGCTTTCGGCAAGGGGAAATAGGGGCGAACGTCTTCTTGTGAAAAATCAAAGAGTTTATGCCTCAGTTTTTCACTGTAATAGGCAACATCCCAGGCTTCCAGTTTCGTTTTACCCAGCTCCCCTGCATACTGTTTCAGTTCGGCAAATTCCAGTTCGGCATGGGGTCGGGATTTTTCAGCAAGCTCATTCAGAAAATCCAGCACCTGGGCAGGAGACCTGGCCATTTTCTTTGCCAATGACCGCTCGGCATAGTTGGCAAACCCGAGGATATTTGCCAACTCCAGCCTGCATGCCAGAATGTCCTCTATAATTTCGGAATTGTCCCATTTACCGGCATTGGGGCCGCACTCCGAGGCGCGTGTCACATAGGCCTCATACATCTGTTTGCGAATGTCCTCGTCATCACAATAGGACATCACCGGCATATAGCTGGGAATATCCAGAGTAAACACGTAGCCGTCAAGACCCTTTTCCCGTGCAGTCTGTTGCGCCATTTTCAGGGCATTTTCCGGTATCCCTGTCAGTCTGTCGGTCTCTGTGATATGCAATGTCCAGGCGTGAGTGGCATCCAGCACATTATTGGAAAAACGGCTACCGAGCCCGGCCATTTTTTGACTCAGGGTTGAGAATCGCTCTTTCCTTTCGGGTGCCAGGTCAACGCCCGACAGGTGAAAATCTCTCAGCGCGTGCCGGATCGACTGCTGTTGTGCCCGGGATAGTTTCTCATATTCAGGGCTTTCAGCCAGTGTTTGAAAGGCTGACCACAGCTTTTGATTCTGACCAAACTCGGTAGAATACTCTGTGACCTTCTTGATCGACTCGTTATAGGCATCTCTGAGTTCTTCCGTATTCATTACGCCGTTCATATGGCTGACTACCGACCAGGCATTATCCAGCCGATCCGTCAACTCCTCGATCGGCAATGCCAGAGAGTCCCACGTAAATTGCTGCTGACTGGTGAGTTGATCAATCTTTTTCCGGTTGTCATCCAGTATCGATTCTATCGACTGACAGACAATTCCCGGATTAAATTGTTGAAAATCCGGAAAAAGTGTTTGATCAAGTAGCGGGTTAGTCATTAAAGTGTCCTGTATTGCTGATTTGGTGTGGTGATTCGGTACGATGACTCGTTCAGGATAATACGAACGGTAATTATTCCAAACTTTCCACCTATAATCCAAGTTTCTCTGTGATCTGTTACCCGGGAGCGCTATTTATGACGATTAGAAGTTATCTGAACATGACACCCAAATTGGGAAAACGAGTATTCGTTGATGAAACGGCACTTGTCATAGGGGATGTTGAAATCGGGGATGACTGCTCCGTCTGGCCAATGACAACCATTCGGGGAGATATGCACCGGATTCGTATCGGCGACAGGTGCAGTATCCAGGATGGCTCGGTTTTCCATATTACCCATGCCAGTGATTACAATCCCGATGGCTTCTCTCTCACTCTCGGCAATGATGTTACCGTGGGCCACAAGGCATTATTGCACGGGTGCACAGTTCACAATGAAGTGCTTGTCGGCATGGGTTCGATCGTGATGGATGGTGCCGTTATCGAGTCGCAGGTCATTCTGGGCGCCGGCAGCCTGGTGACACCCGGAAAAGTGCTTGAAAGCGGGTATATTTATGCCGGTTCGCCTGCAAGGCGGGTAAGAGAACTGACAGAGAAAGAGCGGACTTACTTCACTTACACTGCCAATAATTACGTTAAATTGAAAAACAGCTACATGGAAAGCGGGCAACCCTGATAACCGGCGGCTCTCTGCCAGCCTGTCTGGAGGTGGGGAAGCTCAATGGAGCTATCGAGCTTCCTTCACAGATGACCAATCACCGCTGCTCTGGCGTTTTTATAACGCCTGCTGCGGCTTTCGGATTTAACGGTTCACAATAAGAATTTCTACCCTTCGGTTAGCGGCTCTGCCTTCGGCTGTTTCATTGGATGCCAAAGGTTTTTGTTTGCCGTAGCCTTTACTGGATACCCGCCGGCTTTCAATATTGCCCACGTCTACCAGGAAGCGTCCCACTTTCCGGGCTCGCTCATCGGACAACTTCATATTGAAAGAGTCGGAACCGCGATTGTCCGTATGGCCTGAAACCTCAACAGCCGAACCGGGGAACAACTGCACCGCCTGAATAATCTTGTTCAGCAGGGGAAAGTTGCCAGACTGAATTTCACTTTTACCCGAAGGAAAACTGAATCCGTAAGCCCTGATCAAAACATTGTTTCCCTGACGATACACTTCGGCTTCCTTTTCGCCAAACAGGCCTTGTACCCCGATAAAGGTATTGTTGATTTCCTCTTCCCGTTTGCGTTTCTCGTCTATCACCGACTGGAGACTCGCCAGCTCCTTGTCCTTTCTTTCCAGAATCTGGAGGTATCGGGTTTCTGCTTCCTGTAATTTCGCGTTGTACTCTGCCTCTTTTTGAGCAAGCAGACTCGCGGAGCCGGTTTGAGTCTGACTCAACTGGCTCACCACGTCCGATGACTGTTTTTTTAATGTCTCAAGGTTTGCAGCGATATGACTGATTACCGCCTTGTTGCTCATGCTGAAATCAAGTTTCCCGATGACAGGGGCCACTGCATGACTCAATTGACTCTGATACCACAGCACAACCTGTTCATCTGACATATGGCTTTGTTTGATTTCTTTAATGATTTCTGTCACCTGGAGAGCTCTTTTGGCATACCAGTATGACATTTGCGCACGTGCCGCTGCCTTGTCGGTTGCCGTTCTGTCCGTTTCCAGCACTTTTCGAGACAGGTTTAACTCTTCCTGCGCTTTTTTCAACGTTTCAGGGGCGTACTCATCCGCTTCGGCGGCGATCGCCTGTTTGATCATATCGGCGGCCTCGGCAGCGGTACTGGTTTTCAGTGAATCCACCTCCAGAGAAACGTAACTCTGAGCGAGAGCCTGACGATCTTCACGTACAGCCCAGAGCTTGCCACTCGCGATCAAATCACCCATTTTGGCCAGTTGCTTTTCTGCTGACTGAAATCGTTTATGGAAACGTCGATCGGCACCTGCGGCAATGGCACGATCTCTTGCCAGCAAAACGGTTGCAAGTTCATCTTTCGCAACCGAGGTTGACTCTGTAGCCTTTTGCAACAGGCTGGATGCTTCGGCCAAAACAGAACCGGCCTTTTGACTGCCTTCTGCTGCCAATCCATCTGCCCGTTCCAACTGCTTTTTGGCCCTGGAGTACAGGGATGGAGCCAACAGACTGACCTGTTCCTCCTTTGCCTGAGCCAGAGACGCCTGCAAGGAAGCCAATTCAGGGTAACGACTGGCAACTTCGCTACCGGACAATTGAGCCTGGGTAGCACAACCGGTGGCCAACACCGTTGCCATGACCCAGGCCAGCTTGAGATTCTTTTCCATTTTTTCCCCTTACTATATCAACTGAAAATTATTAACTGAAAATTCACTGAAAATTTTTCGGGCCATTTTATAAGGGAAATTTTTGCCCGGTCAATCCAATTTTCTGCTTATACGCTTTTTTTCCGTTTGTGCCGTTTTTTGTGCCGTTTATTTGTACACTTCTTTTTGTAACTCTTCCTGATGGGTAATGGTTGGATTGCTTGCCTTCATAAACACGGGTGCTACGTTATCAACCGATTTCATCTGTGCCGTGATTCCTTTCAAGAGCCGGCCGAGAATATCTGCGCCTGTAATGATTCTCGGATGTTCACACCACACCAGGACAACATCGAACTCGATCGCACTATCGTGATGCAGGTCGTCAGAGGCATTCGCTTTCAGATGAATGATCACATCTCCAATAGTAACCTCGGGGTCTTTCACAATAATGGGCCTGTGGCAAAACAAATAGGGATCAAACGGCTGGTCGGTATCGAACAATGCCGCTCTCAATGCACCATCAGCGTCCATCAATAAATGCGGCTCACCCATTTCATTCGCCAACACCACCCAGTTATGTCCACTGGCATGGATTTTTTGCAGAAATGAGTCCGACGGGTCCCGTTTGATTTCAGGAATAATGGGCAAATCCACTTGTGTGGGCAGGCAGATAATGGATTCCGGAGCAACCTTTTCTCCTTCCTGGGAAACTTTCAGGTCATCAATCGCCAAAAAGTTCAATGCACCAATGCCTTCGACCTGATCCACCTCGGCTTCTTCCGCTTCGACATGCTTGCGAATAACACGCTTCAGATCCCGTTCGAGCAGATAATCCGTCCCTTCCTTGCCCAGCCAGCCATCCAGCAACAAAGCCGCAGGTTTGGCAACCGGAAACAGCAGAATCTGGTAAAAACGCATGATCGGCGAAAGCAACGACGCCATTTTTAACGCATTGCGGGAAAAATACGCCTGGGGCAATATTTCACCACACATGGTAATAAAGACGGTCGAAAACAGAAATGCAGCAAGCCCGGCCAGAACAGAGTCCGAAAGCAGGGTCAACAGTACATTGATTCCCACATTCCCCCATAAAATGGTCGACAACAGAAAGTTCGAGTCTTTCCGCATGGCCAGTATGCGGGCGGCCGCCTTGTTACCGTGGCTTGCCTCGACTTCCAGCTGCAGCCTGTTTAAGGAGAAAAAAGCCAGATTCAGCCCGGAAAACATTGCGGACTGGGTGATGCAAAAAAGAATGCCCGCCCAGATAAAAATATCACTGCTCATATCGACCATATCCTGGATACCCGGTTAGAATCATTGTCAAAAAGCACTCAAAAAGTGGGGGGTTAATTGTCGGTTACTTGGGTGCCAAAGTCGAGCCCGAAGTGACGTATTTACGGCGCCTTCCTGCACACACTGCCCGTGGAAACGCAAGCAGATACACAAAACGGGGTTTAAAGCTGCCGCAAGTAACTGACAACGACCTGGCCGTCCGGCTTGACGCCTCGCCAGATTTCAAAGGCTTCCGCAGCCTGCTCGACCAGCATACCCAGTCCATCGATTTGCTGATGGCAACCATGCTGTTTGGCCCACCGGTTAAATGCGGTCATTTTGTCAGAATAAATCATATCGTAAGCAACAGTATGAGAGCCGATAACCCGCTCGGGCACAGCCGGCACCGAGCCTGCCAGTCCGGCAGAGGTGCCATTGATGACAATATCAAAAGTATCGGATAACTCGCCAAATGCACAGGAGCGGATGGTGCCCCAGGGTGAAAACAGGCTGGCCAGCGCCTCCGCCCTGGCCAGGGTACGGTTGGCAATGACAATTTCTGCAGGGTGACAATCCAGCAACGGCTTGAGCGTGCCACGAACCGCGCCGCCAGCGCCCAAAACCAGCAGACGCCTGTTTTTCAGATCGACCTGGTGGTTGTGAGTCAGATCTCTGACCAGTCCAATACCGTCGGTATTGTCTCCACAGGTTTCTCCCTGGCTGTTCAGGTATACCGTATTGACCGCACCCGCAAGACTGGCCCTTTCAGATAAACGCGTCACCCAGTTGAACGCTTCTTCCTTGAAAGGTACGGTCACATTGAAGCCCAAGCCTCCCCTGGCGAAAAAATCTTCTGCCTCGGCGGTAAAACCGTCCAGCGGTGGCTGAACGGTCACATAGTCCATATCCTGCCCGGTTTGCCTGGCAAAGTAACCGTGAATCTGTGGTGATTTGCTATGACCAACAGGGTGACCCAATACCGCATAAAGCCCCATTTTGTACTCCTCAAACCTGTATTTATCCGCTTGCCTGTGTTATGTCCGGTCAGGCTTCCACGGGCAGTGCCTGCAATCGATGCCCCCGGGTTTAAAGCCAGTCCCTGCCGGTCAGATAATGGCTCGTCAGGCGACCTTCTTCGGAATCCGGGTCAGGCTGCCAGTTATAATCCCACTTCACCAGCGGGGGTAGCGACATCAGAATGGACTCGGTTCTACCGCCCGATTGCAGGCCAAACAGGGTGCCACGATCAACAACCAGGTTAAATTCCACGTACCTGCCCCGACGGTATAACTGAAACTCCCGCTCCTTCGCTCCGTACTCCTGATCCTTTCGACGATCGACGACAGGAAGATAGGCATCAAGATAACTGTCGCCCACAGACTTCACAAACGCAAAGGATTTTTCAAACCCGCCTTCATTCAGATCATCGAAAAACAGGCCACCCACGCCCCGGTACTCAGACCGGTGTTTCAGGTAGAAATAGTCATCACACCACTTTTTGTACCTGGGATAGACATTCTCTCCAAAAGGCTCGCAGGCCTTGCGGGCAACATGGTGCCAATGGATACAGTCTTCATCATATCCATAAAACGGAGTCAGGTCATAGCCGCCACCAAACCACCATACCGGGTCTTCGCCTTCTTTTTCCGCAACGAAGAACCGAACATTGGCATGAGAGGTCGGCACAAACGGATTTTCAGGGTGCACAACCAGAGACACGCCGACCGCCTGAAAACGTCTGCCGGTCAGCTCGGGGCGGGAAGCGGTCGCTGAAGGTGGTAATCCATCCCCATAAACATGGGAAAAATTGACGCCTGCCTTTTCAAATACCTGGCCATTGTTCATCACACGGGTACGCCCGCCGCCGCCCTGTCCCCGCTGCCAGTTGTCTTCATAAAACCGGGCGCGGCCATCTTCATTTTCAAGCCCTGCGCAAATACGATCCTGAAGATCCAGAAGATACGCTTTTACCTGATCAAAACAAAATTCTGTCATTGTATCGCTCTCTTGTATTTGGATCCGCAAAGCATTCAGATCCGTAAAGCCACACCGTCTTCGATGTCGTAGATAGGCGTCGGCTTGCCACTTTGCCCGAGGGGGCCGGAAAGAATGCCATCAATATTATCACCAAAATACTGCCTGACCCGCAATGCAGATAATGCGGGTGCCTTGCCCGCAGGATTGGCAGAGGTCGAGACAATCGGGCCACCGAAACGGGCTGTCAGTGCCACTATGGCAGGGTGGGTACTGACCCTCAGGGCCACTTTGGCATGTTCACCCTTGATCCAGCAGGGAATACCAACCGGGTCGGGAAGCAACCAGGTCACCGGGCCAGGCCAGGATTTGCGCAGTATTGCCTGTTTCCTGTCATCCAGCGGGTCGATAAAGCAGGAAAAGTGATCCATTTGTCCTGTCACCAATATCATGCCTTTGTCCACAGGACGCTGTTTCAGTTGCAGCAGTGTTTCAACTGCACGCTGATCAAAAGGATCACAACCCAGCCCCCAGACCGCCTCTGTAGGGTAGGCAATCACTCCTCCTTCGCGAAGGTGCACGCACGCACGGGCCACCTGAAAATGATTCATCGACGACACAATAAACACTCCGTTGAAACCGTATTCGCTGACTCTTTCCCGATTTTCATCTGTTCTGGCTGAACCTGTCGTCGCTGATGCGCTCTTGTTGATGAACCGATGTAACAGCTACTGCAAATGAAACCTGCTGATGGACTATTACAGCCGGTCGCCAGGCTCATACCGATAAGCGACTGTAGCCTCCGGGCACTGATTCTATCACGCCTTTAAGCTCAAGCATGAATATCCCGTTCAAAATTTCCTGAACCGGATAGTCCAACTGTTCTGCCAGTGTGTCAATATCACTGCGCTCATATCCCAGGGCAGATAAAATCTCGTTCTCAATGTCCGAAAACTCCTGGTCAAACAGGTCTGCCTGGTCTTGCAGGGGGCTGTCAGGTGAGGAAGAGGAGGACACACAGACATTGTCATATCGCCTGCCCATCTGCGGTTCGATTTCAACCAGAATATCATCGACTTCTGTGGTCAGCTTTGCGCCCTGTTGAATCAACTGGTGACACCCTCTGGCAAGCGGGTTATGAATACTTCCGGGAATGGCCATGACGTCCCTGCCCTGTTCCAGCGCCTGTCTGGCAGTTATCAGGGAACCACTGCGGACATCAGCCTCTATTACCAGAACAGCCAGGGACAGCCCGCTGATGATTCTGTTACGCTGTGGAAAATTCTCCCGTTTGGGCGGAGTGCCTGCTGGGAACTCTGAAATAACCACGCCCCGTTCGGCGATGAGAGGCCTCAGCCTGCAATTCCGTTTCGGGTAGGTCTGGTCCAGCCCGGTGCCCAGAACGGCAACGGTGCCCGCTGCACCCTGCAACGCACCTTCATGTGCCCTCGCATCGATGCCCAGGGCAAAGCCGCTGGTGACGACAAAGCCTGCCCGGGACAGGGATCTGGCAAACTGAAAGGCATTATCCAATCCGCCAGATGTCGCTCGCCGACTTCCTACAATCGCCACCTGGGGTGCAGACAACAGATTCATATTGCCCTGGAAATAAAGCAACACTGGCGGGTCTGCAATCATGCTCAATTGTTTGGGGTAGGTTTCGTCATAAATGGAAATCAGGCCGGCCTGATTCATTGCAAGCCAGTGAAGAACTTCTTCGGAGCGACGAGCAAGGCTACTTTGCTCTCCGATGCCAGCCAGTTCATCGAGTTGATTGATGGCCTCGGGGGTAACCCGCTGTTTGGCCAGTGCCGACCGGTCTGCGTCAAGCAGTGCCTGTGTTGAGCCATATAACGCAAGCAACCTGGCCAGTTTACGCTGCCCTACCCCTTCAAGAAAGGAAAGGGCAAGCAGGGTCGAAGTTTCTGCAGACAACGGGGCTGTTTTTGGTGAAACAGCCGGTTTTTCGGGGAATAACGGTGTTTCAGGAGAATGCGACATCTTGTTGATCGTCCGTGATCCGATAAAAAAAACGGCAGGTCAATACACTGCCGCTTTTCAGTTTATCCTGTCGGGCAGAATTTTAAAACCGTGGATTTTTCACCTTGTCCATCAATGCCAGGGGTCTGAGTGCTCTCAGTATCAAAGCATAACTGACTTTATCAAAAGTGCGAAATACCATTAACATTCCGGCCTGTTCAGAGGGCAGTTCGACTTTTTCGGACGTGTAGGGGTCTCTGACCAGGCCGCCGGACTTGTAAATTGCCATTACATTTCCCTCTTTCATTCCGTCTCGCCTGCCACGATTGATTACCACCACATCATATTGGCCTATGTTATTGACACCGTTCATAACGGCAATCATTTTTCCTTCCAGAGGGGTTTTGGCTACGGAAGGATGATAGGTTGAAGTAATAATCCGGTCATCCGTGGGTAACAGGCGGTCTCCTTGCAGAATTTCTTCCCGTGATCGCTTGACGGACAGGGTCAATACTTCCCCGTTCACAGCCTCCACACTCGCTACCCCTATCTCTTTGGCTTCCAGCCCCAGGTACTCTCCCGTATCCGGGTCAATATACCTTCTGCCCGGACGGTAGATGCCTACCGAGCTGTGTATTCCCGCATCACCACGCGCATACACGGTATCCCCGGCACCGCTGACAATATGACCTTCCTTGCCCGCCAGCACATAGGAGGAAGTACCAAGTTCGGCGCCATCCACGATCCGTGAACCTGTCAAAAAGCTGCTGATCGCATCCAGCGGAATGGCAGGAATTGCCGTATCGATCGAGCTGATTCTTGCCTTTGGTGTCAACTTGACCGTGCGACTCGCCGCTCCCCGACTAATCGTGGTGATCCTTGGCTTGCCATCAACATAGACAAAACCGAGCACATCACCAGGGTAAATCAAATGGGGGTTATCTATCTGCGGGTTTGCCTGCCAGATTTCCGGCCATAACCAGGGCGAGTCGAGAAACCGGGCCGAGATACCCCAGAGTGTATCTCCCTTCACCACGGTGTATTGTTGAGGAGTTCCGTCTTTGAATCTGGGCGTTGCGGCCCAAACCGAATTGACGGAAACGAGCAATGTCACAATGACCGAAAGCAAAATACGCATGTGATTATCCCTTTGATTCTTGAGTCGCTGCTGTCTATCTATGCTATATAAATAACTTGTAGATATCTTATTAGATAACTTCTGTATAGATAATATATAGATAACCTGTGGATAATTTGTACTATTTAATAGTCTATTGGATAATAGTAGCAGCGATATCGTGACAGGTACCACAAATTTATCGAATTGATGATAAATCTTTACGGTAAGTGCCGGTATCTAAACGTTTTGTGTGCCAGATAAAGTAATACACAAAAAATTCTTCGCTTTTTTACTTTCACGGAAAGACTGATTCTTATGAGTAAACTGACTATTTTGGAGTTTCCAGACCCCCGCCTTCGCAAGGTTGCCCGGCCGGTCAGGGAAGTGGATGATGCACTTCGCAAAGTCATTGATAATATGTTTGAAACCATGTACGACGCACCCGGAATCGGGCTTGCCGCGACACAGGTGGACGTCCACAAGAGACTGATGGTCATTGATGTTTCTGAAGACAAGAGTAAACCGCTTGTTTTTATCAACCCGGAAATCGAAATACTCGAAGGGGAGCCTCACGCCATGCAGGAAGGTTGCCTGTCCATACCAGGGTTCTATGAAGAGGTAACCCGTATTGACCATATCCGCGTCAAGGCTCTGGACAGAGAGGGTCAGCCCTTTGAAATGGAGGCGGAGGGTTTACTGGCTGTCTGCATTCAACATGAAGTGGACCACCTGGACGGCAAGCTGTTTATCGACTACCTGAGTTCACTCAAGCGCAACCGCATTCGCAAGAAACTCGAAAAACAGCACAGGGCCAGAGCCTGATCCCTGCATTGTTTTACCGGATTCCACACCCTATCCGACACTCGGTATTATTGGACACCACAGCATTGAAAATACTATTTGCCGGCACACCGGAATTTGCGGCTACAAGCCTGTCAACCCTTATCAACGCGAATCAACACCAGGTCTGCGCTGTCTACACCCAGCCCGATCGGCCCGCAGGTCGGGGTAGAAAGCAGATTCCCGGCCCGGTAAAAACAGTCGCTACAGAGCACGCAATACCGGTTCTGCAGCCTGTGAACTTCAAATCAGCAGAGGCGGTCGCCACCCTTGCTGCATTTGAGCCCGATCTGATGGTCGTTGCCGCCTACGGGCTGATTCTGCCTCAGGCAGTGCTGGATACGCCCAAACTGGGCTGTATCAACATACACGCTTCATTATTGCCCCGATGGCGCGGGGCTGCACCCATTCAGCGGGCAATAGAAGCAGGGGACGAAGAAACGGGAATCACCATCATGCAAATGGATGCGGGACTCGATACCGGCGCAATGATGCTTAAGAAACCGGTCGCTATCGAAGCCACAGATACCGGTGGTACATTGCATGACAAACTGGCCAGACTGGGTGGTGAGTGTTTGCTTGATGCGCTTGATCGTATACAACGCGGTACGATCAAACCGGAAGCCCAGGATGATTCACAGGCCAGTTATGCCCATAAGCTCAACAAGGAAGACGGGCGAATTGACTGGCACCAGGGCGCCAGGGAGATCGAGCGTAAAATCCGCGCCTTTAACCCCTGGCCGGTTGCCTTTACCGAACAGAACGGCACGCGCATACGGGTATTTGAAGCGACCGCCAATGACGAACCGGGGCATACCGCTGCACCAGGCACGGTCATCCGGCGTGACAAAAAGGGAATAGCCGTAGCCTGTGGCCAGGGCACGGTGACAATCACCAGGCTGCAATTACCGGGGAATAAAGCAATTACCGCACTTGACCTGATCAATGGCGGACAACCGGTACTCCCGGTTCAGTCTGCTCTTGACCCGGTTGACAGATAACCATGAAAACAGACCAGCCATGACGAAGCATCAGCGGAAGCCTCCCGGAAAACCGGCCGCTCCCGAAAATGACGCGCGTTACCACGTAGTGCAGGCCTTGTTGCGGGTGGTGAATGACCGGGCCTCCCTGGCGACAGTCATTCCCGAAACAGAACCCCGGGTAACCCCGGGAGATCGGCCCCTTTTCAGGGAATTAACCTTTGGTGTCTGTCGCTGGTACCATCGGCTGGACATGGTTGCAAGGCAATTTTTACAACGCCCGATCCGAAAGAGGGAAAACAGCGCAAGGTTACTGATATTGATGGGTCTGTATCAGCTGTTTTTTACCCGGATACCTGCACATGCTGCGATTCACAGCACCGTTGAGCTGGCAGCCAGGGTCAATGCCGGCAAGGTCAAGGGCCTGATCAACGGTGTATTGAGAAACGCACAGCGAGACGGAGCAGAAATCCTCGAACGATTGCAACACAACGAACAATATCAATACAGCCACCCCCAATGGATGATCGACAAACTCAAGGGCAACTGGCCGGATGACTGGCGAGCGATTCTCGATCAAAACAACCGGAAAGCTCCTTTGACCCTTCGTATTAACAGCAGAAAAATCTCCCGCAAGGATTACTCTGCCCTGCTGGATAACCACGGCCTGGGTCACCGGCTTTCATCACTGTCACCGAAGGGAATCATCCTTGACAGACCGGCGGATGTGACACAGATTCCCGGTTACATTGAAGGCCTGTTCAGCGTACAGGACGAAGCGGCACAATTATGTACGCAACTTCTGGATGCGGGTTCAACGGATCTGACCATTCTGGATGCGTGCGCCGCGCCGGGTGGCAAAACCACCGCAATTCTGGAACAGGCAACAGAAAACAGCAAAATCACCGCCCTCGAACTGCACCCGGAACGCCTGACCCGCATCGAGGAAAACCTCCGGCGGCTCGGTCTTGCAGCGGAGATAAAAGAGGGCGATGCCACCAGGCAAAACTGGTGGGACGGCAAAGACTTTGATCGTATACTGGTCGATGCGCCATGCAGCGCATCTGGCGTGATAAGAAAACACCCCGATATCAAGCTGCTTCGCCTGGAATCAGACATTATGCCACTGGCAGAGACACAATTGGCCATACTTCACAATTTGTGGCCTATGCTTAAAACGGGTGGAATACTGCTCTACGCCACATGCTCCGTGTTTCCTCAGGAAAATACCCGTATAATTGAAAGGTTTCTCAAGCAAACGCCAAACGCCGGTGAAATCACCATAGAAGAAGAGTGGGGCAAGGCATGCACAACAGGACGGCAGTTATTTCCCAACCAGGAATCACATGATGGTTTTTACTACGCCAGACTGACCAAATATCCGGCGTAAGCTTTCATCCGGGGTGTACCTTCGTGTTCCGGCTTACCGGGATGCCGTATTTCAGGAAATACCTCAACAAGCAGCACAGGCAGCGAATACGATCTATGAAAATTATTATACTCGGAGCCGGGCAGGTTGGTGGCACCCTGGCAGAGAGTCTCGCCAATGAAGAAAATGATATCTCGGTGATCGACTCCAGCGCCACCCGACTCCGCCAATTGAGAGAGCGGCTTGATATCAGAACGGTTCAGGGGCAGGGTTCCTATCCGGATATTCTGCAACAGGCCGGTGCCGAAGATGCGGAACTGCTGGTTGCCGTTACCAATAGTGACGAAGTGAATATGGTCGCCTGCCAGATCGCTCATACCCTGTTCAAGACACCCAAAAAGATCAGTCGGGTACGGGCACCGGCCTATATCACCAGAAAAGCACTCTTTAATTCGGAAGCCTTCCCCATCGATGTGCTTATCTCGCCTGAACAGCTGGTGACCAAGCACATTGCCCGCCTGATCGAGTATCCCGGTGCCTTGCAGGTGCTGGACTTTTCCGAAGGACGTGCCATGCTGGTGGCAATCAGGGCAGTCAGGGGTGCCCCGCTGGTTGGCCATGAATTGTCTTACCTGCGCGAACACATGCCCAATATAGACACCCGTGTCGCCGCAATCTTCAGAAAAGACCGGCCTCATATTCCCGAAGGCACCACTGTGGTGGAAATAGGAGATGAGGTATTCTTTATTGCTGCAACCAACCATATTCGATCGGTTATGAGTGAGTTGCAACCCCTTGAAAAACCCTACAAGCGCATTATGATTGCCGGCGGTGGCAACATAGGCATGCGCCTTTGCCATCAACTGGAAAACAAACACCAGTTGAAAGTCATCGAACACAATGAAAAACGCGGCCAGTTCCTTTCCGAAACCCTGAACAGAACCATAGTGCTGGTAGGTGATGCCTCCAACAAGGAAATGCTGCTGGACGAAAACATTGAAGGCACCGACGTATTCTGCGCCGTCACCAACGATGACGAAGCCAATATCATGGCTTCCATGCTGGCCAAGCGTCTGGGTGTGAGAAAAGTCATCACCCTGATCAATAATCCGGACTACGTCGACCTGATTCAGGGAGGAGAAATCGATATTGCCGTTTCTCCCCAGCAGGCCACCCTGGGTACCATGTTGGCTCATGTAAGAAAGGGAGATGTGGTCAATGTCCATCGTTTGAGGCGCGGTGCCGCTGAAGCTCTTGAGGCCATCGCACACGGGGATCACCGATCGTCCAGGGTAGTCGGACGCAGACTGGACGAAATCTCCCTGCCGGAGGGCTGCACAATCGGCGCCATAGTGAGGCATGGCGAGGTGTTAATCGCCCATGATCATATTCGTGTTCAGCCGGACGACCACGTTATTCTCTTCCTGGTAAACCGAAACAGAATCCGGGAAGTGGAAAAACTCTTTCAGGTCGGCTTTTCATTCTTCTGACAGGAAGCGAACGTGCATATTTCACTGGTATTTAAAGTTCTGGGTATATTGATGATGCTGTTCAGCCTGTCGATGGTACCCCCTATTGTTGTCTCGTTCATCTATCAGGACGGCCAGATACAATACTTCGCAGAAGCACTTTTCCTTATCCTGATCATAGGCTTTCTGGCCTGGTTACCCACTCGCAATATCAAACACGAATTGCGAGTCAATGACGGATTCATCATCACTACCCTGTTCTGGCTGACGATCAGCCTGAGTGGAACCGTGCCGCTCTATTTCAGCGATAACCCGAGCATGAGCTTTACCGATGCGTTTTTCGAGTCTCTGTCCGGGCTGACCACAACAGGGGCAACCGTCATTACCGGCATTGATCATCTGCCCAAATCCATACTTTGGTATCGGCAGCAGTTACAATGGTTTGGCGGAATGGGCATTATCGTATTGGCCGTTGCCGTTTTGCCCATGCTCGGCATTGGTGGCATGCAGCTCTATCGGGCAGAGACCCCGGGGCCGGTGAAAGACAGCAAACTGACACCTCGTATCACGGAAACGGCCAAGGCACTCTGGTACATTTACCTGAGCCTGACCATCGTTTGCGGGCTATGTTACTACCTGGCCGGCATGAGTGGCTTCGATGCCATTACCCACAGCTTCGCTACCGTGGCCATCGGTGGCTTTTCGACCCATGATGCCAGTATCGGCTTCTTCAACAGCCCGCTTATCGATATTATTGCGATTGTCTTTATGATTCTGTCAGGAGTGAACTACGCGCTGCATTTTTTTGCGTGGCGAATGCGGGATATCACGGTTTACTTTAAAGACCCCGAGTTTCTTTTTTATATCTTCATTTTGTTTTCGGTCACCGCCATTTGTATCACGGTATTGGTGGCAAGTGACACCTATACTCTCTATGAAGCCACCATTCGCGGTTTGTTTGAAGTGGTCTCGGTCGCCACGACAACCGGCTTCGCCACCGCCGATTTTTCGAACTGGCCTCATGTATTGCCCTTTCTGCTATTTGTTGTCGCCTTCGTCGGAGGCTGTGCCGGCTCTACCGGTGGTGGCATGAAAGCCATTCGGGTGTTGCTCATCTACAAACAGGGTGTGCGGGAAATCAAACGCCTGATTCACCCCAATGCCATCATTCCGGTAAAACTGGGCAAAAAACCCGTGCCCGATCGCGTACTCGAAGCAGTCTGGGGCTTCTTTTCCGTCTATATGTTCATGTTCGTTTTTATGCTGATGGGCCTGCTCGCCACCGGCCTGGATCAGGTCACTGCATGGTCGGCAGTCGGTGCCTGCATCAACAATCTGGGGCCTGGACTCGGTGAAGTGGCCTATCATTACGGAGATTTGAATGATCCGGCCAAATGGATACTCTGTGTCGCCATGCTGATGGGACGACTGGAAGTGTTTACCCTGTTGATACTGTTGTCGCCCGCATTCTGGAAACGATAAATCCGAATGGCAGTGAAATCCGGTTAACGGTGAGGATCGGGTAACAGTGAGTTCTGAATCGGAAACACAGATCGCTAACACCAGCGCCGTACTTTATTTCTGTATTCCCGATAGCTCTCACCGAATTTTTTTTCCAGTGCCCGCTCCTCGGGAATAATCTGAAAACGGGTGAGATAGCCTCCATAGATCAACACAAACACCAGCGACCACCACTCGACAAAGCAGGCACAGGTGGCCAGCACTACCAATCCCAGAGCCAGATACATGGGATTTCTCGTTCTGGCAAACACACCCGTACTTACCACCGTTTTCGCGTGTCCCGGCGAAACGGGGTTCAGCGTGGTGTTACTTCGGGCAAACTGCCTTATGGATAACCAGCCGATAGCAACCGCTGGCAACAGTAACAGGCCACAAAGGATCAGCAAAAGAACATTGTCAGTTGGTTTGCCATCCAACCAGCAATAATCGGTGGCAACCGCCAGACACAAGGTCAGAACAGCTACCATCAATGGGGGAATCCGGGTTTCGAGAAAATGCATGGTTGGCTTCCTCAGGTGACAAACAAATAACGGCACGCCGTTTTTACAAAAAAACTCTGACTAAATCCCGCTACAACACTGCACAAATCGCGCTCAGGTAGTATAATCCCGCGGTTTAACCGACATCAATTGCTATTTGTTTTGTATCACTCACTATCCGTCAGGAAAAACCCGTGTCAGAGAATAACAGCCAAGAACCAAGCACCTTTCAAGGTCTGATCCTCGCCTTGCAGAAATTTTGGGCAGAGCAAGGTTGCGTCATTTTACAACCTTTGGATATGGAAGTCGGAGCCGGCACCTTTCATCCGGCTACCTTTTTGCGATCCATCGGCCCGGAAACCTGGAACTCTGCCTATGTTCAACCCAGCAGAAGGCCCACTGACGGACGCTACGGTGAAAACCCGAACCGTTTGCAGCACTATTACCAGTTTCAGGTCGTATTGAAGCCTTCACCTGACAACATCCAGGAGCTTTATCTGCAATCGCTCCGGCATTTGGGCATCGACAGCCTGGTGCACGATATACGCTTTGTTGAAGACAACTGGGAATCGCCCACGCTGGGTGCCTGGGGTCTGGGTTGGGAAGTCTGGCTGAACGGAATGGAAGTCACCCAGTTTACCTATTTCCAACAGGTTGGCGGCATCGAGTGCTTTCCGGTGACCGGAGAAATCACCTATGGTATCGAGCGCATCGCCATGTATCTGCAGGGTGTCGACAGTGTGTACGATCTGGTCTGGGCAGAAGGCCCGGAAGGCAAGGTCACCTATGGTGATGTGTTCCACCAGAACGAAGTGGAAATGTCCAGGTTCAACTTTGAACAGGCAGATATCGACTTCCTGTTCAAGAGCTTTGATTTTTATGAAAAAGAAAGTGCCAGGCTGATCGAGCTCATGCTGCCGCTGCCCGCCTACGAAATGGTATTGAAAGCCTCCCACACCTTTAATCTGCTGGATGCCAGAAACGCCATCTCCGTTACCGAGCGTCAGCGTTTTATCCTGCGCGTTCGAACAATCGCCAGAGCGGTCGCTCAGGCCTATTACAATCGAAGAGAAGAATTGGGCTTCCCCCTGGCATCAGAATCCATCAAACAGGCTTTGTCGGAAACTGCTCAATCCAAAAAGAGCAAAAAGGGAGGCAAGAAGTAACATGGCGACAACAGACTTTCTGGTAGAAATTGGCACCGAAGAATTACCCCCCAGGGCGCTGAAAAATCTGTCAGCCTCTTTCCAGTCAGGCATTGAAAACGGACTTGGCAACACGGGCATCGGCTTCACATCCATCACCTCGTTTGCCACTCCACGTCGCCTTGCCGTATTGATCAACGGCCTGGACACCCGACAGCCGGATTCACAGGTGGAACGAAAAGGCCCGGCAGCCAGCGCCGCCTATGACGCTGACGGCAACCCGACCCGCGCCTTGCAGGGGTTCGCCCGATCCTGCAATACCACGCCGGATCAGCTTGAAAAAATTGAAACACCCAAAGGGGAATGGCTGGTCTATCGTGCCACCAGGCCAGGTCAACCGACCCGGGATTTGCTGCCGCAGATTGTCTCTGACTCATTATCCGGCCTGCCCATACCCAAACGTATGCGCTGGGGAGCCAGCCGAACCGAATTTGTGCGTCCTGCGCACTGGGTCATTATGCTCTTGGGTGACGAGGTGATTGACTGTACCATTCTTGGCCTGAAAGCCTCCAATATGACTCGTGGCCACCGATTTATGGCTCCTTCACAAGTCGGGATTGCCACACCGAATGACTACGCCGCCCTGCTGGAATCACAGGGCAAGGTGATTGCCTCCTTTGACAAAAGGAGACAACAGATTGAAAAAAGTGTCGCCAACATCGCCCAAACTGTAAACGGGCAAGCGGTCATTGATGAAGACCTGCTTGATGAGGTCACTGGATTGAACGAGTGGCCGGTACCTTTAATCGGTAAATTTGACGAAAAATTCCTGGAAGTACCGGCACAGGCGCTGATTTCTTCCATGAAGGAGCATCAGAAATACTTCCATGTGGTCAGCTCTGATGATACAGATAACGCGATGCTGCCCTATTTTATCACCATTTCCAATATCGAAAGCAAAGACCCGGCGCAAGTGGTCAGCGGCAACGAAAAAGTCATTCGTCCCCGTTTGTCCGATGCCGCTTTCTTTTTCGAGACCGACCAAAAATCTACCCTGGAAAGCCGGGTCGAGCAACTTAAACCCATCGTATTCCAGGCCAGTCTGGGCACGGTTTATGACAAGATAACACGGGTTTCCCGCATCGCCGGTGACATAGCCGAACAGATTGGCGGTGAAAGGGAACTTGGTAAACGGGCAGGATATTTGTGCAAGTCCGATCTGGTCACCGAAATGGTGCTGGAATTTCCCGACCTGCAAGGCATTATGGGGTATCACTACGCATGCAATGATGGCGAACCGGAAGAAGTGGCCCTGGCACTCAATGAGCAATACCTGCCACGCTTTTCGGGTGACACACTACCGACCACCAAAACCGGCTGTGCTCTTTCCATTGCGGATAAAATGGACACCATTGTGGGCATTTTTGGTATCAACCAGCCACCGTCCGGCACCAAGGACCCCTTTGCCCTCCGCAGAGCGGCACTGGGCGTACTCCGAATCATTGTCGAAAAAGAACTCAACCTGGATCTCAGGCAATGTATCAGGCTGGCCATTGAACAACATGAGTCGTTACCGGCGGAAAACCTTGAAGAAACCGTTTTTGAATATATGCTGGAACGATTCAGGGCCTGGTATGAAGATGCCGGCATCGACACTGCCGTTTATCTGGCAGTTCATGCTCGCAGACCCGCCAAACCCCTGGATTTTGATCACCGTATCAAAGCAGTTAACGAGTTCATCAAGCTGCCGGAAGCTGACGCACTGGCGGCGGCCAATAAACGTGTCAGCAATATTCTGGGCAAACAGAACGCCAATGATATTTCACAGACCATTCACTATGATCTGCTAAAGGAAGAGGCCGAAATACTGCTGGGTACCACATTGAAAGACCTGAGCGGTGAAGTTGACCCGCTATTTGAACAGGGCGACTACCAATCCGGGCTGACCCGGCTGGCGAAGCTCAAAAACCCCATTGACCGGTTCTTCGATGAAGTGATGGTCATGACGGAAGATGAGCGCATCAGAAATAACCGTCTTGCCTTGTTGGCAGAACTGCGTCGCCTGTTTATCAGAGTCGCTGATATTTCTCTCTTGCAAACATCAAATTAGCGAATACAGGATGAATCTTGCGTAGCGAGCGACCGGAGAGCCACGAATTCCGGTCGTTATAAACAGGCTGCTGCAAGCTGATTGTTACAAACAGAAAGAAACAGGCTATATGTCAACATCAAGTATTCTGATCTTCTTGCGATCAACCCTGTTCTATATCGTGCTGATCATATTTACTGTTGTATTTAGCACAAGCTGTAAAATTATTAGCCCGGCCATGTCATACCGAACGCGGTTTCGTTTCATCATCCAGGGTTACACAGGCTTTATCACACAGTGGCTGCGAATCTGCTGTGGTGTGGATTATCAGGTAACAGGAACGGAAAACATCCCCGATACCCCCTGCATTATCGCCAGCAACCATCAAAGTACATGGGAAACATTTTTTCTGCAAACCCGGTTCGCCCCTCAAACCCAGGTAGTGAAAAAAGAGTTACTGTCCATCCCCTTTTTTGGCTGGATATTGAGCCTGACCAACCCCGTTGCCATCGACAGAAACAATCGAAAACAGGCCATGAAACAGATTCTGATGCAGGGCAGGGAAAAGTTGAGGCGTGGTATTTGGGTACTGATATTTCCAGAGGGAACCCGAGTCAACCCCGGTCAAACAAAATGCTTTTCAAAAGGGGCCGCGGCACTTGCCATACACGCCGGGGTGCCTGTTCTTCCCGTAGCGCATAACGCAGGCGAACACTGGCCCAATAACGGCTATATGAAGTACCCGGGAACCATAAAAGTCGTCTACGGGCCACTGATTCAGTCTGACAACAAAACCACAGAGGAACTGACTCGGGAGACCGAGCAATGGATTGGCAACAAAGTCCGGGAAATCGGCAATCAACCGATACACAAGGAAGGCATCGTTCCCCTTCAACCATAACAAGCCGGTTTAACAGCCAGGCTAGCTCTTTTTCCGCAACTTGTCTAACTCCACCATTTGCGCTACATAGGTCATAATGCTGTCTTTCAGATCCGGCGAGCATTTGCTGAAATTTCTCGCCAGCTCGGGCAGTCGCTCCTCGGTTAGCATGGCCTCGGTCATTCGATCAGAAAACAAAATCCAGGGGTCAATATCGAGTGCACCTGCCACAGCTTCAATCATATCCAGACGGGGTTCCGCTTCGGCCTGCATAAGCCTGGCAATGGAGGAAGGGCTTTTGCCCGACCGCTTGCACAACTCGACCGAATTGACATTGTTTTTCTTGCAGGCTGTACGAATATTGCCTGCGACGATCTTTTTGAGTTTTTTATTTTTCATTATTTCAGATTCAACCAGATTGATCAGAAAGAAAAAACAGGCCAGTGACCTGTATTAAAACCGGGTATCCATGCGGGTGTTGATACCGCAAACAGCCGGACGGGGCAGACAAGCCTGAAAAGACGCCCGCCCCGGTATGTACCATGCCGCCAGATATACCGGCTCAGCAATCAAATCACAGCCAGCGATTAATTAAATAACGGTCAACGATTAAATATAGTCACCGAGTTTTTTGGACAGATAAACATTGTTCGGCAATTTATCCGTTGTCACATAGCCGGGTTCACTTTTAATCAATGCAGGTATACGACCAACCAGGTTGGCGCAGGTCAGCTCGACGGTTGCCGGTTGATTGACATTGATCGTTGTATCCGGCTCACCATAGAAAGTCCAATCGTTCCTGTCGAAGTCATCCGGCGCATACACATTGCCGATGCACTCGGTCTCAATGGTGATACCTTCTTTGGTTTCGGTCACAACAATGGCCGACATCCCCGTAGGGTCACCCGCCCTGATTGTCATTCCCAGGGTGTCACTGTACAAATCCTCGCTATGCGTGGTGGGTACACATTTCTGCACTTGCGAAATTGGAGTCAACCCCATTCGGTCACAAAGCCAACCATTCTGATTCCACATATAGCTGGGAACATAGTCACCACTCTCTACCAGTTTTCTCTGCTCCTCTGATCCCAGGCTGTTATGCTTACCAATCTGTTGGGCAAATTCTTCATTGGTCAGGCCCGCTCCGTGTCCCCTTGCCAGGGCAATGCCATAGTCTTCTACGTTGTAACTACTGACACCCTTGATCTTTGTTATCGTCTGCATTGAACCGGCAAGCACATCAATCAAAACGCCCCAATACATATCAGGATAGCCGCTGCCTGTCAGGGTAATGCCATTTTCCCTGGCAAGTTGATCAAGTTCACGGCAAAGATCAGGACTGGAGTTCCAGGGATAAATCGCTTCTTCGCAGGTTGATATTGCATTGATTTTATTTCTGGCGCATATCTCCAGCGATTCCCTGATATCCTCCATGGTACTCATGGTTGCAATCACACAGACATCCGGTTTTTCTGCCTGCAACACCTTCTCGGCGTCTTTCGCATCACTGATCAGCAAACCGGATTTTTCTCCACCAATATACTCACCCACATCCATGCCGATAACTTTCGGGTCATTGTCAAAAGCGGCAACTACCTCTGCCCCTTTTTCCATCATATAGCGAATAAGATATTTACCCATTTTCCCGCAACCATACTGGGCGGCTTTCACTGTTTTGGTCATAACAATCTTCTCCTGCAGCTTTCTGCTATTACTACTCCGGTCGAGTTGGAAATTACAATTACACTATCCAGTTATAGCACAAACCGGGGCACATCAAACCACCATCACACATCCAGATTGGTGACATACAGCGCATTGGTCTGAATAAAGTCTCTCCTTGGCTCCACTTCATCACCCATCAGGGTAGTAAATATCCGGTCTGCCGCGATGGCATCTTCAACCGTAACTTTCATCATACGCCGACTTTCCGGATCCATTGTGGTTTCCCACAGTTGTTCCGGATTCATTTCACCCAGACCCTTATAGCGTTGCACATTCAGACCGCGTTGTGCCTCTTTCATCAGCCAGTTCAGGGTGTCCTTGAAGTTACTGATAGCGTACTGTTTTTCGCCACGTTGAACATAGGCACCCTCCTCAAAGAGTCCGCTCAGCGTATCGCCCAGCTTCGCTATAGAGGCATAGGTCGAAGATTCAAAGAACTCACGGGTAAACACATAATCCGTACCCAGGCCATGAATAAAGACTTCCACTTTGGGCAGATACAGCGTCTTTTCACCATCATGTTCAACACTGAATACATAGGTCGCACCGGTGGTATTATCTACAGACAGTTTCGACGACAGCTCATCGACCCATTCCTGAACCCTGCTTTCGTTGTTGAGATCCTCATTTTTCAGAATCTTGCAATCAATCATGGTTTCCAGAACCATCTCCGGGTATCGCTTTGACATGCGTTCGATTTTGCCGGTAACAGTGCGATACTCATTCACCAGAGATTCAAGCTGAGAACCCTGAACCGGAGGCGCAGACGGATTGACATACAGCCTGGTGTTTTCCAATGCCGAATTGATCAGGAAGCTATCCATCGCTTTTTCGTCTTTGATATATTGCTCCTGCTTGCCGCGTTTCACTTTATACAGAGGAGGCATAGCAATAAATATATGGCCTCGCTCTATGATTTCGCGCATTTGCCGAAAGAAAAACGTCAGCAACAGAGTTCTGATATGTGAACCATCCACGTCCGCATCCGTCATAATAATGATGCTGTGATAGCGAAGTTTTTCAATGTTAAACTCCTCTCTGCCGATACCGCATCCCAATGCGGTAATCAGGGTGCCCACTTCTGCGGATGACAGCATCTTGTCAAAACGCGCTTTTTCCACATTCAGTATCTTGCCTTTCAAAGGCAATATCGCTTGCGTCTTCCGGTCTCTGCCCTGCTTGGCAGAGCCACCGGCGGAATCACCCTCCACGATGTAGAGCTCAGACAAGGCCGGATCTTTTTCCTGGCAATCAGCCAGCTTGCCAGGTAGCCCGGCAATATCCAGCGCCCCTTTTCTTCTGGTCATCTCTCGCGCTTTACGTGCTGCCTCTCTGGCCCGGGCCGCATCAATCATTTTATTGACGATAGACCTGGCTTCCTGCGGGTGCTCCTGAAGGTATTCCCCGAAGCTGGCATTCATTTCATGTTCCACCGCCGATTTCACTTCGGAAGAAACCAGTTTGTCCTTGGTCTGTGACGAGAACTTGGGATCAGGCACCTTGACAGAAACAATGGCTGTCAACCCTTCCCTCGCATCATCTCCGGAAGTCGCCACTTTTTCCTTTTTCAGCAAGCCTTCTCTTTCTATATAGGTGTTCAGGGAGCGTGTCAGTGCGCCACGAAATCCTGCCAGGTGAGTTCCTCCATCTCTCTGAGGGATGTTATTGGTAAAGCAATAAATATTCTCCTGAAAACTGTCATTCCATTGCATGGCAACTTCAACGGCAATGCCGTCTTCCCTTTCAAAGCAGAAATGGAAAACCCGGTTAACCGGGTTTTTATTGGCATTCAAATATTCAACGAAGGCTTTGAGACCACCTTCATATTCAAACACTTCCTGTTTTCCTGATCGTTCGTCAACAAGTACAATTCTCACACCCGAGTTCAGGAAAGCCAGTTCCCGTAACCGCTTTGCCAATACATCGAAATGAAATTCGATATTGCTAAAGGTATCCGGCGACGGAATAAAATGAACCTCTGTACCGGTTTTTTCCGTATCACCAACCACTTTCAGTGGCTCGACAGGTACGCCACTCTGGTAGGTCTGTTCATGTACCTTGCCATTCCTTCTGATCGTCAGCTTGAGTTGACTGGACAAGGCATTAACCACAGATACACCCACACCGTGTAAACCACCTGATACCTTATAGGTGTTGTCATCGAATTTGCCACCCGCATGCAACACCGTCATAATCACTTCCGCCGCACTGACACCCTCTTCTTCGTGAATGTCTGTCGGAATGCCCCTGCCATTATCAGAGACGGTAACGGATTCTTCCGGGTGAATGGTTATTTTGATTTCAGAGCAGAAACCCGCCAACGCTTCATCGATAGAGTTATCAACAACCTCGAAAACCATATGATGCAAACCGGTTCCATCATCAGTGTCACCGATATACATGCCCGGTCTTTTACGAACCGCATCAAGACCCTTGAGAACCTTGATACTCGACGAATCATATTCATTATTATCAGTCATTCATACTCTCCAGATTATTTCCAACTGCATTGACCAGCCCATGTTCCACGTGGAACATTTTGATATCAGCGTCGCAGTTTAATTTGTTCATCACTTGCAAGGATGTAGATGTGAGGAATAATTGTTTGTTGTGCCTAATTGCCAGGTTAATAACGGCTTGTAAATAGTCTTCATCCAATTCTGAATCTATATCGTCAAACAATAACGTAGGTTGATAACTTGTTACCCTGTGAACTACTTTGGTTTGAATGATTTTAAGCAACGCTATTAAAAGTTTTTGTTGCCCTCGGGACAACACATGGTTGACATTATCAACCCCGATACGGAGTCTGATGTCGGCTTTTTGAGGGCCATAATGTGTGTACTTGTATTTTTTATCTCGGTCAAAATGCTCTTCAAGTACACTTGACAGCGATTTTTCTTTATCCCAGCCGGGATAATAGTGAACACTGAACTTGTTAAATTCACTTAGCGGCGTTTCGGGCAACATTTGATTAAGTTGCTCTTCCATCAAAGCGTAGTAGCGTTCACGATAACCGGATACCTCTGTGGCACTATTACAGAAGTGTTGTGTCCATATTTCCATTTCCTGGCCGTCTATTTTATCACGCCTGAGTAATGCGTTCCTTTGTTTTAAAGACTTTTTATACCGGCGCCAGGCCGCAAGAAACTTATGTTCCACGTGGAACACTCCCCAATCGAGAAATTTTCTTCGCACTTCAGGGCCACCTTCCAGCAAATAAAATGAACCCGGTTCGATAATCTGAACCGGATGAGTCTGGGAAAACAGGGAAAGATTTGCCTGTTTTTGATTGTTGATGACAACCGAATCGCCACTGTTCGATTTGGTCAGGCCGATGTGGTGTACTTTGGGCAGGTCATTTACCAGGACTTGCCCAAACAAGGTGAACTGCGAACTGTGTTTCTTGATGGCATGTTTAAGCCTGGACGATCTGAAGGTTTTGCCATAGTTCAAGGCATAGATTGCTTCGAGCAGCGATGATTTACCCGAGCCGTTTTTCCCGTAGATAAAATTGACCTGGTTGCCGAACACCAGTTCTTTATCGGTTAAATTACGAAAACTTGTCAGTCGTAAGGAGGTAATCATGATTAAAGGCCCGATTGAATCAGGATGAAACACCCATACCGATATTCAATCATCCGTATGGTCTATCCAGTTTGGCAATATGCAATAGTAGCAAAAACAGGCAACGAGTATTATGAACTTTATGACTAAACCACTGCTTGGGACCAACCAGTATTAACAAACAAAAAGATTGACAGCAAGGGTGGGATTGATCGCTATCTCCGGTTAATCAACATGCTGCCGTAAGGAATTTTGGGAAGGATTGAACGCAAGAAATGCCAGAAAAAGAAAAACCAGGAATGCCTCCGGCATTCATACCCTGATAACAGGGATAGCAATACCAGAGGTGAAAATTTACTACTGCAACATATTCAATCTGTCATCCATAAACATATCTAACTCGGGTGCCATGACATGCACATATCGATCAAAATACAAAAACTGTTTTAACAGGAGTGCAAACTCCCTTGGAAAATGCAGGCCATGTTGTTCGCCAATTTTAACGATATCCATCAACACGGTATTTACGTCTTCATCGCTGGAATTGGCCATCGTTTCATAGTCTGGTGTCATGGAATCGAGTTTCTGATAGAGGTTTCGAATATCATCGGCCAGTTTCTTTTCATCGACATGTTTTTTGGTAATACCAATGCGCAACATGGCGTTCGCCATTGCATCAAAATCACCTGTCATAATAGAAGAAATAAAATCAGACATGGCCTGCCAGGCTCCCTCCGGGATTCTGCCGACAATACCAAAATCGATAAAGCCGATTCTTCCGTCTTCGAGTACCATCAGGTTTCCGGCGTGCACGTCCGCATGGAAAAAATCACACTGGGTTAAACTGGAAAACCAGGTGTTCATCGCGGTGATCAGGGTTTTCTCCGGGTCAGCGCAGTGCTTTCTTATGGTATCCATATCCACCAGGGGTACGCCATAAAAGCGTTCCATGGTTAGCACCCGACGAGTGGTAAATTCGTCATAGACCTTTGGCACGATAACATCACTATTGGCGGTTCTATCAAGGAAAACCTCAAACTCTTTTATATTGGCTGCTTCTTTAATAAAGTCGCACTCTTCCATCATTGTTTTCTGAATTTCCTGTACGATTCCGGAGAGCGATGTCCAGGATAGTTTGGGTGCGACTGTTTCCAGTGTTTTCGCCATTACATACAAAAAATTCAAATCGGTCAGCAGTGTGTTTTGCACGCCGGGTTTTTGAATCTTGATCACCACTTCCTGACCGCTTTTCAACCTGGCCGCATGAACCTGGGCGATAGATGCAGATGCCAGTGGTTGAGGGTCGATTTCTGAATAGATATCGGACAATGGTACACTGAACTCCTCTTCCAGAATCTTTTTCATAACAGAGAAAGGCAGAGGAGTGGTTCTATCCAGACAATAACTGAACTCTTCGACATATTCCGGGGGAAAGAAAGTCGGGGAGCTGGCAATAAACTGGCCGAGCTTGATATAAGTGGCGCCCAGAGATTCAAAGGTCTGGCGAATAACACGCGCCGTGGGAGGGCGATCTCCTTTCAACCAGGTGACTCCGGTTTTCGACAATACCAGGACTGTTTGACCAATACGCAACGTCCCTTTGACTGCATCTGAAAATGACAACATTTTCTCTTCCTTTTTCTCCTTGTGATTCGGTTCGACAAGCAATAACAATGTAGCAACCTGTTCTGTCAAAAAACCTGGCCGGGGCTGAAACCTGTCAAAAGTGCGTCAGGACAATAAAGCAGATTTGGTTTCAACGTTTCGTTCTAGAGTCGCATTGGCATTACCACATAAACCACATCATCTCCTTCAAAAGGCTCAATCAACGCACTACTATTGGGGTTCGACAAGATCATTTTGACTTTGTCCTGCTGAATACAATTCATCACATCAATCAGATAACTCACGTTGAAACCGATTTCCAAAGGTTCACCATGATAATCAACTTCGAGATAATCCTCTGCCTGTTCATGCTCCGGATTATTGGCAACAACCTCTATTTGCCCCTGTTGCAGACTAACCCGTATACCGCGAATATTTTCATGGCTCAATATAGCCGCTCTTACCAATACCTCTTTCATGGGAACCCGTTCAGCAATGACGATCTTGTCTCCGCCACGAGGAATAACCCGGTTGTAATCCGGGAACTTGCCTTCAATCAATTTGGAAGAAAAGGTATAACTGCCAATTGTTGATCTGATATGGCTGCTGCCAAACTCGAGTTGAACCTCCTCACCCTCATCAGTCAACAGGCGACCTAACTCAATGACCCCTTTCCTGGGAACAATAATTTGAGCAGAATCCTGCAGGGAACTGGATATATCAATATTGGCCAATGCCAGGCGATGACCATCCGTTGCAACAAGGCGAAGTGTTTCCTGCCGGATTTCGAATAGCATCCCGTTCAGATAATAGCGAACATCCTGTTGAGCCATGGCAAAGGCCGTAGCGTCCAGGGCATGTTTAAGCTTTTTCTGCGACAGGAAGATGGAAAAATTGATATCGTCATTTTCAGTATTGGGGAAGTGGTCTGCGGGCAAGGTCGCCAGAACGAACTGACTGTTTCCGGAGTGAATATGCAGCTTGTCACCTTCAAGACTGATTTCCACGGGATAACTGTCAGTCAGTGAACGACAGATTTCCGCAAGCTTTTTGGCCGGCACGGTGATTTTTCCGGTATGATCAACGGCGACATCGTCAACCCGACAAACCAGTTCCACCTCCATATTGGTTCCGGTAAGGGAAACCTGGTTTTTATCAACTACCAGGAGGATGTTGGATAACACCGGCATTGTCTGTTTTTTTTCAACAATCCCTGAAATCAATTGCAAAGGTGCGAGCAGTGATTCCCTTGATACAGAAAACTTCATTAGTAATTGCTCTTTTCCGATTAAGTAATACGATCACATTTTCCATTCAATGCGACCTTGATGATCAGATAGTAATCAGGCATTCAGTATACGCATAAAATTTTGATAATCCTCACGAATGCTGGAATCGCTGGCCTGTAACTCTACAATCTTTTTGCAGGCGTGAATGACTGTGGTATGGTCACGCCCGCCAAAGGCATCGCCAATCTCGGGCAGGCTCCGATTGGTCAGCTCTTTGGACAATGACATCGCCATCTGCCTCGGGCGGGTGATTGACCGGTTTCTTCGTTTGGAAATCAAATCAGCCACCTTGATTTTATAATACTCGGCAACGGTACGCTTGATATTGTCAATACTGACTTGCTTCTCATGCAAGGCCAACAAATCCTTCAGGCATTCCCGAATAAAATCAGGGGTAATTTTTTCACCGGTAAAATCGGCATTTGCGGCGACCAGCTTGAGTGCACCTTCCAGATCCCTTACGTTTGACCGAATTTTTTGAGCGATAAAAAATGCCGCTTCACTACTCAATTCGATATTTCTTTGCTCTGCCTTTTTCATCAGGATGGCCACCCGGGTTTCCAGTTCCGGCGGCTCGACCATCACAGTCAACCCCCAACCAAAACGGGATTTCAACCGTTCTTCCATATCATCGATTTCTTTCGGGTATCGATCACAGGTCAGGATAATCTGCTGTCCCCCCTCCAATAACGCATTAAAGGTATGAAAAAACTCTTCCTGAGACCGGTCTTTTTTGGCAAAAAACTGTATATCATCGATCAATAATGCATTAACCGACCGATAATACCGTTTAAACTCGTTAATCACATTCAAGCGCAAGGCTTTAACCATATCAGCAACAAAACGCTCCGAGTGCAGATAGACCACTTTGGCCGAGCTGTTACGCTTTAAAATATCATTACCAATCGCTTGCATCAGATGGGTTTTACCCAGGCCCACTCCGCCATAGAGAAAAAGCGGATTGTAGGCACCACCCGGATTGTCAGCAACCTGAACCGATGCAGCCCTGGCTAACTGATTCGATTTACCTTCTATAAATGTTTGAAAGGTAAAATCAGGATTCAAAGAGTGTTCATGTTTAATCGCACCTTCGACTTCCACTTTTCTATGAAGCGTCTTTATTTGATCTCCGACAGGTTCATCCCATGCCTTGCCCTGCCTTTTGGTGGTCACCGTGCCGGTAAATTTGTTTCCCCGTTGTACTTCAACCCGGGTTTTTGCCCCGTCTGCTTCCTTTGCACCGGTATTTTTTACAGAACCGATTCTCAGCTGAATTACCTGATTTTCCAGGCCGGAGATATCTCTGAACAATTCAGCAATTCGACTCATAAACTTGTCTGATACATACTCCATGACAAACTTGTTAGGCGCATACAGGATGACGTCCTCACCCTTTTTATCACTATGCAATGGCCTCAACCACATATTGAACTGTTGGGCAGGCACCTCTTCTTCCAGAAGAGTCAAACACTGATTCCAAATATTTTCCGCCACAGTATTACCTTCTTTAACGCAATAGTAAGTGCATGTTATTTACAGATCGTCTTCACTACAAAGTTCAGTCAGTCAAAAAACCGGGGCACGAGCCAGCACGTACACGTCAGGCGTGCCATAAACCGATGATGATTCTCTCTGGTGGTTTTGTATCAACCTGAGCAATTTCGAGGTTCAATAGTAAACCTTAACCGCGTCACTATCCACCCCCCAAAAACAGGTTATTCAATCGCCTGTTAATAATTATTTTTATATTTATCATTAACTTACAAAGTTATTCACAATTTTGCCAACAAAATCAGGCGGATTAAAATTATAAAAAAATTTCCGGATGATTTATGAAATGGTCAGAGCTGGCCGTTAACAAACTGTGTTTAACCTTGTTCACATGCCTGTGTAAAACCGCTGAACAAATCACTGAACAACCTTGTACACATTTTTCCCATGCTGAAATTACAGCTTTTAAACAGTTAATCGACCGGTTTATCTGCCTGCTTATCCCTCTGTTATTTTATTGATTTAACGGGGCTTTAGACACTTATCAACAAACAGGTGCCAGGCTAATAATTACAACTACAACAATCTTTAAAAGATATATTACTTGTTTATATTTACTTCCATCACAAACCTGAAAAACAGCCAAATGACATAAAGACCTGACCCATACTCGACAATGAGAAATAATTTGCCCGACAACAGAATTTGGGATTGAACTTGACCAACAAATCTTTTAGAATCTCGCTCCCTTTTTTATGAGTTCGGTATGTAATTTGTACTAACGTCGTGACAGTGATTTGTGAGTAAGCAATTATGAAAAGAACCTTTCAACCCAGTACCCTGAAACGTAAGAGATCACATGGTTTCCGTGCCCGCATGGCAACCAAAAATGGCCGCAAGATTGTTGCTGCCAGAAGAGCGAAGGGTCGTAGAAAGCTGACAGCCTGAGATTGGTTTTTTGATGAAATCAAACGGTTTTCCCCGGTTTAGCAGGTTACTTGACGCCGGGGATTTTCGTTATGTATTTGATAACAACTGTATCAAATCCTCCAATCGTTATTTTCTTCTTTTGGCGACAGTCAGCAGGAATAACACTCCTCGCATAGGATTTGTTTTTTCCAAAAAAAATATCAAACGTGCCGTTGATCGAAACCGTATTAAAAGAATTTCCCGGGAATTCTTTCGTGTACACAAAAAAAACCTGCCAAAACTGGATATTGTCGTTTTGGCTCGTTCTGGCATTGCCAACCAGAATAATCAATTTGTTGTCAAACAACTTGATTACCTTTTTGGTAAACTCCAATCGAACTATGACAAGCGTGCACAACCCTGATCACTGACTTTTGGATATCCCGTGGTTGATCTTTCGATATTGCATTAAAGTGGCCAAATGAAAACGATAGCATTGTTCCTGATCAGAGTTTATCAAATTGCGATTAGTCCGCTGTTTGGCAACTCATGTCGATTTTATCCTACCTGTTCAGCCTACACGTACGAAGCATTGCAAACACATGGCTTCATAAAAGGAACATGGCTGGGTATCAAAAGATTGTCCCGATGCCATCCCTGGACAAAGGGTGGCATTGATCCCGTTCCCCAAAATAAATCTGACTCTCAGTGTCATACACATTCTCATTGATTAAATTGGCGAAAAAAAATGGATTTCCAAAGAGGAATTATATTTGCAGGTTTGGCGATAGTTTCCTATCTGATGATATTGGCCTGGAACAACGATTATGGTCAAAATCCAAACACACCCGTCGCTGCAACCCAAAATCAGACGGCACAAAGTTCAGCTTCTCCCCATTCAACACCTGAAATCAATTTTGATGAAAACAGGAATCAATCTGATATATCAAACCGCCAAACGGTAAACGACAGTGAGTTTATCACTCCGGAATCGACACAGACTCCTTCTGTTTCTGCAACCGGTCAAACTGCTTCCGGTAAAATTATCACCGTTAAAACAGATACCTACAAAATCGGCATAGATTTGCGAGGTGGCAATATCATTAGTGCTGCCCTGCCTCATTACAAACAGACCTTACACTCGAAAGACCCTTTTTATCTGCTTGAATCAAGTGCTGTTCGCAAATATATAATGGAAAGCGGTTTTTATGGCAAAAACGGGTTTGACTCGGTCAAAAATGGTGGGCCGGCCATTTTTACTTCCGAATCAGACCAATATACCTTGTCAGAAACAGAAAACGAGTTGATTGTTGACCTGGTTCATCACTCAAAAGATGGAGTAAAGGTCACCAAACGCTATACCTTTTATCGAGACCGATATTTGATCAATGTTGACTATATTCTGGACAATACCTCTGATCAAACCTGGGAAGGGAATTTTTCCGGCAAGATTATCCGGGACAATACCGGTGACCCGTCCCAACAAAACAGCATGGGAATGCAGTCCTTCCTTGGCATGGTTCTTTCCAGTAAAGAAGAACCCTATGAAAAAATATCTTTTGATGATCTGAGAGAAGAATCGGTTAACCGCAAGGTATCCGGTGGCTGGGTAGCCTTTATTCAGCACTATTTCATCACCGCCTGGATTCCAAACCCCGAAACCACTCATTACTATCAGTCCAAAGTGAGAAACAATGAGTATCTGATGGGGTTTATCAGCCCGGCAACAGTGTTGCAACCTGGTGAACAGACAACCGTCAGTGTCAAGGCGTACATCGGGCCAAAAATAATTGATCGTCTGAAAAAAGCAGCCGACAAACTGGATCTCACTGTTGACTATGGCTGGTTGTTTTTCATCTCTTACCCCCTGTTCCTGTTACTGGATTTCCTCTACGGCTTTGTTGGTAACTGGGGTGTTGCCATTATCCTTGTCACCGTTTGTGTCAAGGCCGTTTTCTTTCACCTTTCTGCAGCCAGTTACCGCTCCATGGCCGCAATGCGAAAAGTCGCTCCCGAATTGACACGACTCAAAGAACAGTATGGTGATGACAGGCAGAAAATGTCCCAGGCCATGATGGATTTGTATCGCAAGGAAAAGATCAATCCGCTTGGAGGCTGCCTGCCCATTCTTGTGCAAATGCCCGTGTTTATTGCCCTTTACTGGGTCTTGCTCGAAAGTGTTCAGCTACGCCACGCACCTTTCGTGTTCTGGATTACAGACCTGTCAGTAAAAGACCACTATTTTATATTGCCCCTCCTCATGGGCGCGACCATGTTTATCCAGATGGCGCTAAACCCGACACCCCCCGACCCGATCCAGGCAAAGGTGATGAAAATGATGCCGGTAATTTTCACTATATTTTTCCTGTGGTTCCCTGCCGGTCTGGTATTGTACTGGCTGGTTAACAATATCCTTTCTATCTCGCAACAGTGGTATATCACCCGACAAATCGAGAAAGGGGCCTGATTGACTCCCCTGGATTCGGACACCATTGCAGCTATAGCTACTGCCCCGGGTAAAGCCGGGGTAGGAATTGTTCGTGTGTCCGGCGCACAAAGCCTGCCCATTGCCAAAAAAATTCTGAGTTTTACACCCAAAAAACGCTATGCCCATTATTCAGCATTTTATGATGCATCAGGGGAAATCATAGATCGGGGAATTGCCCTTTTCTATGCCGGTCCCCATTCCTTTACCGGCGAAGATATTATCGAGTTTCAGGCTCATGGTGGGCCAATTGTTCTTGATCTGCTGCTAAAAACCATTCTGTCATCAGGCGCCCGCCACGCCAGACCCGGCGAGTTTTCCGAACGTGCCTTTTTGAATGACAAGCTCGATCTGGTTCAGGCAGAAGCCATCGCCGATCTGATCGACGCAGAAAGTGAGCAGGCGGCAAAATCCGCATTGCACTCCCTTCAGGGAGATTTTTCCAACCAGATAAACCTGTTCCGCGATCAATTGATTGAGTTGCGCATGTACGTTGAGTCTGCCATTGATTTTCCGGAAGAAGAAATTGACTTCCTGGCAGACGGTCTGGTTATGGAAAAACTGGAGGAGCTGATTGTCCGAATCAACCTGGTTTTCGACAAAGCCAGACAAGGCGCACTACTTCGGGAAGGAATGAAAGTCGTAATTGCGGGTAGACCCAATGCAGGCAAATCCAGTTTGTTAAACGCGCTGGCTGAAAAAGAATCGGCAATAGTGACCTCCATAGAAGGAACGACAAGAGACATTCTGAAAGAACATATTCAGATTGACGGTATGCCACTGCATATTATCGATACGGCCGGTCTGAGAGAAAATGCTGATGAAGTCGAGAAAATTGGTATATCCAGGGCACTGGATGAAATTCACTCGGCAGACCGGGTATTATTGTTGATAGATAGCACTGAGACCACATCGCTCACTCCTGATCAACTCTGGCCCTCTTTTCTCGGGGTTCAACCACCAGAAGACAAGGTAACTATCGTAAGGAACAAGGTTGATCGATCCGGTGAACCCATTGGTTTGGATGAATCGAATGCTGTGCCGATTATTCGTTTATCAGCCAAAACCGGTACAGGCCTCGATGCGCTGAGAGAACATTTAAAAGACAAAATGGGTTATGCCACACTCACTGAAGGCGTGTTTGTCGCCCGGAGAAGGCATTTAAACCGTATTGAGAAGGCATTGGAATTTCTCGAAAACGGCAGGTATCAACTAGGCACTTTCAAGGCAGGCGAACTTCTTGCTGAGGATTTACGATCAGCACAGGATCATTTGGGTGAAATTACGGGCGAATTCACCAGTGATGACTTGCTGGGGCAGATATTCTCCAGCTTTTGCATTGGAAAATAGGTGAAATACGGGTGATCCTGCAACTTTAGGGTCAAATTGGAATACGCAATGCCAATTTTACCTGCGCGAAAGACCTGTCATTTCCTGTTGTTACAATGCCGTCGTCATTTATTGCCATAATTGTGGATAACTTTTTTCAATACCGGATATTCTTGTTTTTCAATTGATTTATAACTAATAAAATCAATGAGATACATTCCCTGTTCCGCTAATTGCGGGAAGTTTTTTCTGTGGATAAATAGTTTGATAACTATTTGAGAAACTGGGTATAACTTACTGAAAGATAAACAAATCAGTGATTCGGTCTCCTTCCCTGACGGGCTGATAGTCCATTCGCGTTGGCAGGACAGGTATACCGTATATATTTTAATCAGTCAGTGCTGATATCTCCCTCGATAATAACGTATAATGCGGCTGTTTCTATCAACAGAAATAACATGCCGCGGTGATAGCGTTCAATGGTGGAGCAATGCAATGATAATGACGGAGTGCAATCGTGGAATTTCCAACCAGGTTTGACGTAATAGTGATCGGTGGCGGTCATGCGGGCACAGAAGCCGCACTGGCGGCTGCACGAATGGGATGTCAAACCCTGTTACTGACGCACAATATTGAGACCCTTGGTCAAATGTCCTGTAATCCGGCCATTGGTGGTATTGGCAAAAGTCATCTGGTGAAAGAAATTGATGCACTTGGTGGTGCCATGGGTATCGCCACAGACCTGGCCGGTATTCATTTTCGTATTTTAAACAGTCGAAAAGGCCCGGCAGTGCGTGCCACACGGGCTCAGGCTGACAGAACCCTGTATCGCAACGCGATTCGATCCATGCTGGAAAAACAGGACAATTTATCGATATTTCAACAAGCTGCAGATGACCTCATAGTAAACAATGGTCGGGTTGCAGGTGTTGTTACCAATATGGGCGTGAAATTCAATTCGTCCACTGTCATATTGACAACGGGCACCTTCCTCGGCGGAGTGATTCATATCGGTCTGGATAACCATAGCGGCGGACGAGCAGGCGATCCTCCTTCCATTGCGCTGGCGAAAAGGTTGCGAGAGCTGCCACTTCGCGTTGACCGGCTCAAAACCGGAACACCACCGCGAATTGACTCTCGCACTGTCGATTTCGATGTAATGGAGAAACAGCCCGGTGATTTTCCGACTCCCGTAATGTCCTATATGGGTCACGTTGATGATCACCCGCAACAGATCAATTGCTATATCACCAAAACCAATGAGAGAACCCATGACATTATTCGCAGCGGATTTGATCGTTCTCCCATGTTTACCGGGGTCATTGAAGGCGTCGGGCCTCGATACTGTCCCTCCATCGAGGACAAGATCAACCGTTTTGCCGACAAGGATTCACACCAGATATTTGTCGAGCCGGAAGGTTTGCCCCATCATACCCGGGAACTCTACCCTAACGGAATTTCTACCTCCTTGCCCTTTGATATTCAGCTGGAGGCAGTTCGAAGCATCACCGGTTTTGAACATGCCCATATTACCCGTCCGGGTTATGCTATCGAATATGATTACTTTAATCCGATGGATCTTGACCATTCTCTGGAAACCCGACACATCGACAATCTGTTTTTTGCAGGTCAGATCAACGGTACCACCGGCTACGAAGAAGCCGGAGCACAAGGTTTGCTTGCCGGCATCAATGCCGCATTGAAAGTTCAGGAGAAAGCCCCCTGGTATCCATCCCGGGATGAAGCCTACATTGGTGTTCTGGTCGATGATCTGGTCACCCTGGGAACCAGGGAACCTTACCGCATGTTTACCAGTCGAGCGGAGTATCGTTTATTGCTTCGGGAAGATAACGCTGACTTGCGGCTCACCGAAAAGGGACGTGAACTGGGTCTGGTTGATGAGGAACGCTGGCGTGCGTTTTCCAACAAACGGGAAGCCATCGAACTGGAAAAAAACCGGTTGATGAAAACCTGGATACAGCCGGGCTCTGTGCAGGCAGAGCGAATCAACCTCAAACTGCAACGACCACTCAACAAGGAAAACTGTCTTGCAGATTTACTGAAGCGCCCCGAATTGACCATAGCAGATATCGAGCATTGCCAGAACCATGGTATTGCAGACAGGGCGGTAGCAGAACAAATCGAAATTCAGGTGAAGTATGAGGGTTACATCAACCGTCAAAAAGAAGAAATAGCGCGACTGAAGCGCCATGAAAATACGCCACTGCCGGAAAATTTCGATTACGAAGCTATCTCGGGGCTATCAAATGAACTGGTTGACAAGCTGAAAGAAGTCAAGCCTGCAACCATTGCCCAGGCATCACGGATACAGGGCATGACGCCGGCGGCTGCTTCATTACTGATCATTCAATTGAAGAAACGGGCAATGCTGAATAAAAAATCTGCCTGAACAGGATGTGTTGTGTATAGTCAACAAATTGCAGACGGGTGTGCTCAAATGGGTATTGAGCAACCTGTCGAAGTAGTGGAAAAACTGGGCGCCTATGTTTCGTTATTGTCGAAATGGAACAAGGCCTATAATCTGACAGCGATACGCAACCTGGAAGACATGGTGTCACGACATATACTGGACAGCCTGTCACTGGTTACAACGCTTTCGAAAAATCCGGCTGTGAACATTATTGATGTGGGAACCGGTCCCGGCCTTCCCGGTATTCCGCTTTCAATCGTTTTTCCCGAAAGACAATTCACCCTGCTGGATAGTAACAGTAAAAAGACACGGTTCCTGAATCAATGTAAAATCGAACTGGATCTGGGCAATATCAACATTGTTTACCAACGTGCGGAGAAGTATATTCCGGCCAGACTCTTTGATATCGTGATATCCAGGGCATTTTCATCGTTGGATAACATGGTGCGCTGGTGTGATCACCTGCTTGATAAAAAAGGCGTGTTTTTTGCGATGAAAGGCCAGTATCCCGAGCAGGAAATCAAACAGATTGCGAACCGTTATCAGATTGATTCTTCTCTGGAAGTCTTCGTACCTGAATGTGACGGGAAAAGGCATCTGCTGATTCTCTCTCGAATAGCTGAATAAACAAACCGGTAAGGAAAGTAAAGTGGCACGAATAATTGCAGTGACGAACCAGAAAGGCGGAGTGGGAAAAACGACCACCTGTGTCAATTTATGTGCCTCCCTGGCTGCAATGAAAAGAAAGGTGCTGCTGGTTGATCTGGACCCCCAGGGGAACGCGACCATGGGTGCGGGAATCGACAAATACGAATGTGCAAGTACGGTGTACGAAGTGCTGACAAAAAAGAAGCCGGTTGAGGAAGTGATCGTTCACTCGGAGAGTGCAGGTTTTGATCTTATTCCTTCTAATGGTGATGTCACCGCCGCTGAAGTCGAGCTAATGAATGAAATTGGTCGGGAACACCGGTTACGGCTGGCTCTGAATACAGTGAGAGAGCGCTACGAATTCATACTGATTGACTGCCCGCCATCACTCAATATGTTGACAGTGAATGCACTTTCATCGGCAGACAGTGCTCTTATCCCGATGCAATGTGAATACTATGCACTGGAAGGCCTGGCTGCACTGATGAATACTATTGAACAGATAAAGGAAACGGTGAACCCCCACCTGGATGTCGAAGGTCTGTTGCGAACCATGTATGATCCGAGAAACAGCCTGACTCTGGATGTTTCCGCCCAGCTGAAAGAATATTTTGGCGATAAACTCTATGGTTCCGTTGTGCCCAGAAATGTGCGTCTTGCCGAAGCACCCAGTCATGGTTTGCCGGCATTGAAGTATGACAAGTCCTCGAAAGGTTCGGTAGCTTATCTCGCCGTTGCCGGTGAACTGGTTCGACGGAATCGGAAACGGAAAAAAAATCGCGATGCAATTCCGGCCTGACTCACCGGGTTACCTGTAATGTATACCTGACAACCCCTTTAATTTGTCTGACAACAGAAATTTGTTTGACAACGGAATGTATGTATTCCCACGTAACTGAGAAGTAACAGAGTTTGCCATGGTTAAAAAAACGAAAGGACTTGGATCAAAGGGATTGGGAGCCCTGCTGAAAAGTGCCCAGAAACCGGTCGAGGAAAAACCGGGCAGTATGGACAGCGATATGCGTGAGATTCCCGTCGAGTTGTTGCAAAGGGGGCAGTATCAGCCCAGGCGAGATATGGATCCGACCTCACTGGATGAATTGGCAGACTCCATTCGTCAACAAGGAATTGTGCAACCGGTGGTAGTGCGCCCTGTCAGCGAAGGTCGCTATGAAATTATCGCTGGTGAACGCCGTTGGCGAGCAGCGCAACTGGTACAACTGGACACGATTCCCGCTATCATTCGGGAAGTCACGGATGAAGCGACAATCGCCATGTCGCTGATCGAAAACATTCAGCGGGAAAACCTGAATCCGGTTGAAGAAGCATTTGCCCTGCAACGTCTGCAGGACGAGTTCGACTTAACCCAGCAACAGGTGGCCGAGGCAGTCGGGAAATCGAGAACAACCATTACCAATTTATTGCGACTGCTCAGCCTGACTACAGAAGTGAGAACCCTGTTGGAGCACGGCGACATTGAAATGGGCCATGCAAAAGCACTCCTGGGGCTGAGCGAGGGCAAACAGATTAGTACGGCACAGATCGTTACCGCAAAATCCCTTTCCGTCCGTCAAACGGAAGCCCTGGTCAGGCAAGTTCAAAGTGAACGGGAGAAAACATCAAAAGCGAGAGACCTCGTCAGTCCGGATGTCAGACGTTTGCAGGATGATCTGTCAGACAGGCTGGGGGCACGCGTGAGTATCAGCTGTACGCCGAAGGGCAAGGGCAAGCTGACCATTCAATATAACTCGCTGGATGAGCTGGATGGTATACTCGAACACATCAAATAGTGAAACCTGACACAAAACAGAGGATACAAGACAGCAGAATGCAAGGTGGTACGACGGGCATTTATCCGACTGCAATGCCCGAATAAACCGGTTTTTCTTTCAAGAACAGGAGTACGCTGACTTCCTTCCCGGTCGTTTTTATAACCCGACAGAAATTTATTCGCCCAATTCACGGTGTTTTTGACTTGACTGCCTGTTTTTAAGTTGAATGCCTATCCCAATATCTCTATAATTTGGATCGCTCGGGGCCGAGGAATCCAGGAGCCAAAACAGGTAGTGCATATTTCTGTTTTATCGGTGATAATGCGAAGGACGGTTTGGTTGCTTGCCATCCGAACCCTGAAAAGCCTGAAGTCAGGCAGGTAACGCGAGCATACTTTCAGCGGTTGAAATGATTGAAGGTGAAGAAAATACGTAACTCCATTTCACGGCCTTCTGTTTTTCGTATCGTATTGTTTCAGCTGATGATACTGGCGGTAGTTTCCGCTTTGTTTTATGTAAGGGGGGTCACCGCCTTTTATTCAGCACTGGTTGGCGGGGTAGTGTTCATTATACCCAACAGCTACTTTGCCTATAAGGCCTTTGCTTATGGAGGCGCGCAGGCAGCACGCAGGATTGTCCAGTCTTTCTATAAAGGCGAAGCGGTAAAATTGCTATTGACAGCTGTACTTTTTGCAGTCGTTTTTATTTACGTCAAACCGCTTGATGTGCTGGCAATGTTTCTAGCATATTTTGTATTACTCGTTTCGAACTGGCTGGTGCCAATGGTTATCAGCCTTAAACCGCGGCAATAAAGCTGCAACAACACAGTTTGAGAGTTAAGTATGGCAGGCGAATCCCTAACTGCATCTGAATATATTCAACATCACCTTCAGAATCTCACCTTCGGGAATCACCCGGAGAATGGCTGGTCTTTTGCGCACAGTGCACTGGAAGCTCAGGAAATGGGATTTTGGGCGATACATGTCGATACCATTATCTGGTCAGTCGGGCTGGGTATCTTGTTTTTGTGGCTTTTCAGAAAAGCAGCGGCTTATGCAACAAGCGGCGTGCCTGGTGGTCTGCAAAATTTTGTAGAAGTCATGGTAGAGTTTGTTGACGGCAGTGTAAAAGAAACATTTCATGGTAAAAATCCGGTCATTGCTCCTCTGGCATTGACTATCTTCTGTTGGATTTTCCTGATGAATCTGATGGATCTGGTTCCTGTCGATTTTCTTCCCCGTTTATTTCAGGTGATTGTTGGTGATGATCACGCTTACTTCAAGGTGGTACCAACAACAGATGTGAACGCCACCCTTGGCATGTCTCTTTCCGTTTTCGCACTAATCATTTACTACAGCATTAAAGTGAAGGGTGTTAGCGGCTTTGCAGGTGAACTTACCTTGCAACCATTCGGAAAGTGGATGTTGCCCTTTAACCTGTTGCTGGAAGGCGTTGGCCTGATTGCAAAACCAATCTCGCTTGCACTGCGACTTTTCGGTAACCTGTACGCGGGTGAGCTGATATTTATTCTTATTGCGATAATGCCTTTCTGGGTGCAGTTTGCATTATCAGTACCCTGGGCTATTTTCCATATTCTTGTTATCACCTTGCAAGCCTTCATCTTTATGATGCTGACTATTGTATACATGAGTATGGCGCATGAAGATCATTAAGTGTTATCAATAAATTAACCTTTAATATTAATCATTAACTAAAACTGAAATATCAGGAGACAAAATGGAAACTGTAGTTGGAATGACCGCGATCGCCGTTGCCCTATTGATCGGATTGGGTGCGTTAGGTACAGCTATCGGCTTTGGTCTGTTGGGTGGCAAATTCCTTGAGGGTGCTGCTCGTCAACCGGAAATGGTGCCAATGCTGCAAGTAAAAATGTTCATCGTAGCAGGTCTGCTTGATGCGGTGACCATGATCGGTGTGGGTATCGCATTGTTTTTCACTTTCGCTAATCCTTTTGTTGGTCTGGTTTCCTGATTAATTGGAGCAAATTCCAAATCAATTTAAAGATATAGGCGAGAGGTGTTGACGTGAACATTAACCTAACAATGATAGGTCAAGCGATCGCATTCTTTCTCTT